>JACLAB010008874.1_pt1 | contig 31637 bp, 17 predicted proteins | sample 8027921 | NCBI WGS metagenome assembly JACLAB01 (sample SAMN15725117, study PRJNA655200) | protist metagenome | isolation source: fluorescence activated cell sorting (FACS) single amplified genomes of... | place: USA: West Boothbay Harbor, Gulf of Maine | collected 2000-07-19 | reverse complement strand
AACGCGCGTTGGAGAGCTGCGAACGTCAGTTGGAATCCGAACCCGGACCTCCGTGGAGCCGGAAACGCGCCATGTATGGGTTTTTAATCGAACAGCGGCACATTCGCGATGACTTTTTAATCGTAGATGTGGAATGCACGGAGAACGCCGCTGGGATGGCGGAAGATTACGAGTTTAAGGTGATTTGGAAGGATGGCGCGACGTCGAGGTTGACGTGGAGCGATTTCAAGGCGCTTCAAACGCGAGTGCTCGCGCGCGGCAATGCTTCAGAAGACGAAAAGCGGTTTATATCGTCATTGAAATCTGCGATTGTCGTGGGTGAGATTAAGGTAAAGGTTGAAGATGCGAGTCCAGTCGGTGCGGCGGCGACTGTGGCGGTGGCGACGATGAACAACGCGGACGCGGACGCGGACGTGGACGTGATTGTCGAGCCGACGGATGCGGATAGCGAAAGCGTCAGAGGGACGGAAGAACAACAACAAGAGCCCGAGGGTGCTGCGAGCGGTGATGCGCGCGTAGGCACGTGCGTCGATCAGAATTCGTTAGGATTGGCGGTGGATGCCGAACCAACGCGTTGGCCTTTACCAATGTCGATTGTGGCTCGCGCGCTCAACGGCGTGCGGGCGTCGGATAGTGACGAACACGTTCGCGATGTAGCATTGGTTTCTACTGCTGTGCTAGGTTTAATGCGCGTCGACGCAGTCATGTCGTTGCGTGTTCGTGACGAGGGAGACGATATCGTCGTGGATTCCGACGGAGTTGTGCGAATCAATCGGAAACAAGGCGTCGTTCTCGAGAAAGGTGAGAATGCGCGAGTTACGCGAGATGATTATCATGCGACAGTGAATCAGTCGCAACGCTTGTGGTATGCGCCGGCGCAGTACTCGGTAGTGATGCGAATGTTTATCGAGCGCCAACAGCGACGGGGCAAGCGAGTCGTCGACGATATTTTTTGGAACATCGGGCGCGGGGACGAAAAGATGTCAAATGAGAAGACAAACAGTTGGGCTTCGAAGCGGCTAACTCGGGCGATTCGTCGGCTATTGCGAAACACTGAGGAGGAGAAATTTGCGAAGCATTATTCCGGGCATTCCGTTCGGAGCGGGGGAGCGACTGCGTGCTTCGCGTTAGGTGTACCAAAACATGTCATTCGGGTGTTGGGTGGTTGGTTTGGCAAGAACAATACGAATGTGAGCAAGTATATTGACGAATTAGCTGGTGCGACGGCTGCAGATGAATTTCTATTCGGTGCTCTTCGCACGTTGCGATGGCAACAACGTGTTCTGTCCGATGAAACAACACGGTTAGCGTCGCCGACGCGGAAAGTTCAGCCTGCGCGAGATAGTCCGGCGCGGATAGACGAGGCGGAGCCCGAGCCCGAGGAACGGGCCATCGAGACGGCAGAGCAGGAAGAAGAGTTAGAAGAACAGAGCAAAGAGGCAGAAGATGTCGGAGTAGCACAAGACCAAGACATGTCTGACGCAACGTTGGATGGCGCTCGAAGAAGTTGGACGCTGGATGGCGATGACGCGCCGCGAGATATCGAGATGGTTGAAAACGCCGTCCGCGAAGACGCCGCGAACGAAGACGCGGTGGATGGACTTCCGTGTTCTATACAATCGAATGCTGTACCAAAATGGCCAACATGCATAGTCAACACCACCGGCAAGGACACGCAATGGCATAATGGGCGTTTATATGCAGTCAAGCGGGGAACAAATATGTTTCCAGGCGACGAAGAGGTGAGGCGAACGAAACCAAAACCGAAACCAAAACCAAAACCAAAAGAAAAACCGCTCCGCGAGACAAAGACACCAGGCGAGGTTGGACCATTTTATAATTGCCGTTCATTTGTGGAAATGAGTGAAACACCTCGAGATAATCCAGAAGATGACGACGAGGTAGAAGACGCTCGACAAGACGAGACAGATTTGCAAATGTTGCATGAGTTTGTGGATTTTTCATTGGAAGAGATTGACTTTATGGCGTCCTGGAACGTCGTCGCGCGCCGTTTCCGCGTCATGACCAACGACGACATACCACTTCTATGCAAATCATTCGCGAAAACGTACGCTGAAAGGCTTCTCAAAGACTCTGAATTTTACGATAAATTCGTATACACCTTGACGAATTTGTTTGACTCGGGCGTCGTCAACCGCGTCGACGTCGTCGACGTCCTTCGATTCGCCAAGCGCGCGCTACCTGTCGGTCGTCGTCCACCGAAATCGCCCCCGAGTACACGCACGAGAGATTACGTGTTGTAACATTACTTACCCTCATTATTTCCATCCCAGCGCTACGCCTCATTCGACGGCGCAGCGTTGACACGCGCGCCGCGCCGCGCCGCGCGCGCCGCGTTTAGATATTTTGAGATTTTGGTGTTGGAGCCACGTGTCGGCACGCGATCGGCCGTCACGCATCGACGCGCGAGCTCGGTCATCGACGCGCGCGACTCGCGACGGACGACGCGACGCACTCGCAGGAGTCGCACCGATCACACATCGCGCCTTCGTCGCGTTCGCGTCGACCCGGGCCGTGAATAGTCGGGTGAGAGACGTTCTGGACCGTCACAAAAGTTCCGAAGCGCGGGCATCCATTCGGTCCCCACATCGTCCACGCACGCACGCGCGCGCGGTGCGATTGGTGTCTCGACCGGGGTGTGCGGTGCCTCGCGTGATATATACTCCACCACGCGCGTATCATCGAACGCGCTCGAACGTGCACGGACCGACCCGACGACGATGACGATGAGGGGTCGCGCGAATGGCCGCGAAGGCGCGCGGGGCGTCGCGCGGGGAGCGTCGACGCGAATCGCGCTCGTCGCGGCGCTCGTCGCGGCCGCGATCTCGCGAGTCGATGCGGCGACGTGCAAGTGCGCGACCGCGGGTGCGGCGTGCACGCACTTGACATTGATCGACTCGACGACGTCCGCAGCATGTTCGCTCGTCTCGAGCGGGACGCTCACGGGCACCGTCGACCTTGGTTCAAACACGCCGTCGACGTTCTCGATCTCGGGGTCTGGGGTGACGATTTGGGTTGGCGATTTGAAGGGTGGTGGTTCGGCGCTCACGGAGATTGATCTCACGGGCTTGCAATCGCTTGAAGGGACGCTCAGCGCCGGATCCTACAGCGGGACGACGCCGCGAGCGGTGCTGTTCAAGGCGCCGAATCTCGAGTACGCGAACAAGATCGAAATCGCTTCGACGAATGCACTGTCTTTCCCTGCGCTACTGACCGTCGGTATCGCATCGACAAGCACGACGGGGGACACCTCCGGCTCGGGCTGGTCGCTCAAAGTGACCTCGACCAGCGGGTATAGTTTCCCGCTCTTGACGACGACCAAGAACGCGCCCAACTGCGACTTCTCCTACCCGTGCACGTCGGCGAGTGCTTTTCCCGAACTTACTAAAGTCGAAGGTGACATAGAAAACGATTGGAATCCGGCGTATCTTCCGAAGCTCGATGAAGTTACCGGAAACTTGGATCTGTATAACACCGCGAGCGTGTGGTACCCACTGTTGAAGAGCATCGGAGGCAACTACCAGATCGGGTACGATGAAAACACTGATTTCACAAAACTACCTCCTGTTCTGGAGAGCGTGACCGGTATGTTCATCTTGAAGTCATATGCATCCTCTGCTTTGACAGCCACAGAGATAAGCATACCGTCGGTGAACAGCATCGGGAGTTTGTACGTAAACCTTGGTAAACAGTCGGCGTCGGTGACGCATTTAAAGTTCCCCGCGCTCACCGTCATGACCGGAGTCTTTACCACCGCATCGGTCACGAGCAGTGCAAGTGTGACGTTCTATGGTACGGCGGATCTGGCTGAGATCGATTTATTGGCTCTCACGTCCTACTCATCGCTCCAGTGGAATGTCAATAGCCACGATGGCACGTCTTCGGCGGCGCCGCCGGCTACGGACACGACGCCGGTACAAATCAAAATCCCGTGCGTAAGTGGTATGTCGGCTTTGTTTACCGCTCCCACCTTCGAGTACGAGTATGCCTGCCCGAGTGGATGTAACTTGTGTACGTCGTCGTCGTCGTCGTCTGGAACACCTCCGCCAAGCGCAACGACAGTCACGAGCGCTCAGCTCACAGCCGCCGTCGCCGCGTGCTTTGCCGAGTCCGCCAGCGGCGCGTGCCAGTGCGCGAGCGGCTGCGGAGTCCTGTCCGGTCCCATCTCTTCGTGGTCTTTCACCGGCACACAATTGGACTTGACGAGCTTATTCGAGGCCAAAACGACGTTCAATCAACCGATTGAATCGTGGGACGTCAGCGCGGTGACGTCCATGTCGCGCATGTTCAGAAACGCGTCGTCGTTCAATCAACCGCTCGCCGCGTGGAATACGGTATCCGTGAACGACATGACGCAAATGTTTGCCGGCGCCACGGTATTCGCTCGCGATATCAGCTCTTGGGATACCTCGCAAGTGAGCGCGTACACCGACATGTTTGACGGCGCCACCGCCTTCAACGCCAAGTATACGTGCGACGGCCCTAAATGCAGCGGCGATCCAAGCACTGGGCTCAGTCAAGCGCAAAAAGCCGGCATCGCCGTCGGTTGCGTCGTCTTCGGCATCGCCTTGATTGTGGCCTTCATCATGAAACGCCGCAGAGACGCGAGAGAAAATCTGCGCGCGCAGCTCGGCATTTCCCCGGCGGGAACGCCCCGATATGCGCCCCAGCAGCAGCCGCAAGTCATCGTCATACAGCAATCGTCATACTAAAACGGCGCAGCGCCAGAGCGCGCGCATACCCGTACCACACACGACGCAACGTCTCGGTACCGGCAATAAAACATGAATAATTTAATACTCACCTCAACTACTTTAATACACTATTACAAATCTACCGGTAGAAGCACTCGCAGTGTTTAGTCTTCGATGGAACTCGAACGTCGCACCGACGACGCGCGCGTCATTCGCATGAGCGCGTGGTACATTTTCAATTCGTCGCGGCGACGTCCTGGATAGTCTAGCGAACGAATCAGACGTAAACCTTGGCACACGTTCATCACTTCTTCCGTGTTCGACATTTCGCTAATGAGCACGTGCATGAGCTTGAAGCTGAAGAATGAGCGAATGATGTAACCGACGGTGAAGAAGATGAAAAAGTACAACGCGCGAACGCTGTAACTTGACAAACCAAGCGATGAGACGAGACCGACAAGAAAACGGTCACTGACGGCGGCAAAAAGCACACCTTCATCGTACACTGACTCCGACACATCAGTGCCGCAGAACTCTGGCGCGACGTCTGGGAAAGACGTAGACGACGGCGACGCCGACCACAGCTTTGACTCTGTCGTTGACCCGAGCGTCATGTTTAGACCGATGTACGACGAGTACGTTCGATCAATAATCTCGACGCTTGAGCTTGGTGGAAGATGCAAACCTCGCGGTATGAGCGTATCGAATTGAACGCTTCCCGTGTCTGCAGATATTACCGCCGCAAGCTCAGAACACTTGGCATCTGTAAGCGTAGACACAAAGTCGTACGTGAGCGTTTGCGCGTTCGAAGGTCCCGCTCGAGTAAAACTCGTAGAAATTGTAACCGTTGCGTCACAACTGGACGTTGTCGCCGCCGAACTCAGCGCTGTTGCTAACTCCGCTTTGTTCGTCGGGGGTAAAATCCAGGCGGAAGCGGAAAATTTTGGGAATCGGATACAGTCGGAATCGGCGCTCTGATAGTATTGACGGCCGATGAGTTCCATTTGCATCACGCTGTCGTCCGAGTTATCCATCGCGAACCCTGTAGCGATGCCATTGTACAGAACGTGACGCTGCGTCGAAAAGTCGAGATGCACTTCCATGGTTCCAGTACTCACACGATTGCTCGCGAGTGCGGGATTGAACGTACTGAATATAAACACCGGCGCAGTTAACAGCGCCAAAATCCCGAGGATGATGCCAACGCCTTGCAAAATCTTCATAAAATATGGAAACGGAATAGCTCCACCGTAAATTTCTCGCTTGTTCTTACGCCAAGAATGCACCGTGTGCGTGACATGTAGCAAGTAATACAATGTCTCATATCTAAACCACATGACAAAGTCCATGCTCGTATTACACACCACCCAGTCGAGCATCGTCCTGATTTCAAATAGAAAAGGAACGAGGTTCGTCAAACGGAATATTGTTCTTCCCGGTGGCGAATTTCCAAGACGCATGAGTAATATTTTATGCTGACTGCCTTCGCGATATCCTTCCCGGATTTGCATGGCACCAAGGCAGAACTGCAAAAGCATCACAACGGTGAATCCCCGAAGGTGCGAATTGTGTCTCGGCGAGACGTACGCTCGCGTGTCTACCAATGGTACTATCAAGAAAACGCCAACGACGTAGAGCACACATTGCGTCAAATGCAGAGCAAATTTGACTCGAATTCTTTGCGTCAAATATACGATTCGCGTCAATACAACCCACGCAACCGAAGATATTATAGAAATCGTTAAACCGGTGCCGAAAGACTCAGTTGAGCTTAACCCGGTCACAGACTCGAATACAAGCGCGCTGTAATCGGTTATGAACCATAGCGTGAGAATAAACTGTAAGAGAATCTCCAGAGCATAGACGTCTGTGCCGGGCTTGCCGACATCTCGCGTAGGTGTTCGTCTCGAGTTTTGCAGACCGACTTGCGCGTACAAGGCGGATACGTTTGTCACGACGTGCCGAATACATCGCACCAAGATATTCGGGCGATTAGACTTACGGAATGATCCATGACGGCGACTTTTTCGCTTTATCAGTGCCTCGTCTTTGCGTTTCGTCATGGTACGGCTCATAATTTGTGACGTCATACGTTCTTGCGAGATATCATGTAGCTCATGAAATTTTTCATAATCTTCGCGCGGCTTGACCAGATCCGCGTCATCGATTGTGCACTGTCCCAAACTTGTCATATGTGTGATGTGCAATACGAGCGAAGCGATGAGAAAAATGTCTGACATCACCTCATCTCTGACTAACGTTCGGTTTCTTGGCACCGTAAGTAAGGTTGCGCTGGCAGTGCTATACTCGCTGTCTGACGTCGCATCGTAAAGCGTCGACGTCGGACAAAACGGTTGTATACTAATATGCCACCTGTTTCGGTCATCCGCGCTCGCATCAGAGTCAAGCTGCATGCAAAACACTTTACTGCGAATGATTAGTCTGACGTAAAGCATTACCACGGCGTACCAGAATATGATTCTCCACGCCGCTGGCGTCGGTTGAGGATTCATCAACGATGCAAAGCAAAGAACAAAGAGGATGAGCGCCGAAGTCATCAAATCCATGTGATCGACAAAGTTCCAAACGAGCGCAATATAAAAGATTCGCTCGCTTTGAGAGTACAAAACTTTTCCAAGCCCCGAGATGAGCCCGGAATCGCCCCAGTCGCCACGGCTGATCCAGTCTGCATCATCGGGAAGGGGATACAACGCCGGGTCGAGCAAATACGACGCGACGTTTGCAATCGTCCCCGAAAGTCGCGACATGAACGACAACGCCTTGTCTGCCTTTGTGGGCGCGTCTACGACGGCATCGTCTGATTGACTTTTGGGTAGAGACACTACTTCAGAGCAATGTGATGAAGGTCCAAACCCATTCGACTGTGAGTAAGACTGGATGACGAAAGTATAGTTTACTCCAGGCGTGAGCTTGTCGACAACGTACTCGTATGAGTTTGACGACGATTCGGGATCGACTTCGACTCTTACCGGATTGACATATTGGGGAAGGATGCTTGCCCGCGGTGCGCGCTCGCGTTTGATGTAAAACGCTTCAATATCTTTGGCGAGTTTGTCAATTTTCCATTTGACACGAACAGACGTCGAGCTAACGACGACAGCCTTGACATTCTGTGGCGTACTGTGCAAGATTGACTCTTCCTCGTCCCAAATTCTTCTAAACTTTTGAAACTCCGACCATTCATGCGCTTTCATCGCACTCGCGCGAACCTTCTCAGTTATACTTTGGTACTCAAGGAACAGACTGTTGTTGATTTTCGCGCGCCAACTCACGATGTATTTTCGATACAACGCAGATCTACGCGCGCGACGATCCATGGCTTGCTTCTCAAATTTCAGAACAGCTCGTACGTATGCTTCACTCGAGTGAAGCTGCACTTGAATTGAGCATAATAAGAACAGCAAGATATCTATGCCAATCGATCCAGACCGCCAGCTAAGGACTGATCCGCAGTCAGACGCAAACATCGACGCGTCGCACGCAGAGCCAAGCTTGCGAAGACCAAAGAGCGAGTTGATCGTCTCGCATTCACTGGTGCCCTCCACACACGTCCCATCGAGTGCAACGTGACCGTTCAAAAGAATTGGTTTAATGTACGGTATCTGGTACACCAACTTTGCTGCGAGAACAAAGTATACGTACGTTGACAAGACGCGAAACAGTTCACAATTCCACCACTTGTAACCACGATTTCTGAAAATTCTGCAATTGATGCGTAGCCCATCGTAATTTAGAGCAAACATGATCGCAATGCTAGCGTATGCGAGCGAAATGAAATCACTATCAACTTGAGTAACTGCCGCCACCATGGTGAGAATCATTATCGCTACCAAGAGGTACTTGTAGAAGAATTTCAAAAAGCCAGAATTTGTGAAATGCGCGTTATTTCCAGACGAATTCGCGTCTTGAGCTGCTGCATCCTTCGCTTGAAGAACAATTTGCTCAAAGCTCAAATTCTCGTTGACGACTGATCTTTCTTTTTCGGACGTGACTTGGCGAGAAAGACGTCGGTTAAGTATCGCTGCACGTTTTGTCTCTTCCCTTCTACTCTCTTTTATCGCGCTCGGTTTGTACTCTTCTAATTGCTTGGCCACGGCGTCCCATCTTTTAATTTTTTCGTTGAAGGAGAGCTCTGACGTTTCGTCTAGTTTACGACGTTCAGCGAGGCGCGCGTTGACTCTGTTTGCGAGACGAGTAAAGGCTTCCGACTGGACCCAGCCCTCACCCATCACCTGCCCTTTAAATCGCATATAACCTCGCATCCATGCCGTACGCACGTCATCTCGGACGTGATTCTTATGGCCTTTACGAACGTAGTGTCCTATCAGAAGCATCACTATGATGTCTGAAACTACTTCATACTGTTGTACGATGACTGGACGCGACGAGCAGCTGAAGTCAAAATTGGACAACGCACCCGGTGGCGGGGGAGGAGGAGGCGGGGGAGGCGTCGACGACGCGGGGCAGCCCCATATATCGAGCCAAAAGTGTTTTTCTGGACATGATTCACAGTAATTTGAATCCAACAGAGTTGTTGGCAACCGCAAAGCGGTGACAACGTGAATCATCAAAATGAAACCAATGACTAGAAGAATGGCATAACCTTGTGACTGACACCGGACGATACCTTCGCCGTTATTGAAAGCCAAAAAGTATCCAAGTATGATTATATAGACTGTGCTCGTCACATCTGATTTCAGAAAGGCATTGATGAGTAAGACAACCATGGCAAGAAGATACTTGAGACTCGCCAGCTGCTCAAATACAGAGTCTAGTCGATTAAATGATCGAGACAAATCCCACGAAACAAAACGATAAACGAGCCGTAGAGTCAATACGCGCCAACTCTTCTTCATATTCTTTCCTTTTAATGATGTCGCTTTAGCCCAAGGCACGCTCTTAAACACATCTTCCTCCGCGTTTGTCGGCGTCGCCTGCACAATCGGCGACATCCCGGGATCCGTACTTGCAAAAACCCTCTTCTGCACCGGTGTCGAGGGCTCTTTCGCGCGATCGCGCTGCATAGCAATTAGCAACTTTAATTTCATGGCGACGTCGCATCCTTTCACATCACCGCGAAGCTTGGCCCAATAACTTGCACGTGGAGTTGCTTTTGCGCTAAAGGATTTCGCTTTCATCAACATACGGACATTGTGTCGACGTTGAAGAAAGCCATGAAAGACTGCGAAAATGATCACAGCATAATGCACGCCCAAAATATACCAATTACTCTGAAATCCAAAACAAGCTTGCGTCGAGTACTCATTTGATGACGACGAAATCTCACTCTCATCGTAGCAAAACGATTGCGTGACATCAAGCTTATATGGCCATGGGCAGCAGATCGATGTCGATTGAATCACATCTTCCAAGCGAGAATCCGAGAAAGACAGGAGCCCAAGCCAGCTACCGTATTTAACATTCACCAACGCGCTCAGCGATCCCGACTGAAAGAATGTTATTTGCGTCAGAATCTTGAGTGTGATCGACGTACATGCGAGAATGACAAACACAAATCCATAATCGTTCACCTCTGAATGTAAACATACAGGCACTTGCTTCGGATCAACCTTGTAATCAGATTCGGTCAATGAGTCGCGTTGCGTGATGGAGCTTCTCGTCGGCGTGTTGGCGACGCTTTCAGCGGTTATAATATTGCCCTGGCTGCGTCGCCGACGGAAAACGCCGTAAAATATCCACAGGACAACATCTTGTAATAGCTTTTGACAGGCACCAATAATCTTAAAGCTCCCATGACGCAGCGACGTATGATTTGTTCCTCTGATGGAAGGTACAGCGAGCTCCATGCATGCCGTCACAATAACTATGGCGTAGATTACGCTCAAAAGTTCGATGCGGAATCCCACACAAATGGTCGCCACAAGCAATAGCATTTCCATGGAAACCTCGAACACGCTCTCCTCAACCTTCTCCCCGATGGACGTGCGAACGTGGGTCATAACACTTGAGATTGCATCCAGGGCAAATCCAATCGCATTTTGGTCTTGCGGTGTTGTGAGTGATGCGTCAAGGTCTAATCGCCTCGGAGAACCAGGGATGTGAAGCGAGCTTATGACGCTCGAGCGCTCAGCCAGCCAGTAGCTCAGTACCACGCAGAACATCGTTGTTAAGTACCGAGGATAGAGAAATTCCCACGACTCTAAAGCAGAGCTCCGAAACATACCAAAGTCATAAGGTGTAAGATGTCGACGTAGGGCATCAGGCCATTTGCTTTGAATACTCGAGGCGACGTCTGGAATGTTGTACACATATAGGGCCGCTATGTAGCAATATTGAAACAACACGTAGAAGTACAAGGCTTTGCTTGAACGATGCAGCCATTTCTCTTCATACGATTTTGTGTTAGCTTCGGCATGTGTGCCCTGATCTTGAGATGACATGCGTCTAATGCCTTTGACGCCACGTGCCGAGGCGAGCATCCACACCACCATGAATAAGACGGATAAAACGTCTATTATTTGTACGAATGACGTTTGAAGGCCCGGGGTGTTTGTTAGTCCCGTGAACGTTATAAATACTCCAGCTAAAGGCAAGTAGTACAGAGGTAGAGACATTTGGTGCTTGATGTCAAATCCCATGAGCTCGCGAAACGTAAACGGCTCTCCAGTATCACCCGTTGCGTTCGCCATGGCGAAGAATAAGTGAGACAGAAACGCGAAGGTCAACCCCACGACTTTAGCAGTGGACATGCAGCACATAGACCCGTCGGTACCGAGCGACCAGAAACCCAATATAGCGCCAGTATTCGATGATTCAACCTCTTGCGACGTATTTGACACCGCCGTGTAAAAATAAGACCCACAGATAATAATTGCCGTCAAAATCTGCAACGATGTCGTCTTTGAGGAATAATGAAGCACTTTCGTCAGCAAAGGATACTTTGTTTTCGAGTGTCGAAGATCAAACAGTCGCATGTGTGCAGATATAAACAACATCAACTGCATGATGCCATTTGCCGAATATCCCATTCCAACGCTGCACACAAAACCTCCCAAACGAAACCATTTCGGTATCACATCGTTCAACGATCGTTCGCTCATGCTGAAAACGCGCATCAACGCTTGCTTTCCTAAATTTGCTACTACGGCTGGTCTAATATCATCCTTACTCACACTTGATAAAGTGTGTACCCACACACCAAGCGTCTTACGGCACCAAACGCTCGTCAAGAGTACCAGTATATCGGGAACAAGCATCCGAGCTTCGGATGGATTGCTAGAAAGTCTTGATAACCCCCAAATACGAAGCCAACCTCCGGGTTGATCATCCATTGATGCGACGGAAATTTGGAACAACATTTGAGCGAGCAGGTAAACGCCCGCCACATACGCCGCGCACGTCGCCGCCAACATCGACAGCTGCACCGAGCGCACATCCGCACGGGCGCACGCACACAGAATGAAAAATAACACGGCATATGACATAGTCACCTACGATGCAAGTGGACACGTCAGTACTCTCGTCGTCGGCATTGCTGAAAAAAAGCGCTTATGCTCGTTTTCGCGTCGAGACAAAAGTAATCAATCGCCCGTATCAATCGACGCGTACGTACCAAATCCACGCGCACCACCGCGCTGGATACTATCGCAAGTGCATGTACCATTCTTAGCAACACTGGCGCTCGCACGACGTCCGCGTAGCCGCTTTCACTCGAAACATCGTCACCGTTTGAACGAGACTCGGTGTCGTCAGAGGACCAGCCTTCGTCGTCGGAGACGTGACGGCGCTGAGATACGGGAAGCATGGCTGCGTTCGGACGCGGGCGCTATAATATGTTTACGTGCGCTCGCACCGAGGCGAGCGCATGCACTCCTCGTGGAGGCCCGTGTGGAGTTGTGCCGTCAGAGCCTGTTTTTTTTCGAAGCCAGACGCGCGCGAGCTCTCACTTTCGTGGAACGTGACTGCCTTGATGAGACGATTTAGACTGCTATGGTTTGGTGAGGCTACAAAACAATATAAACTCTAAGACGGTAAGGATGTCGACGTGCGCTTAGACGCGGCGAGGGCGCTGGCGATCCAAGATGTGGCGTGAATGTCTATTGATGCGCCGTCTGAATCGAGCGTAACTGAAGCGCCTTCGGCGCCAGCACTGACCTTACGTGCGATTTCGTCATTTGAACCGTGTACAACGCGTGCATGTGCAGTGAATAATTCGTCGTCTGCGCTTGGCAAGTCAATGCGCGCATCAGTGGGTTTACCAAGATACGAACCGACGACGTGCGTCGGAGCGGCAAATCCGCTGGGAAACGATGCTTCAATAGTTCCTCCGCGCGAGTTAACGTGCACTATGTGCACGCGCTCGGCGAACTTAACACTGATATCACCGCCTCCAGAATCAAGAGCGATCATCTCCTCTCCAGCGCCTTCTACGCCACCCACGTCGATGCGGCCTCCATCCGACCGCACGACGCCGATTTCACTAACACGTAAACTTTTCGCATGTACGGCACCACCGCCCGTGTTGATGTTTATTTTATCCCCGAATATCGATTCACCCATAAAACTACCACCCGGTGCAGTATCGACGTACACTAAAGACCCCACGAGCTTACCCGACATTGTCATCGAACCGCCATTCGTACGCGCTCGAGTATCCGCGCTCACCGTTCGCGCGCGTATCGCCCCTCCATTCGTATCCACGTCCACACTCGCGCCTTTAATCGACCCAAGCTCAATGTCGCCACCATTTGTACGCACGCGCAACGTTGCCTCGACGATTGATGAAATCGACGCGCTCGCACCAGCCGCGCCCAATGTCAAGTCTACGCCGCAAAAGCGCGGTGGAATCGTCACCCGCAACACATCGCCCCCGCCCTCACTCGACGCCGACGCATCACTTGAGATGCGCACATTCCCATCATCCGTGCGTTCAATCGCATATCTAGGTCCTAAATCATCCGTCTGCGTCAGAACGGCATACGAGAGGCAACCGAAACGCGTCAGTCATCCATCCTTCGTTCACTCCTCTCTCGCCACGCGCACGACGAAAAAAACATTCGCGCACGAACGCGAGCGCACCTCGACCTCCACGACCTCCATGACCTCGCTCGCCGTCACGACCACGCGCGTGTTCGTCGACGGTGCGTTGATGATTACATTCGCACCGACGGCAAAGTCTTCAAATGCGATGCGCGGTGCGTACGCTCTCGTGAACGCCACTGTGCGCGCGGCGCGCGCGAGCATCGCGCGAGAAAACATGCGCGCTCGCGCGTTAGCTCGCGGGCGGTGGCGGCGCGACGGTGGCGGCGCGACGGCGGCGGCGCGACGGCAGTGGCAGCGAGGCGGCGAGTGACGGCATTGTGGTGCACGCCCCATTTGTGCAAAACGCATTCGCACGACGCGACGAACGCGCGAGGCGAAAGATGGCTGACGATTTGACCACGCGCGCGGTGGATTGCGAACGTCGCGCGCACGTCATCAGCGGGCGCGTGGCGCAGTTGGACTCGAATTTGAAATCGTTGAGCGAGGAGCTCACGTCTTTGCATGAATCTTTACGCGAGATGGAAGCGCACGCGGCGCAGGATGAGAGCGTGTCTACGGATGTGCGGTTGTCGTTATATAACGCGCGTCGGGTGATTCAAGGCGCAGGACCGGGAGGAGATATGAATGGATACATGAAACCGGCGCCGGTTGGGCGATTCTTGAAACTCTTTGTCGGAGGCGCGGTGGAGATTAATTCGGTGCGACAAGAAGCAAGGTTGAGAATCAAGGAAGAGTACTATCAATTCCGCGATCGCAATACGTTAGTGTACGTGTTTGCTCCGATGGCGTTACTTTTGGGGTACACAGAGCGCGTGCACCCGACGGCGTTAGACGCCAGACAAGTGGGGTACTTGCGAGCCTTCTATCCCATCGCGCTGCAGCTGTATTGGATCTGGATGCTGTACTTTTATACTGCTTTGGCGCTTAGAGAAAACATTTTGCGCGCTAATGGTTCGACGATTCGCGGGTGGTGGATTAAACATCACTACTACTCGGCGAGCATGGCGCTGTGCGTGTTGACGATGGATTTGGATTCTCCAGCGTGCGCAGCGTTTACGTGGAGATTTTTACTGTTCACCACATTGCAGGGAATCGTCATGTTAGTTCAAAATAGATACCAGCGTTTGCGCATGTACACGCGCGTGGCGATGGGCAAGGCTTCGCCTATGGATGTCGCCTCGATTGAACTCTCGGGTGGGCAACTCAAATTGCTGTATCCTTTGTTGTTCGCTTTGCAAGCGATGCAGCTGTACGTCGGCTCGAGCGTGTTGTACGTTGTATTTACGACGTATCGTAATGCGAATCACATCATGCGTGAGTGGCAAGCCTCTGTCGCTGGTGGGTTATTCGTCGGTATGGCGATGGGTAACTTTACGGCGACTCTTGCGACGTTGCGATCAAAAAAGGTCTACAAGCGTAATAAATCCGTCGCATCGCGTTCTCAGTCTCATGAAAAGCTGAATTAAATAGTGCGCAAAACGTAAATAGTGCGCAAAACGCACAAGCGAGCAGCTCAAATTGAAATAGAACACCACTTTCTGCAACGTTTACGTGCGCACCTAAATCACAAATCACTAAAATTACATTTATAATTCATCCTTGTATTGTGCATCAATCTTTGCTGCGCTATCCGGGAGCGCCAATAAATACTTTTGGCTGCGAAAGCTATTCATGATAACATATGCAGCGCTCCATATGTAACTATGTTGCTCTTGCACTTGTCTTAAAGACCACGTTGGCACTAGCAAGACAAAGTTTGGATTGATATTGTGCACTCCGTCTTGCGGATCAAAAGGCAAGACAGCCCCGTTCGCTCCTCGTGTGGCAGCGACTGCTAAACCATAAAACTGTGTCCCGGTAGTTTTCTGAATCATCTGCGCTTGAATGAGCTCATAGTCAACCTTGACGCTCGGGTGGTGATACATCGTCCATGGCGTGCTCCATAAAGCTAGTCTTGGGTACTCATCGTTGATGACGGTGAACAACGGGCGCCTGGAGAATGTATCCCGTGACGTCCACTTTCTTGTTTTCGCATGCACGTCAACAGCGTCAGCGAGAAGCGATTCAAATTTCTTGAAAACCTCGCCAAGAGAGAATTCGGTGTCAATCCACTCAAATGTACTCTCGAGGGACTCAAGTTTGGCGGCGCCAGTGGCGATATTTTTCAACGCCTCCGCCGCTTTATCGACATTTACCATGGCAAAAAACGCACTTTGAATGGATTGAAACGCCGCCGGTTCGATGGTGTATCCGAGTTTGGTGTAATCTCGCATCGCAGTGTACTTTGTTGTAATCACAGGCGTGCCGAGCGCCTGACATTCAAGCACAACCATGCCAAATCCCTCAGCCTTTGACGTGTGCAAGCACACGCTCGCGTGACGCTTTAGGGCCGACGTGAACGTGTGGTCGTGTTTGTTTTCATCGAAGGTGTACATGTTCGAAGGAATCCCACTACGTTCGAGCACGTGTCGAAGAGCCACGCCGGTGCGAGTCACCGCCACCGGCGGCTTGAAACCCGCGTTCATATCCGCTTCAACCATCGCACTATCGACGGCGTGCACCCATAAATGCGTTTTAATTCCAGGATTGTCGCGTTGAAACTTAGCATATGCATAAATAGACGATATCCAGCCTTTACGGTCGGAATCTTCGTAGTTGCCGCCTTGCATGAGCACCACAAACGTATCGTCGTCCACGACGTCAATTCTGCGCCTAAACGCTCTATCGTACATTTTTGAGTCGAATACTGCCGTGCGCAGCGACGCCGCATCACGTTTCATATGCGCTTCAAACTCGTCCGCCAACTCATTCAACGCTCGCCTATCTATAAAATGTGGAATGGCGCGCGTCAACACTCCCGCGTGTTCCACGGCGCGTCCCGTGGATGGCGCCAACGCCGCAACCGCAGTCAGCCTCTGCAGCACAGCGCCTTGAGCATCTAAATCCTCGTGATGATAGGGCATCCAAAGCAACGTAGGCACGTCGAATTCATATCTATCCACGTATAGAATCCCCACATCCATCAATAACACGTACGCATCGATGTTGTGCGCCTCCGCCGCCGCGTTCAACTGCGACATCGTCAATCCATTGGCATTCATCCCATCATTCCCGGGAAACTCAATATCAGGCACGCCAATATACTTCAAATGTTCAATCGCAACCTGCTCGCTCTTCGTCGGCATCCTAACCTTCGGTTTCAACCGTCGCACGTCGCGCCAATTCGCGTACTCTCCCGGCGGCAAGCGCACGCTCAACGCGCGCGGCATCCACAGCGTCTCGTACCCCGCCTGCGCGAACGCACTCGATAACCCGCGCTGCTGCGACTGGTACGCCCCGAACGTCCACGGCACCGTGGCACCGATGAAACAGACCTTTTGTACAGTTGCGCGATTTTGTACACCGTCGCGCTTAAAAAACGCCTCCGCCGGCGACGGCGCGCACGCCCACGCGCACGCGACCGCGACGACGCGCACCGCCCACGCGCGACGCGCACGGTCACCTCGCCCGCGCGCTCGCGCCACGGGCGCCATAGTCGCCATCGTCGCCGCGCGCGCGAAAGTGTAGTTTAAAAGGCGTTATCCATGGCCTTCCTCGCGACAGTCTTCGACGCGCGCGACGAGCGACATCGATCGCCCGCGGTGCCACGGCGTCGATGACAACGAGTTCGATGCACGCCGCGCGCGCGAACGCGCCCGCGCGCGTCATGTCCGCGGAGAAGCTGCGCACGAAGGCGTGGAATATTCAAGCGCGAGGTATGCGCCGCGCGCCCGCGCGAGCGCCGCGGCGATGCGCCACGCACGCCTCTTCCGCGGGCGCGGGCGGTGGGAAGAAGATTTCTCAGAGCGAATTCACCGCGCAGGCGTGGGATGCGATCGTGCGCGCGCCTGAGGTGGCAAAGCAAGCTCGACAACAGGTTGTGGAGACGGAGCACGTGTGCGAGGCGCTCGCGACGCAAAAGAACTCGTTCGCCATGCGCGTGTTCGCCCAAGCCGGGGTGAAAGATTTGAAAGTTGTGATTAGTAAGACTCGAGAATTCATCGCGTCGAAGGGCACGGTGTCGTCGACGTCGAGTCAGGTGCTGGGAAGGTTTTTGGAAGCCATGGTGGAGACGGCGCGCGAGTTGAAGACGGCGATGGGTGACGAGTTTGTGGCGATTGAGCATTTACTTCTCGCGTTAGCGCGGGATGAGCGATTTGGGAAAAAGTTAATGGATGATTTAGGGGTGAATTATGCCAGTTTGGAAGCGGCGGTGATTACGCTGCGACGTGGAGAGAATGTCACGGATCAAGACGCGGAGAGCAAGTACGAGGCGTTGGCCAAGTATTCGCGCGACTTGACCGAGGAAGCTCGACTCGGAAAGCTTGATCCAGTCATCGGGCGCGATGATGAAATTCGACGTGCGATTCAAATTTTAAGCCGACGGTCGAAGAATAATCCAGTGCTCATCGGTGAGCCGGGAGTTGGGAAAACCGCAGTGGCGGAGGGATTGGCCCAACGCGTCGTGAGCGGGGACGTGCCGACGTCGTTACAAAACGTAAAGATCATGTCTTTAGACATGGGTCTATTGATTGCTGGCGCGAAATTCCGAGGCGAGTTCGAAGATCGCTTGAAGGCGGTGATGAAAGAAGTTTCGGATTCCATGGGAAAGATTATTTTGTTCATTGATGAAATTCACACCGTCGTCGGCGCCGGCGGCGGAGGCGGGGGCAATGGAATGGATGCCGGAAACTTATTGAAGCCTATGCTCGGTCGAGGCGAATTGCGGTGCATTGGTGCGACGACGTTAGACGAATACAGACAATACATCGAGAAAGATCCGGCGCTTGAGCGACGATTTCAACAAGTCTTGGTTGCGCAACCGACAGTGGAGGATACAATTAGTATTCTCCGCGGCTTGCGTGAACGCTATGAACTCCACCACGGCGTGTCCATCTCAGACTCAGCTTTGGTAGAAGCTGCCGTGTTGAGCGATCGGTATATTGCCGATCGATTCTTACCCGATAAGGCTATTGATTTAGTGGATGAGTCCGCCGCGAAATTAAAGATGGAAATTACATCCAAGCCAACGGTGCTCGACGAAATTGACAGAGAAATTTTGAAGCTTCAAATGGAGAAACTCTCGTTATCGCGTCCGGGCGCGTCGCGTGACGCGCGTTCGATTCAGGGCAAGCTTGAAAAGCTCGAGAAAGACTTGAAGGACTTGCAAGCAAAGCAAACGGTGTTGAACGATCAATGGCAAGGCGAGCAAAACAAGTTGAACATGATTCAAGCCCTCAAGGAAGAGATTGATGCGGTTACGAACAGTATTCAACGTGCCGAACGCGAATATGACTTGAACAAGGCGGCTGAGCTCAAGTACGGCACACTGATGACGCTTCAACGCCAGCTCGAGGAGGCGGAAGATATCCTGGAACAAGCGACGGCGTCTGGGCCGACGCTCTTGCGGGACGAAGTCACCGAAATGGACATCGCAGATGTCATCTCTAAATGGACTGGTATTCCCGTTTCGAAGCTCCAGCAAGGTGAGCGTGAGAAATTACTCGACTTGCCTGCTGAGCTTCATAAACGTGTCGTCGGTCAAGATGAGGCGGTGCAATCTGTGTGTGAAGCGATTCAACGCTCCCGCGCCGGTCTCTCCGACCCAAATCGCCCAATCGCGAGTTTCATGTTCCTCGGTCCCACTGGTGTAGGTAAGACTGAGTTGTGCAAAACACTCGCTAGTTTTTTGTTCAACACCGAAGAGGCGATGATCCGCATCGATATGAGCGAATACATGGAAAAGCACTCTGTAAGTCGCTTGATTGGCGCTCCGCCTGGGTACGTTGGTTTTGAAGAAGGCGGTCAATTGACCGAAGCTGTTCGACGTCGCCCGTACTCTGTTGTACTTTTCGACGAAATGGAGAAAGCACACGGCGATGTGTTCAATGTTTTGCTTCAAATTTTGGATGACGGCCGCGTCACGGACTCTCAAGGCCGCCTGATCAACTTCAAGAATACCATTCTCATCATGACTTCGAACATTGGGAGCCAATTTGTATTGGAAGGTTTAATGGATGGCGGTAAAGCATCCAAAGAAGAGCGACGCGAAAAGGTTATGGAAGCAGTTCGAGGGCACTTCCGCCCCGAATTCGTCAACCGCGTCGATGAATGGATCGTGTTTGACCCGCTTGCCAAGGACCAAGTCACGGCCATCGTCAAGCAACAAATCGAGCGCGTCAAGTCCCGTATGAAGGATCGTAAAATTGGTTTACAAGTCACCGATAGAGCTATTGAGACGCTCTCCGATGCAGGTTACGATCCTGCGTTCGGCGCTCGGCCAGTTAAGCGTGCTGTGCAAAGCTTACTCGAAACCGCCATCGCTCAGGCTATTCTTCGCGGCGACGTCTCAGAAGACCAAATCGCCGTCGTAGACGTCACCGCCGACGCCGATGCCGCCAAGCCCCTATTCGTAACCGCCATTAACGGTAAAGTTTCGAAAACCGCGTAAAAGACAAAGAAAAAAGTAAACGCGCCGCGCATATTGCAGTGCCAAAGAATTTTTTGTACCTCCATCAACCTCCTCACTGCGCGACTCGCCATGGCCACCGACGATGACGAATGGCGCACGCGCATCGACCGTAAAAAGAATATCCATGACTTGTACGTCTAGCGCGCGCGCGATCGACGTGTAAATACGCTCGCCCTCGTGCGTATCTCGAGCTCAGAAGGACTGGATGCACGGCCAGAAGAATGATCAACGTTGACGCTTGAAAACGAAGTCGTACGTACTGACAACGATGCGTTTTCGTAATCACTCGCACGCGGTGCACAGGTTAACGACGATGCTTACCGCGAAAGATCCGCCTTATGACGAAATGGTCGTCACCAACGCGCGAGCGGCGGCTACAAAGTTGGAGCAAATGCTGTTTGAAAAGAGCGCCGACGAAGACACGTACAAGCGAAAGATTGCGACGAAACTTGAATCGATGGCGTCGCAGATCGTCAAGCAGCGGGCGAAAAAGGCTATGGAAGAGCAGGGTTTGAAAATGGCGGAAGCCCCGGCGGCGAAGACGCCAGAGGTGGCGAAAACAGAGCAGGCGCCGAGCTCCCAGGCTACGGTGGAGTACGCCGCCGGGAAGCTTTGGTTTGAAGCGCAGGAAAAGAAGGTTCAAGCACAGATGCGTAAGAGTTTATTGATGAAATGGGTGAATGATAACGCCAAGACGTCCCAGATTGCGCACAGCTTGATGAATGCGCCGTCTCAAGAGGCAAAGCGACAAATTTATGAACAAAAGTTGCGTGCGCACTTGGACGTACACATGTTTAAGCAGTTACAGCAGAAGATGCAGCTCGGTGAAATTGACGGGAGTGCGTTCGGGGTGAAGCGCGCGCGAGATCCGTATGGAAGTACGTCATCGTTGAACCCTGAGTTACAAGGCTTTGTGACGTCGTTGATGAAGAATGACGCCGACGAGCAGGCGCGCAAGCGACACGTTACCGACGCCGCTAGGGCGAGTGCCGCCGCGGATGCCGGTCCCACGCCGCAATACTGGCTCAAGGTTGCCAACATGAACGAAAAATATCACGCACAGCTTAGCAAGGCGTTGAAATGGGTTCGTGAGTACGAAGCATCTGGCGCGCGCCTCGGGCAAACAAAGCAGAAATTTGTGGATCTTTTAACCAAGATTCTGCTTCCCACAATCACGCAAACGCCACACATGCGTGACGCGACCATTCCAAACGATATCGAGTACCTCGAAAAGGTTGACGGTGCGATTAAAAAGGCGTTATCGAGGTATGCAGCCACGGAGAAAACAAAGCTAGAACAACAGCGATTAAAACTGTTGACGCCGGCGCAACGCGCGGTGGTTGGTTTGACCGATACGAGAGGGGAAGCCAAAGCTGAAGCGCTCAAGGCGATTTCAGAAACATGTGGCACAGTTGCGAACGCATATGGCCTCATGGCGGACTTTTCTCACGCGTTGTACGATTCAGATGACGACGACGAGGATCAACTCGATGAAAACTTCCCCACCAACCTCTTAAAGGACTGGCTCGGGAAAGCCGAACCGTTGCCCGCGGGTGCGCCGAACACCTGGACCATAGAAAGCGGCAAAGACGTATTAGGAGTGGCATTTTTAGGCGACGACAGCTTTTTTGCCGCCGATGCCGAGCCTCAGCGCGTCGCCATGCTCGCGGAATATTAATAAAACCGCCGCCGCGCCAGAGAGAGAGAGAGAGTTAGAAAGCCTCCAAATAGCAAACAACAAATGTATTATTCAACACTACACGCTAATCCACCGCCCCTCGCACCTTACTTTACTTCACCCTACCTCGCACACCCTTTGTCCTATCATCGTCGCCATCATCCGGATCTTTCGTCGCGTGGAGCCAAATTTTGTCCAGCACCTGCGTCGGCCGCGCGCGCGTCGCCTCGTCCACCAACCGCCCTTTCCTATAAAACCCCACCGTCGGCGTCCATCGAACGTGTCTCGCGGTAAAAGGCAACGAATCCACGTCCGCATCGACGATCGCCACGTCGGCGTACGAGCTATCGCTGCGTAACGCGCGCAACGCATCGCGCACTTTATGACAGTGCGTGCACCAATCCGCACCGTAATTCACCACGAGCAGCCGCGACGCGTGTCGCTCGAGCGCGGCGACAAAGTCGGATTCAGATTTTACGGCTTCTAACGCATCGTTCGCACGCGTCGACGGCGCCGATGACGACGACGACGACGACAGTGACATGACCACGCGCAGACGCCAGAAAGTGACGCCATGAGTGCGTTTGCCGCTGAACTCGCGTGCGCCATCGCGTGCGCGCGCGAAGCCGGGAGCGTGATAAAAGCCGCGTGGAGACAACACGATGACGCGGACGTGGAATACAAGGGCGCGGTGGATCTCGTGACGGCGACGGATAAGCGGTGTGAAGATTTAGTGCTCGAGCGCATCAGGGCGGCGTTTCCTGACGACGATATTGTCGGCGAGGAGACGCACGCGGCGAGCGGTGACGACGTTTTGGCGCGCACGACGCATTCTAGATGTTGGTACGTCGATCCTTTGGATGGTACGACGAATTTCGTGCATGGGTATCCATTTAGTTGCGTGAGCGTCGGGTTGTGCGTCGACGGCGCTCCGACTGTCGGCGCGGTGTTTAATCCAATCACGAACGAGATGTTTACCGCCGTTCAAGGACAAGGGGCGATGCTGAATGATGAAAAGATATCCGTCAGTGACGTGCGGGAGCTCGGTCGGGCGTTGATTGGCACGGAAATTGGGGTTTCGCGAGACGCGGCGACTGTGGACGCCATCATGGGTCGCGTGCGCGCTGTCGTTGAACGCGCGAGAAGCCTTCGATGCTCGGGATCGTGCGCGATGAATATGTGTTCTGTGGCCATGGGTAGATTAGATGGGTTTTATGAGATTGGATTCGGTGGACCTTGGGATTGCGTCGCGGGAGCGGTCATTGTGCGCGAAGCTGGCGGAGACGTCTGCGACCCATCGGGGAACGCGTTTGACATTTACGCGAGACGCGTCTTGTGCGGCAATGCAAAAATTACGGATGCGTTCGTTGGCGTATTGCGCAACATTCCCGATGGTCCAACCGAGCCTAAGCCGCACAATTCCTAGAAGGTGCATGTTGTAATTTCATTCACAATTATTATTTGATTAACTCTGCTTTCGCAATCGACGTTTCATCAGTTGCTTAGCGCCCGCAAAGACGACGCTTTCTGTGATAGCTACGCAGGTGTACACGCCGCCGAGAATTGCGCAGCATCCTAAAATCCATTCGAGAAAGTTTTTACGAAATTCTCGCGTAACGACTTCCATGCCGGAAATATCGTATTGAAACTTCACCATCGGGCCGGATCGAAGTTTACCGACGACGTCTTCAACGCGTGCGTAATCAAAAATGTCATCAACTCGCGCCTTTTCGGCTGGGAATTGATTGCTATTGAAAGTGTACTCGTATACGCGCATCGCATCGCCCTCGTCAATCGGCACGTATCTGCGAGGAATCACTTTCATGTAGTGCTCGAACACGGTGCTGCGCTCGTCGTCGGCGATGAATTCGGTAAGGGCGGCGTTTTTCGCGGCGAAGCGACCACCCATGTCAGACGGAATGATTGAATACGCTCGCCTGAGATGTCTCGGGATGTAACTTGGTCTACCTGGGACATGTGCACCAAAAGATAGATGCTTAATGACGTGCGACATGTCGGCGTCGGCGATGGTGTGCGCCCTCGAACTTGGCACAAAGTAAAACGCTCCGGGGACGTTTGAAATCTTGAACGAACCATTAATGGAGCACCCTGGGGTGGTTATTTTGCTATCATGCAAACCATCGCCGTCGAAATCATGACCTAGTATAACGCCTTTTCGCTTCGCGCGCGTCTTGTCGCCGCTAGCCTCGTCAGCGTCACGCTCATTTGCCTCAATTTCTTCGAGCAATGACATCGTAAACGACGCCAACGCTTCCGCGGTTCGGGGACCGTGGTACATTTCGAATTGAAACGATTCGCTCTCCGCGTGCATGTCGTCGACACTCACGCGCGTTTCTTTGGATGGATGTAACCTACCAGCACGATAGACGCGAACTGTCGGGTACGCTTGGATTCGCAGCTTTCCGCAGAGATGCTCGTTTTCGGCGAGTGTACAATCCACCGTGGCGAGACCGCAACTTAATCGAGATTTTCCTTGTCTTCGCGCGTCAGCTCGCACCATTTCTGCTGCGTGTTCGAATACTGGAGCGAACTTTTGACAATGCGAGCACCAGGGTGCGTGGAAGTTGACAAGAAGCGCGCCTGCTTGATGCACGCTAACCATGCGTTCGAACATGTCCTCTCCGATGATTTCGTAGGAAATTTGCTTGCGGCCATAGTGATCAAAATCCGTCGACACCCCGTACTGTTCTTGGCGCGAAGCCACGACGCTCGGTGCGGCGTGTTCTATTCCCATCCACTTTAATGGGCCATTCATCGGGTGCTTGTACAGGTTTTCGCCAGAAATGTTGAACGCGCGAGCGCCGAGCGCATCCGTCACGGTGACGGACAGCCAATCGCAGCTCACAAATGGAAAATCAATCTGAACATTGACTTGAAACGTGCCATCGCCGGGAGTGTGGTCGACAATGATATCCGTGCGCAGCGTCGTGGCGAACAGCGATGTAATTTGCAGAAACAAGAGCGCGGCAAAGACGCATACGGTGCAAATGGTCAACATGCCCCCAGCCAGTGTGCCTTCTCCACAAAGAATGTCGGATGGAAGCCGCTTGTACATGTCGACGCGTCTGAGCGATGAGAACACGCCGCGTTGGGACTGGTCGGCTTCGCCCGGAAGCGATGCCCCCGTGGATGTGCGACGAACAACCATGGCGCGTTATGTGGTGTTTTGCACTCTCGAGGGTGTCGTCGACGCGACCCATCGAGGCGACGCGGTAACAACAAACAAGACAATAACTAATCTGTTCGCTTTAGATACAACAACATTCAGCCTCTATCACCGACTAGTAATAATAAATCATAGCGCTGCTCTCACACAAAGTTCCCCAAGCCGTTGCGCTTGTCGAAATCTGCGTCATCGCACAAGCGTTGACGAATACACTTGTCCCAAATCAACAAGCCTTCTTCGGTGGACGTCGGCAACACGCGTTTCAGGCGCACATCCTCGATTTCACCATTCTCGTTTTCGAATCCAGTCACATTAAACTTAAACATGAACGTGTTCGCCTCCGCCGACGTGACCTTGTGCGGATTTGTGACGATGGCTCGAACTTCTAAATACACGCTCGGTTTACCGCATCGCGCCTCCTCCGTGTTGACGGTGTGCAACACCTTGCATTTGAATCGAATCAAATCACCAATGTTTACCGGGAGCTTGAAGTCAATATCGGACATTTCCACGAACACCGGATGTCCACCCGAGAACAATTGACAGTTTGCAAACGCGAGCTCATAGGCGCGACGAAGTAAAAATCCCCCAAACACGCGTCCCGACAGGTTGCGTTGCTGCGGCTGCGCGACAAACATATTTTCCGCCACGGTTTGCGACGTTAAAACTTCCTGAAATCCAGCCGTGAGTGCAGGCATTTCTTGATTTAACCTCGCACGTTCTCTAATGTCGTGCACCCACTTCTTTCGGTGAGCGATTAATTCGTCGTTTAACACGCCATCGCCTTTTTTATGTCGCAAGCGCTTGCGCACGATTGACGCTTGAATATCCTCAAACCTCGCAGTTTGCGCGCGCGTTTCGCAAATCAATGGATTCACCGGCCACGACTCATTCGTTTCGGGATCCCGCGCGACAAAAGTAAAATCTGCCGTAAGCGCTGGAATGTTACTCCCAATTAACTCGTCGTCCCGCGTGCCCTGTTCTTCATCCGCCTCCATGCGAATCACCATGGACGACCGGCCGACAAACGCCACCTCGCCTCGTATCACCACCGACCGCTCAAGCGACAAAGGCCGATTTAACCGAACTCTATCCACACTCGCCGTCACCAACTGCGGAGTTTTCGTTAAATCATCGCCATCATCCGCGTGAAAGAATGCGATATTCCCCGCCAACGAGTCCAAATCCTCTAAAATTCGACCCATGCGCACGGCATCCGTACCGTGCGACTTGTACATTTCTCGCATTTCCTCATCCTTTTGAAAGTCATACACCGCCGTGCTCGTTTGCGGCGTTTTAGGCAAAAGTTTTTCGCTCAATTTAGTCGCGCCTTTACCGCTCTCGGCTTTACGCAAACGTTCACGCCACAACTTTTTCGTCACGTGCGTGCGCGTGTGCGCAATTTGCAAATCGTGATCCCTCACCGGCTCCGTGTCGGGATCCACAACCTTGGCGCCGTGCGACGCCACGGACGAGGACGAGAACGACGCATGCTCGCGAGGCGCCGCGCGCGAGACGCTCGCGGTGATTGGCGCACGCGTCGTTCGCGTGGCTGACGTCAAGAAGGGTCGACCCAGCATCAACGTCAACTCTGTCGCGCTTCGCGGTCGCGCCGTCGCCGTCGTCGCTGTCGTCGTCGTCGTCGTCGTTAGTGGCACGAGAATCGCACGCGCGCGATGCGCCGCGCCATCGAACGCACCGCGCCACGCGCGTCGCGCGCACTGCGCCGCGCGCGTCATGGTGTGTCGGAACTTTGCGCGCCGGCGTTCCGCACACCGCGACGCGCGTGACGCACGTGAGATCGCCCCGGGCACGCGCGACGAGGTCGATCAGGCGTTGCGTGAGGCGTACGCGCGATGCCGAACGCCGCGCCCGCGCTCGCGGCGTCGCACGCGGGCGCTGGAGCGTCGTCCAAGCGATACGCGCGGCAACGCGCGGGTGCGCTCGCGGCGTTGTTTTACGGCTCGTGTTCGGTGCTGACGGTGTTTTTGAACAAGGCGCTGTTTGCGGTGTGGAGATTTAAGTTTCCAGCGTCGCTCGTGACGGCGCAGACGTTGTTTACGGTGGCGGCGATACTCACGCTCGAGCGCGTGGGAGTGGTGAAGCGACGCGGGGAGAAGTTTTCGCGAGCGGCGTTTAAGCGCGTGTTTATCGTGAGCGCGGTGTTTCAGCTCAAGTTGGTGCTGGACATGACGGCGTTGTCGTTGGTGAATATCCCAATGTATGGAGTGTTGAAGTCGGCGACGACGCCGTTTGTGATGTTGTTAGACTACGGGTTGTTGGGTAAGGTTGCGAGCGGTCGCGTGCAAGCGGCGGTGTTTTTAACCACGCTCGGCGGCGTGCTCGCTGGGGTGGGGGATTTAGAGTTTACCCTACTCGGATATATAGTGGCTTTGATGTCCGCGGCGACGACGGCGATGTATGTTGTTTTAGTGGGAAAAATTGGCGACGAGTTGCAACTCGATTCGTTTACGTTGTTATTGTACAACTCGTTGTGGAGCGCACCTCTGAGCATGTGCGTAGTATTTGCCTTTGGCGAACACCATCGCGTGTTTCAGTACGAGCATCTCTCTCGAGTTGGTTTTTTATTTGCATTTTTATTGAGTTGTTCGTCGGCGTTCGTCTTGAATTACGCCACGTATTTATGCACGCAGTTGAACGAAGCGTTGACGACATCCGTCGTGGGGCGAACGAAGAGCATCGTACAAGGCATCGCTGGATTATTTGCCTTCAAGGTACACACGAGTGCGACGAATTTAAGTGGAATTGTGTTCAATTCGGCAGGCGTCGCTTGGTACGCGTACGAGAAGTATATGAGCGCTCGCGGGGTTGAACGTGCTCCGCCGCAACACTCCGACGCCGCGCTGAACGTCATGCACCGCGAGGATTCTCAACTCACGCTGGAGTCGTATTCTCCTCGCTCAAGAGCCAAGCACGCATTCAACAGTGCGCAAGTCGGACGTGTAGACGGAAAACATGCGCATGAAAACTAGTAATTTTAGCGAATTCTTTGAGTTGTAACGCCACTCCGACGTCACTACCAACCAAACATGTTTAATTTTTTACAAGTGTTAACACACGCGCGTGCGCGAGTATGTGTGACGCTAAAATGAATTCAATCTTGGTGCGCGCGGCGTCCTTCGTGAAGTCGCGGCGGAAGCCAGCTCGGAAAGATTGACGCCAAAAAGCTATACAGGAGAATTTTTACTTCACCAAACAAGGACTGCGGCATTTCGCGATGTCCCCAGGCGTGCGTCGCGCGCGCTGGAGGGACGTAGCCTCGGTTGTTGAAGAACTCATCGTTGCCATCGCCGTTTCGGATGCCATTCATATCTCCGAAGTTATTTCGATTCGCCCCACCGTTATTCGCGCCCGCCTCACCGCCGCGACCGACGGCGTCGTTTCCAGTGAGCCATCTCGCAATTACCGCGAGCGCTCCCGTTTGCTGCAGATACACCAAAATCGCCGCCAAAATGTACATGATGAATTTAGCCGTTGAGGCATCTTGCGATAAGAAGAACACCATCATCGACAACTTGAAAATGAGCTTCAAATCGATGCGAATGTGAATCACGCGCACGCGCGCTCCCGGCGGAATGTTCAATCCGGCTGGCAAATCTGGATGATTCGCGTGTGCGTTCTGTGCCTGCGCGAGATTCTGAGCGTTTGCGCGATGATCTGTTTGCGTCCATGACCCTGGGGTGCCAAACTGTGCGACATGCGGTGGGGTTTGTACGTTTAAGAATTGGCCGCCGAGCGTGTGCGCGCTCATCGGCGGCGGTCCCGGCGCCGCGAACGCATTATTCGGCGACAACGATGCATACGCCGCGTGATAGGCTGCGTGATACATCGCATTCAAATGCGGCGACGCCGCTAACGTCACCGCCCCTCGCGAGGAAAAGTCGTGACGCACGTCACCTTCAAACTCAGGCATCGACGGCGTCGACGGCGCAAACACGCGCCTCGCCGTAGGGGTCGCCATCCCTCCATCGCGCGGCGAACGCACCGCCTCAAACGCACTCGTCGTGGTGTGTCCTTCACTCATAGACGCCGAATCACGACGCACCGGCACCGGTGCCACGGGTTCTCGCTCAAGCCCCGCCGTCTCGTCGTCTCGTCCAACCTCCCGTGTCTCGCGCTCGCCTTCGTCATCCAACAAATTCAACCCATTCATCGACGCCACCCGTCGCGTACGCACCATCAAATGCAACACATACTCCATCTTCGTCGTCTCTGTCCCTACTGTCGGCGACGACGCATTATCCGCATCGTACGCCCGCGCGCTCGCCTCGGCGCGCGCCAACACCTCCCCCAACACGTCGTCATCTTTCAACACCTTGCCGCTATAAATCAACACCTGCGACGCGCTATCGACGACAACGCGACGACGAGTGCGATCACGACACGCGCTTCCACGTTCTCCCCGTGTCTCCTCGACGTCACCGTAGACGGTTTCAATGTGCGCCTTGAGCGCGCGCACGGTTTCTCGCGCATCGAAGCGCACGCGAACATCCGCGCGCGTCTCTATTTGCGCGCTCTTCAGCACTAAATCCACATACGGCGGCGGCGGCGACGACGACGACGACGCGTGCGGTGTCGTCATCGATGGCCCGGGCGCCGACATCACCCCTCGCCCCTCGCGTCGCGAACTCGCGACCGTCGTCACCGTGCGCGAACCCCGCGACCACGGGCAACGCACGCACACATAAAACAACACACACAGGCATCACACGCACCGTATACGTACCATACGTCCGACGCATACCACATATACCCTCCCCCCACATCGACATGGCCTTCGCACACCCCACACTACACAAACCTTAGACACACCAGCGGCACACCGCCCATGCCATGCCATGTGTCCGAACGACACACCCGCGTGTGTGAGAAAGCGTTACCACGCTTACGGGCGCGCGCGCCGCCGCGTGACGCCCGCGACGTCACAATCGCTCGACCGATCGATCGATTCCACATTCGCGCGCGCCATTGATTGATTCCATGTACGCGACGACGATAACGAACACCCGCGCGGTGACGACGCGATCGATCGCGTCGACGAGCTCGAGACGCACGACGAGCGGCGCGGCGACGGTGAAGCCGATGAACGCGCGCGCGAGCGCGGCGTTCGCGGGCGCGCACGGCGGCGCGATCGGGCTCGCGACGACGATGGCGCGCGCGACGACGACCAAGTCTCGCGCGGCATCCTTGGTTGTGTGCGTATAGGCGATGTGATGTGATTGCGTGTGCGATGTGATGCGTGGACGGCGCGAGGACGGCGCGAGGACGACGGGATTGTTGGATTGATGACGGTGACGATGTGATCGCGGAATGTGCGCTTTTTGAGGGAAACCCTCGCGCGCGCGCGCGGGGGCGTTTCGCGCGTACGTTTTGACTTGAGTTTCGCGTACCGATGATGATAAGAGACTGACGAATGTGATTTGCGTGCGAACAATAGTAAGGCTGGTGGTGTCGCCAAGGCGGCGCCGGGTGAGCAAAAGAAGGTTTTCGGTTTGAACTTGCCGGAATCCGAAGGCTTGTCGTTTTTGATCTTGGCCGCCGGTTCGTTGGGTTCGGCGCTTGGTTTCGCTGCGCTTCAAGAAGGCGTGTTCCGCATCCCGGGCTTTAAGTTCTCGGCGTGGATGACTGTTTTGACCACGTTCACGTACTTTTTGTGCGGTGCGCTCGAGATGAAGCTCACCAACGATTCTCGTAAGGGTTCTTGGAAGAACTACGGTATTCTTTCCATTTACACGTACGGGGGTATGGCGATGACCAACTACGCGTTGTCTTACTTGAACTACGCCACGCGTATCGTGTTCAAGTCTGCGAAGATCATTCCCGTCATGGCCTTCTCCGTGTTGATCGTCGGTAAGAAGTACAACTGGAAGGAATGGTTGTCCGCCGCCATTTTGGTCGCGGGTATCGTGCTCTTCACCCTCGGCGATGTCGCCTCCTCTCCGGCTTTCGCGCCGATTGGTGTCCTTCTCATCGCTGGTGCGCTCTGCGTTGACGCCATTTGCGCCAACTTTGAAGAAAAGAACTTCTTCCGTTGTGAAACCCCGTCCACGACGCAAGAAGTGCTCTGCTACGCGTCGTTGATTGGCACCGCGTACGGTTTGGTTCCGCTCATCGCGTCTGGCGGTCTCGCGCCGGCCCTCGCGTTCTCCCAAGCCAACCCGCAAGTTGTGCCGATGATCATGGCCTTCTCTGTCATGGGCTACTCTTCCGTGTCTTTCATCCTCTCCCTCATCAAGTACTTCGGTGCCACCGAGGCTGAGATTGTCAAGTCTTTGCGCAAGGTGCTCTCCATCGTGATTTCCTTCATGCTCTTCCCCAAGGAACTCAACTGGAAGTACATCGCGGGTTTCTTGGCCGTGTTGGTTTCCACGGTCTACACCTTCTACCTCAAGAACGAGAAGAACAAGGCCAAGGCTGCGGCCAAGGCTGCCGGCGGCGCTTAAGCGTTGTCCATACAACTGGTTCGCCATTAATAGCCGTAGTAGAGGTCTTATCGAACGT
>JACLAB010002821.1_pt1 | contig 31700 bp, 30 predicted proteins | sample 8027921 | NCBI WGS metagenome assembly JACLAB01 (sample SAMN15725117, study PRJNA655200) | protist metagenome | isolation source: fluorescence activated cell sorting (FACS) single amplified genomes of... | place: USA: West Boothbay Harbor, Gulf of Maine | collected 2000-07-19 | reverse complement strand
GACCAGGTTATTACCTAGCTTGACTGGGAAAATTAGACTAGCAAGAACCTGGAGTATGGATGAATGTATCTATACTGGAAAAATTACAAACAAAAGATTGGAGAGTGTGAGGATAGAATGGACGCAATAGATAAAGTAATATTTTATTTTTTTCTGTCGTTGCCTGTTTATATAGTTGGTGCTTATGTACTAGCGAACTGGCTAACTGATATTCTTTATGTTCGTTACAGAATATTAATAAATAAAACAAGGAGAACACAATGAAACTACAACAAGTAGATGGAATAACTTATGTAAATGGTATCAGAATAGAAACTGAAACAATACCAGTTGCAGACATAGATGAAGCATTATTAATAATGCAGGAAGATATAGCACACCATAAAGAACAAATAGACAAGCTACTTATTAGGAGAGATGAGATAATTCTTCATGCTATCAAGCATGGGTTCTCAGTTATTAAGATAGCTAAGTTATTAAAGCTAACAAGACAAGGTGTATATGAACGACTAAAACAATATAAGAATGAGGAGGAATAATGGCTAAATTTAATTTAGAAAATTATGAAACAGTAGAGGATAGATTAAAAGCATATTGGAGCGACAACCCTGAGGGTAGAATCAGTACAGAAGTAGTGCATGAAACTGCTGATGGAACTTGTGTCACTATCAAAGCAGAAATCTATATTAAGAATACAGATGAACATCCAGTTGCTACTGGTATAGCACAAGAAACTAAAGGACAAGGTGGATTTGCTAATACTGATGCCTGGGTAGAAAACTGCGAAACTTCGGCTATTGGTAGAGCATTAGCTAACTGGAAATACCAGGGTGCAAAGTCGCCTAGACCTAGTAAGCAAGAGATGTCTAAGGTAGGCAACAAACCTGCTGATGTCAAAGTAGAGAAACCAAAGATGACTTCAGACAAAGAGGACATAGAAGTCTTAGAAAAAGCAAAGCAAGAATTTGCTGAATCTATTACTGAAAAACCATCCACAAACAAAGCTGACCAAATGAATATGCTTATAGATGGCTTCGAGTTAGACAAAAGTGTAGCACAACACTACAAGCGAGAAGCATTTAAAAAATCAGGATTGTCTAAGGATGTAGAGTCCTGGACTAATGATGACATGAGTAAGTTCTTAGACCTGTTTGAAAAAGAGGTAGAAGCTGACAAGTCCGATACAGATTTAGTTGAAGATGTATTTGGAGAAGTTAAAGACCTAACACAAAACTGTCCTGAATGTGGTAAATCAGAATATATAGAGGACAATAGGGAGAAGAAAGCATCTGACCCTAAATTCTCTAAAATACCTAGTTGGAGTTGCAGTAACTACCAAAACAACAATGGTTGTGGTTGGACTGCCTGGGGAGATACAGATTGTCCTCCCGAATGGCTCTAGAACAAGCGGGTTTTAGTGGTATAGAGAGGTTAAAGAAAAAGTTACAAGCAAAGTATCCTAATCACAATTTCGATATACCACAAGAACCACATACAGAACACAAATCTTATTTATGTAAAGATAATAAGATATTTTATACAGACAAAGAGGGTAATGTCTTTTGCGGAGGTAGATACAAAGAAGCAGATGCAAAAAACCCTTTTATATGGACATGGCGCGAGTGTCATGCCTTAGTCCAAAAAGCAAAACAGGAGGATGAACAAGATGAGCTACCTTTCTAACATACTATTTTATACAAAGAACTTTATCTTTAAGAATAGTTATACACCAAAAGAATTTAGGAGGTTTATATGCTTCATGTGTTATGAACCACACCTATTTCCACTTACAAGCAAAGACTACATGGCATGTAACGAATGCCTAGATACATTAAAGGAGGATTAATATGCCGACATACGAAGATTCATACAGTAAAAGAAATTCAGGAGAGGACATGGCGGATGTAGCTATGCAAAAGTATCTTAAAGAAAATGATTGTATTGAGTACAAAGACTATTTAAGAATAGGAACTGACCCTAAAGAAAATACTTTAGACCTGTTTTGGTATGCAACTAAGGTGTTACTCATACCTGACTACATCCTGGTTCGTAAAGGTTACATCTTTTTTATTGAAGTTAAAGGTACAAACAAACTTAAAGAAGAAGATTACTTTAAGATTCAAGAGATGGCGTTTAAAGGTGCGAGATTCAAAGAAGTTAAAGTAGGTATCATGTATTTCAAATCACCTGATGCTGAACCAGTATGGGTTGACCATCTTAAATTAAGAGATTATTGGTTAGACAATACAATACCTATAAAGCATTATCCTGAAAAAGATTTTATGGGTAACTTAAAACCATATAAAGAGCTTCCAATTTAAACTTAGGTTGTAAAGCCGATTTGACAAACTAAACGACTTGTGCTATACTGGATTAACAAACAAAACTAAAGGAGGTGAATTATGGCTAAGATGCACAATAGTGTAGCTAGACACATTATAGCAATTACTTCGGAAGTATTTGGTATAGATGGTCAAGGCGAAACTTTCAATCAACTTGGTCAAATGTCCAAATTCATTAAAGAACTCGACAAAGAGTTTTTTATTGATTACGACATTACAAGAGAAGAAAATTTTTAATTTAATTTTCTAATCTAATTAAAACCCCTGCCAATTTGGTGGGGGTTTTTTTATAGAGGAAAGTAGTTATCCCATCCTTTATCACTAATTGTGAAAGTGAGGACACCTGGGTGCGACCAAAGTCCAGTTTGTGCAGTAAAGTCTATGCTCTTATCTATTGATGGTGCTTGAAACCAAGTCCTGTCACCTTGTTGTTTCATTCTTAGGTGATGATAATGTGCAGTTACTAGAATCTCACTATCTCCACTAGGCAAGAATCCAAACATCTGACCTTTCCACCAGGCTTCAATCTTAGCTTCAGGGTTGCCGCCTCGGTTACCGCTCATGTGTCCATGAGTAAAGCTACAAGACTTACCCTTAATCATAAGTGTTTGATGAAATCCATCAGGTATATTTACTTCTACTTTTCCATACCTCTCAGGATTAGCAGACATAATTTCCTGGCATATTTGCAAGTGCATTGTATCTGAGTTATCAAGTCTTGATGTAGCAACTTGACCTTTACTGGTCCTGGACATCTCGCCATGATTACCTGGAACACCTGCAAGAACTAGCTTCGGTGCGTGTGGTAGGAATGTGTCAATCGTTTTCATAATCATTGACCTAGCCAATGCGTATTGCTCAATCAATGACAAAGTAACATTGTGTGGTTGGCTCTCAAAGAAAAAAGGCGTACAGTTTTCAGTAAGGTCACCTAAACCTACCATATAGATTTCATCTATCTGTACTCCAAGTTTACGCAGGTCTTTAATCCTGTTTACTCCATCTTGTAATGCCCTATCGTATCTCTTGATAGTGTTCTCAACTCCATAATCTTTTTTTCCGAGTTGCCAATCTGACATAAACCACATAAAAGCGGTATCACCTGCATTGTATTTCTTCTTTATAGGGGGTTTTCTCTTAGCTTGTTTAAATAGTTCTTGAAAATACCTGTCATGTCCAGGCTTCTTTTTTCTTACAATGCCTTTAAACGCATAAAAAGTTTCAACTGTGCCACCTTTTAGCTGTGTATTCCAAGATGATGCTCTTACACTACCTTCAATTTCGTAGTGTTCGGGGTCGAATCCCCATTCTTTTAATATAGAATCGAATTTATTTCTGTAATTTGGGTCTGTTCCTACATGAGTAATCTCACCAAGACCAGTCTGTTCGTTGACTTCAAGTCCAGGTTGCCACCCAGTTTTGTAGAAATTATTACCCCATTCTTCTGGTATGTTAGGCACTATACCTCCTTTGCCCTGTCAACTTTATTATACAGGACAAAGAAGATTAGTAGGTTATTTAGATACTTTTTGCGTACCAGAACCACCAATTTGCTTTTTGGCGTAAGCCTTTATAACAGCAAGAGCGGCAGCTCCTCCTGATAAAGCAGCTAATTGGACTGTTTCCGCTTCAATTCCTACTAAAGGTGCAATAGTTAACGCACCAATAAAGGCTTCTACGAATGTCCAGGTAACTCGTTCTAGCATATCTTTAAGTTCTTCACTCATTCTATACTCCCATGCTTCGTTCCAAGGAGTCCACCCCACATCCTTCTTGAATGTCCCATCAGATTTTCTTTTTCTTTTAAATTTCTCAAACATTAACTTATTACTCTTCCTTTAATTTTTGAATTTAATGCTATGACACCACCATTTATTTCTTGTAGTTTCTCATATACACTATCAGCTAATATCATGTGGTCTTTTGCCTTGTTGTCTATAGCAGGTTTATCTTCAAGTAAGTTGTTTATAGTTGTATATTCTATAGAAACTTTTTTACCTTGTAATAATTGACCTGCAACTTTTGCATACATTTTCTTGTAGGCTTTTGTACTTGAACCTATAAAACCATCATCAGATACATCTAAGTCTTGCTGAGTTTCACCGACAATAAGACAACCACTTGTATGTTCATCTGTGTTGCCTGTGTGTATAAGAATATAAGTAAAGTTAGGTACATCTTGTATGTGCAACATACCATAATGTGCATTTTGGTATCTCTCTGAATACTTGGCGTGAAATCCACCTGTTTTTCTAAAGTTTATATCGTATGTGCCTTCAGGTATGCAGGTTTCGTGCATAACTTTTACCGCTTGATATTGGTCTTCTAGTGTATAACACTCAAAGATACCATCTATAAACAACAGTCCATTCGTTGCATCCTTGCCGAACTGTGTTCTAACAACTTGTAATTTCATTACTATTCCTTTCTAAAACTAATGGTCAGCAACCATATAGCTAAAGTAATTACAGTAGCTAGTCCTGTCACCTGTTGTGCAGAACCAGTCAATGTTAATGTAGCAATAACAAGACCCACTAAAGTCCAACTAAGGTTTAGTGTTTCTTTAATTATAGTTACTAACCATGACCATAACTTCTTTATCATTAACTTCTCCTAAATATGAAAGCTGCCATACTAGCTATTCTAGTCAGAATAACTGGCACTACAACCTCTTGCGCTTTTTCCTTTTGGTCTTGTGTCATATCATCACCTATGTTTGCTATAGTTATGTCACCTAAGTCATCAAAATCTACGAAAGTTTCTATAGGATTTTCTATGAATGACTCATAAGATATTTCTGTAACAACATCAGCAAGTGTGTAGTTCTCTACATCTGTATTCTCTACAGCTCTTTCTACATACTCTTCTACTGCTTCAGCTATAACCTCATCATCTTTAACAGACTCTGCAATAATAGCTACATCTTCTGCTTCTACTTGTAATACTTCAGCTACAACTTCTACCTGTTCTTCAGTAAGCTCTGCAACATCTGCAATAGCTTCCTCAACAACAGCTTGAACTACCTCTTGTATTTCTTCAGTAGCTTGGTCTAAGTTCTGTACACCAATGTCATTAACTTCTTCTAAGACTTCTGATGCTTCTTCATTGGTAAGGTCTTGTACATACTCTTGTATTGCTTCTTCTTTAGCTTCTTCATATTCAACTAACTCCTCTTCTGTAAATTCTTCTATCTCTTCTTCACTAGCTATCTCTAATTCGATAACAATAACTTCATCTATTTCAGCTACTTCAACAGCAACTTCTTCTTCAGTAAGCTCTATGGGTTCTTTAATCGGTGCTTCAAGTATCTCTCTGTCGATATCCTCTTCAATAATTTCCTGTATTGGCTCATCCAAAACTTCTTGTACATCCTCTTCAACTTTTTCATCTACAATCTCCTCTTTTATTTCATCCTGTACTGGTATCTCCACCACGATTTCGGGTGCAATATCTTCCAAATCAAATTCAATAATCTCGAACTCAATAGGCGGTTCTTCAAACTCCACAACTGCATCTTCAAATACTTCCTCTTTAGGTGGGTCGAGTACATCAACATCATCCTCAGGAATGATGACTTCCACATCTTCTTTAATCTCTTCAACAATTACCTCCTCTTCTACAATAATAATTATTTCTTCTTCTATAATATCATCTTCAAAAACTTCTACTTCTTCTATTATGATGAGGCAATCACCACGCTGTATCTGTGCATCAGTCATAAAGCAACCAAACTCTGACTCATTATCTATACGCTCCTGGTCACGCTCTATAGTTCCATCATTAACATCTGCTTGTGTATAGGTCTTATCGACACCTTCTACTTTTACATCTACAATAATTTCTTCAGGTGGTGGAGGTAATGGCTCAGGTTCTACATAAGGTTCTGGCTCAGGTTCTGGCTCTGGCTTAGGAGGTACTGTTGTTGTAGTAGTAGATGTAGTAGAAGTAGTAGTAGATGTAGTAGTTGTAGTAGTAGAACCATAGTCACAATCAACACTAACAATACCTGTCCATTCAGAATAACTAGCATCTGTGTCATTGTCTGCTCTTACTTTTGCATAGAATGTATCTGCTGTTGTACCGAATATTGTTTCTCTATAGCTAGCAGTAAATACATAACTCTTGTAAGACAATGCAGTTTCCCAACCAGTACTGTTAGCTACTGCATAATTTGTTTCTACAAAGTTATCTTTACTAAATGCTATTGCGTATCGTTCAGGCGGACTTGATTCAAAGCCATCACTCTCTTGCCATGTAACAGTTATGTCACCTTTAGTTGTGTCACCATCTGCATCACAAGCTATAGATATATCGTATGGTGTTTGTGTAGGTACATGGTCTGCGAATGCAGGTGTAGGTATTAATAAAAAGAATGCAAGACAAAGTCTACGCATTACATTACAAGTGCTGCTACAACTCCACCTATTGCTACAATTAATGTAAGTACTTTATAAAATTCTTGTTTGTCTAACTTAGAATCTAACTTATCTTCTATTTTGTCTAGTCGGTCAATAACCATATTAAGAAGTTCCTTTTGGGTATAGCCATTGTTGTTTGTCATTTATGGCAAATCATCTCTAGATAAAAAATCCCATTCCTTATCTATGTTACTATCTAGGTCGTAGTTACTTATTCTTTTAAGATAAGAACTAATTTCTTTTAAAAAATAACCTAGCAAAAATCCAATTATAAAATCCATTATCGGATTATATCACAATAATTTTTTGGGTCTACGAGTTACTATAGATTTATAGTGTTTAGTAATTTGATTTGTGTAGTTTACAATGTCTTTACAATTTGTGTAATAATCATATATCTTTTGTGTAGGTTCTATATACTCTAAAGACACAGGTTTATTGAATAGTATATTAAACATAGGACTTTTTGTATTAAAACTAACTAAACTTTCTTTATCTTTATTTTTTACAACATAAGCACTGTTTAATGTTCTTATCCAACCATAAGGTTTTATAGATGCAGATACATAATTTAAATTTTTTGTTTTAATATTAGGTTCTATTGTAATAATTTCTATAGATGGGTCATCAGTAACAAAAGCGTATGGAGTTAAAAGTTGTAGATGTTGTATGTCTTTTTTATTTATATCTAAATTAATTGATGCTTTTAATAAGCTGTGCATATATCTATTATCAGGGTGTTTGTCAGTATCAAACTGATAACTATATTCGTTATTTAGTATTTTAATATCAACATTAAATGGAGAATAAACAGTAAACATTCTGTTCTTTAAAGAACTAACTGAAGGGCAACCAGTATCTTGTACATACTTAGGTTCTATATTTGTATATATACCTTTATTAAATTTACTTAAATTAAAATTATCAGTCAATAAACAATACTTGACGATACTTTTATTTTTAAATTTAGGATAAAAGGTCATCATGTTTTTTCTTATACGCTAACCAATCTCCTCCCACTGAAGATATTAATTGAGATTTTTTAAGTTGTTGGTTGTGAAATTCTTCTTCAAACTTATGTATCACAGGAGTAACTTTAGTTTCTATTTTGTAAGGAGTTATCATACACAAAGGTTCACCTGCTTTAATATATATTTTTTTATTACTTACATCATCAAGATTATCAAAGAACTCAAAAGGTAAATTTGTTTCGTGCCATTTATCTGATTCTACACGACCTGATAATAACTTAATATTTCTTCTGTGATGGTAAAAAGGGTCACTAAATTCTAATCCATATCCTGGCTCTGTAGAAAACCAATAAGGTGTTATAAGTTTTAAAGCACCTACATCTTTAATTACATTAACTTTAAAATCATTTTCTTCTGTATTTCTAAGTTGATGATAAGGTTGTATTTCTATCCAACTTGTATCAGGTGGATAAGCATAACTTGAACCTGTTGTCACTTGCCATTCGTAAGAACCATCTTTTTTTTCTATATATATATCACTCCATGCAGGAAGAACAATACCACTGGTAAGAACATCTTGTATAGCAGGACAATTTTTCATGTCTTTATGTGATGGTATTTGATTTCTTTTATATACTTCTTGACTTTTATACCATTCAGGTAAGTATCTATTAGCTAACTGTGGGGGGTATAATTCTAATAATGCTTCATTAGATTTATTTCTAGGATGTATGTGTACTTGTATATTATCTTTCATTCTCCACCTTTCTTAAATTTGTTTAAGGATTAATAAAATTAGAACTATCTTCTACTTTTACCCAATTAAGTATATCTTCATCCCAAGCATACTTGTGACCATCTGTAGGATAATCTACAGGTGCTTCATAGTTCCATGTTTCTTCACTAAGAACCCAACTATCATGTGGTTGCCACCCTAAGAATACATCATTAACAGGGTCATAAGGTTCTCCAATACAAGCATAATTACCTCTGAATGCTTTTGATTGGTCGTCAGCTAAAGTTCTATCTGCGTTGTAATATTTATTTGAACCTGTGTTGTAAGAAGTTCTTCTAACCTGAGAAGTAGGAACACCATGTTGTACAGCATAATTAGCTTCCCAATCTTGCTCTACACCATCTACAGTATCTGTTTCATCATTACCAACAATGACATCTACTACTATGTTATTTTCATCTAATATTGCATAGTGTGCCATTATGACCAACTAACTGTGCCATTACCGCCAGTAACAATGGTATATCTTTCATCTCCATCATCAACATTGATAGTGTTTGCTGTTACATTATTTGATTTACTTAAAGTAAAACTTCCTGGATATCTTAAGATAACTGTTCCTGAACCACCACTACCTGGACCTCTATGTCTATCACGACCTCCGCCACCTGCACCTTTGTTAGCAGCACCAGAGTTACCACCATAGTTACCACTTTCGCCTTGTCCTCCACCACCACCAGAGTTGTCAGAACCTGGTGCAGCGTTATTAAAAACTGAACCGCCACCGCCACCTGCTCTTACGACTGCTGAACCTGTTATGGAAGATGTTTCTCCTGAACCACCATTACCGCCTCTGTTTTGGTCGCCGCCACCACCTGCAGTTTTAGCACCACCGCCGCCACCTGCACCATAAGCACCTCCATGTGGAGAACCACCGCCACCACCATGACCTTGTGCTGTTGTACCTGCACCACCGCCATTATTACCTTCTCCACCGCCGCCGCCACCACAACCACCTGAAGCACCATTTTGGTTATTGTTTACACCACGACCTCCACCAAGAGAAGTTATATTACTAAAAATACTGTTTCCACCTTGACCGCCGCCACCACCGCCACCGCCAATTTGAACTGTATAGTCAGTAGCTTTGTCTAATTCTAAAAGACTTTCTACAGGAGCGTTTCTACCTGATATGTTACCAGTTCCATAAGATGTACGATAACCACCTGCACCACCGCCTGAACCATGATATCCATTACCGCCTCCGCCACCACCTGCAAGTACTAGATAAGTAACTTCTAAAGCTACGCCTCCGCCACCTGCAAATCCAAATCTACTTGAAGCTAAAGGCATTTAGAACTCCTGTACTGCGTTTAATAATGGTGTTCCTGCGTTTATAAAAAGTATTGATACTACATCTGTTTTATCTACTGTAGTCGTCATTGTAAATCCTGCTGCTGCTGCAGTCTTAGCTGTTAAATCTCCTCCACCATTAACTGTTATAGCATTTATAGCTACTGATTTTGCTGATGAAGCGTGTTGTGTAATTATTAATGTTATAGCACAACTACCTGCAGCAGGTACATTAGTAAAATCTATGTCTGTAATATTTTCTGTAAGGGTAATAGTTGCAACATTTCCTGATAGTACATCTATAGCTAGTACTCCTGATGAACTTGTTACTGCTTGTACTTTTTCATTGTAGTTAGGAAGAAGTAAGCCATCTGTATTGGAATACTCTGCTAATCCATCTGTATCTCCACCTGTATTTGTTGCGTGTACTGGTCTAAATTCTGCCATGCTTTTCCTTAATTAATTAAATTTATATTATCTACTGTACCATCATACTTGGTAAAACTCAATATTCCCCCCATTGTAGAAATATTATCTGTTGAACCATCTGATTCTGTAAAACTTAAAGAGTTATTAGCTACTGTAATATTGTCTGCACTACCACTAGCTAATATGAATTTAAGTACATCTGTTATGTTTATATCTTCATCTATAGGTTTATTACCAATAGTATCAATGCCTAAACTTCCACCTTCTTTAAGCATTAATAACATTGACATTAACTCATCTCCTGTGTTGCAGTTAAGTAAGGTGTTCCTGCATCAAAGAATAAAAAGAATAATAAATCTTCTGCACTTAATGTAGTTGTCATTGTAAAACCACCTGCACCTGCTGTCTTTGCAGTTACATTACTGCCACCATTTACAGTAACAGCATTAATTGCAACTGTGTATGCTGATGAAGCGTCTTGCGTTACTTTAACTGTAAAAGAAGATACACCATTTGTAGGTACATTTGTAAAATCTATATCGGTTACACTTTCTGTAAGAGTTAATGAACCTGTATTACCATTAGCTAAATCTATTGCAACAACTCCTGATGATGATGATAAAGCTACATCTGTTTCTGCATAGTCTTTAAGTACTGCTGCTGATATTTCTTGGTCACCTGCATTTATAGCACCTGTCATAGTGCCACCTGCTAAAGCTAATTTAGAATCTATCTGTGTTTGTGCATTAGAACTTAATGTACTGATATGTTGAAACTCTGCACTTGTTACTGAACCATCTGCAATTTTAGTAGCATCTATTGCAGCAGCAGCTTTAATATCTGCGTTAACTATGTTAGTAATAGTGTTGTTATCACTATCTATAGTTTTATTAGTAAGGGTATCAGAACTGGTATTTGTAGGTAAATCATCAACTCTATCGTGTACATCTTCAAACATTTCTTTGACAACTGCCATACGAACTACAGTTCCATCTACATGAGTAGGGTCTGTTGTATGTCTACCTTCTAAATCTCTAGTCATAGCAGATATTGTTGTACCTGATGCTCCTGTTACTAACACTACTTCTCTATTAGAAGCATTGTCTGGGTCTATAACTAAGTAATAGGGTGCAGCAATAGCTGATGTACCTTCTGATGTAGGTGCTGCTGTAAGTGTTGCTGATGTTGCTCCTGATGCAAGAATACCATTTAAAGTACTCTCATAAAAGTTACTAAATTTTACTTCTTGTGCTGTCAATTAAGCTCCAAATCTCATTAATCCTAATGCGTTAATACCAAACACTTCAGTACTTGTCACATCTGTGATAGTAGGTTGTCTAGTTCCACGCACAGTAATTATAGCATACTGTGTTACGCTTCCTCTTTCAACATTAGAATTAATTGGATAACTAATTCTCTCTACCACACCTCTTATAATTTCTGCAGGGTCAAATAATTCTAGTGTTACCGAGTCACCTTCTTTAGAACGCAACGCTGAATATAGTGTATCTCCTAAACCTTTAACCTTTACAGGTTTTCTTCCAGGTCTTTCTACTCTATCGGATATGTTTATAGGGACTTGTGCTACTACTAATTCAGGTCTAGCCAATGCACGAAACTGTACTGACTTTAACTTAGGTGTATCTGCACCTGCTTCTGATTTAAGTATTACTTTACCAACTATATACCTTGATACTTCTGCTATCTGTTTTTCTGTATCACCAACACCTGCAGCTTGGTCCAATGCTAATTGGAATGAACCATCTGTAGGATTATCTAATGCTTCAAACTTTGTAGAATAATAAAGCTCTACTGATGTATTGCTAGGTAAAGCAAAGGTAGATACTTCTGCACCAACAAACTGTTTACTTTCTGCTGTAAAAAAATCTGCTGCTGACATTATAAGATAACCTTCAAGTTCGTATGTAGATGTTTCTAAGAATATATCTTGTCCTGCTACAGCTATAACAAACTTACCATTTGAATTGGTTATACCTGTAATAAGACCTGATGCTCCCATCTCTAAATCTCTAGCAAATCCTGCAGTAGGTAAGTAATATCTCCACAAGTAACTCTCACTACCGCTTTCTTTTATTCCACAATAAACACTATCTCTTGTAACAAACATATGCTTAGGTGTTGTATCTACTCCTGAGATAACCCATTCTTTTACTAACTGTCTATTAGCTAGTACATATAAGTCATCTGCAACTGTTAAGTCTGCACGATAAAATCTACCTACATCTCTTGTAAATTCTTTTGTACCAAAAAATACAATGCCTTCTGCTGCAGCTATAGAGTGTACTTCTTCAAAGGGTATGTTTGTTTGTCCTTTAAGTGTAAAAGTTCCTGCTACATCTTTGAGTGAATATATATCTCCATTAGTAGAAGCAACTAAAACTACTGCACCTGCATCTACAACTTGTGATACATGGTGTGAATCCTCAAAAGTTATAATTGCATCTCCATCTGCTAGGTCAGAACCTGACCAAGTTTTATTGAATGGACTTATTGCCCATACTCTTTCTACTGAGCCATCATCTCCACTAAATACTAACTGTCCTTTTGCAAACCATAGACCATTTAAACCTCCTGATGAAGATTGTGCTGTTGTTTCCTCTGACCAAGTAGATGCACCATCAAACTTAATAAGTTCTGAGTTACTTGTGCCATCTGCAGTTGTAGCAAATATCATATCTCCTACTGAAGCTATACCAGTAAAGTTGTAGTTTATGGTAAGTCCTGTAGGTACTGCTGACCAGTTAGCACCATTGTCTGTAGATTTATAAATTACAGTAGCGTCTGTAACATACAAATCACCATTAGTTGTTTGTGCTATGTAGTTGTTACTAGCAGAAAAGTTTATGTTTTTGTCTGCTGTGGTAAATAACAAGTGTGTGTGATAAGAAGTTTCATCATCTCCATGAAATACATCTACACCTTTGCTATCCCAAAATCTTGTTGTATCTTTCGGTGTACCATTAGCTCTATGTGCTGTATCTAGTCCTTGTCCACCTGAAAAATTATTTCTTGAATAGATACGACCTAAGTTAGAAGTAAAGTCCTCTGCATTTTGTCTTACATTAATATTTTGTTCTTGTACATCTGATGATTGTATTTGCATTTCTCTACCTGGACCAACAGCAGTACGAAGTAATATTTCATCAATACGAACATCATATCCATATCGTTTAGGGTTAGAAGTGTTTATGGTGGTGGCAACTCTAGGCATTATTGAATACCTATGTTCACACCATTAATTTCCATAGCTTCAGGATATTGCGCTCTTAGATACTTTCTAGCTTGTGTTAGTAACAACTGCTGATACTGTAACAAAGAGTTTCTTACGCTGTTTGCTGAACCAACAGGAAAGTTATTGATAGCCATTTGGTCAGATATGTAATCTGTTGTAGCAGCAGGTATATCTTTTCCTGCAATAAGTTGTGCAGCGACTCCTGCCATAATGATTGGTTCATACTCATCTTCTAGTCCTACTGTTGCTAGTGTATCTGTTTCAGCACTAGGTTCTACAAACTTCTTTTTAAAAGTTACAAAAGTAGAATGACCTGACAAGATGTTATAAAACTGTAAAGCATTTACCTGATTAGGTCCTGATGTGTATGTTATTGTTCTCTCTGTCCCACCATCATCTGTATAAACAAAAGGGTTAGGTAGGTTTACCATTTGTACAGACACTGGTCTAAACACTGTTGATGTTTGGTCTGTGCCTGATTCAAAGTCTGTGTATTGTGATATAGCTTTTAGTACTGATACTAAATAGTTATTAGTTCCAGGAGCATCATAAGTACCTAACAATGTATAACCACTATTAGCAACTACTTCTTTTGTTTCTACAGCAAATAGTGTAGGAAATAAATTTTTTACTTGGTCACATACCGCATCAAAAACATTCTTTCTTGGAAATGGTGGTGCTATTTTAATTAAGTCACCTGCTGTATGTGTAGCTGCAGTAGTGCCTCTAGCACCTCTTGTTACAGTTATTGTATTTGTAACAGCATTAAGGTCTTTACAGAGCATAAGCTCTTGACCTATTTCAATTATTGTTCCTGTATCTAAAGCATCTTCTTCTTCTACAGATAACAAGTCACCATCAAAAACAACTTCAGTTACTGATGTATTCATACCTGTTTCAAGTGTTGTGTAACTAACCAAATCTTCCATTGGTTCTAGGTATTCTCTATAAGTCCTGTCTACGAGGTCACCAATAGTTGTACTCATTGGTCCTCCTAAGCTGTTCTAAATATTAACTTTATGTTTCTGTCTGCTGCTTCAGCACTACCTGATGTAACTCTTATAAAACCACTTGATGCAAAAGCCCAACCACTAGGGTCTACTCTTACTGCATCTCCTGCTGTTACTGTGTAAGTTACTGCAGTTCCATCTGTTTCTACGACATCATACCAATTAGTACCATCAATAGAAAAATCAAATGTTAACTCTGTACCTGTCATAGCTGCAGGAAATACTATTCCTGTAAGCAACATACCATCTGTGTTTACCCCACTAGATATAGTTGTATTATCTGAAACATCTATTAAAACTTCTTTTACATTTGTCTTGTACATATCTTCCTTACTATAGCAGAAGAAAAGGGTGGAGGTGGAGTTCCACCCCAATCTTCAAATTAATTAACTACTAGGGAGTAGCAATTTCGTCTATGTGGAGGTGATATTGTGGAGGACCGAAGTCGATTCCCATCTCCATGTAGATTGCTTTTGCAACTCTAGCATTATCGTCTTGGTCAATATCTCTTACAAACACTGTTCCTTTACCAGGAATGTTTGTGAAGATAGGACTTACATAAGCCATATCTACTATGAAAGCATCATTGCTTCCTAAGATATTTCCATCAAGAGCCATCATTCCAATAGAACCGAATGGTGTTATAACAGTATCAATATTGATACCTCCAACATTTCTATCTCTTGGAAGGACTGCAGCAGTTGTACCACCAGATTGTGGAACATTGAGCTGCTTGTTTAGTTCTAATAGGTTAGCTGAGTTAACCAAAAGAACTGGATTCTTTACTGGTGCGTTTGCATCATAAAGTGACTTTAATGATTTTGCAATCGCATCCCAGTCTAATTTCTTAGCAGTACCACCTGTAGCTTCTGTGCTTGTATTGAAATATGTGTTACCACCATTCAATGCACAGTGAGCTGCAAGACCTCTAAATGTTCTATTGTCGCCAATAGGGTTAGAAGCGTGTGCGCCATCTGCAAAAGTACCATTGATAGCGAAGTATTCTACTTCTCTAGCAACTTTTTCTAATGCAAGTTCTAGCTGTTCTGCTAATTCGTTAGTTACTGGGTTACCACCAAACATAGCAAGTTGTGCTGTGTTAGTGGTTGTTCCATCACCATCAGACGCAGGATAACCTGCAGCTCCGACTGTGAATGGATTTTGTTGATTGTAAGCTGCCATAGCTGTGTATGACATTTTTACACCCTTATGGAATATCTGTGTTACCTGGGTATAAGCTCCTCTATTTCGACCAAGGTATTCAGTTGGCGCTCCGCCTTCTGTACCTTCTGTTGGTGCTGATGAAATAGTGGCGTTATCGGCTGTTTGGAATTGGAAGAAAGTTGATTGTATCACTTTTCCGCCACCAGTTAAGCCGCCCATAGCAGATAAGAAAGGTGTTCTTTGTCCTCCGACTTTAAACAATTCTCCTTGAAAATTATTAATGTCTGAGGCGTAGATTGGGTCTGGGGTTGTTATTGCTCCCATAATTATCTTCTCCTAAATTATTACTATTACTATTACTTTGAAGAAGATGCAGACAACTTATCTTAGTTTATCTTTACCTTCTTCTAAGACAGAAAGTTTTGCCGCTATTGAGTTTCGTACATTACCTGATTTCTCAATTTCACGAATCTGCGAAGTAACATCTGTGTTGAAGTTATCAACTACTGAGTTCTGTTGTAAGTTATTTAGGCGCTCTTGTGATTGCTCTGTACTCTGTACAGCTTGTTGTAATCTGTCTTGTTGCCCAAATTCTACTCCGAACTCGTCTGATGCGTACCCTTGGATTCCCTCTACAGTTAAATCACCTTCGTACATCATCTCAACCGCTTTGCCGACACCTTTTTCAGTGTCTAACCCTGCTTGTTGAAAAACGATTTGTCTTTCTTTAGCTTCGTATTCTGCAACTTTTCCTTTAAGAAACACATTTTGCTCTCGCATTTCTTTCCAGTTCTTGTCACCGCTACTAGCTTGTTCTGAGTTATTCAGTTCTTCTGTCATATTCTTTTGTCCATTCTTTATACAGTTTTTTTACAAGAGGTGTATAAGTAACCTCTGCTTTTCGTTCTCTACTGTTTTTAATTTGACAGGTCTTGTCAGTAGGCATCAAGACCGATTACAATATTGAAGGTCAAGTTTAACCCCCAGACCTGTCTACAGGGTCATATTAAGTATAACAGATTATTAGGCAATGCAAGTTAGGATTCTTCTAAACCTACAACTTCGCCAGTTCGTAATTGTTTAGCACCTGCTGCTGCTGATGATGCTGATGTAATTTGTGATTCTACTCTACGAATGTTTTGTCCAATTCCTTGGTCACCTAGTTCTGTAGCTTGTACATACTCAGTTTCAGATATTGGTCCTCTACCAAATCTCTCTGCTCCTCCTGATAATCCAGGAAGTATTGTTGATGCACCTTGGAATCCTCTTCTAGCTTGTGCTTGTGAAAGACCTTGTTGTTGTAATCCTCTTGCTGCAGCGACTGTTAGAGCTGATGAACCAAGTGCTACTTCTGCTTCTGCAATTATTTGGCTTTGTCTTATTTGATTATCTAATACTGCTGTACTTAATCTTGGTGAAACGAACATACCAAAAATAGACTCTTCATTAAGGTCTAAATTAAACTCTCTCATATAAACTTCTTGTACTTGTGGTATGTTTTGTACAATGTTTTGATAACCTGTTTGCAATCTCTCTGAAAACTCTTGTGGAGATACATCACCTGATATAGCTTCTACAATATCTTCACCAAATACTTGTGGATTTAAGTTGTAGTTTCTTAACTCTAATTCCATAAACTCTTTAGCAACAATGTACTCTTGTTCAGTCATTCTTAATGTGCCATCAGTTTTTCTAATGCCTGGATATACTGTTTCCATTAAAGGGTCTGACCTCATCTGTAAAATTGCTAATTGACTATCACCAGTGTCTACAAAACCTTGTACATACACATCTATTAATCTTTCATCTAAATAAGGAAATCTTAACTTAGCTTCTTCTCTTGTTGATAATCCTGTAGTTTCAACTGGTGTGTAATCTACAGTAGAAGTTCTAGGTGTATAAACGCCTCCGCCACCATCTGAGCCAGAGCCACCACCACTTGACTTATTAGATAATAAAGTTGCATCTCTCTGTGTATTTAATCTATCTATTTCTGCTTGTACATTTGCATCTGTATATGTTCCTGCAGCATCTTGTTGTGATGTGTATCTGCCATCTGGACCTTGTACAATTATATATTTAGCAGGTGTTTCAGTATTGTCAGGTATAACTGAAGTATCATCATCTACCTTTTGTGAACCAACAAATTCTTTTATAGCTGCTGTTTCAGCATCCATCATAGATGTAGTATCAGGTGTTATATTTCTTGTTCTATTAAAAACTTCTTCTGATTCACCTCTAGCAATAGCTTCTGCTTCGCTATCAAATCCTAATTGTTGCCACCATTCCATACTATCTCCTAATTAAACGCTGCTGACAAATCTTGTTTGAAACTACTTGACATACCACGCATAACATCTTGTTGTACACCTGGTGTGTCTATGTAATCATTTCTGATTTGTTTACCTATTACTGTATAATCCCCTTTAAAATCTTTTGCAAGTCTATCCATGTACGATTTAAATTCTTTATTTGGTGCTTGTTTAGTTATTTGAAATCCATAGTTATATAATGCTGCTGACCATGTTGAGTGTTTCGCTCCTGCGAAATGCGGATTTAATTTATCATGTGCCATTTGTAATTCTTCTATAATCTTTTCTTTACCTGTATTAGTTTCTTGTTCAGCATCAAGTCTTAACATACCTGCATACTTTGCTAATACTCCAGACTCTGCATAACCTGATAAAACATCTTCACCTACATAATCAATAATAAGATTTTCTGCTGCAAGTTCTCCTGTTTTAGTAGGTTCTATTGTTCCAATATATTGTCTATATGACTCAGGTAGAGCTTCATCTCCGCCAGAGATACTTCTGTAATAAGGGTCTGATAATTGTCTAAGTATCTCAAAGGCTTTATCACCACTCATTTGGTCACCTTCTATCATCATTCCAGATGATACATCTAAAGCTAGTTGTGCCGATAAATTATTAAATCCTGAACCAGTTAAACCAAGTGCTGTCATATCTACATTAAAGTTTTCTTTATTCTGTGACAGTTGTGCTTTAGCTCGTTCAGGTGCTAATAGTTCTAATTGTATCCATTGTCTTTCTTGGTCTGTAGTGTTTAAAAAATAAGGTGTGTTTTCTATTTCAGTAGGAGTTACAGGTTGTCCAGTCAATGCAGAAGCAGCATATAATTTAATGATGTCATCTTCATATATCCAGTTGCCAACTATTGCAGCTTGTGTTATCAATGACTTATCTAAAGCTGACTCAATGTCTGACCATGACTTATCGTCTGGGTCTTGTAACTCTGCATAGTTCATAACAGGTACAAATAATCTTTCGTTGACATTTTCCCACTCTTCTTTTGTATAACTTTGTACATTTGCAGGTGCTTGTCCACCATCAAAATAATTCATTGAGTCTATATAGACAACTAAAGGTAAGCTGTATTCTGGACCTGACACATTAAATATGCCATAGTATTCGTTATCAACTTGTATTACTTCGTCTGCCTCTATGTATTCTGGTGCAAAAGCCATTATTGTCCTATTTTTTCTGTTGCTTGGTCAAAACTATATACAGGTTCTGACGAGCTATTCTCACTACCCATACTACCAAATAATGAGAAAATTGCTTTACTTAATTGCCAACCAGGGGAATATTTAGTAAGTTTCTCTTGTTCTAGTTGTTTTTTAAATAAGCTACCAAAATCATTATCTTCTAGGAATTTTTCTCCTGCAGGTGTTCTGTAAAAAGATTGTAAGTCTTGCGGTATTTGTAGTTTCTGTACAGCTTCTTCTTCAAGTTCTCTAGGCAATAGAAATCTAGTCAATGATTCTTGAAATTGACTTGGTTGTTGTGGTGCTTTTCTTTGTGATTCATCATAAGCGTACATAGCAGCTGAAACTAATTCAGCACCTGCTGCTCCTATGTCTGCAGCTATATAAGTTGGCAATACTTGTTTTACTGGTAATGAAGCAAAACCTAAACGCTTTGCAAAATCATCTATGTAAGGTGTAACTTTACCTAAAGCTCCTTCTACAAGCACATCTCCTGGTGCTAACACTGGTGCAACTTTAGCTAGTCCTCTGAGTCCAAGCGCACCTGCTGCAGGACCAACAGCTTTTGCTCCTTTATATACTTCACCTAAAGCATCTGATGTTTTTTGCACAAAGTCTTTGTTACTTTCTACAAATCTCTTAGCAAAATCTTTAGCAAGTTCTAAATCAATACCTCTGTTACGCATATCTTTCTGTACTGCGTATTTGAGTTCTTCTTGTGTAGGTGCAGTAGAAAATCTGTGATTAGTTAGTGATGTGTCTAATAAGTGTATTTCATCAACAAAAGTTTCAGCTAAAGGATTATTAGATGCTATGTAACCTTTAAAGTTTCCTGAGTCCCAATATTGGTTTACATACTTGAACCTATTACCTAATATGTTTTCTATTTCCTGTACAGATACCTGTTTGTCACCCATAGGTCCAACAATATTTTGATATTTGGAATTTATTTGTTCATCTGTGTAATAGTTTCTTTTAAAAGCATCTTTAAAGATTTCATTATTGTTATATATTGCATCTACATTTCTAAACTTTTCTTCTATAAATAATATTCCATCATCAGCTAATACATTGTCTGCAATAAAATCTACCTGTGCTTTTCTATTTTTATCAACAAATTGAAATACCATAGCTTCATGCACTACATCATACTTACCACCTTGAACCTGCACATCAGGATTTCTTAAACCAGTCGTATTGTCTTTTGTACCACCTGCAAAAAATTCTGCAAATCTTATCATTTTTCTGTCATTAAAAAATCTTCCTTGGTCCTCAATAACATAAGAAAATGCTTCGTGTCTAAACCTCGAATTAACAGGTGTTTGCATTTTGTTATATAAATTATTAGCTACAGGACTAGGGTCTATAATTTCTACATATATTTTTTCATCACCAATTTCTGCTAGTGTGTTTCCCCAAACACCTTCTGTTCCGCCAATATCTAACACTTTTATTGTTCCAGTATCATTAATAACTTTGTCATGTTTGTCTAACATATTACTAAGAGCTTGTGCTTTTACAATTTGTGTTTCGTAAACTGTAGGTATAGAAGTAAAATAATGTGGATTAAAATCTCCACCTTGTGCTACATACTTATTGTATATGTCCTGCGCATTTTGTAGTTGTGGATTATTTAGTTCTATTATTTGTTCGTAAGGTTTATTAGGTTTTAAATCTGGATTCATTCCAGAAATAAGGTCGTTAAAAAAGTTTTGTGTATCTTGCCCTAATTGGTTTAATTGAGTGCTAATATTTTCTACAACAAAACCTTCTTTGGGAAAAGTATCTACAAATTCAGGAATTGTTTTTCTTAACTCCCAAGAGTCTTGATAATTTCTAAGTTCTTCTGCTTTTTCTAAACTATTAACTAGTTTGGCTCCAGGTTTGTTTGCAGCTTCTGTTAAAACAATTATTTCTTTTTCTTGACCATGGGAAAGACCTAAAGAATCTAGGTCAATCATATTATTTTTATTTATTACATAAGCATTAAGACCACCACCTTGACCAACACCTGACATATTTATTTGATACGAAATCATAGCTGCTGTTTCAGGTTGTTTACTAAAAGATTGCCAGGTATTAAACCTACTTAGATTCCCACCTCTCCACAATATAAAATAATCGTTTGCATTTTCAGTATATATTTTATTGTGTGCATCTAATAAAACATTTCTCATTCGTTTTTTTAAGTTTGCAAATTGACCTTTTTCATTAACCATATCTAATATTATTGTTCTGTCATAGCTAGATAAAGTTTGATTATTATCCAATACTAAATTAAATTCTGATTCTAAATATGGGTCTTTACCGCCAAGAGGTATTAAGTCTTTTATAGGTATATCACCAAATATTCCTATTTTTGCTATATCAGCAATAGCATCTGCATTATTCATAGGTTTCCCTGCGTAAATTGTATTTGGACTTTTAGAAGCAACATATATAAAAAATCTTGTTATATCTTCATCAGTAGCTGTCCCTGTTTTTATAGCATTTAAAATTCTATTTCCTTCTGCACTAGGTAAACCGAAACTATCATCAAATTTATTAGGAGAAAATATTTTATTAGGTTTGACAACATCATCATCCCAACCAGTGACTCGTTCATCAATCACATCTCCTGGCGCACCAAAATCTCTAGGGTCTTGCGTTTTTATTTTCATCCTAGTTTCTAATAATGCAGGTCCATCATCTACTACATTTGTAGGTGTGTCTGGTATAACAACATCTGTCATACTTTCAAAATTAATCTCATTACCTTCATTTACTAAATTTTTGACTAACTCAAAACCATCTACATTATTTGGGGAAGGTTGAAAACTACCATATTCGTGTTGTAAGTTTTTCCAAGTTACATATCCTAAATCATCAATACGACTTTCATCAAATATTATTGGAGAGCGAGAACCTATACCATCATTAATTGACCTTGATGTTACACGCATACCAGTACCTGTTTTACCAAAACCCAGAATACTTTTAATTTTATTTGTTTCTGTAAAGGTATCAGGTGTTAAATTATCTAAATATTTACTAAAAGATTCAATATCTCCATCAGTTTGATATAAGTCATTTATTTTTTTTGCCATAATATTGTCAACTTGGTCAGATACACCAGAATCATTTAATATTCTAATATCATCTAATTGTGTTTTTAATATATCATCTACTACATTTGTAGGTGTGTCTAGTGGTGTTTCTACATCAAGTATTTTGTCACCCTCTGATGTATATTGAATCCAGTTTAATTGTTTTGGTTTTCCTGAAAAAGCGCTACTCCTGTCTTGAACATACTCCTGTAGTAATTTAGTTGCTTCTTCATTCTCCTGTGCTATAGCATGATACAATCTCATATCTCTTTTTGGTGCATTTTCAGGGAACAATTCATCCCCTTCTTCATTTAAAGCGTAAAAACTTCCTGCATTTTTAGACAACATAGCTACAATACCATCAGTAAAAAATTCATTCCTTACACCACCTTGGAATATTTCAGCAGGAGTAGGTATTTTATCTCTAGGTATATATTTAGAAATATCATCTACATCATTAGGATGTATTCCATTATTTTCTAGTTCTATAGCAACATCACGCAGTTTAGATTTTTTCCAATCATCTTCTTCCATAAAACCACTTGTTCCAAAATAAACTTCCATTTTTAACACTTCAGTTATTATTTCATCTAATATTGGTTGGTTGTAACCTTCTAAAAATATTTTGCCTTCTTTGTTGTATTTTTCTACATAACTTATGATGTCGTCTTTGTATGGGTTTTTAGGTAAATCTGTTACAAATACATCTGTAGGTAAATAAACTAATGGACTATATAAGTCATCAGTCTTAGCACCCCATTCTTTAAAAGCTGATAAAGACAGTTGTGCTTCTTTTTCATTTGATGATAACGCAGTAAAGTTTGGGTTTTCTTCCCATCCATTACTTTTATAAAAATTAAATAACTTTTCTGTTTGTTCTGTTGGTGTAAGCTCTACTCCTCTATAAGTAGGATTATCAGGCAAAGCAGCAGGTTTAAGATATATACCAACTTGGTTTTCATTAGCCCAATTTTTCAATATTTCTAATATTTCTTTACCTTTACCCTGTCCTTGAACATCAGGTCTTAAATTTAAAGTATCTAAATATAAACTACCATCTGGTAATTCTGCTAAGTATATACCTGCTCTTGCTTCCATAGCTGATATAGGGTATGAATAAAGAACATTAGAAAATTCTTTTGAAATGTATTTTTGTAATTCGTCTATAGATAAATTTAAATAATCTTTTGTTTCTGCCATCTTATGGCTCTAGTAAATCTATTATTTCCTGTGTTGTAACTGGTGTTCCCATAAAGTTTATTTCAGTTGGTTTAGCTACAGAGCGTTCTTTAAAAGTCTGTGGGTCTTTTTTCTTAAAACTTGTGACTGTATCAAAGTACTTTAAGAAACTATCTTTTTTAAAATCTGGACTCATCTTATCTTGTGGGGGTACATTAAACTGATTAGTAGTAGAACTTCTAGTTGTTGTATCAATATCTTGTGGAGGTGTTCCAAACTGATTAGTAGTAGAACTTCTAGTAGTCATATCAATATCTGTATCTTCTTGTACTTCATCAGTCAATTCTCCAACCTTAGTACCTGGTTCAAAACCTTCTTCAGGCTCTGGTATTCCTCTGTCATCTGGTGTATTTAGATATTCAGAATACTGGTTTTCTAAATCTTTTTTCAATGCTTGTGCGTCATCATTTTTTAAGTCTGCAAACTTTTGTGTTGTTAACACATAAGCAGCATCTATTGCAACTTTAAAATCATCAGTAGATTTATCTTGCATTTTTGTTGCAAGAGTGTATTTAAAAACTGAAGCATTAGCATTAAGGTCTGCTTCTGTTGCAAACCAATTTGCTACAAATTTCTTTTGTTCTTCTGTAAAATTTTTCTCTGAACTTAATTTAGCTTTGTTTGTAGAAAGTATTTTATCTTGTTTAGCAGTAACACCAGGTAGTTCCACACCTAATTCTTTCATAGCTTGGTATATTCCAGGAGCCATAGAATCTATGTTTGCTTGAAAAATTCCCCAAGATGGAGATATTTTATCTAGTGCATCTCTTACAAAAGGTACACCACCGACTCTTGATTCATAACCTGCAATAGGAACAATGTATTCTATAACCTCTTCTTGTACACCAACACTTCTAAGTGCTTCTATAACTTCTGGTACTGAGTAACTATCTTGTTCCATTATCCTAATCCTGTTCTAGCAGCTGTTAAGAAGTTACTCTTAAACAATGTTGCATTCTCTCTTTGAAAATCTCTATCTTGTACACCTTGTATTCTAGTAGCATCTCTGCTTTCTACCATCTCTCTTAACTTACCATCTACATCAATAGCTTCTGGTATTTGTTTATCTTCTGCTAGTGACTCTGCACTAGGGACAATGTATATACCTGTGCTTGTTTCAAGTACTCTACCTTCGTTTACTGCCTTTTGGTATTCAATACCTTCAGGTGTTTCTAGTGATGGTGGTGATGATACAAACTTTGTTGTTCCAAGTAACAAGTCTTTTAGACCTACAGCTTTACCATCTATTTCTGTTTGTCTAGCTTCTGCTTGTGTAGACAATTCCATAAAGGCTTCACCAATATCTTTGTAATCTCTTGCAGTTGCGTTTAATCCAAACTCACTGTATAAGCTATCTACCTTAGCTTTTGTTTCACTAGCAGTTGGTTTTGGTTTATTAACAGTAGAGTAACCAAGTGTTGTAAGAATCTCTGATAACTGTGTACCAGACTCATTTTGTAATTTATATTCGTTTAATGCACTACGCCATTGGTTCTGCATACTTAATCCAGATTCCATATCAACTTCCCAACTTCGTGAGTCGTTAGCGTATGCTAAAACATTGTTCATGTACTTAGATAAGTTTTTATCCCAGACACCTAGCGTTTCAGGAGCAGGTCCACCTGCTTCTACAATAAGCTGTTGTACCTCGAATAAATCATCTCTTTGCCAAAACAAATTCCAACCATCATCTTTTTTATATGGTGCTTCTACTGGGTTACCATTAGTACCCATAACTTGTTCGCCTTCTCTTGTTACATAAACTCCATCAGCATCATAAAAGTTTCCGCCTAATGTTAAAACATTACTAAGACCTGCTACTGAATTAGCTTCGTTATAAGCAAATGTTTGTTCTGGGGTTTGTATACCAAAAGAGCTTATAGCTTCTTCACTCAAAGTTGCATCTATTTGATTAGCAAAGTTAACATCATTTTCTACAGTTGAATTGTATGATTTTTTTGTTTTCCCTGTTAAGTCACTTACATCTGTTCCATAAGTACCATAGAACTTTATAACATTATCGTTATATTCTATGGGAGAATCTGCATATTGGTCTTTTAAATCTTGTTCTAATCTTTGTAAATTTATTTTAACTTCTGCTAAATCTACATCACCTCTGTCAATGTTTTTAAAAAACACTACAGATGGTAAAGCACTTACACCTGGAATAGCCATTAAATCTTCTATAGAGAAGCTACCTACTTGATGGTCTTGTGCAAACTTACCTAATACGCCTACTTCTTGTACATAGGAAATAAAATCTTTTGATAGTAACGCTGATAAAAATCCTGACTTGTTACCTTCGTAAGTTCTATAATCTATTGATTTAACACTCATTAATCCTCATATCTTGTATTGTCGACTTCATAAAATAGAATACCATAAAATATTTGATTAAAAAATGTATCTGGATATTCTTCAATTAAATCTTTACCATAATCTGCCAATATCTCTCTGGCAACAGCACTTCTTTCGGCTTGTCCAGTTAGTGGACTTATTGTAGGTGGACTAGCTTTCATCCATGTAGCACCATCTACTGTACCGCCATAAGTCATAGCATCTTCTATTTGATTTCTTTTGTTTAAATATTTTTCTAAAGGTGTGTATTCTGGACTATTAGATAACTGTGGTTCGTCTTTCCAAGTTTCTAACTCCATAATATCTAATGATGGGTCAGCTTTTATTTCACCTATACCCAGAGAAGCAAAACCTTTTATGCCATACTCATCTTCTTTTTGCCTTCTAAATAATGCGTAATTACCATTAACCCACTTAGAACCCTTCTTGTTATCTTTGTCGGCTATTTCATTAAGTTCATCTTTTTTGTTTTGTAGTTCTCTTTCTAACATAGTTTGTCTAGTCAACAAGTCCCACTCTGATTCTGTGTAGTAATCTCTTAACGCATCAAAATCACCAGACCATACCCAGTCATCATCAATAGTGTCTGGTCGTATGTAGTAAGCAGTTCTTGGTTTTCTTTGCATAAGTTCTCTGTTTTTTTGTTTAGACCAAAACTGAACAGCACTTTCTGTATATGGAGTTTTTACACTAGGTTTTCTTTTTTGTTGAATTAATGGTATAGGATTAATTCCGAATCTATCAACAAACTCTGACTGTGTTGTAGTGTAATCATAATCATTAATCTCTAACATTCTTCGATACTCTTTAACTAATGATTGTACAAACCACCATTGACCATCTTTATCCTGTAATTCCATTCTTGGTTGTAATCCTGTAGGTAAAGTCGCTTGTACAGCACCTCTAATTAACCATTGATTGTTTGCTGCATCTTTATAATTTTCTAAATTTTGTGCTGCTAAACCTGAGTCAGTAGGGTCAATAATACCTTTAGCGTACAAAACACCTAATGTATCTATAACAGAACTAGCGTATCTTGCATCTTGTGTTTCATCTGAGTTATTAGTAAAGTATTCTGCAGTCATTACTTTTTGTATAGAAGATGGTATAACCTCAAAAACAAGTTCAGCGGCAGATGGGTTCATTCGGTAATCACCCAATATAGTTTCTTCTAGTACTTTAGGTAAACCATTACCTATGTTGTCTAAAAACTCTAATGCCCAAACTTCTCTCGAACCAACACCAGGTAAAAAACCATTAGCTGTAACTAAGTTAAGTGCAGACAAAAATCCTGCAGGTCTTACTCTTACACCTTGTTGTCTTAAATCTTCTCCAAAGAAATTCTTTTGTATTACATTGAATGGGTCAGGATAAGTAAACATACGCTTACCTGTTACTGGGTCTTTAAAGAAAAAGCCCATTTCTGCATCCCAAGGTTTACCTTCATCTCCTGCGTCAAAAGCAATTCTGCTTTTATTAAATTTTTGTGGTCCTGAACCGAACAAAGTACCCCAAGACTTATAAACTTCTGCACCTATTTCTGGAAATGGAACATAAGAAGATAAAGCATCTGAAAACTGGTGTCTTGACTTTGTACTGTATAATAAATCTATAACAGTTGCTCCTGCTTTTTTACCAAGAATATTCATTAATACATCCATATCTTGTATCTCATCTAGGAAACCAACTTCTCTTTGTGCAGAAACTTTATCAACAATTTCTTGTAATATATTTTCGCCAAACTTACTACCTCGTAAAGATTGCTCAGCACCTTTTAGAAAATCCATAGCTAAATCTTCTGTCATAGTTGGTATAGCTTCCATGCCATGTTCATATATGCTCCACCTGTATAATGGGTCACGATTAGCAATATCTGATGGTCCAGTCAAAAATACATTGTATAATTTTTCTAATATATCATCATACTTTCTACTTAATTTTTCACCATCAAACTTGTTATTTAAACTGTTATACGCACCATTAACTCTATCTGGAAATATATTTACATCTTTTTTGAACAGTTTCCATATATCGTTATAGTATTTTGATGTCTGTCCTTTAATACTTTTAATGCCAGAACCTTGTGTAGCTAATATCCAACTCTCTAACCAATCTGTACCATCAGCAAATCCACCATTTTTAAGAAAATTTAATGCTGAAGATGATGCACTATCTACGCCATATTCGTACAATGGGTAAACCTTAACTCCATCTCTAAATCTTATTTCTGTAGCCCAATCTTCTGTACGCATTGTTCCAGTCAATGGGTCTTTAATTCTGTATTCACCACCGATATGTCTTGATATTCTATAACCAAGTGCTTCTAAGTTGTTACGCAAAGATACAGGGTTAGCTAGTTCTTCTTTAGCTTGTCTACCTCGTAAGTCAGCTTCTTTAACTAACTTAGTCATTACTTGTTTACCATCATAGGATTTAAGTAACCACTCTATTGTAGAATCAATACCATCATTTAATAATCTTTGTGTAATAGGGTTTTTAGCTAAGAGTATTGTTTGATGTATCCAGTTTCTTATATAATCTTGGTCTATAGTTCCATTAACAATTTTGTCATAACTAACAAAAGCACCATCTAGTGCTGTGTTGTTTACTGGTTCAAAGAATTGTGACATAGCTTTTCTTGACATAGCTTGTAAATAATCTTCTTGTAAAGGTAACCAACTACCATCAGGAGCAACATTAGCAACACCTCGTTTTGTTCTTTTTATAACTTTTGCAACATCAAAGTTTGTATCATATAATGCTTCCATAATTTGTTTCCTAACAACAATGTCATTAGTAGCAGCATCTCTTAATAATTCTTTATTAGGTGATTCCTTGTTTACAAACCACATAAGGTTATCACCTGTATCTATAGCTTTGTTCCATCTTGACAATTCGGTAGAATCTAAGAAGTTTTTTAGCCAAACAGCATTCCTTGTTTCGTCTGGTATAAAAGCACTAAGTTGTTTACCTTTGATTCCTAATGTTGCTAAACCAACAAGAGCTTTTTCTATAGACTTAGTAGAGGTATCTTTAAGTGGTGGTATTGTAACTGATACATCTATGTAAATTCTGTTATCTGTTTTGTCTAACCACCAACCTAATACATGATTTTCTTTTCTTAAATACTTTTGTCTTAGTGGTGCTTGTGCATCTTCTACTAAGTAATTAATTAACAATGGTTCTATAAGTTCCTCTACAGGTGTACCAATAGGTTTGTCTAAAGTTACTGCAATTTCTTCTACATTAAATGAATCTCCTAGATTTTTATATGGACTTACAGCACCAAACTGTGCAGGATTAACTTCGCCTGTTTGTAAGTTTATAGAACCGCCATTAGGATTGTCTGATATTACTTTACCAATAGACCTACCATCATTAGCTTTTTCTTTTATCGCACCTCTGTATTGTTTTAGTGATTTTACAGGTTCAATATTTAACTCTCTAAATATAAAATCTCTACCATCACCACCATTTAAAATCCATGAAACATAATCATCAGATGCCATACCATATTCGTTAACACCTATCTTCATGTGTTTAATTAATCGTTCTACTTGTGGATATTCCATTTGTGCAGCTTTTACAAACTCTGGACCTAGGATTGATTCCATCATAGCCATTTCTCTTTTTTTAATTCTTGTTCCCCATAAAACATCACCATAAGCATTTTGCATTTCTAGTGTTGTTCCTTTAGCCATTTTTACTGCATAATAAGAAAGCGGATGATTAAGTCCTACACGAGAACCACTAAATATAATACGCAACATTTCTTCTGGAATAACACGAGTTACAAGTGCAGGTCTAAGCATCCATACAGGTTTGAGAACTTTTTGCAATAGATAATCTTCATACATAGCTCCTAGTGTTGTTTGTCCACCAGGTGTAGCTCTACCAGTTCTTGGGTCAGTTTTAAGTTTTCTACCACCCATTCTTTTAACTAATCTATTAGTAACTTTTTCAGTAGGTTCATCAATAAATTTTCTTAGGTTAGATTTTTTAGTTCCAACAACATTTCTCCATATAGGAAAAAATCTTTCTAGTTCTGCGTAATCAATAAGAGTTATGTAATTATCAACATACTCTGAAATCATTTGTGCAGTTGGTACAGCTTCAAATACTGTTTCATCTTTTCCAGTTTTTGTTTTAGTTTTCGTTCTTACTTTAAACTTAACTCCTGGGTAAGCTAATTGTTTTCCGCTTTCTTCTGTTGTCATATATCTTTTTAAATCAGATTCATTAGCTAAAAATTCCATAGATTCTTTTATCTCATCTTTAAAATCCGCTAAATCTGGATTACGCTCTACAATCTTTTCTCCAACTTCTGTATAAACTTCTTTAACTGTTGCTAACATGTCTTGTGGATTATCGGTATCTAAGATTTGTTCCATATATTTATTTCTGGAATCGTTGTTAAATCTTGCCGACTTCATAATGCCATCTAAGTTTCTAGCACTCTCTCCAATATTTTTACCTGATAGTTGCTTACCTGGTGCTAAGTCAAAAAATCTACTCATTCTTCTTGGAATAGATGTGCGTAAATCTCCACCTACTCCAATTATTCCTGTAAACAAATTGTCTGCTGCTGTTGGATTGAAAGCTGCTGCTACTTTGTTAGCTTGTTCCATAAGTTTTCTAGCACCACCAACATCAGTATCTTTACCTAATAATTTTTTTGCTATAAGGTTAGAACCTTCTCCTAATAAGTTTGGTTGTATAGGTAGTCTGATTTTGTTACCTTCTGATATAGCTCTGACAACATCATCATTAAGTCCATAACGCAACTTCATAGCGTCATCAACACCTGCTAAGTTACCATTTTGCATTAATGATGTTAAGACTGTTTTCATAAAGTTTTTATCGTCAATAACAGTAAGCAACCTAAGTAGTTCAACAGGTGCTTTATTTAAACCAGGCATATCCATTAATGTAGCTAAGTCAGCGTTAGCAACAAAAGCATCTAAAAGTTTATCTCCTCTTTTAGTATTTAGTATTTGTGTTGCTGTGCGACCAAACATTAATATTCTTGCTTCTTTAGGTGATATTGCTTTTGTTGTACCATCTGATAGTTGCATAGTTCCACCTTTAATTGTTTTAACAAATTGATTTATTAATGGTATGTTTTTAACATCATCTCCAACTTTTATAGTTTTAAATGCTTGTTGCATAGGTTCATCTACAAAACTTCTTAAACCAATTTTTGCACCAGATAAATAACCTAGAGCAGCATTTGTTGGGTCACCAAATACTCTGAATGCACCATCTAAAACAGCAGAACCAACAGCGTATCCTAAATCATCTTTAGTAAAGAATTGACCTGCAACTACTCTACCTGGTGATATGTTTACTTTTCCTGCTTTTCTTGTTTCTGTTTTAAATTGATTTTCTTTTTGCTCAAAGCGTTCTGTTATAGGTACACCATAAACTTCTTCAGCTTCTGCGTAAGCATCTCTGTCTGCAAGACCTGACCTTTTTAAATCTTTGTACCCCTGTGTTTCTTCTATTGGTGTTGAAGAAGGAAAATATCCTTGTCCTAAGTTAAGAGGTCTACCTGCTTTTATTTCATCATAAGCTAAGTTAAACTCTGTAGGTCCATAAGCATCTTTGCTTTCTTTATACACATCAGCAAACTTATCTCCTACTAAAGCTCTTCGTACTCTATCTGCTGCTTTATCTCCATCTACTCCAGGAATAAAACTAGCAGCACCTGTTAACCCACCGATAAATGTGTTAGCAGCAACTGCTTGGAATTTGTTAGTTCCTGTTTCATCTGCAGCAACTACAGAAGATTTAAAGTTTCTTGATATTGGTTGAAATCCAAGGTCTAACATTA
>JACLAB010007402.1_pt1 | contig 31720 bp, 23 predicted proteins | sample 8027921 | NCBI WGS metagenome assembly JACLAB01 (sample SAMN15725117, study PRJNA655200) | protist metagenome | isolation source: fluorescence activated cell sorting (FACS) single amplified genomes of... | place: USA: West Boothbay Harbor, Gulf of Maine | collected 2000-07-19 | reverse complement strand
CGACGGCGTCGGCGGTTGAGCTGAGAGATTTGGTTGGCGTGAAAACGCCTCCGCAGTTAAGCCATATTGGTGGACAAGAGCGTGCAAAGCAACGCGAAAAGCCGCAAACACGCGAGGAGCAACGAGGGAACTTAGGGAGCGAATTCGTCGAAGCCGAATACGCCGAGGGCACGCCTGATTGGAAATCCATGTCTCAAACGACGTGTTTTAAGGATTTCGTGATTTTGCGCGAGCTCGGTCGGGGGCTGTGCGGCACCGTGTACTTGGCCAAGTATCGCGCCACCGATCAACTCGTGGCATTTAAGGTTATGCGTAAACAAAAGCTCATCGACGTCGGGGAGATTCGACACGCCGTGTGCGAGCGCGAAATTCACGCCCGCGTCAATCAAGGTCCATTCATCGACAAGCTTTTACACGCCTATCAAGATCGTTGGGCGTTGTATTTAGTGCTCGAATACGCCCCTTGTGGGGACTTGTTCCAGGCGATGAATTACCACGGATTGCCGTCGTTACACGACGCCAAGGTGTACACCACGCAGTGCGCGTTGGCCATTGAATACATTCATCAGTGCGGATACGTCTATCGCGACTTGAAGCCAGAGAATATTTTGTTGGACACCAATGGATGCGTACGTCTGGCTGATTTCGGTATGGCTAAGCGATTGGATACCGCAGACGAACGCGCGTACACGATTTGCGGTACGGCACAGTACATGTCGCCCGAAGTATTGACCCATCGCGGATGTCGATTTGAAGCCGATTTGTGGGCGCTCGGTATTCTGATTTATGAGCTGTGCAGCGGTGGCACGCCGTTTGGCGCTGACAAGGGCACGCGTCAAGAACTCTACCGCAAGTTGATGAATCATCAAAATGCCACGATGACATTCCCAACCTGGTTCGATCAAGACACGTGCTCTATTGTCAAGGCGTTGCTTCACGAAAACGAGCGCGCGCGATTGGGCGCAAACGGCGCGTTCACCGACATTTACGCCCATCCATGGTTCGCGCCAACATCTCAAGTCGAAGTGCTCAAAGGTTTAACCCTTCCTCGATTACAACCACGTCGACGCAACATCGTGTACGACATGAAACTTCGAGAATCCATCGCCTCGGGCGACATTCCTTGGGAGTGCGGGTCGCTCGTCACCGACCTCGAGCATCTCACCCTGTATCAATCTTTTGGGGCGTGATTCAACACCCATCGCGCGCCACGGTGCGCGCGGTGTGCGCGTGCTCGTCATCCCTCACATCATTCTTTTCAAATCATTTTTTTTCTTGTACAGTACGAGTACTCCTACAGTAGTATATTTTGCAATTCAATCTTCATTCTTTTTCACCATCCCTCGTCTCGCGCGTGCCCTAGGGGTATTTAGTGTGACGACGACGTGCATTCGAATGCACGACGATGGGCGTCAGCCATGATATCATCCACAGTGCGCGTCGTGCGAGCACGCGACTGCGAGCGTATATAGGCGCGACGACACACAAACAACAACACGCACACACATCATGCACGTCGATAACCTCGAAGTCGCCATCAACGCGCACTTGCCGGACATTCTGCGCCGGGCAGATTTGGAAAAATCAACGGTGAAGACGTTGCAAAAGGAGCTGGAATCTAAGCTGTTGATGTCGTTGGATACGAAGAAGAATTACATACGAGACCAGGTGCGTGGAGATGGGTAGAGCGCTAAAGATGGGTACGGGGCGTGCGTGCGTGGGGTGAGACGGTGAGGAACGCGCGGAGGAGCCGAGCGCGGCGCTGCGCGAGGCGGAGACGACGACGACGACGACGATAACGACGATAACGACAGCGATAGCGCGTGCGATGCAACAATACTGACGATGAACTTTGATGTGTGTGTGTGTGTTTGCGTCTTCGTAGATTGAGATGTACTTGAAGCACGGCGCGAGACACGCATTCGCCGACGCGGGCGAGGCGCCCGTGCAACACGGCGGTCCAGAGAAACGAGGGAAGGCGCCGCGGAAGCGGACCGTGGAAAAGAAGAAGAAGAGTGGACGCGGTAAGACGAAGGAGGTGCAGGATCCAACGAAGCCGAAAGGGCCGAAAGGGCCGTACATGTGTTTCGTGGGCGTTCGTCGACCAAAACTTAAACAGGAGAAGCCGACGTTGTCGTTTCCGGATATCTCTCGTCAACTTGGTATAGAATGGAGGAGTATGAACGCAGAGACAAAAGATAAATATGTGAAAATGTCAGAAAAAGATAAGACGCGTTATACGAATGAACTGGAAAAGTATGTTCCTCTGAACGACCATGAAATGGAGAAGCTTCGAGAGAAACAACGTGAGCGCAAGGCGGCGGGAGGTTTGCAAGTGATGTACAAGTGCTCACCAGAGTTGGCAGCGTTCTTTAATGATGGCACGGTTCAAATCAATCGAAAAGAATTAACGAGTCGAATTTGGGCTTATTTCAAAGAGAAAGGGTTATTGGATCCCAGCAACAGACGATACGTCTTTGCGGATGCAAAACTCGCCGCGTTTCTCGGCATGCAGGCGGGTGATAGATTCTTAGCGTTTACCATTCAGCGATTTTTGAAGCCTCACCTTCATCCGCTCTGAATGTTTGAATTGCTTTAGTTGTCATCGTTGCTCATAGTGGTGCGCTAGCTCGGTCACTACGTGACGCGAATTGTTTGTAGTAGACAGTTTTTACGCGCACGCGCGTTTTGATTTCCCAAGACCACAGTAACATTTCTACCGCACTTTTCGACCCTCGTCGTCGTCGTTGTGAACGCCGTGCGCGCCGTGGTAAGCCTTGGAATCATAAATCAAGGCGCTTCCATGTGCGTGCCCCCGACTGTATCGCCGGCGCCCGACGCCAAGTCGACCTTTTGGCGTACATGGTGTATCTCGGCTGTGTGCACTTTATTGGTGTTGGCCACTTGCACGCACCCAGCGACTATGCAGCGCGCGCATTCACACATAGAAGCACTGCATAAAATCGCAACTGACGATGAGAGTCGCCGCGCAGCTTGGAATAATGGTGTCGAGCGCGCATCGCTTCTCGCAATATTCTTGGCTGATGTGCGAATACATCTCCTCAGTCCATTCCTGCAGTTTTGTGTCGGTGTTCTTGCCTTGCTCAGCGCACTCGTGGCGAGTGATAGATTATTTCATTGCTATACGGCATTATATTGGCGATATTTTGCCCGGACCAAGGCACTCGAACGGTTCAAGTATACGGCTATACAACGAGTCGACAAGACGACGACATTTGACGACGTGTGTCACCCAACGGTGGTTATTCAATTGCCCATGTTCAACGAGACAGACGTGTGTCAGCACGTCATCTACTGCGCCAGTGAGATTGAATGGCCGCGATCAAAGCTGTTGATACAGATTCTGGACGATTCGACGTGTAAGGAAACCAGAGCGGCGATTGCTGAAGCTGTCGAAGAGCTCCAAGAACGCGGCTTAAATGTCCAATATCGCTGGCGGTCGAATCGTACGGGATACAAGGCGGGTGCTATGCACGAAGCCATGGATGATATCGTAGATTATGACTATATTTGCATATTTGACGCAGACTTTTCGCCCGAGCCCGATTTCTTGTACAAGACAATTCCATGGATTCATTCAAATCCGCAATGCGGTTTTGTCCAAGCGAGATGGACGTACGCGAATGAATCAGAAAATCTTCTTACGCGCGTGCAAACTATTTCATTGAATTATCACATTCGTTGCGAGCAGTATGCACGATTTTCAGCCAACTTGTTCTTCAATTTCAATGGCACTGCTGGAGTTTGGCGAAGGACATGCATCATCGATTCTGGTGGCTGGAATCATCGAACGACGGTGGAGGATCTCGATTTGAGTTTACGCGCGTACTTACGGGGATGGAAGTTTATTTTTCTGGACGATGTCACGTGTTTGAATGAAATCCCCGCGCAATACGATGCATATCGAAAGCAGCAGCACCGCTGGAGTGCAGGTCCAATGCAATTATGGCGACAGTGCACGGCGGCGGTTTGGGCGGCTGACATTCCGCTCTCGAGCAAGCTCTATTTGAACTTTTTCTTCTTCTTTACCCGACAAATGAGCACACACTTGGTGTCGTTTTTCTTCTATTGCGTTTTGATTCCATTATGTGCCGTGGCGCCAGAAATCTATCTGCCATTCTGGGCTTTGGTGTACGCGCCGATTCTTGTCACGCTTTCAACCGTCGCCTGGACACCAAATGGCATTTTCTTCGCCATGCCGTACGTGTTGTTTGAAAACGCCATGTGCATTGTCAAATTAAGTGCCATGCTCGCCGGACTCTTTGAACTCGAGCAGGCGGGCGAATGGGTCGTCACAACCAAAATCGGCAAGTGGGTCGCCGCCAAGGTTGAAAAGGCTCGTAACATCAAGCTCGTCAAGAAAATCGCCGAAAAACGTCGACAACGCCCGATACACTGGAAAGAACTCGCCATGGGCACTTTTTTTGCCGCGTGTGGCATCTGGGGCATCATCGTCCACGCCATGGTCGGCTACTCCATCTTTCTCTTACTCCAAGCCGTCGTCTTCTTGACATTCGGCCTCAACTACGTCGACGGCATCTTCGCCTCCTCCCACGCCCACGCCGCGTAGCGCGAAACAATGCTATCGAGCGCGCATCGCTTCTCGCAATATTCTCGGCTGAATGCGTAGCCAACGCGAACACAATCGTAACTAAATACAAACAAAAATCACGCTCCAAGGCGCGCCACACCGCGCGAGGCACCCACGCGTTTTGGTCCAACCGACCGCAATCCATAAAAATCCACCAATCGTAACCAGGGACAACCACCCCCCTCTCTCGAGGCCTCGTCAGCGTTTTATCCGTTTACACGAGGGCGCGGTGCGACGAGCGCTTTATGCCGTCAGTGCGCGACGTCGCGCGTCGTCGTCGTCGCCGTCGTCGTCTCGTCGCCGCCGTCAAAATGTTCACCGCAAAGATGAGTGTGTGCGCACGCACCACGACCGCGACCGCGACGCGCGGGACGCGCGGGACGCGTCGAGGGATGCAGACGCCGCCGACATCGTCGTCGGTGGTGACGCGGTGTGTTCGCGCGTCGACGGTGCGGAATGCGCGCGTCGGTGGCGCGTGTGCGCTCGTGGGTGGACGAGCGAATGTGTACGATTCGTGTGGTGCGCATGGACGACGGACGAAGGCGATCGTTCGCGCGGTCGTGGAGGATGAAGGGGAGGCTGAGATACCCGTCGCGGATGTGAACTTTGGACGCGCGCTTTTGATTTTTGTCGCGGCTGCGTATGGGTCGCTTTCGGTGTGCTTGAAGCTGGTGTTTGAATCTCAAGGCGCACCTACGGCAGGTACACTCGGTGGTGTTCGTGGTCTCATGCAGCTGGCGTGTTTCTTGCCAATGTTGATGCAACCAAATTCCACCGGCGGCGAAGGATACAAAAAGGGGAGAGGGTTTTGGCTCGGCGCCGCGGAGTTAGCGTTGTGGAATCTTGGCAATCAAGGATTGTGTAACGTGGCGTTATTATTTACCGACGCTACTCGCGTGAGCTTTTTCACGCAAGCTTCGATTGCGTTCACACCATTTATTGCGACGCTCGGTGGAGACAAGGTGTCGCGAAACACGTGGCTCGGTTGCGCGTTGGCGTTTCTCGGCGTCGCCGTGCTCGGTATGGATGGCGGTAGCGCCGCCGCCGCCGCCGGTCTCAGTGGTGGGTTCAATTTCGGTGATTGGTTAGCTGTTGCGGGTGCGGCATCGTATTCGATGTACATCTACCGCGTCGGTGCGTTTGCCAAGGAAGGATTCTCGGGACAAGGATTGCAAATTTGGAAAGCCTTCTTCTTGGCCATCATGTACGGCGCGTGGGGCCTGTACGACGTATTTGCGTTCAACTCGGGTTGGGCAGGTGCGGGTATTCCTTGGGCGGGATGGCGAAACTGGGAGGTTTGGGCCTTGCTCGCCTTTACCGCGGTCGTTCCGGGTTGCATCGCTGACTTGACGCAAGCCAAGGGGCAAGAAACCGTCAGCGCGTCGGAAAGTTCCGTCTTATTAGCTGGTGAACCTTTGTTTGCGGCGGTGTTTGGGGCGATCACATTAGGTGAATTTTTGGGTCCCATGGGTTATGTCGGTGGATTGGTGATTATCATGGGTGCTTTGATCGCCTCTGATGTGTTTTCTAAAAAGAAGGCGGCGTAACGAAGAAGCTTGTGGGGTGAAGCAAAGCGCGCCGCTATGAGCTTTGTATAGAGGAGGAATTTTTTGTGTACCGGTAGAGATACTATTTCAATAACAACTAGATTTACATCATGTACATACGTGCGCCATTGATACAACGGCGCGCTCGATTTTTCCTAACTGTCCCTTTTCATTCGAACCAAAACCGTATACGGTTCCCGAGCTGTCAACAGCGATTGAGTGCTTTGATCCCGCGGCAATTTCCACAATCCTCGTAGAAATCCCGGGTACAACGCGTGGAAAGCATTCATCATCACTTCTCATTGATGTTAAGTGCTGTTGACCGCATTGATGGTCATCATTTGCACCGAAAGAGTACACTATCCCGTCTGCGGTCAAGCACAACGAGTGAGCGCCACCCGCAGCGCATCGAACGACATCTTGCGTCTCCAACTCAACTAAAGCCGGCCAGGTCGATAACTGTTCGCCGACGAAGCCTAACTGTTTGCGGCGGTTTGAACCCCATGAGTATACTAACCCATTATTCGTCACAGCTAACGCATGGTGTGCACCAAGACACACGTCGGCGACGTGTTCCTTGACTGTTGCCACGCACGTTGGCGAACATCTCACAATGGAATCGCCTAAACCCAACAGCCCCTCTCGATTATCCCCAAAAGAAAATATTTTGCCAGACTTTGTGAGCACGATCGATGAATACCGTGATGCGCACACTTTGACAACCTCTTCCTCCTCGAGTGCGCTGATTTGTCGAGGCCCGCTTGCAAAAGAGTCCAACAATAGAAAGTTCTGATGCAGAGGTGGACTGCCACCGCCGCCATGCATGCGTTGCTTCCTACGCACCGTACTCGCCGTGGGCGATCGCCCGAGTGATATTCTCGCGATAGCTTCCCCGACGCGATGCGTGCCGTGACCGAGCTGGCCGGCGGCGTCGCCGCCCCACGAAAACACTTTTCCGTCGTGCGTTCGCGCCAAGACGTGAAGCCGACCGAGCGCGATTTGCACCACTCGAGCATCGCCAAACGCATGCGTAGATGGTGGCGTCAATATTTTCCGCAATTCTTCTTGCATGGTGGACGACTGATGAAAATTACCAGGTGAGCCGACGCCCGAAGTTGACTGTGCGAGCGCGTCTATGTGAAACGTATTCTCACACCCCACGCGCGCGACGCACGCGTACCCAGCCGCTGCATGCACCGTACGCGCGAACAAACCGCCATCATTTTTCACCGACGCACTTATATCTCCCCAAACGTAACTCTCGCCACTCGATGTCACCACTGTCGTCGCATTCTCGCTCGCAGAAACGCTCGCAACGACGCCCACTGCTCGCGCCTCGCCTCGCGCCTCCGCAAACGCCAACACATCCATCCATGACTCGCCCTCGCGCGCCTTCAAGACCGCATCACCCTCACAACCTTCATCACGCATCCGCCTCGCCACACCCAACGCCGCACCGCGTTCAACGACAGCACACGCCCCAGTCGCCGCGAACCTCCGCGTCGTCCGCGTCAGCGTCTTCAACGTCTTCGCGTCGCAAAACGACAACGCGTACGCCACGACATCGTCCGGTAACGCATCGAACGCGTCGTTCGACGACGATAACGACGACGATGCAATGTATTTCGCCGTTGCCACCGCATTCGCGCTCGCCCGCGCCTCGTCATCCGCGCGCGAGGACGGCGACGTTGAGGGAATATTATCTGCACCGTCAGCGCGCGCGCGCAGTCCCGCGACGCCGCGCGTCGTCGTCGTCGTCGTCGTCAGCGCCCGTCGTAACATGGATGAATGAATACACACGCGTTCGCTCCTAGTGTGGTGTCATACGCGCCGCCGCCCCTCGTCGTCGTCGTCGTCGTCGTCGTCGCGGTGTGACCACCACGTCGGTGCAACGGTCCCTGTGGAATGGCGTGGCGTCGTGTATTTATACCCATACTTTTTGCCACGCCACCTCAACCGTCGATGCACGCTGACGACGTGGACGACGACGACGCATCGCTCGTCGCTCGTCCGATGGCTATCAGATGAGCTTCTATTTTTGATGCCCCGGGCGTGGGGGGTGAGCGGCGTGACGTCACCGTCACCGTCACCGTCACCGTCACCGGGATGAAGGCTGTGGAAACTTCAGTGTCCAAGGAGAAGGCGAAGCGTCATTTGTGGACGCCAACGCGCCGCACGTTTGTTTTTGTGATTCCTCACAACGCGCACCACACGCACACCACAACACACACCAAATACCATGGCTCTTTCTCACCCGGTACGAGCGTACGACGACGATGACGACGATGACGACGACGACGATGACGATGACGATGACGACGGTGGAGCTTTGATGATTGCGTCGGGGCGTGGGATGACGAGAGCGGGCACTGACGAGACGTATTATCATGTGCATTCACTATCACAGCTTCAAAGCACCGACTCGTTCTTTCGAGAGGTTTTTCGTGATGCCGATGACGTACGTAGTGTGCCTTCAAGCGCGTGCTGACGCACATGAATTTTGCTTTTGACGCGCGCGCGAGTTCTTGGTTTCAATGACGCTTCGTCGCGCGGCGCGATGCCTCAGCGTACTGACACCATCTGTAGTTCTTCTCCAACTTCCAGCCTGGAAACTTGGGCAATCCTTTCATGCCTTTAGTGGCGCGAACGCCTGGGTCACTCGCGGCGCAACCTCTGAGTGGACTTCGCGTCATTCCCGTTGACGTGCTCGGTACGGAATCGTGAGAGAAGAAACGCTTCTCGAGTCTTCTTCTTCTTGTCGTGTTCGCGTTCGATTTTGACGGCGCGTGCAGGCAGATTACATCATCACGCGCGCTTGACTAACATATTTATTACTTACGCTTGCGTAGAAAACGATGATTCGTACGTCTTACGCGCGGATTTACCCGGAATGAAGAAGGAGGATGTCAACGTCGAACTCGACGGCCAAATCGTTCGCATCAGCGCGACGAAGAAAGACACCAAGAAATGGGAAGAAGAGGGCTACAAGTATCACAGAGCCGAACGCCGTGATACCATGGAGTACTCTCAACGTGCGCTTCGAATGCCAGCGAACACTGACTTTAACAAGCTCGAAGCTGGATTTGACGACGGCACGCTCACCGTGACGTTCGGCAAGCAAAAAGCTTCGACGCCGACGGCTAAACAAATCACAATCCAATAGATTCGTGATGAAATAGACGTGTACGACGTGCACGACTGTTGCTTGCGCTGAGCTAACGGTGCTCAAAAATTCAAGACCCAAGACCATGAACGAAGAGACGTAGAGAAAACATTAGCATTGTCTTTCATTCTCATTCTTTCTTTCTTTCATTCTCCAACGCGAGCGATAGGTCTGCTTACGAGCGCGATTCTTCACTTTACCTATGATACTACGCGTTACATAATACATGCTACTAGCTGCTAAATATATTGATTGTTTTCACGGCCCTTTCTTGCTGAGAAGAGGAGTCTTGTCTTTCGAAGCTGACTCGGCGTTGATTTGCGCGCACACCATCCATCGCGGCAAACACGGACAGATGTGTTCGCGCGAGTACCCTTGGCCCTCAACTCTGAGCGGCGCTTGCTCATAGAATATACCACACGTCATGATAATTAAGATGGCATACGTTCCTTGCACCGTCGTGTGCTTATCCCAAATCAACCAGTTCACGCCTTCAGAAAGGAACTTGTTGCACGTCGCGACGACGGACACAGACGTCGCCGAGAGTGTTTCTCTAATCCACATCGTCGAGAAACTCATGCCTAGGCCAATCACGCACGATGACACGAGTAATATCACTGATTTTGTTGTAAACTCCACATTCATCAAATCTTCGTACTCTTTCGACGACAAGAACAAGCCGAGCGCGAGCGGAATACTCAGCAGGTTGATGATGAACGACCGCGACCAGTTGTTCAACGGGATTTTATCAATCGTATGCTTGGCAATCAAGCCTTCGGCAACAGCAGCCGTGATAAATACCGCACAGAACGCATACGCCGCGGGCGACGAGAACACGTCTACATTGACGTAGGTCACAGCCCCGATGACGATACCGCTCAGCGCCAACAACGACTTTGCCGTCGGAAACGCGCGTCCAAGGAACACGTACTCGTTCAACGCGAACACCACTGGCGTGACTGACTTAACTGCAATGAATGTTTCCAACGGCGCACGCTTCATCACCTCCATACCCGCTAAAAGTAACAAGAAGAAACTCAATGTAAGCGGCACAAACGCAACAGCAATTGGTCTCGTCAACTCTTCCACTTCAATCACCTTCGCCGCGTCAGCCATGAGGAGCATGATTGACGTCGACGCAAACTGACAAAACAAAATAAAATTCGGGCACGGAATATACGTCACCACCACCTTGTTAATCACGCTCAGCGAGCTCCCGATGATGCAATACAACACGATGATCGTCAACACTCGAGCGCTCTTCCACAAGTGCACGGGCTCGTTCGGCATGGCTGCGTTCGGCGTCGTGACTTGCGCCTCGTCGACGTCAACATCGGACATGTTTTCATCGTCTCCGATTGGTTCGTACGCCGCCATCTCCACGCGCGAGCGCCGTTATTCACGCGGCTCGCTGTGGAGGTTCGCGTGTGCATCGCGTTTGGGTGTTCACAGTGAAAAACTTGGTCAGCAGGGCTGCTCGCGACTGGGGCGCGTTGTGAAACTATTACTTACGCTATCGATGCAATGAGTGCGATAGACAATGATGCGTACATAGTACACAGATGGCGCAGTGCCGCGGCGCGATGCGAAGTTTGAGAGGGATTGAAATGTGGGTGACGAGCGGGTCGTCCGCGCCGTCGCGTGTTTCGAATCGATAGAATGTGCGTTACATCACTCCGAGTTTTACTCTATAGACTCCCACCCTAAGAAAATGACAAACCGAGCTACGGCCAACTACGAGCAAACTTAGTAGTTGGAGGTACTGCGTGCGCGAGAAAAGAGAACGAAAACGTCAATCATTTGTTCCAAACACGGCACAGCGGCGCGACGTCGCGTCGACGGGCGAAACATCTTTCGCGCAAACCAGTCTAAGCACTTACACATTCTTCTTCTTGTCACCACCGATTTCGAACGTCTTGCAACGCTTGATCGGGTGCATGTGCACTTGCTTGCACGTGCCGCATTGAAGGCGCAACACAATCTTCTTCGTCGTCTTCGCCTTCTTGTGGAACACGGGCTTGGTTTGACCACCGTAACCAGACTGCTTGCGGTCGTAACGACGCTTCCCTGTATGAGTTCAAAAACACCCGACGCAGTTAGTACGTAAACTTTTAACACCATCATTCGCCTTCGTGAGGTGTCCCACCTCGCGCGCGCGTCACGCGGCGCCGTGCGCGATCGCATCGGTCGCCCAACGCGAATAGGGTTTTCACAGACACGTACCTTGCGCGTAAAGGCTCGCCTTGCCCGTCTTGTATTGCGTCACCTTGTGCGCGGCGTGCTTCTTGCACCCCTTGCAGAACGTCTTCTTCGACTTAGGAACCTACATACGTCGAAAAACACCACCCAGGTTAGCGATTTGAAATCATCCACCATCGCGCGATCGAGCCCTAACGCGCATCGCGACCGCACGCGTCAACCATGCGCCCCTGTGCGCGCGCTCCTCGACGCCGACCGCAAACGCCACGCGTTCGCACGCAGCGTAATTACTTACGTTCACCATTGTCCTACGCTACTAACCCCTAGTCACGTGCGACCGAAAGAGACGTCTGCGGACGACGCCCGCGCGCGCCTCGTGCGACGCCCATCGTCGGGACGTCGGGACCCGACGACCTGGCGACCCTCGTGGTCATGTCCAATCACGACTCAAGGGATCGAGACCCACTGAACGCCTGAGCCCTAACGTGGTAGGGAAAACGCACGCAGAGTACGCGATTTGCCCTCGTTCGGGTCGTTCGGGCCCATCGACCGAGGACGCGCGGTCTCGATCGATCCTTCGTGCCTTTCGCTCGAGCGCGCGCATCGATCGATGACGCGATCGATCGATGGCGTGTTCCGATCGACTGCGACTGCGCTCGAGGACGCGTCGGGCGAGGAACGGTGCGCGCGCTCGAACCGCTCGGGTTGAGGACGACGACGACGCGACATACGCGAACGCGTGGTTCGTGGACGTCGAGTGCGTGAGGAGTGCGTGAACCTTGGGCGTGAACGCAACGACGACGACGACGACGACGACGACGACGGCGGGCAAAGGGTGCGCGTGGAAACATGGAGAAGCATCATAAATTGCGACGACCACAAGGGGCGTCGATTCATGGGTGTAACATATGCGGTATCGAGGGACATCAAGCCGCATTTTGCATGAATGGAAACGTAGATTGGGCCAATAAGTGGCCGCGCGAAGCATTCATGATGGATCCACCGATGACGAGTACGAGCAGAGAGCCAGACTTTAGGAAGATGGCGCGCGACGCCAAAGCCTACGCTAAAGCCAGACTGAAAAAGCTTGACAGAGAGCGACGACGCGAGGCGGGTGAAGAAGTATCGGAAAGCGAAGAAGAGAAGGAAGAACCCAAGGCTGCGGTTACGGGCAGCGCTGCGGGAGCGGCGGGCACGGGTGGCGCGCAACCCGCAATAGCCGCCGGGTGGGTTATGTTTTACGACAAAATCGGGCGGCCATATTACCACAATAAAGCTTTGGGGAAGACCCAGTGGACGCCTCCGACGTTGCCTTAGATAGCATGTTTAGCTTACTTTGTTATTGTGATGTACTAGTGTACGATGTTGAACCTATGTGACTAATATTAAAACTTTGTGCGCCAGCGACTACGCGGCGCCTACAGCATCTTCTTCAACAACTCGTGATGTTTCTCATCGAAATATTCCCCAAGCTCCTCTTTGGTCACCCATGCGTGATCAACGTAGTTATTTTCGAGTTTTAAATCACCTTCTATGTAAGAACCGCGATAGTAAAACGTAGTGCCATCCGATTCTTCATAATGACCTTGGGGAGCGTTACCAACAACCCAACACTCGATGGAATCACCCGCAAAGTCCTTTAACGATCGCTCCGCCGTTTGCCTCATGGTTTCACCATCTTCATGCTTCAGCTTTGCGAAGCCCCATTTGTCAGATTTATCCTTCACTACTAAGAATAAAAACTCTTGAAGCTTGCGGTAAATTGTACTGCGGTCGCCGAGCCGATCCGCCTCCGTTTCTCTAGGTGCGGCTTCGAAGTCCGGTAAGTTTTCCTCCAAACCTTTAGGCTCTACTACGGAATCAGGTAATTTCACCTTGAACTTGTCTCTTCTAGCTTGACTCCATTCTTGATACTCTCGTTCCCAGTCTGGGGCATCTGGTACTACCACCGGGATGCGCTCGACGAGCATCGAACCAAACAGCGGCGTTTGCGTCGACCCTGACGCGAATAACCTGGACGATGACGAAGGAAAGTGTGTTCTAAGATGTTTCCAAGTGCCGCGCTCGTCGCATAACCCGCTCCGAGTGGACGTCGTCGTATCCCCAGCTCGCGTTTGCTCACCAAGCGCTGGTAAACCTCGAGGTCGCTGGATGCGTGCGTTTCGACGAACGGCGGCGAGTGCCTGCCGCATCATCACGAATAAATCCGAGCGATGATGTACAACCGACGTCTACGTTATGACCAGGTGTGGACGACTTTAAGTTTACGCCGCGCACATATGTGAGGAATTGAGGTCCAATCGAGGTTGAAGACGTGCTCGCGTTTGACGAAACGCTAAAATTCTATGTGTGATATTTCACGTGTACTAATTGAACTAGTGATATCCATCAAACTAAAATGCGACTCTAAGCCGCGTGTTGGGCCTTTTCAAATTCAGCAAATGCCCTTGGGCGTCGAGACTTCTCGTCATCATAGAACGTGAACGCGCTATCAAAGGCTTGCAGCAATGAACGCAAACGTTGCGATGCAATGTGCCGGTGCGTCGCTGGAAGAGAGTTTTTCAGTTGCTCTAGCTTGTCGTATAAAGTTTCGAGCGACTTGCTGACTTTTGCAGCTTTTTCCCAGCGCACAGAAGTAATCATTGGCGAAGTCATCCAAAATTGACGCAACAGCTCCGCACCAGTAGCAGCGCTTCGCTTCAACTGTTCATCAACAGCTTTCGGAAACTCATCCGCATCACTTGCACCACTGAAACTTTGTTGTGATGCAAATTGAGCGCTCAAATCTTCAACCTTTGCGAGCGACTGCGTGACTTCCTTAAGAACTTGCGCTGCGACATCTGGCTCTAAAGCACAACGTTTCTGTTTTTTTCCTGACGGATGAAGCATGGCTTCTGCGGCGTTAACAGCATCTTTGAAAGGTTCAATTACTACCGATGTCTTCGGTTTTGAAGTCTTTTGAGTGCCTTGCTCCTCAGCCATTGTGGAAAAGTACTGGTGTGAGTCGCGGATCTTGAGTTCTTTTGGAGCTCGTGGCGGCGGTTTTGAGGCAAGGTCATCAATGACGTAATTGAATTCTTCGTCAGGAGTTGTGACAGTGTCTTTTAAGATCAGTTTTTCATGATCTCTGGCAGCGATAGCTGCCGACCGCGCATCTACAATGTTTGCTTGCGGTTGTCCTCGCAGAACGACAGCGGCGTGGTGGTTCAACTCTGAAAACACCTCTGGCAATGGGCCAGCCTCTTTGGGTCGTCTAGTATCACGAGCACCATCGTGTAGAAATCCATATCCTTCACCTAATTCATCATCTAGTGCCGCTTTCAAATTCAAGTCTGGGGCTACAGACTTTATCTGTGCCTTTAAAGTGGCCGCATCTGGTGGTTTACGCGCAAAAAGTGCTAAATCTGCAGCCTCCTCTTCCCCTTGAGGCGGCGCTCCGGCTCTCATTTGCTTGAAATACTCTGACCGAAGAAAACGCGTCCAAAATTCTCGCTCTGTCATTTTCTTCGGAACATTATCCAGGAACGCCTGCCGCACCGAAGGTCTCTCGGCAAAGATTCTGTGCATCTTCTCATTTGTCAAGTTGCACGTCACAGTATCTGACATTCCGTCCCGTGAACCTTTCAGATCGCCCTCGAGAGTGTTTTCGATGCCATGTTTTTGACCTGTAGCCTTTTTAGCAATCGCATTGGTAAATAGATTCCTTCTCGCCTCCCAAAAGTCTTCGTCCGTGATCACTCCAGCCTTCACGGTTTCCTCATACAGTGTCGCCAACTCTTTGTTAGTTTTCAGCAGCTCTTCTCTTGCGGTCAATTCCGCCGCTGTGGGTACCCCTCTTTTACTTTCTTCGATGTGCCTTATCTGCTCCTTAATCCGGTCACTAAGCGTATCGCGTTCACTTTCCGACGCAAACGTCAACACGAGCGCTCGCTTGGGGTCGTTGTCTGGCACCAACCTCAAGCTCGCCGTGGCGCTCCCTGGCTTGTTTCTTTGATGCGCAGTGACAGACAGTAACGTCAACACGCGTGCGCCCGTTAAATTGCTTTCGTCAGACGCGCTCCATCGCAAGGACTTCGAGTACAGCTTCGCTTCGCCCGACGTTTTCCCCCCAGCCACGGTGCTCGCGCACGGACACGTACACACCACGACCTCGTCTCCGTCGACATCCATGATGTGACACGAAACGCGCCAGCGTGATGATGAATATGACTATTTCCAATGTCGTGCCAAGCTTTACGCGCTAGTGTCACGCACTCGCGGATGTCGCGCGTGCGTGTGACGTGCTCACAAACTGAATTTGGCGCCAAAGAGGTCAACGAACCGAGTGCGTTGAGGCGTCACAAAGCGAGGTCACGTGCGACACGCGCATAGTCAACGACGATAACCTAGGCGGCTTAGAAGTTGTTTGACACATTCCGTCCCTGCTCATTGCTACTATCGCTGTGAGCATCCGCAACGCTCGTCCCTGGTATATCTCAATCGCCCGCGATCCAAATGCCTCACACGCTCGCAACTTGGACTCCGGCGCACGTAGGATCTTCTAGAGGCGACTATCGCCGTCGAGAAAGCGTGCGTAGACATGACTTACGCGCGAAGAATGGATCGAAGACGCGCATGGACGGTGGTTGGGTGAAGAACAAGGCCTCGGTGGTGGCGCCGGTGCCGCTCCCAGTAGCTTGGGAGCTCTGGCAAGACCGCACGCGCATCCCGAATTGGATGCCGTGGATTTCCTCCGTGTCCTACCTGCCGGATGATAGAACGAAGACGAAATGGACGTTGTCGACGGACCAGTTCGGACAGCACTTTGAGTTCTCTTGGTTGGCTCAAGACTTAGAGCCAATGAAGTATGAAAAGATTCAGTGGGAGTCGCTCGAAGGACTAAAAAATAAAGGGTCGGTGACGTTTAACAAGGCGCCCGAAGGGACGAAACTAGTGATGGAAATCAGTTATCAAGTTCCCGGTCCACTCGTGCCGTTTGGCTCAGCCGTGTCGCCACTTGTGGAATCCATCCTAGACGCAGACCTCAGACGGTTTTCCACGTTTGCAGAGAAGGTGGCCAAAGCCATGACAAAGTAAGTAGCCGCTCGCTCGCTGACGACCATGTATTTATTTATAATATTCTTGTGATATCAAAACCAATCGTACCACCGCAAATGTACACCATGCGTGCGATCACAACGCATTATAAACCTCCATGAACATACGACTCTACAACAAAATTCCACGGCAATTAATTAATTGATTAACACTCTAGAATCACGTAAACGGTGCATCTCGAATCGCTCATTTTGAATACTTTAATAGTTTTTAATCGACAAATCACTCATTGCAACGCGAATACTACTGGCTAGAGTCGATGCGTAACGGTAAACAAATGTGAAAGTGATATAAATTAATTCAGACCTGGAAATATAAATAGCAAAGACATTCGTAGATTCGAGCATATTCGACCGCTTAAACGCCACCAGAAAGCGTAGCGAGATTATTTATCATCATATCAGCCTTGCGAGTACGTAATTAATTACATTCATTACACGTAATACGCTACAGTAAACATTTATTTAGTCGAATTAATTACGACGTGTGAATTTAATTAATTAACACCGCGTTCGTTTGCGTGTTACTAGAAAATTCACGCCATGGAATTAAATGAGTGATGTGATGAATGAAATCGATGATAAGGTTTAATTTCATGAACCAATACGCACCAATTGATCCATATCAACGTCGTTTGATACTGTTAGCTTGTTGCGCCAGTCTGTCAGACAATTTTACCTATTTTAGTGAACTACATGGACGTCCGCGCGCGTGAAACGTAGAGAATTCTTGCGTGAGGTTTATTTGAGACTCTTGAGTGCAAAAGATAGTGCAGCTGGCGCGTTTTGAGAGACATATGTCGACTCTGTGATGGCTTGTGATTTATTTATTTCAGTTTCACATCCGATGGTATTTCAATTAATTCGCGTCGACGGAATCCCTTGGCTGTTGTCGCCGCGAATTCGCAGCTTGAATTAATTGGCACGCTTTTACATCGTGCGAACATGTTTTCAGCTCGTACATCCAAGAAATGATCTCTGAAAGTCACTTGTATTTTAATTAATGCATTAATTTGGTGCACGTTTCAGAAGACGCGCCAGGCGCCCTGAACGCCCGAGCGCGTGCCCAATTCCACGAAGCGGTGATTTAGCGAAGTGTACAAGAGTCTTGGCATGCGCGAGTCGACCTTCTTGTCGCGTTCGTACCATTGATAAGCGTTGTATGAGTGTCAGCACGTTCACTTTTGATGGCAACTGACTACGTATCTGCCCGATCTGTACCCCCTTGATTTCTCTTGGTTCGTGATTCGTGACTCGAGCTTATCCAAAACAGTTTAGTTGCTCCTCTTGGTCACTTGGACGCCCTACGAGCCCCGCCACCGCGCCACAACTGCACACGGGGTCGTACATACACAATGTCTACTGTTTCAAGCACGTCCACGTCCGCGTTAGCGCAGAAGGTTTGCGCCACCCGCCGGGTGACGAACAACAAAATGGCCTCGGTGCGTTGCTCTGCCAAGCCAAGCCATGCGGCACAGCCTGCGGTACGCTCAACGAAGGAAACTTTGAGCAAGCTCGTCGCTTCTAGCACTGTTGTTGGTGGCGTTGCCGCGACTGTTGCGCTTCAAGCGGCGTTCCCGGAACAAGCACAAGCGTTGTCGATCAGAGACCCGGTCTTTGGTGATATTGAGGTGTGGCAGTTCTTGGTCTTGACCGCCGGTTACTTCATCGGTATCGAGATCTATTTGGACAAGAAGTACGACGACAACAACAAGACTCCGATGCCGACGGTCCAAAAGAAGACGGAAGACGAGAAGAAGGAGGAATAAAGTCGTAAAATTTAGTTGATTAGAAGATATTGTTTAACAAACAGCATGAAGTTACTTTAAAGTCAGTGCGTACTCATCGAGCGAACGGGTTAACTGCCATCGATTTCGACTTTTTCGCCGACGGCGTAACAGCGGTGTCGATGTCCCTCTTAGCATCTTTGATTTCGCTCGCAGGTTGTTCGTTCGCGTCTTTGTTCTCATCGCCCGATTTCGTTGAGGCGCCACGACGAGCCAATGGGTTACTCTTTGCAGCCGGGGTCGTCTTAACCGCAACAGGCGCAGGCGTATAACTGTCCGGCTGCGTATATTGCGTAGGTTCCGGATCGATAGCAGTCTCAATCAACTCGTTGATTCTCATCACGAGCGCAGATTGGCGAGCGACTGCCGGAAGCTTGAGCACCGCTTGGAGACTCTTTGGCTGCCGGAAGGTTTCGGCAATGTCAGACGCACGTTCGAGCTTTTCAGCCTTACAGGCGGCGTGAAAAAGGCGGATTGCCGCTTTTTCAGATGCGCCCAAAGCAAGTCGAATATCATCACCAGAACTTTGAGCCACTGAAAGCGCTAAGCTCGCCTTGGCGGCTTCATCTTCAAGGTCGCCAAGGGAGTGCTCTGGAATGACCACTGGCAAAGAAAGAGGCAACATGGAGAGCACCGGTCTAGGATTCGGCGTCGGACCCACACTGGTTCTGGTGATGATGCAGTACAAGGTGGAAGCTGACAAGGACACGACCCAGTGATGTTGCCCATCGGTAGACCGCGCCGCAGAAGAACGGTACACAGGCACCCAAGACCCACCAAAATCTTCCGTTCGCATGCGAACTACACCAGTACTATCAGCAGAGCACAGCATGCCTTCTTCGGAGAAACCGAGATAGTTGAGCTTTGCTTGCGCGGAAAGCGGCACACGGCCTCGCGCAAGTTGGCTCGAATATCGCAAATTGTACACGGCGTACGCAAGCACTTGGTCACCAGGAGCAGGGCCAATTGGTGCAGCTTCGTGCCAAACGACGGCCAACGAATCATCGCTACCCGTGATAGTCACAGCATCACCCTCAAGAGAGATTATTTGCTTCTGAGCACCGCCCAATGAGTAGATGCGAAGGTAACGCTTTGACGTCACGGCGGCAACCCATGACGAACCAGTGGCAATGGCAAGAATATCCTCGCCAGCGGGCATACTGATTTGCCATTCGCTGTCGTTCGACCAGCTTTCATAACATCTAAAGTACAGCATACTTTCCGTTTCGGAATCCTTCATAGGACTCGCGAGTGCACAGCCTTTTTCACCAATGACGCCCATCGTGTATCCATTGTAGTCTGGGATCGTTGGAATGCGTCCTAAACGCGAAGTGTCGTGGAATTGGAATTCCACAGAGCTGAAATTACCCTCGGTAGTACTAACCAATGAACCGATCATGTTGTACGCCAAAAAGCGTCGGTTGCTGCCCGCAACAGGGGCCACTGTCAAGGATTGGAATGCCGCTTGCGGCTTTGGCCCGGCTTCAACATGAATAATCTGCGGCTTTTCAGAACCCCGGCGCGCTCTTCTGTCATCATCATACTCTACGAAATCAGCCATTTCTTCGTCATCTTCTTCGTCGTCGTCGTCTTCTCCAATCGCTTCATCATCGACGAATCCATCTGCAGCTTCTATCTTGCTCACAAAATCTATCTCTGACGCCGCGACTTTCGCCGTCGGCGAGGCGTACTTGGCAGGTACTGCGTCATTCCAAATCGCCCATTGACCATCGCCATTGATCAAGGCGACTGTGTTACCAGAAGATTTCCACGATGCCCCGCACACGAGCTGCTGCGTGTCCGTCATCTTACTCACCGCCGCTTTCTTCTTGACGTCCCAAATGATGACGGTGTTGTCTTGGCTCGCTGTGAGCAAATATTTCCCATTCGGGGACCAGCGAAGGAGAGAAATAGGCGCAGTGTGTGCCTTCAAAGTCCATTCAAGCTCTTTGAACGTGCCACGCTCCAAGAACATGACGTCATTCTCGCGTCCAGGCACCGCCAGAATTTCACCATCTGGACGCCACGCCGCGGTGTTCAAAAGTGGTGACTCACCAGTCGCGACGGGCGCGAGCGTTGCGTTAAGCACCACGTCACCTGGCTCTTCATCGTCACTTTGTGGACGAAGTACCCACACGAAGCACGCCCCATTATCATCCGTTGCGGCTAAGAAGTCCCCGCGCGGGTCGAACGCCAAACTCTTGATACACTTGCTTCGCGTGCACTCCAATAAAAATTGCACACTCTTATCCTCCATCTTAATCACCTTGATTGCGGTGTCTTCACCACCCGCGGCGACGTATTTACCATCCGCACTCCACGCGATCGCTCGCACGGGTAACGTAAACCTCGTCACGTTCGCTTCGAACCCGCCCTTGGCTATCGAAAACACCTTGACGGCGTAGTCATCGCTCGCGGTGCACACCTGCATGCCGCACGGCGACACCGCCAACGCATTCACCGCATCGGTGTGATCATCAAAGCTCGCATCAATCTCCCCGCTCCCATCGTCTCGCACGGTCACCAAGCAATCTCCACCGCACGTCACCACGCCATCCGCACCGCTCGCGCGCGTCGCGTGCGCGATGTCGCACGCGCCCGCGATGTGGCCAAACTGCCACTCGCCCTCGATCGTCGTCGTCGTCGTCGTCGCCCCGTCACTCATGGATGCTTCAGTGGTGGTGTTGATGATAATGATGATTTCACCCCCCACCGTCGGTCGCTTCGTCGCACCGTCGCACCGTTCGCACGCCGCGCGCTGTCGGCGAGCGGGATTCAAACGCACGCAGCTGTCGTCGGGGGGTGGTTTGGTGGTTTGAACAGTGACGCCGAATGTCCGAACATCGAATGTCCGAACATCGAGGTGCGAGGACACCCGTGCATGACTGATGCATGCATGCATGACTGCGTGTCGCGACCGCGTGAGGTTGGCGACGGCAGTGCGCGACGACGGAGGACGACGATCGGGACATTGGACCAGCGCGCGTACGAATACGTATATACGTGTATAAGGTCGCGATGATCACGGGCGCGAGCGCGATGCGGGCGATGGTGGGGGTGAAGACCCCGAGTGGGCGCGCGCGAGGGGGACGAACGACCTCGTCGTCCTCGACAGGGGGACGAACGATGCGGACGACGACGGGAGCGATGCGAGGCGACCGCGCGGCGCAAATTAAGAAGTTGTTACAAACGGTGAATGAAGATTTATCTGGTGGAGATGCCGCGGTGACGTCGGTGGCGGAGGCGCGGGCGTTGATTGCGAGAACGCGGGCGGAGAAGAAGCGACGCGAGGTGATGGCGCCGACGAGCGCGCGACTCGCGGCGTTGGAAGCTGAAGCCGAAGCGTTGCGGGATGAAGTGCGTCAACTACGAGATGAAAATCAAGAAGCTGTTGATGCGTTACTCGCTGAAGCCGCGGAGTTGGCTGAGCAAACTGCGCGCGTTGACGAGGTTGAAGGCGAACTCGAAGAGGCGAGAGAGTTGAACAAGCGTTTGGTGAGCGCGGCGAAGGAACTCGCTGAGCTCATTGACGAAAGCAGCACGGATGAGCTTGAAGCCAAGCTAGCGGCAAAGGATGCTGAAATTGCGGCGTTAAAAGTAAGTTTGCACGACATTGAAGCCAAGTTGGAGGATCGAGACGGGCTCTTGGCAACCATTAGAGGTTTGGAAATTGAGCTCGCCGATAGCTACACGAATGCTGAACTCGCTGAACTCGCTGGCGATAATGTGAACTCTCCAGGTTTAATTTTGGCGTTAGAAGCTGAAAATAAAGAGATGCGCGAGCGCATTGCGGTATTACTCAAAGGTGGTGCCAGTCTCCCGGCGGTTGAGAAGAAGTACGAAGCGGCGGCGCTCGAAGTCATCTCCCTCAAGTCCCGAATTCGCCTTCTTGAAGTTCAAATGTCCGATATGGTTGACCAAGAGGAGTTGAACGAAATTCTGCAAGTAGAGCGAAGCAATAATACGCTTCTTGCTGACGTCACGGCGCAAAAGGATGATCTCTTGAAGCGCATTCGCGAGTTGGAGGTTGCGATGTCAGACATGGAAGAAGCCGACGCGTATTTGAAGGCGAAGAAAGAGACTGAGATGGCGTCTATGCGTAACATGGATTTGAACACTCTCGTTACGTCGCTCACGGCGAAGCTCGCTGAGCAGACGGAAGTTGCCGAGAAGGCGAAGGAGATCACAAACAAGGCGTTGGAGAACATTCGAGCTTTGGAAGGCGACATGGCTTACATGGATTACGCACCTGAGATTGCAAACACCGTCAAGGCAGCCAAGCAAATGGCAAGCGCTGCTGAAAGAACTGCTGAGCTCGCTGCCGGGCTTCAGCAGCTCGAAGCCGGGATGTCCAAGAAGAGCACTGAGCGTAAGACGCCATTCAAACGAGATGGAGGTTCTTTCTCGCTTCGCAAAAAGGTCTTTGACAAGACAGAAACTGAAAATTCCGCCGATGCTTTCACGCGAGCGTCAGCTGATAGCTTTACTCTTCGCAAATTTGATTTCTCAAAGGTGAGAGCTGCGCAAACGACGACGAATAAGGCGCCATTCAAGCGTGCGCCTGAGAGCGCTTTCAAATTGCGCAAAATGGCTTTCCCATTCAGCGCCCGCGGCGCTTCTGTACCGACGCGCGTGTTTGTGCGCTCAAACAACTTTGAGTTGCGTCGATTTATTTTTACTAGCGATCCGGTCGACCTAGCGGCGTCGGGAACATTCGAGCGAACTGGTGAGTTTACGCTTCGCAAGCTCTCCTTTCCGCCGTCCTCGCGTTCATCCGAAGCCGTCGCGAAGAGCTCTGATGGCGACTCTGACTCTCAAGGCTCGCGGATATTCAAGTTCTAATTTAATCTCATTCGCGCATAGTTTGTAACTCTAATCCATCAGCGATCAATCGTGGTTTCGGACCGCTTCCAACGCTGCTCAGCTTGTAACCCTACGCCGCGCGCGAATGGCGCGCGCGCGCGCACCATTTCCATCTGGGACTTCATTTTGTCACTTGAAGAAATCCATCGTCACATCGCCCGTCGTGACCGCGCGCGAACGTCGCCGCCGCCGCTGCGTCGCGTCTCATCATGGAACGCGCATTCGAGCGCATTAAACCGGGCGAACAACCGCCGCCACCGCCCCCCGAGCTCTTGGCGTGGGTGCGTGACACCACGTACGGGAGTTGCGCTGGATTGCTCTACGGCGCCTGGCACGCGCACGCGGCGGAGAAACGAGCGACGTTAGATGCCAACGAACACGCTACAGTGCGAAAACATAGATTATGGAAGCGTACGATTAGTGATAGCACGCTTCATGGCGTAAGACTCGGGAGTTTTGTGTCGGTGTTTAGCGCGGTGAGACTCGGGATGGAGAAGCGACGCGAGACGAGCGATATGTGGAACATCGTAGGCGCGGGTGTGTTGACTTCAGCGCTCACGGGATTAGCTATACCGGGTAGTGTGGTGACTAGATTAAAGGGTGCGGCGCTAGGGGTGGCGGTGGGTGGGATGGCGACTTTACCACTCGGATACGCGGTGCAAGAAATAGAAACGATGCTTCCAGATGCCATCGTAGAAGCGGCACAGACGATGCAAGTGGATGAGACCACTGCGCCAGTAGTCCCGGACGTCACGGGGATGTTTATAGAACGTGTTGAGCAAGAGTTAGAGGAGTTTACCAAAGACCAGTCGAAACAGCGGAAGGGTAGGAAGTGGTTTTCGTAGCGCTAGAAAAATGTAGAATAAATTCAACAATTTTAGACTAAGTGCGTGTGAGACTATCGGACTATAACTCCTGGTGTCCAAGGCAGAGTACCAGTGTAGGGTCTTTGTGAACAGGTTGCTATATGGATCCACAGGCCATTCAAGATCTTTACTTGAGACATGTAGGGGCTCCCTTCGTTGAATGGGTCTCTATCCAACTTCTTCACCGCCAGCTCTCCTCGACATCCGTGTGGATCGCGTTGAAAAGAGTCTCTAACCTTGACTTCTCCTAAGTCCATCTCCAAATGATTGATTGCTTGAGTTCCAACGTAATTGAATCTCTCACGAGGGAAACTGAGCGTGCTAAGATGCAGCTTTTCGAAACGCGCCCGCTTGCTCTCGAAACCAACCACGGTGACCTTTCTCGGAAACTTTCTAGTGAGCTCGTAAAATCGACAGATACTGAAGAGAAGATTCTCGAAACTATCTCGTGCATGTTCTTCGGTAAATATCCTAGATTCAACGCTTACGTCTGCTCCAAACCAATCAAATGCTCGGGTGACCTGCCAATATGAACTCGCCTCGCTCATCGCCCCAGCCTCTCGCCGCGTCTTACCGCCACTAAAAATCAATATTGCCTCAGGATTAGAGACAATCTGTTGCACACCAACCTCCATGTGTTCCATGAATGACTTCCCTTCGCCTTCGAGAAGTTGATATGGCTCCAATACCCAGTTTGCCTCGTCCCGAGCCGCTCGGAAGTTTCCAGATAAGTACACTGCGTGACCAGGGACAATAACTAGGTCTTCTATGCCTTCTATCGCTGGTAGAACCGCTCGGTCGCTAACACTTCTTCGCAGTACTGGTATGTGATTCACTGGAGCACTTGCCCGGCTTATCGGTGACGTATCTTTGCCCCCAAACAGCCAACGCATGAGCAAGATCATCACGATGAAACTGACCCACTTTGAACGCCGCCCTCTAAACATCAACGCTCGTATCCTCGTCCAAACTCGACGCGAACGCGACGCGCGATACTTGGAATCATCTGCTCTGTGGGTTGGCAAGCGATCATGCATGCCAGATTGCACGGCTATGCCTCCATGGTGCTCGTCGTCTCCGAACCTATACGACGCAAAAGCCCGAGCTCGAGAATGAAAGAACGACGTCCCTTTAGGAGAGACGTGCGTGGGCATGGTCTAGACGATGTGTATGTTCCGCGTCTTCCACCGAGGCTCTCCCGGCCACGTTATCTACGCCGTGTCACCAAGTGAAGCACCATGGACAAGTCGGATGTCGCTCGCGGAGCGCGCCGGGAAAAATACGTCAGCTGCTCGCTCTCTTTTATGAACAATTTAGTAATACATGTTGATGCTGCTACTCAGCGCTAACTGATAATGATAACACAAATAATAATACTCACACACACGCTCTCCTCCTCGTCTGTGTCTTCGTTGTCCCACGCGCGCCGCGGTTCGCGGCTCGTCGCGCGCGCGCCTCAACGTCTTCTTAGTCTTGCGCCGGTCGCCCCGCTCGTCCTCCAGCCGGCGCCAAATCCGGCATCTCTTGCTCGAAATCCCACATCTCCGGTTCATCTTCCGCCTTGAATCCCAAGAAACGCTTCAACCGCAAGAGCGGTGGCACCGAAAACAAAATCAACGAAAACGCAAACATGAACACGTACACTTGGTTGTCCGGGTCCGAGTTCAGGAACGACCCGAGCAACGCCCGGCGCGGACCGACGACGGCGATGTCGGCGATGTCGGTGGCGTCTCCCCCGTCGTACGCCACCGTCGTCATCGCGTCGTCCGTGACGATTGCGATAGTCCTCGGGCGCGTGCACGCCCAACGACTCGCGTCGCGCACTCACGCCGCGGCTCGCGCCATCCGCGAACCGCGCGCCTCGCCGCGTCCGTCTGTCCGCGGCGGTCGCGGCGCTCGAGGGACTCGAGGGACTGGAGCGTTGACCAATCAGACGCGTATGGGTACCGTATGTCCGAACGTTTGTGGTCGTCCAGTCGCGCGCGTCGCGTGCGTCGGTTCGTGTTTGACTGCCGTCGGTTGACTCGCGCACGATGCGTGCGAGGACGAGTGCGAATGACGACGACAGAGCGCGACGTTGCCGATGGAGAACGCGACGGGGATGATGGTGTTATTGCCGCCACCGCCACCGCCGCCGCCGCCGCCGCCATCGAACGTGGTGAACGCGTGCGATGTCGGGAACGTGGCGTGCGTGAACACGGATGTGCGCGACAGCGAAGTGGTATTTGCGTTTAGCATTTACGTCGTCGTGGCGTTGGTGGTGCTGACGACGTTTGGAGTCGTGAGGCATTATATTCCTATATACACTGGGCGCTCGCATTTGAGGTCGTTGAGGGCGAATGGGTGTGCGCCACCGGACATGAAGACGACGCGAGAGAGCGCGCGCGAAGGCTCGGGATGCGCGGGAACGCTCTTTAGACACTTGTATGGGTGGATTCCACACGTGTTAAGCGTGAGCGATGCGGAGCTGGTAGATACTTCAGGACTAGATGCTCTAGTTTTCTTGCGCATCGCCCAATTCGGCACGCAGTTATTTGCGCCATTGGCCTTAGTCGGCATGTGCGTATTGGTGCCGACGCATTTGTCGCAAACGTTTTATACATCCACGATGCGGAATTCCACGAACGGCGTGGATATCGAGCGTCGTTCGGAGCGACATGTCTTAATGGAGATGACGATCACGAATATAGAGCCGAAGAGTGATTTGATGTGGATGCACGTCGGAGCATTTTGGTTAATCACGGCGTATGCGATTTGGCTTTTGGATCGACATCATCGATCATACGAATTCTTACGACAAGTCTATGGTAGTAGCACGGGTGAATCGAACTTGTGGCGGGCGGTGCATATTCCTCAAACGGTATTGCAAAAGCTTCTTCAGCAAGGTATGGATACGAATCGTGAATTCGCTACTGATGATGGTTTGGACAACGTCCAGGCGCATCGCGTATCGCAATACGTTGCACGTCTTGAAGACCAACCTACATTGGCCCATAGTCGAGGTAATTGTGGTGAGTTTAAAACAACGCCAAAAATTAGGGCGCGCACGTCGGGTTACAAAACATTCGTTTCAGATACGAGAGTCGAAAATAGTTCGCAGCGTCCTCGTGTGGTGGATACCGCGACGGGTGGAGCCGGACCATCGAGTGTTGACGACGTCGCTTGGCCAGTTCTACTCGAGGCACTTCTCGGACCGAAACGCACGGAAGGCACGCATCAAGGAATGAGCATGGAGCAAAAGCTGCGAAGATTTCCTCGAGAGTCATTGATTGAAGCAAAATCAGCGACTCGAGGTTACCAGTCCAAGTACGTGCCACGTGTGCCACGACCATCGCAAACAATTCCGCCACCGTCTCGTCGCAGAGCGGTAGCAAATAGTGCGACAACATCGAATATAGTGCGAACGAAAGATCCAGTCCCTCGCAGCGGGCCTAGTAATGCATCATCCACGCAAGGACCGCCTAGTACCATTTCAGAGATATCTTTAGCTGACCTGAGTGATTTCAACGAAGCGGATGACGGCGTGATCGAGGCGTCGACGACGCGCCAAACAAATAATGATTCATTGAGTGATGACATGGGCAATGACGTTGCAATCAAACACGAGTGGTGGAGAGGATTAGACATCGCACGTGAGTTCTGGAAAGGAGAAATAGAACGTACAAGTGTGATTGCTCGACATAGTATTGATGGCCACATTCCAGGAGCAATGCTTTCACCGCCTGAACGCGTCGAAGTCGATCCAGAGCTTGGTAGCACATATCATCCGCAGACACCGGTGCATTACGTCAATTCGGTACCGTCAATTGATGATAGGAGATACATATCTGCCTTGACCACTGAAATCGATGACAACGGCGTTGAACACCAAGTAGCTGTGAGCGTTTTAGTGCAAAATTATTGCATCTTGATGACTGACGTGGGTGGATCCAATGGCGGAGTCGATCCATGGGAAGACTTGCGAGCGGTGGAGAAATTCTTCCAAGGATTATTTCCTGAAGACTTTTTGATGGTAATTCCTTTACAAGATCATCGCTCGGTGGACGATTTGCTTTCAGAGCGCGACAAACTGTGCAATGAAATCGAGAAACTTGGCATGAAGCATCGCCGACGATTAGGACGGAAATTTGGAACCCGAATGGTTGAAAAAATTTCACGGCTACGAGAACAGATGGTTGACATGGAGCGGTTGATTGTCCAAGAGCGGGAGCGAATTCTCAGCACGCAACCAGGTCCGAGCTGTGTAGTGGCGTTTAAGAGTCAATACGCCGCCGCATGCGTCGCACAGTGCCAAATCACTTCTCGGCGTCGTGATTTGTTCAATATCGAACCGGCTCCAGGTCCTGACAATTTAAATTGGCAATCCGTGTTACTCAGACGACGTCAACGAGAAATTCGATCTGCAATAGTGTTTCCACTTATACTCGGTATCATATTCATCCCGACTGGCACGTTTACGGGCGTCATGTCCTCGCTTTGTGTGTCAAATCAGTTCGGCGCTGACAGAAGCTCGGCTTTGGATTGGTATTGTTCTAGTAACTCCGCACGCTTACTTCGAATAATAGTTCAAGGGATCCTGCCGCCAATCCTTCTCACGTTGTGGGAGACATTTGTCGTGTCATTTGGCATGATGTACTTGGTGCAGGCACAGAACAAATTTACAAGCTTAAGTCGCACAGACCAGTCATTTGCGAACTATTATTTTCTCTGGGCATTTATAAATGTGTTCTTTGGAACTGTATCTGGATATGCAATTCAACGTTATCTCAACGCACTGAACACAAGAGGTCCGGATGCGATGTTGCAACTCCTCGGCACGTCTCTACCGCTCACAAGTAATTTCTTTCTCCTTTGGATAGTTTTCAGAGGTATTTACCTCCCTACGCAGCGTTTGATATTTCCGCATCAAGGAGTATTATGCATGGCTGTGAATCGGTGGTTGTGCTGTCTCAAATGTGCCGTCACCGCTCGTGATAGAACTGTGAAGTACAGCCCGCGATCTGTTCGGCTCGGTCGCGAAGTTGGCGTGTTCTCCATGGTGATGATGATCGGCCTCGTATTCTCAACAGTTGCGCCTTTGATCACGCTATTGTGCATGGTGTTTTTTGTATTCAACTTCGTGATCTGGCGATATCATGTTCTCTACGTATATGAACGTTCATACGAATCTGGAGGCACGATGTGGAACACGTTTACAAATTTGACCATTTATGCTTTGATGATTGCACAGTCTTTCCTGAGCTTTGTTTTGTTATCAAAAAAGGCATATTCTGCAGCACTGATACTATGGATCACAGTTCTACCGGTGCTCAATAAGGTGGGTCATAGATTCCGCTCACTTGCGCTCGAGCTGAAGTGGTCTGTTCCGTTACCTCAAGCGGCTTTGGCGCCGCGAGCAGATTTCAACGCGGAAACATACATCCATCCTGCTCTGAAGCGAAACTCCATGGGATGGCATCCTGAAATAGGAAAAGTATGGCGTGGCTACCCTAACGTAACCGTCAAACGCGCGGGATTCTTTTAGGCGTGTGAATGAACCTAGTCAAGTAATACTACTGAGAAGTCAATAAGAACGTCTTCAACCAACCAACCAATTTGCGTGCGCCTCATATTATTCCGCGCTCGTCGAGGTGCTTAGAATGCTCACAGGGTAGATTGAGATAAAACGATACTTACACAGCAATGCGCCCTATTGTATCGCACAACCATACGATCAGCGCAGCGGTGGCGTCCACAACTGGGCGGACAGAGCGAGGACAATTGGGAGTAATTCAAGCGTTTCCTCGACGAGTTTCACGCGTTCAAAATGGGGGCGATGCGATAACCATCGGCGCGCCTAGCACAGCTGCAACAGTAGCTCGCGTGCAGCTCGCACGCACGTTAATTCAGATGCGCACAAGCAACGTAGCGTCGGGCGTTGACGGGTTGGAGCCTAGTGACGAAGACGTGGATGACACGACAGTCATGAGCAAGTTCCTAAAGCTACCTCGGGACGGGAAGAATATATGGATGGTTCCATGGGGATTAAAAGTGACGATACAGATTATGGTGTTGTGGCTTGTGGGATTTTGTCTGATAGGGAATGCAGTGTTTCCGTACTGTGCTGGCGTTCTTGGGTTCGATACGCATAGCTTTACACAACGCGGATTGGCCACTTATAGTTTATGTCTAGATTTTACAAATATGCTCATGACTGGTTTCGTGCTGCGTCAGTCGTTGCGACCGTATCAACCTTTACCGGAGAATTGGTTTCCGATGAAATGGTTTGAAGACAAGAAATGGTTGCGCGACGTGGCACTAGCGTGCGTGGCGTTTCCATTTGTAGTTTGGCTACACGGATTGAGCACAAACTTATTAGAACACGTTGGTCTCTTAGTCTTTGATGACAGCGTATCATCGGCATGGGAGCAGAGCATGAAATCGAATGATTTTATCTCCAAAGGCTTTTACATGCTTCTCGCGTCATTTGCGACGCCAATTTGGGAAGAGTTTATCTTTCGCGGTTTCTTCTTCCCTTCCCTCACAGAAATCACGGGTATGAAGCGTTCGATGCTGATTTCATCTGCAGTATTCGCATTAGCACACTTTTCTCTCGAACAGTTCATTCCGTTGACGTTTCTCGGGGTGTTAATGTGCGTCGTATACGTTCGCACTCGAAACCTCTTGGCGCCGATTTTAGTGCACAGTTGCTGGAACGCGTTTGTCTTGGCGAGCGAATTGCTCCCTCAATCTCAAGCATTCAACGTATTCGTATCGAATGTCTTGTACGAGCTTCAACGCATCATTCTTAGCGTATAAACACACATATTCATACATACCAACGTAAACCAACGCAACTCCTTCTCACCTTTCTCTCGCAACACTCGCTAAAAAAACGTGCGACGTCTGTCGAAGAATTTGCGGCTCAGAGGGGGTCATTCTTGAGTCATTAACTCGTCACTTTGGATGTCGCGGAAAAAACCACACTCGTCGACGTCGTGGCACCGCTCGCCGTACTTGTCGACGCGTCGTCTTAAACGACCGACGACCACGAACGCGCAGTAGACGCACACACACGCACACCGCGCGTCAACGCGCGCGCACACGTCACTGAGTCTCACGTCGCCACCATGGGTAGCCACGCGCAAGACACCAAGCCGTACATCGGTTGCCGAATTTCGCTCGAGTCCCAAGCGTTCATTCGATATGAGGGCGTGCTTTTACAAATCGACCCGATCGAGAGTACGATTACGTTGTCGAATGGTACGTGCGTTGATGCGTTCGTTTTCGTGGGTTGCGGGCGCGGTGGACGTCGCGCCCGAGGGAGGAATTGAGGCGATTGACTGTGGGTGGGGATCTCGAGCGCGATCGCGCCGACGCACCGAGATCTTTATGGTAAGCGCGTGCGACGTGAATGAATGACTGACGAAATCCTTGCGTTTGATAAACAGTGACGTCGTTTGGTACGGAAGGTCGGCGACCTGGCCTGCAGATCCCTCCGAGCGCGGAGGTGTATGAAAGTATTACTTTCAAGGGTGAAGACATCAAAGACTTGGAAATGCTTGTGGAGAAGTCCGCTCCGCCGGAGCAGCCGATGCAACAACAGTA
>JACLAB010007640.1_pt1 | contig 31777 bp, 24 predicted proteins | sample 8027921 | NCBI WGS metagenome assembly JACLAB01 (sample SAMN15725117, study PRJNA655200) | protist metagenome | isolation source: fluorescence activated cell sorting (FACS) single amplified genomes of... | place: USA: West Boothbay Harbor, Gulf of Maine | collected 2000-07-19 | reverse complement strand
TAATTTTTAGGGTATTTTGCGTTGTTACCTCCGCGTCATGCGGTGTTACCCCTGCCTTTGATGATTTCTACCCGTAAATTTTGCCAGGGAAGTGGAATTGTGACAGGGAACAACGACGAAGACGATCGATCGACGCAACACGATCTTGTATCTGCTAATCCTTCTGGCCAGCCTGGTTTTTTTTTGTGGAAGAGAACGACGACGCACTTACAACACGACGCGCAGACAAGAAATTGAGTTGCAATTTATCGTTTTTACACTTTCAGCGAGTCTCAGCACCTTTCTTGACCAAGGCTTCCTTTTCAAAACTACATGCACGACGCGATTCGGGGATTGATGGATGCGCACCACCACCGCGCGCTCAAGAGAGTTGAAATGATAGATGATAGTACTAGTACTAGTACCAACGTTGTTGGTACTACAACACATTAAAAACTACGACGACTAGATGAATTCCCAATCGGAGAATTCATCATCAACGATCGCTGGATGACAATCGTGCGAGATGGAGTCGGCGTGACTCACAACGCCGACGTCGCGGTCGTCGTCTACGTCGAGGATTGGAATGGTCGCGTGCTCTCGAGCTAGACGAGCGCAGGCGTCGAGAAGACTGTCAAGTTCGCGGGCGTTTCGACAGTAACAACAATCTCTTTTACATGCAAATGAGTAAAACAGACGACGTCAAAAAAAGCTACTTTTGTTCTCGAGCGATGGCTTCATTCAGTCTAGCCATCGCGCCACTCAGGATTTTCTTCTTTTCTACGCGGAATCTAATCGCTAAAACTTGTTGTTTTGTCTTCGTTGCCTGTGCGTTTACACTGGGTGAACACTCTTTAAGAATTCTTTTATCTTCCTCGAGCGTCGTTTGGAAATTTCCCAACGCTAACGCCGCCAATGACATGCAACAGCGAAGTGCTTTGATTTCAGTATCGGGAGAGACAACGTTCGCGCCAATCTCGCCGTAAGGAGCGTCAGCGGCCCTTGATGCTTCCGTCTGCGACTTTGAATAAAGCACTCGCAGTCCCGCAAGTAGCTTTTTGTCGACGCCGTGCGCGTGGATGTCCAATTCCACGTTTGAAGCGTCGCCAACGAGACCGATACGTTGCAACGCGGCGTGCTGCCACGAGGTGATTTGCATAACATCATCGACGTTAACAGTGGTACCTTTGAGAGATTCTTCTGCGGCTTGCGCACCGATTGGAGCCGTCGCGAGTCCACCGATTTCTCTCGCCAATTCTATCAGTTTCAAATCCCATCGAAGTTTGACGACGTCGTATGGGTTGTTTTCAATGATAAAGCCGTAATCGAGTAACAGTTCGTCATTCGAAAGATTACCATAATTCAGCTCAATCGCCTCCCCTGCATCGAGCTCGCGAGTGGCCACGAGTTCAACGTCGCCGTCGCCACCATCTAAAAGACGCACCGTCGCCGAGGGCGTGAACGAATGATTACAAACATCGATGACAGGTAGCATACTCGGCGTCGACGTCGGTCCACGAACCTTGAAAGCGCGACTGCTAGCACATGCACTAGCCCAGCCCAGCGCGTTTGCGTCGACTTCCATCACCACACGTCTCCTGTCAGGATGTTCAGCATTCACAAAATTTTCGCCGTCGTCCACCGTGGCTCCACGGCCAACCAGTTGGACTAGAAATTTCGATCTCTTGCGTATCTGCGCCACGAGCGGCGCGTACTGTAAATCCACAACCGCATCGTGCTGGAAAAACAAAGGATTGCCTTCATGCACGGAAGGCAGCAACGTTATGTACGGCGCAAACAACGAGTGCTGAGCCGCTATGCGCTCGCGAACGAGCACCAAACCGAGCTTTGAGCTCCATAAATCACTCGGTACGCGCGACATCACTTCGCGTAGTGGTGCGCTCACATCTTCACCATCGCAGCTCAACATCAACTTCTTTGGTAACTTGACGAGTTGTTCACCTTTGCCAATCGCACTGTCTGCTTCCAGTGACCAGCCAGACTCTGGGCGAAAAGTCATACGCACGCGCGGGTGGATTTCGCCACCGCGAGACGCGAACCAAGCACCGAAGGTCGCGAGCACGCTTGATTGCAAGCGCGCCTTGGCGTCGTTTGCTACAATCTCATCGTCAGCACTCGGTGGACTCGTCGCCGTCGTCGCCGTCGTCGTCGTACTCGCCGACCGGGCGAGCACTGTCTTTCTCGTCCACCACGCTGTGCCGTCGTGCGCCATCGCTCTTCCTTTCGCGCGCTCGTGTGCGCGCCTCGCGACAGTGCTGACTAAATACACCCCACGAGTACGCATACACCACGTCGTGGTCACCCGGTGCTTCGTTCTGCACAACGCACACGCGGCGAGGTGTGGCGTGGGCTCTAAGTCTCGCTCGCAGGCGGCAGTTGACGACGCGCGCGCGCGCGCACCAGTCGTCGCTCACGAATTTTAGTCCATAGGAAGACGAAGTGGAGGAGAAAAGTGATATAGCTCGAGCGATGGTTGACGACGCGAACGTCCTTCCTGGCGTCACCGCGGCGCAAAAAGCGTCGGCATTGGAGGAAAACGAGCGCACTCTCGGAGCGCAAGAATCTGTGTCTGAGGTTGTCTCAGAAGTGTTTTCGGGCTACGTGTGTCACAGTATAGAGGTAAGAACGTGTTACATGCTTGCGTTGTCGCCGCGATGCGCGCGCGCGCGAGATGAAACACGTGCGTCCGAGTCGCGTATTTTTCATCTTGGGCAAGATTATTTGAAAAACCACGCGTCTGGCTGTCGCCGAGCAACGAACCGAATGACTGACACACTGTTAACCTTGACGCTCGATTTTCGCACGTGCAGCGCGGTAAGGTCCATCCCGGTGATATTGCCGAAGCCGCAAGTTTGGCGTCGATTGAATTACCCGCGGCAAAGTACCCACTGTTCGACGCGCTCGGCGATGAGTTTGTCGAGACGGGGAAACTGAGTAAGTTGCAGCTCGAAGGCGTCATGTATGCGTGTCAAAAGCACTGCGAGTTCGCACCAGATGGCAAACGTGCAGGATTTATGATTGGAGATGGTGCAGGCGTTGGTAAGGGTCGACAGATTAGTGGGATTATTATAGACAACTATGTGCGAGGCCGCAGAAACGCGGTGTGGATTTCATCGAGCGGTGATTTACACAGAGACGCCGAACGGGACTTGAGTGATTTGGGTAGCACGATTAAGGTTATCAACTCATGCCCAGAACTCGATCGCGAGACGCGCGCGTTTGGTTTATCAAAAGAGTATCAGGAAGGCGTGTTGTTCACGACGTATTCCACTCTGGTGAGTAAAACACAAAAACTAAGTCGACTTGATCAAATAATTCGCTGGTTTGGTGGTGAAAACGCGGATGGCGTGGTTATTTTCGATGAATGTCACAAAGCTAAGAATTTTAGCGCCACCGCAGAGACAGGGAGTAAGGTCGCGGCGGCGGTAATTGAATTTCAGAACAGATGTCCAAAGGCGAGAATCGTGTACGCTTCAGCGACCGGTATTTCTGAAGTTGGCAATATGGCGTATTTGTCGCGCTTAGGATTTTGGGGACGTGGCACGCCGTTTAAGAGTGCGGACAAATTTATAGAGAGTATGAAGTCTCGTGGTGTTGGATTTTTAGAAATGCTTGCGATGGAGATGAAAGCGAGTGGGAAATACGTCTCGCGCGGGTTGTCGTTTCGCCAGGCGGAATTTGAAACAGAAACGATTGTTCTTCGACCTGATCAGCGGAAAATGTATGACGATGCATGTGACTTGATGCAGATGATTCGTAGAGCGTGTATTGAAGCGGTTCGTCGAACGCGTAGCGATGGTAAGGGAGTGTGGGGTGCCTACTGGAGCGTTCACCAACGTTTTTTTAAATTGCTGTGCATCTCGATGAAAGTTCCGGCTGTTGTCGCCAAGGCGAATCAGGCGCTTGCGAAAGGACATTGCGTAGTCATTGGGTTACAAACTACAGGAGAGGCGCAAGATAACATGGCTGAGTTGAAGATTGGTGAAGATGTGACGCAGTTTGGTTTCGTGAGCACTACTCGAGAAATGTTGATTAATTTTTTGGATACGCACTTTCCAACAACGTACGTCGACGCGGCAGATGGATCGTTAGGTGATAACAATGTCCCACCAGATTGGGCGAGAGAAAATAATTGGAAGCAAGCTGGTGGGGTGCAGCGCGATAGTAATGATAATAGCGACGAAGCAGACGTCGAGTATACCGGGCATTATCATACCAACGCACCACGTAAAGTTGATGAAGATCTCGTCGCCGCAAAGGAAGAGTTGATTAGCAAAGTGGTTCAATTGGATTTACCACCAAACTTCCTTGATGCTATGATTGATGAATTAGGTGGCCCGGGTAATGTTGCGGAGTTGACCGGTCGAAGTGGACGCGTCGTTCGTCGCGGCGGGAAGCTCGTATACGAGGCACGCGGCTCGACGACGAGCAAGAAAGGAACGAGCATAAGCGGAGACGGTGACGTTGTCGGGGTGAATATTGCTGAGAAGAATGCATTTATGAATGGTGAAAAGTACGTGGCTATTATTTCAGACGCGGCGAGTACTGGTATCTCGTTACACGCGTGTCAAGGTGTGAAAAACGATCGTCGACGAATTCACATCACGATTGAGTTACCATGGTCCGCGGACAAAGCTATTCAGCAACTCGGCCGCACGCATCGCTCGAATCAAACGTCTGGTCCGATTTACGTTATGTGCTCGACAAATATTGGTGGAGAGCGCCGTTTCGTCGCGGCAGTTGCTAGACGTTTGCAGAGTCTCGGAGCGTTGACGCGCGGCGATCGACGCGCGGCGACTGGTATCGATTTGTCTGATGGTAATCTTGATTCAGCGCTTGGGCGTCAAGCGCTGAAGAAAATGTACGAAGCACTCGTTGCTTCAGAGTCGAATCTACCAAACGGTCTCACTATTGAGGGCATAATGTCGCACGTGAGTGACCAAGATTTGCAAGATGCGCCAATCGCGACGTGGCACCAATTAAAAAGTGAACTGCGTTCGGCGCTCGTGGAGCTTGGAGTACAAGTCGGCTTGCGCGCGGATGGACTTTCAGTTGAAGAGAATGAACTACTGCGAGAGATCGGAACTGGTCAAAAAGATATTGGTGATGTTCGAAAATTCTTGAACCGGCTTCTCGGCTTGAACGTGCGTACACAAAACATCATGTTTGCGTACTTTGCCGAGGCGCTCGAGGCCGAAATAAAGCTTGCCAAAGCTGAAGGCAAGTATTCAGAGGGCGTGAGCGACATTGGTGGGTCGTCTATTGATATTGATACGCAGTCGTCTGTGATTTTGAAAGATCCATACCACGGCCAGACGCTCATGTCGACGAAAATCTACATCGACCGTGGTATTTCTTTCGAGCGGGCGGTGAATATTTTTCAAAAGGGCAAACGACACGAACGAGATGGATTTTACAAGATGCGACGAGATATGTACGGACGCGCTCAAGTCGTACTCGCCATGACCAAACCTGACTCGCGAAATTTATTCCTGTTGTGGCGACCGAACACTGGAGCTTCTTTATTTGAGATGGAGTACGACGAATTGCGCCAAAAGTATGAACTCGTTGATGCTGAAACCGCTCGAGAGCCTTGGGAACACGTGCATTCCATGACGAAGAATGCGTGCATGCACGGAGAGAATTGTCACATTCGCCACACCATGGGCGCATGTCACGCAGGTCAACGCACGGTGACGTGTACTGTGATTAGCGGTGCGGTAGTCCCGACATGGGGAGAGCTTGAAAGGACACTCGATCGAAACGCGCACAAATTCAACAAAGCCGACCGTGGCATGCGCACTGTTCGCGTCGTTGGCTCCGACGGTCGCAAAGTGATTGGTCTTCGCTACCCGGAAGAACTTCTTGCCATTGTGAAAGAGGCGGTCGAGCTTCAATGGGCTGAGAAGTTCACAGACCCCGCATCGCTCGCGTTGCTCGATGAAGGCGCCGACGACGACAATATGAATGCGATTTTGGGAGTAGAGATTGAAGCGCCGACTCCGGTAGATCCGTCGTCGATGGCGAAATGCTTTCGCAAAGTCAAAACACTCAAGGATTTCTTCGGAGGACCTAAACCGTCGAAAACTGCCGACGTCACAATGCTGGCGACGAAAAAAATCAACACGGTGGATTTAACCGCGCCTCCGCGACCATTGGCGAAAAAGCCCAAAACCTCATTTTTTGACATGACAAAGTATGAAGCGCAGAAGACGAAGAAGGCTCAAACGATTCGTGGCGAATCGTGTTGCATTTGTAGCATGGCGTTTCCAGACGAATGGTCCAACGAGCGCGTCAACTCGCATATTGATGAATGTCTCTCCAAATCCACGTTGTAAAAAAGGATAAAAATGCAAAATACTAGATACTAGATACTACGTTGGTTTAAACTTACGCGCTGCCTTGAGTCTAGCGATGCGCTGCTTGTCCAACTCAAACTTAGCCTGGAGTTCGATGATTTCGTTTCGCTTCTTCTCCTTGCTCTGGAATCGATAAAATTCCTCGTTTGCAATTTTCTTTGGACCCTTTCTTCGAGCGTCGGCTGTCGCCGCGCGAATTCCACCGACAGTCGTCCCAGTGGTCTCGTCCTTCGTCTTACGTCGACCGCGTTTGGCTTGAACTTTTGTCCATCCATCCTCTGTTTTAGCCGCGCGCGCCTCTTCCTCGGCTCGCTCGTCGTCCTCGGCTTGTTTCCTTTCAAACCACGCGTCGATGTTCGCCTTGACGGCGGCGGCGGTCCCGGGGCGCTTTTGGCGGTGTGACGCCACCCATGCATTCAGCCCTTCGCCATCGACATTAACCGACATAGATGAACTAGGCGGCGCCTGGATGGGTTCATCCATCTCACGAACTCGCGCTAAAAATCGTTCAGACAGCGTCGCGTTGGCGGCTTTCTTTTTGCGCTTTTTCGCTGAAGAGCCCACGTCGCCGTCGTCTTCGAGTCGTACCACGCACGCCGCCACCTCCGGAGCCTTGCTTAGCGTGATATCGTCGTAATCAATGACGTCAAATCCTAACGCGCGCGTGACGTACTCCACGCCTTGGCGCCCCCACGTCTTGGGAACCGCGCACAGAAACACGCTCGCGTCGTCGTAGCTCGTGCTCGTGGCGAGCACGTGCACCACATGCGGCGAATCCCGTCGCGCGCGCACTAAAATTCTCCCCGCATTCGCCAACGTGGAGTACTCTTCTCCACTTTTCGACGCCGTGGACGCATCGAGCGCGCGCACGGCGTCTTCCCGTCGCTTCAACGCCGCCGCCGCCGCCGCTTTGGCTCGCGCATCGTCACCTCCATCCACGTCCACGTCGTCGCCGCGTTCCCACGCCGCGCGTCGTTCGGCGTCTCGTTTGCGTTTACGTCTCGCACACCCACTCGCCATGATCGATCCGTCGTCGTCGTCCCCTGGCGTGCGTCGCGCCCCGAGTGAGGGCACGGCGCGTACACGCGACCAACATCGTCGCCTCGGACAGTCGAAATAAATGAAATCCGTCATCGTGGTCGCATCGCGCGAAACTGCACCCAGAATTGAATGACGAACAGACGACGACATACTGCGACGACGACATACTGCGACGACGACGACGATGGTGAAATATACCGTAAACGCAGATTCATGCGCGGATATCAAACTCGCGAAAGATGGTTTGGCGAGCTTGAAACCACGCACCGTGGTCGAGGTACGCGTCGCGTCCGACGATCGATCGCATGGGACGAGGAATAATTGATTTGGATTAATCGCCCCCCTATGGAATGGCGACCTGCTACCGGTATCACGATAGTATGTGATGATGCGTACTGACGATGACGATGCGTGAACATGCACACACAGGTTTTCAAAGCCGCGGCTGAAGGTCCGCTTAAGGATTCCAAGGCTCTCGTGGCGTGCACGGGCGAAGAGTGGACGGTGAAGGAGTATTACGATGACTCTGCGCGCGCCGCCAAGTCGTTCATCCACCTCGGTGTTGGACGATTTGAATCGGTATCTATTCTCGGCTTCAACTCGCCCGAATGGCTCATGTCGAATAATGGTGCAATTTTAGCAGGTGGTTTCGCCGCTGGTATTTACACCACGAACGAAGCGCCGGCGTGCGAGTACATCATCGCGCACTCGAGCGCGCGCGTCGTCGTCGTGGACGGGCAAAAGCAGTTGGATAAGATTTTGTCCATCCGCTCTCGTTTGCCGAAATTGACGGCAATTGTGATGTACCGCGATGAAAAGTTCAGCGATCCCGCGGGCGCCAAGGACCCGTCTCTCGCCAAGGTGTACACCTGGGCTGACTTTATGAAGCTCGGCGACGCCATTTCAGACGCGGACTTAAAGGCACGCATGGATGCACAAAAGCCCGGTCACTGCTGCACTTTGATTTACACCTCGGGCACTACGGGTAATCCGAAGGGCGTCATGATTTCCCACGACAACGCCACCTGGACTGCGCGATCGAACGTTGATCACAACAAGGAAATCACCGCCGGCGATTTGCGCGTCGTGTCCTATTTGCCGCTTTCGCACATCGCCGCTCAAATCGTTGACATTCATTCGCCTTTGATTTGCATCGTGGACAAGAACAAGCCTGCCACTGTGTATTTTGCGCGCCCGGATGCGCTCAAGGGTACGTTGAAGGAGACTTTGATCAAGGCGCGCCCGACGGTTTTCTTCGCCGTGCCGCGTATTTGGGAAAAGTTTGCGGAAGCGATGCAACAAAAGGGCAAGGAAGTGACCGGCTTAAAGAAGACGATCTCTGGCTTTATGAAGGGTAAATGCGCTGGCGTGCACGCGGCTGCTCAAGTTGGCGCCACCACGGGCAAACCTTTCCTCGGTAACTTTGCCATGGGTTTCATGAAGAAGAAGGCGCACACCGCGATTGGTTTGGATCAAGCGCGCGTATGCCTCACTGGCGCTGCGCCGATCATGAAGCACACGCTCGACTACTTCGGTTCGATCGGTATCCACATTCTTGAAGTGTATGGTATGTCCGAGAACACTGGTCCGCAGAACGTGTGCCAAACGAACTACTTCCAAGCGGGTTCGTGCGGTATTCCCATTCCGGGCGTCGAATTGAAGCTCGACAACGTCGCTGGCCGCGACAAGGAGGGCGAGGGCGAGATTTGCTTCCGTGGTCGTCACATCATGATGGGATACTTGAACAACTTGGAAAAGACCCAGGAAAGCATTGACTCCGAAGGTTGGTTGCACAGCGGTGACGTTGGGGCAATCGATAAAGACACCAACTTGCTCCGCATCACCGGCCGTATCAAGGAACTCATCATCACCGCCGGCGGCGAGAACATCGCGCCAGTGCCGGTTGAAGACGCCATCAAGGCTAACTGTCCGGCGATTTCTAATGTTATGATGATTGGTGACAAGCGCAAGTACAACACTTTGCTCGTGACGTTGCGCCAAGTCCCCGATAGCGCCGAAGGCTTTACTGAAAAGCTCTTTGGCGCGTCTTTGGAAGTGAATCCAGACGTCAAGACGGTGACGCAAGCGCAAAGCGACGCCAAGTGGAAAGAATACATCCAAAAGGGTATCGACGAGTACAACAAAAACGCCGTATCGAACGCTCAAAAGGTGCAAAAGTTCACAATCTTGAACAGTGACTTCTCCGTCGATGGCGGCGAACTCACATCCACGCAAAAGCTCAAGCGCAACGTCGTCACGGAAAAATACAAAAAGGAAATTGACTCCATGTACTAAAACGCGCGCGGCACACCTCTCGAGGGCGAAAATGACTATAACCACAAAAATTCTCATCGAATACATATATCATTCCATATAATGTTACATTCGTCTACTTCGCACGGCGCTACTAAACTATTTCTAACGGTTGCCCCCGCCCCGCCTCGTATTTTACATTACGACGCAGCCGCAACCCGGTTGTTTCACATCGCTCGGCGAAATGCTCGCGCCGACGGCTTCATGGTTCTCAATCGGATCTTCAGAAACCACCCTAGGTGTAGACGACATTGAAGCAATTGCTGTCTCATCTTCTTCTTCTTCTTCTTCTTCTTCTTCTAGTATTACTTCTTCGTCTGCTTTGATACCGTTATCATCGTTGATCGGCGTCGTTTGCACGTCTTGTTCCGGCGGCGGAGCGCGAATTTGCACTTCATCATCTTCAGCAACAGCATCTTCAGCAACAGCATCGCTCAACACGCGCTCGATTGTCTCCCTTTGTCTCTCTATGCTCTCAAACGTCCGAGTGCGAGTGTTCAACAACGCCGCCGCGGCTTTAGCGCACGCGACGTATTCCTTCACCACGCGTTCGCCGTTGGGAACCATCCATAAAGGCGTCATGGGCGTCACATTCTTACCATTCTTTGCATCTTTGATATCTCTCTCATCGGGAAGAAGTATTTGTACGCACGAGTACGGCAAATCGCAAACGGCATGTTCGCCACCGCCGCCCAACATGTCCAAAAAGAGCGTCAAGCGCACGCCTCGGGGTAGAGGCTCGACGAGCGCCTCACGAAGCTCGCGCCGCGTGATTCGATTGGCGTCGTTGTCAAGCGGAGTATCTGCCACACACAATGCGGTTTTATCATTTCCTCTCGGCGCGTTTTTTTGCTTGCGTTGTTCGCCGCCTTCAACTTCGCGACCGGAAAAGTAAAAGAAGAGCGAATCGCCGTCGCGCGCGCCGGCGACGAGCCATCGACACGCGTCCAATACATCGTTCTTGCCGCACGAGCGACTGACCGGACCCGCTTTTGTGCCGACATCAGAGTCATCGACTAACACACGCACGTCATCGTCGTCGTCGTATCCACAGTGTGCCTTCAAGTAGTCGCGCATTCTCATCGCGTCCCCACCGCGTCGATGGGCTCTCCATTTGTCTCGTTCGTTCGCCTTGCTTTCATCACCATCGAAGCACTCGTAATTGATGCCGATGAGTAACGCCCGCTTGCGACCGATTGAACGCACGGGATGACTAAAACTCACTCGTTCTTGCTCCAATCGCAAGTTCCGTGTCGACGCCAGTCGAATCGTACTCGCCGTTCCCGGCGGCAACCGTTGCATTGCGCGTTGTTTACTTCTCAAAAACTGCCCCCACGACGAGCTCGGCGCACCGTGCTTCTTCTGCAACGCATTTAATGCTGCTCGAGTTAATAAACCTCCGCACTTTTTCATCTCTCTCACCCGGTCTCGTCGTCGCGTGGCGTTAAACACGCGTCTCGCGCTCACTCCGGCGGGCGACGCCCCCGGGCGCTCGTCAACCACCGCCGCTGCGCGCGCCGCTTGCGCATCCAAGTACGTCTCTCCTCGATCGCGTGACGTGGCTATGAGTACAACCTCACACGCATTGCGCGCGTAACGCGTCAAATCACCCGCCGTCATCGTCGCACCGGTCGTGGTGGTTACCGACGACGCTCTTTAACCAAACCAATGCAATGCGCGAATCAATCCAATCCAATCCAATCAACGGCGACGACGGTTGACGGTGTCACCACGGCGGTGTCGTCACGACGGTGCGTACGCCCTACGCGTCACCACGCGTCACCACGCCTCACGCCTCACGCCCGTGGTGCGATGGTGTGACGTCCCACGCCCGCGGTCGTGGGCCCAGCGCGCGACTGACTGGGGCGCCGAGCGCGCGGTGATGGCACGATCGATCGTCACACCGTCGCACGACGACGACGTCACGAGTGAGCGTCGTCAGTCAGTGACACAACACACGGCACAGCGAGCGAGACGTCGTGGCGGTGCGCAACATGTCCAAGTCAGTGCTCATGGATGCACCGACGAGCGTTCGAGCGACGACGACGACCGGAGGTGGTGGTGGTGGGCAAACATCATCATCATCGTCATCATCGGCTTCCGAGCGCGGTGGGAAGGATGCGACGGTGGCGAGGCAGTGCATGCGCGCGTACTTTTTCGTGGCGGTATGGATGACGATTTCTATGGCGGTTATATTGTTCAACAAGTGGATCTTAGCGTATTCGGGGTTCGGATACCCGGTGGCGTTGACGTGGTGGCACATGGTATTTTGTACCACGGTGGTGACGGTGTTGGTGAGAGGGTTTAAAATTACCAATAGATTGAAAATGACGAGGAAAGAGTACATGAGAAAAGTGATGCCGATTGGGTTCTTTTACGCCGCATCGCTGTGGCTGTCGAATTCAGCGTACTTGCACTTAAGCGTGTCATTCATTCAAATGACCAAGGCGTTGATGCCTGGATTGGTGTACATTGTTGGGATTTGTTTTCGTACCGAGAAGCTCACTGTTGGGGTTTCTTTTAACATGCTTATCATTGCCATTGGTGTAGCCATCGCTGCGTATGGCGAATTGAACTTTGACACTCTCGGCGTAGCGCAGCAGCTGAGCGCGTTGGTGTTTGAGGCGGTGCGTTTGATGCTCGTGCAAGTCCTCATCACGCGACAAGGAATGTCGATGAACCCCTTGCAGTCGTTGTATTATGTCTCGCCGGCGTGCGCGTTCTTTCTCGCATTCCCGTTAGTTTTCATCGAAGGGCCGAAAATGATGGCGGATTACGCGCTCGTCTTTGACTGGCCGATGTTGGTGTTGAACGCGTCGTGCGCCTTTGCGCTCAACCTCGCCGTGTTCTTGTTAATTGGTAAGACCAGTGCGTTGACGATGAATATTGCTGGCGTCATCAAGGATTGGATGCTCATTTTCGCATCGCAGCACTTCTTCCATAACCAAGTGACGTTTCTGAACTATGCCGGATACGTTGTGGCGTTTCTCTCCGTCTTCATGTACAACATGCAAAAAATGCGTACGATGAAGCGCGAAATGGCAAAGAAACAGAGCGAAAAGTCGTCGACGCCGAAGATTTAGCACGCGATGCCTAAGCGAGTCATGTGTCACGTAGGAAGTAGTAGTGTTTTTATTTTAATGAGATTCGTTTCTTGAATTTCAACATTTCAAACAACGCATCATCGACTTGCGTCTGTTCCAATTGGCCACAGACATCCCCCTCGCGGTTATATTCTAGATTTATCTACACATGAAAGCATCTCCTCCAATGTTTAATTGCCCTTTTGGCGGAACTCGCAGCCTTCGGTGAGGCGCGCCTTACCACCAGTCGGTTGACACAAAACCGCCGAGCACGACCCGCACAACACAACCGTTTGGCTGTGGCTGAAGATGGTCGTGATGGAGAAGCAACCCTGTCGAATTGTTAAAAACGCAACACCGTCAGTATGCACGTTCTCATAGCACACACACGTACACACTCGCGTCGGACGTCGACGACGCCCGCGCGCGACGACGAAACGAGTGAGAGTACTCGTACGCACCTGGCACTTGACATCCATGAAGCACGAGTTCGGCGACTGTACGAGACGCTTGAGCTTGTGCTTGCCAGCTTCCAAAGCAGCCGGCGGGTTGAGGAGATCAACGTCTTGCGAAAGAACCTGCGCGCGTCGCGAGCCAAACGTCGGCGTCCGAGGTCAGTTTCTAGGGTCACACACACCATGCACCGATCGATCGTTGGGCGCCGTCCAGCGCGCGCACGACGCCCACCGACGCCCCCGCGCGCGCACATCGCGCAAACGCATAACGAATCATCCATCCACTATCCTTCGACCGCCCCGTGGACGTCGCATCGGCCTCGCCGCGTCGTCATCAACCCACGCCACGCCACTAGGGTCTCTCGCCCGATCCCGCCGCGCCCGCGCGCGCACCGCCCCCCACGCGCGCCCCCCACGACGCGCCTCCACCGCTCAATGTATCAACCATCTACACCACGATTATCGATCGATCGTTCACACACACGTACCATTGTTCGTCTTTGTGTTCTACGTTGCGGCGAGAAAAGGCGGATCGGTGCGCGCGCGACGCCGCGACGCCATCGACGGCGTCGGGGCGCGCGCGGGTATTCGGACATTCGGCGTGTTTATACCTCGTCCGCGTGCCCCCATATACGTACACAGCACGACATCAAGTCCATCATGTACGCATGCAGTCATCACACACGCACACGCACGCACACGCACATAGGACATTCGTGTCATGCACTACGCACATGAGCACATGGATGACCGACGACCGACGACCGACGACCGACGACCGACGACCGACGACCGACGACGACCGACGACCGACGACCCAGGCCCCGGTCCCTCGCCCGGGTGGCGGCGACAGAACGCGACGGAGGTATAAAAGACACCATGGCTGGTACGTCGTCGTCGTCGTCGATCGTCGCGACGTTGACATCGTTCGTTGCGCGTGCATCGCGAGTGGATAGCGCGTGTTCATCGTGTTCGCTTGTCGGTCGTCGGTCGTCGTCGTCGTCGTCGTCGTCGTCGTCGTCAGCGCACGCCGGGCGATGGTGATGGCGATGGTGATCTATCCGCCGTTCGCTCGCTCTCGCTCGAGAGAGGCGACGGAGGATGGGCGTGCGACGCATGCGACCGATGGCGTGATGTAGGGGGGTGTGATGCGTGATTACCGTTGGCGGTGGCGCGCGACGGTGATTGGGGCGCGCTGTTGAAAATATAGACTAACCATTGGACGCTCGCGCTTTCCCTCAAAAACAACGCAGACGAACTCAAAAAGCTCGGTACGGGCCCGCACGAATTGAAGATTGAAGTCAACTGCTGCAACATTAAGAAGCTTGACTTGAAGTTTTACGGCATTGAAAAGGCGACGTGCAAGGTTGTGCTCAAGTATAAGGACCACGTCTATGAATCTGCCGAGCTTCCGGGTCTCGACCCGACATGGGAGGAGGAGTTCATCTTCTGCGTGGATGACCCCGAGAACGACAAGATTTCCGCCGTCTTCTACTGCAAGGATCAGCTTTTGGGTGACGAGCAACACTATGCGTTGAACAAGCTCATCAAGGGCAAGGCTACGTTCAAGGGCTTGGTTGTGCCGGGCGGTAAGGCTGACTTTATGTTCACCGCGACGAACTTTGGCGACGAAGCGCCTCCAGATGAGGATGACGCGTTCATGGATTTCTTGTAAAATGTTATTATTTTCTCGTTGTTGGCTGGCATCGATCGATCAATCAGCAACACTAATAAATAATGACTTTACTAGTAGTTTTATGTCATGCGATGAATACGAAGGAAACTAATAACTCACGAGACGCTACCCGCGCGCGTTCGCGTCACACCAATCGGAGTCATCCGCGCCCCACTCCATCGCCCGTCTCGTCACTCATCGTCGCCCGAGTGATATCACCGCCATAACGCGCCATGGGTTTGTTTTCCTCATCCATCTCCAACGAAGAACGCGATCGGATTCGTCGCGCGTGCACACAAAAAGCCACCGCGCTCGTGCAGTGCGAGAAGATTAACGGCGTCGCGGCGTGCGTGAGACTGTCGAGCGACTACGATTATTGTCGAGCGTCGAGGGTGAATGCGTGTGCGGCGAACGCAGATGCGTTTGAAAAGTGTACGAGAAGAGTCGTTCAGCACACCGGTGCGCCTGAAGACGTTCCAACGTGTGAGAAGGAGCTTAAAGCTATGCGCAAGTGTCTGCGCGGGCACGGGGCGTAGAGGCGCATCGGCGTAGTCGTCGGTTACAATCTTTTAGAATTATCGCATATCGCGTGTAGCTGTTGTTATTTTTATCTTAATGTTTTCGTATATGTATGTATTCAAACCAAGACGAGTGTGACGGTAAGTCTGTGCACGACAGAAATTTAAATGTCGCCATAGTCGATGACGACGCGCTCCGCGACGGAGGCGTCCAAGTCGGTGTAGCGCGCCATTCCAGCAATCGCCCGCGCACCACCGGGGACTTGTATCATTTGTCCATTCCCATCCGGACCCGGTACGGTCATCATCATCATTCCACCGCCAAACATGTTGTTTCTACGGTTCGATCGGCTGCTCTTCTTGTGCTCTTCGTACTTCAAATACTCAATGACGTTCTTCTTGTATTGCTCGTCGAGTAAACGTTCTTGCATGTCAGCGACGTGATGCGCCTGCTTGTTACGAATGTGCTTGAGTACGAACTCTTCGGCAAGGAAAAGCTTGGAGCTGAGCGTGCACCCGAACCTTTGCTCGTCGTGCTTTACCACGCACGATTGGATCCATTCTTCAAGCTTGGCTTCAATTTCCGCCGTCCCGAGCTTTTTGACTTGAGGATCGCCCTCAGCAATTCGGCGCTTTACGTGATTATCCGTCGCCATCGCCCACTTAACGGCGTAGGGATTTTCAGACATGTCCCCGACCGTACCTTCGGGCTTAGGGTCGCGCTGCGTCCACGCCGAATCCATGGTGATTCTTTCTAAAAATGTCACTGGATTCATTTCTTGGCACCGGCGATAGTAGTCAATGCCGTGAACGCGCAATAAGTAGCACAGGCGTTCATCCAATCTCGCCACCGTGCTTTCATCCGCGCCCAATGCTTGAAGCGCCGCCACGTCTTCAGCTGTCGCAGCGGCGTCGTCTTCAACATCCATAGACGCCGCAGCTTCGTCGCCGTCCAACAGCGGGTTGCCCTCAATGCCCTTCTCTTGATCGAGCGCGTTGATGAGTCTACCCGCTTGTTTGAAATCGAATCCAAGACGGCGAGGATTCCAGCACTCAATCGGCGCGGGCGAACGCTTTTTGGGCGGGCGAACACCTGCGGCGGTGTCGTCACCCTTGGCATCGTCGCCGTCCATGTTTGCGTCTTCGTTTTCGTCACCCTCCGTGGCGCCGTACACGACCAAGCTGCCATCAGCACGCGCGGCGAAGAATTCTTGCGCGCGCGTCAACGATAAATCATCACGCGCCTTCAAAGTTTCCACAAGCACGCGTGGGTCGTTCCGCGCGCGTTCATTCTGGTCGTGTCTATGGTCCCGGAAGTAGCGCTCGAAAAACGCCTCTTGATTCTCCTTTTGGTACTCCTCGTACCGACGCTCCGCTTCCGCCGGCGTCGTATCATCACGCAAGTACTTGTAGCAAAAATCACGAAAAGACAACGCACCATCATCTCTCGGACCTCGCCCTCCCCGTCCTCCTCGTCCTCCGCCGCCGCGGTGATGATCTCCCCCGCCGCGATCTCCCCCTCGTCCGCCTCGCCCTCCTCCTCGTCCGCGTCGTCCACCCTCCTCATCGTTCCCGTACGGATGATGTCTGTCGCCACCACCATCACCACCATCACGGTTACGTCGGCGCGCTCCTCCGCGATCGTCGTAATAATCCCGTTGTTCGTCCACGTCCATCATGGTAAATTGATTTGATTGCGACGCCGCTCGACGACAAAAGACTGGCGATGAATCACGCGCGCGAAACCGCTCGGTGGTGCGCGCGGTGGTGTCTAAGTTCGACTGAACACGCGAGGCGTGAATTTAGGTGCGTAGGTATGCGTGTGTGGGTGTGCGCGCACGCGACGACTACGCGCGCGAGGCGTCGACGAGTGCGGCTACAATTCGTCTGAAAAACCAGCGCAGCCGCGCAGCGAGAAAACTAGGGTTAAAAACACACATATATAACACATATACATTAGTATGTATTATTTTATAACCATGCATTGTATATATTCATACATCTACACCTATGTGTAAAACAATCAACATCGACCATGGGTGTGGTCTGTGTTGGCGGTATGCATATGCACAAATGGTATGCATATGCATATGCACGTGCATATGCAGGATGCACGCCCCTCACACGTGTATGGCCATAGAAAAACGACTTTTATGTGGGGCATGATTTTTAGAAATACATTGATAGTCTAATGATTACGTAAATGCGAGACGAAATGACTGGTCATTTTAAGGTACGCGACGAGGATTCAGAAATACGGGTTTACCAGGCGCATGTTTACACGATCGGTGCGCAAAACACTCGTATTTAACACCATATGCACGGTATGCACGCCCCTAGTATGCTGTTTCCGCCAACGCAGGGTGTGGTGTGCAATCGTGTTCACGGACGACCAGCACCGGGTCTGGGCAGCTATATATAATTAAGACGCTGCGTACTGGGCGTTAGATAACCCTAATGATAAAGCGTCGCGCTCGAGCACGACGGCGCGGATGCCTTGGGCGATGGCGGAGAGTTCAGGGATGGCTTCGGCGCGCGCGTAGACGAGCATGTCGGTTTTGGCGCGGGCGACGGCGTCGTCGTACGCTTTGTAGCGATCCTGAGCGGCGGTTGCAGAGCTTGCATCGCGCTCGATGGCAATGAGCTGCTTGTCCAAGGTTACCAAAATGACGTCCAGTCGTTCTTGAGGGGACGGTCCTTTGGGGTAATCGGCCACGGTGATAAAGTTGACCGCGTGCGCCATTTCATTGGCGATGGCGTACAGAGCGTTGATGTGTTGTTCGTCTGTTTCGCCTGACGCCTTCAAATCTGCGACTCTTTTGAGCATGGCTTCACGTGTAGATTCCAAACGCGCGCGTGTTTTGGATCTCAGTTGGATCACGGCTCCTTTAAGAGCGTAGATTCCCACGGTGGAGCCCTCGAGCGCGAGCTCGACAAAACGTTCGGCGAGTTTGTTCATCGTCTCCTCGGGAGTTTTGGCAAAGTTCCATTTAGAAATCCCACCCATCTGGTTTGTGACAGCCACGGTGAATAAAAATCCAGAGCGCACGAAGAGCATACCTATGATGAGCGTGAATAGGATTCCTGTCGCGAGATTCTTCAGCGATGATTCATCCATGTTGGCGCCGATGAGTAAAACCAATCCTTGGCACACGCTGGCGAGGAATTCGACGCGGTTCAGGGCGTTGTTAACCTTTATCGAGCCGAAGCCCAAAGTCACGATACGCCATGGTTGAGCAAAAAAGATGAAAGTCGCCACAAGCACGTGTACAAAAAGGATTCCACCCCATCTGTCTTCGGTACCAGAGGATGCTGTCTCGACGGAGCTCACCATGACGAGCACGAACTTTTGAGCCAACTCGAATGTAAGAAAGTTCACGGCGATGACATCTACCCATCGCATGCGTTGCGCCCTGTCGCGACCCCGTGACGATGCAGAACGTTTCATCATTGACTTAAAGGTGCCAATCTTGCGAACCGATGCCTTTTGCGTCGGCTCAGCGATGACGGTGGCGACTTCTTCTTCTTCTTCTTCTTCTTCGGCTCGCTCTTCTTCGGCAATCTTTTCCACGACGGCTCGTGTTTCCGCATCTAATTCAACTTTGCGCGTAGGAGCTCGAGTAAGAGTCGTCTGAGGGCGAACGGTATCAGCATCCGTTGTGACCGCACTGGCGGCGATATTTTTGATTTCCAAACGCTCGGCGCGAGTAAGCTCTTCACGCCGGTAGATTTCATACAGCGATCCGTAGGTGTCGAGCGTTTGAGCGTCGTCGAGTTTACCAGCCACTCGGATTTTCCGCACTTGGCGGTAAATATATAAAGGAAATCCTCCACCAAACGCCATTACAACGAGTCCTGCATATGCTTGTGTGGCGTAGTGCTGAGGCAGCGAGCAATCCACGTCGACATCGTGTATGAGAATGTCTGATTCTCCAACGCAATCAAATGCCTGAATAGCCGCGCGGACGATTGGAAGATATAGCACAGTCAAAACGAGCGTGGCAAATTTGCGCAGCTTTGAACCGAACGCGTACTGCTTCTGCAGGGCTTTGATAATCTTATCACCATTTTCAGAGGCGAGCGCGCGTCGTTCGCCGCCGCAAAAACCGCGACGAGCGATCCAGTACATGGTGCGTTCACCATCTGACTCGCTACGGATAGCCTCAACAGTTTTATCATATTGATGCTGCGCGAAGCGAGCACGCCAGGCGAATAGTGCCGTGATAACTACAGGAACGAAGAATGTTGTCGACCAGAATATGGTATACCAAGAAAGTTTCATTCCCGCGCATTCGGGCGCCACGAGTTCAATGTTGAAATTGAACGCAGATACCCACGACGCAAGTTTCTGTATCGGTGTCGGCCACTCAATGTCAATTTCAAAAGAAATGTTGAAAAACTGTAAAGAGTCAACTATTTTCTTAATCATATTCGCTGAAACTGGGCCAAGAACAGCTGCGGCTTTAAAGCCGACGTAACTCGCGATGACGACGAACACGCCAGCAATGCCGGACATTGCTGCCGAATTATCTGGGCACGCAAAGCAATTATCTCCTGACTTGTAATATCCATCCAAACAAGTGCCACATAACGTGCCCGTCGAACCTTCGCACGCAACGTTACCTGCGAGACAGCGATCGGGAAAAGGACACGGGCCTTGAGGTACGCAGTCGTCTTCAATCGACGCGTACGTCCCCGCGGCGTTGCTGCACCATTGATACCAATCCGTCGGTGGGCCATCGCGGGATGTCGTTGAATTATCAAGTCGTAAAAATTTGAAATACCACGACATGGGGTCGAATTGCTGGTCATCGGGGCTGTAAAACATGTCCGTGGCGTCTACAACTCCTTGGCAGTTCCAACCGGTAATATCCATGTTGAATGTTCTCGCTCGATAAAACATGCTCGCCATACTAATGGCGGATGCCGTGTTCCAATCAACGATCCACGGGTTAGCATTAGTTGCTCCCGAAAACATATTATTGAAATACTGCACACGTGAGACGTCCCATTGAGAAAGAGTTCCTTGGAAGAATTCACAGTTTTCAAACATGAAGCTCATATCCGTCACCGCGCCGGTGTTCCAGGAGTCGACGTTTTGGTTGAAGTTTTGCACCCCACTGAACATAAACCCCATGTCTTTCACAGCGGCTGTGTTCCATCTACTGACATCGCCAAAGAAAGCGAACGCCGATAGAAACATGCTGTTCATATTCGTCACCGCGCTCGTGTCCCAATCAGACAAGGCCTTGTTGAACTGATTTGCGCCGTCAAACATGAAACTCATGTCTGTCACCGCACCTGTGTTCCAACCGTTTATGTCTCCGTCAAAAGTGCTCGCATATTGAAACATGGCTTGCATGTCGGTGACACCCGAAGTATCCCACGTGATGAGATCGTGCGTAAAACCCGCGCAGCCTCTGAACATGCCATTCATATTGCGCACGTCGTCGACGACCCAACCGTCTAAATTTTGATCAAAGTTCCCTTCATCTTGAAACAACGACGAAAAATCGTCAATACCTCGAACGTCCCATTGTGGCAAATTGGTAATCCCCGCTTCACCACAGCCGCCAGCGATGTTCGCGCAGATGCACCCCCCCGTCGGGTCGTCGGCCAAGCATATGTTAATGGCGACGTCCAAGGTAGCTCTGCTCGTGAACATGTTCCCCGGCACCGCCGACACCACACTCGCACCACACGCCACACCCACGATCGCAACTGTCAACCCACGTTCGAGCACGCCGCGAACTCGCATCGACGACCGCATCTTCACCCCGTCCGCCATCCGTCCCGTCGCGCGCAACCAACCAACCGTCGCGCAATTATAATTCCCACACCACCCCGCGGCTCGTGTGAAACACCGATCGTGTCGGTGACGTCTGTGCGCGCCGAGTACGCACTCGCGTCGTCGTCGTCGTCTTCACGTCGTCTTCACGTCGTCGTCCACGCGCACGCACGCACGCGCACGCACGCGCGCGTTCGAGTGACGTGCACGACTATGCGATACGCCATCTCCGACGCACACACACGGACGACGTATGCACACGTCAGCGCGACGGCGTTCGACGCGCGTAGTGCGCGCGACGCGAGACCCATCACGGCGCGGGTGTCGTCGGGTGTGACGTATATACTCTGTGAGGACTTGTACTCGTCGTACTGTAGCGCATCAAGTGTCTTTGCGCGACCACGCACGTAAATCGCGCGCGCGCGAAGAAAGGGACCCACATGTCCGAACATGGGCGTGGACGGACACCAAAAGCGACCGACGACGACGACGACGACGACGACGAATGAATGGAATGAATGAATGAGTGCATGCATGCATGCATGGATGGATGCATGCATCCATGCATGCATGGGTGCATGCATGGATGTCAGCCTGAAAGGATGAATGAATGAGTGGATATCGGTGGCGATGGTTGACGGGGGACGGGCGCGGTGGTGGTCGACACACACGCACGCACGCGCGCACGTAGGACTAGTACACATGTCTGCACCGGCGATGATTTTACGCACGGCGTCGCGCATGGCGGCGCGCGCGACGATGAAGACGACGACGACGACGCAGCGGGCGCCGCTGCGATCGGCGCACCAGTATCGGCAGATTTCGCGCACGCGCGTGGTGTCCGCGGCGGCGTACACGAACGCGCGCACTGGGGATTTCCCGTCGTTGGAGTTCCGTGTGTTTTTCCAGGATGAAAGCGGTGCCAAGGTGTCGCCGTGGCACGACGTTCCGTTGAAGAACGCCGATGGGAGCATGAACTTTATCTGCGAAATCCCAAAGGAAACCAAGGCAAAGATGGAAGTGGCGACGGATGAGAAGTTGACGCCGATCAAGCAAGATACGAAGAAGGGTAAGCTTCGTGACTACCCGTACAACATCAACTGGAACTATGGTATGTTGCCGCAAACGTGGGAAGACCCGAAGCACGAGCACCCGACGATGAAGGTGTCGGGCGATAACGACCCCGTGGACGTCGTGGAGATTGGTTCGGCCGCGCTCGCCATGGGTTCTGTGACGCCGGTGAAGCCGGTTGGCGTGTACGCCATGATTGATGACGGCGAGTTGGACTGGAAGGTGATTGCCATTTCCACCAGCGACCCGAAGGCGAAGGACATCAACGACGTCGCCGACGTCGAAAAGCACTTCCCGGGCGAGCTCGAGAAGATCCGTGTGTGGTTCCGCGACTACAAGACCCCGGATGGTAAGCCGCAAAACAAGTTCGGCTTGGACGACAAGTGCATGGACAAGGCGTACACGATGGGTGTGATTGAAGAGACGCACGAGTTTTACAACGCGTTGAAATCCGGCAAGCGCGCCAACGACGAAGAATTGTCCCTCGAATAGACGCTTTGTCGTCGCATGCGAAGCGCAGGTGTTTATAATTTGATATCACTTTAACGTCTCGTTTTCTTTTGCGGTTCAAGTTCCTTCACATCGTGCTACTCTGTCGCTCTAATGGCTGTGGCCGTGGCCGTGCGAGTGCTCCTTCTTTTCTTCGCCGTGCGCGTGCCCGTGGCACTCGTCGTGTCCGTGGTCGTGCCCGCACGCCTCCTTTTTCTCTTCGCCGTGCGCGTGTCCGTGCCCGTGCGAATGTTCTTCCTTCTTCTCCCCGTGACCGTGGCCGTGATCGTGCCCGTGCGCCTCCTTTTTCTCTTCGCCGTGCGCGTGTCCGTGCCCGTGCGAGTGCGCCTCCTTCTCCCCGTGACCGTGTCCGTGGTCGTGTCCGTGGTCGTGCCCATGGCACTCACCACCATCATCTCCATGGTCATGTCCACACTTTTGCTTCTTTTCTTCCCCGTGCGCGTGTCCGTGCCCGTGCGAATGGTGCGTGCCGTCGCACGGCACGCCGTCGTGCGAGTGCCCGTGCGCCTCCTCCGCGCCCTCAACCTTGGGTTTCTCCTTCATCACCACCTCACCCTCGCACGACATCGCATCATCAACCTCGCACGTCAATGTATATTTAGCTCGCGTCTCACCACTTTGAACATCCACCAACGCCACCACGACGTCTTTCCCGCGCGTCGCGCTCCGCAACGCCATGTTCCCCGTCGTCCCGTCGATCTCCACGCGCGTCCCCGCCGCGAACGACGTCGCCATCACGTTCACCTCTCGCGCGTTCGCCGGTACCTTGACCACATACGCATGCGTCGTGCCCGTAAACCCAGGCTCGAGTCGCGCCGCGAGCTTCACAAACCCCTCCCCTGTCGTGCCCTCGTGGTGGTCAACCGCGCCCTCCTCGTGGTCATCATCATGATGGCTCCCGTGCCCGTGCCCGTGCCCGTGCCCGTGCGTCGTCGTCGTCGTCGGGAGCGGTGCGCGCGCATCCACCTTTAAAAACCCCAACGTCGGTGCGTTCGCAGCCGCCATATCGCTCGCTCCGTCGTCGTGCTGTGTCGTCGTCCGATGGCGATGATGCGATGGGGCGATGATGCGATGGGGCGCCGAATGTCCGAACATGTCCGAATGTCCGAATACGTCCGAATGTCCGAATATCCCACCGCTCGTTCGTGGGTGCGCATCCAGCGCCAACACACCTCGACGACGACGACTGTGACGACGATGATGACGATGACGACGACGACGACGACGACGACGCGGGTGGTGGGTAAGACGATGACGCGCCGGTACCGCCAGCACCACCACCACCACCGCGGCGGCGGCGGCGGCGTTCGACGACATCGCGTGGGGGCGAGCGAGGACGACGATGGATGGGCGACGACGACGACGGGCGCGGACGACGACGGGGCGCGCGAGGGGGCGAATGCGTCGTCGTCGCCGGCGCGGAAGAAGGAGAAACCCTTACCCGGGTCTGGGGTGAATTTGTACGATCCCGTGGCCACGGCGTCGAGGTTTTTAACGCGGCGGTTTGGGATTGTCGGTGGGTTGGGCTTGGTCGCGCTGCTCGCGTCGGTGGAGGGCGGGGAGATCGTCAAGGCGTTACTCGAGCGCGATGTGGAGGCGTCGGGGGAGATTGTTGAGCTCGATTCGGGGTTGAAAGTTGCAGACGCGCGCATAGGTGGTGGTGCGTCGCCAAAAAAAGGTGACTTTGTGGGCGTCAACTTGCTCGTCGCCGACGCCGAGACGGGGGCGGAATACTTGAATACCAAGAAGAGTGGACGACCGATTGCGTTTACGTTTGAAAAGAAGCCGTTGTTACCGCCCGTGTGTGAGGCTATCGAAGAGGGTGTGCGCACGATGAAGCGTGGAGGTGTGCGTACGGTGTACGCGCCGAGCGCCAAGGCGTACGGCGAGCGCGGCGTCGTGCTCAATGACGGCACGCGCGTCGCGGGCAATCGCGACTTGAAAATCACAATCACTCTCGAAGAAGTGTCGCCGTCGTATGTGTAGTCGAGTCTAGTTCAACCACACGCGCTCGCGAGAACGAACATTGGGCTCTCGCCCGTCGAATTGAAAGTTCACGATCGCAGCGTCTGCGTCGCGTCCAGCCAAACGTCGCAGAAGTGGAAGCTTAAAAAGGCGAACTCGAGTTCTCAAATTAAGGGACGTCAAATTACATTATTCAAGTCCAAAGAAGTATCTAGGTTTGTAAAATATATTACGCGTGTAGCAGCAAGACTAACTCGGCCGTTCCGCAGTACTTACTCCCAAGCCTGGCCATTCTCACCAAAGAAGGATTGAATGTGCGCGAGCGCGGCGGCGTCGACGACAACCTTGTCGGCGTTCAACACGTCGTACACATTCAAGTGCGTAATGTCCGTGTGCACGACGCGAGAAATGTTGCGCGTGCTCAACGTAACATTCGGGTTCGCATCCTTGGTGATGACGTACGCCTTTTCGGTCGCACCAACGCCCCACTTTTGCAAACTCTTGTTGAAATAGTTGGCGCTCGGCTTGGAAATGTTGCCAGAAATGTCATCAATCACAATCATCGCGCTCGCCGCAGATTGCAGCGCGGTCGCCATCGCCAAACGACGCTCCTTCTTGTTCATCTTAATCGACCAGTCACGCGGCTTCGGGCCGAACGACACACCCCCGCCCGGCTTGAGCGGAGAGCGCGAAGACCCTTGACGCGCGTTCCCCGTCCCCTTTTGCTTGAACGGCTTTCTGCCCCCACCCCGGACTTCGCTCTTGGTCAACGTGCTCGCCGTACCCTGTTACATCGCAATACACATACCACACGGTCAGTACATAGAAACACACACAGCGCGACGTCACCTCGCGTTCTCTTCGTCTTCGTTCGACGCGCGTACAGGCGCGAAAACCAAACCCCTCAGATAAGGGTTTTCACCCCCACCCCACGCGCGCGTCGCCCACCGCGGCGGCGACACCGAACGACGTCGAACGCGACGTTGGATGACGACGACACAATATTCACCATCATCGCACGCGCCCGTCATCGCCCGTCATCGCCGCACGATCAATCGTGCGCGCCCATCGTCGTCCACCGGGCGCCTTTCGGGGTTTCGAGGTCACGCATTCGTCATCGTCGTCATCATCGATGCGCGCGTACGCGATCGCGCGAGCACGCACCCGTCGAGCGTTTTGTCGAACCATGACGACATATTTATGCACCAAACCCTTCGCCACCTCTGCGCGCGCCGTCTTGAGTTCAAGCGTCGACGACCCGGACTTGGCGCCGTCGAACGTCAGCTGATCGATCGCCGCCGCGAGCGCGTGCACCGAGGTGCGTCGCGCGGCGTGCGCCGGCGTCGTCGTCGTCGCGCGGCGCGGTGCGGTGGTGGATAACTTGACACCGCTCATCGCCGGTGCGGCGCGCATGGTGATGGATTGCATCGTCGTCGTCGTCGTCGTGCGTCGCGCGGGCGAATGCCGCAGCCGCGTGGGGTTTCTCTCGGGGTGGACCCGGTTTTTTTGGGGGGGGACTCGCGACCAATCATGATTCGACGTGACGTTTCACATGTTGAGAAAGAGCGCGCGCCACAACAAATATTAATATGAACAACGACAACTACGACGCCGATGAAGCCGCCGCCGGCGCAATGTGCGAGCTACATCATCGTCATGTTAGATTTGAACGCCTCGTGAAAACGCAGGGTTTTGGGGTACATCTCGTCGTCGATTTTGTATTGCTCGAGGACGAGCGAGATGCGTTCTTTACCCGTGCGCGTGCTGTAGGATTTCACTTGGTGAAACGCGTCGCCGCGAAAGGTGACGAGGGTGTTTTCCTTGGGCGCGATGACCTCTTCGGGTGTGGCCCCAAGCCTAGGGTCGCCGTCGCCGTATGGGAACACTTCGAGCGCGCCGCCGCGCATGTCGTTCGGCACCGACGCGTACAACACGCTCACTTGGTGCGCGATAAACATGTGACGAGAATAAATACCAACCGTGGTGTCTAAATGCAATCCAACCGAGAGCTCATCGGCGTTATATTGATCGTAATCACCGAGTTCGCACAATAATATATTCATCACGAAAGCGTTCGCGTCGGGCAACCGAATATCGTCAAACACTTCTCGAAAGCACGCGTACTCCTCCTTCGCCTTAAACTCATCCACGCCCTCGGCGTTGAATTTCACCACGAACCCGCGCGTCTTGGAGAACCCATTATCATTCAACCCTCCTTTCACGCGCAGCTTCGGATGCGTCAACGCACACTGCTTCAACGCCTCAAACTTCCACGGACTCAAATACGCGTCGCGCGTCGTCGTCAGCGGCGCGTCCCACTCCGTCGTGATGAACCTTTTCTCGCTAAAGCTATAATACCTCTGCGCGAACCTCAACACAATAAACATCAGTACCGCGTACACCCCGGCGGTTTCATTCGTGCTTCGTCGACCCTCGCGCGCCGTCGTCGGCTTCCCAGCGCCGCCATCGTCCACCGTGGCGCCACCAGCCCCAGCCCCGGGCGCGTCTCGATCCTCCGTGCGCTCGCGTCGCCGCACGGTCGCCCCATCGCGCGATCGATGCGACGTCTTATACCCCATCGTGCGCTCGGTGCGCGGTCGTCGTTCGCCGTCCCACGCGCGTCGCGACGTCGCGCGCGGTGACGCGACCGTTCGCGAGGCGGCGAATATACCTCGTCACATGCATGGGTCGGTCGGTCGGTCGCACATACATATAATCACATTGGTAACCTTCATACAAACAACAAAGCCCGTCATTGTGTGTATACGTGGCGACCGATACACATAGTGTGGCTCATATCTACCGATCTAGATGTAAAAACACCCACCCACACCTCGCCCTCGCGCGTTCGCGTTTGAAATCGCGCCCGCGGTCGTCGTCGACGCGTCAGTGGACGACGAACGGCGCGCGCGCGTGCGTGCGGGCGCGACTGCGGGCGCGGTGATGTCGTGCGCGATGTCGCGCGCGGCGGCGATGGCGGCGGGGTGCGACGGCGGTGGGGTGGACAGAGCGCTGGCGAGCGGGGCGATGCGCGCGAAGGCGTTGGATGACGCCATGGATGTGGAAGGCGGCGCGTGCGCGGCGCTCGTGCGTGAGGTCATGGATGCGGCGGCGGCGGATGGTGGTGGTGGTGATGGTCTATCGGCGGCGTCTTCGTCGGCGGCGTTGAAGGCGATGCGCGCGCGGGCGGTGAGCGAGCTGGAGACGCGCGCGGAGACGATGCGCGCGTTGGCGGATGCGCGCGTGGCGACGGCGCAAGGCGCGTACGATGCCGTGGATGAGGCGATAACTAAGCTCGATCGGGATTTAGCGGTGTTTGAGGAAGCCGTGCGCGCGCGTGATAGGTCTTATGATGATTTGGCGGTGCGAAACGTTGGCGCTTTGGGCGACGCCGCATCGGCGTCGCCGGCGTCGGGTGGGTTTGTTGGTTCTGGGGCGTACGATGCGCCGATGGCGAATCCGAACGAGCCTACGTATTGTATTTGTCAACAAGTGTCGTTCGGGGAGATGATTGCGTGCGAGAATGACGATTGTCCAATCGAATGGTATCACTTTGCGTGCGTCGGGTTGTCGGTGAAGAACAAGGTGAAAGGGAAGTGGATTTGCCCGACGTGTAAAAAGCGCGAAAGCAGCAAACGATGATAATTTTGATGATAATCGTATGCATAGCGACACGCACACGCGCACACGCGCGTGTGCACAGCCGTAGAAGTAAAATAGATGACGTGATAAACAAAACGACGTATTTTTAGCCATCAGTCGTGCGCCATCAACGCGAACATATTCGTCGATCTTTGCTGTGGCACCATGGCTTTTCCATGATGCTTGACCTTAGGCTCTATCGCACGCGTGGCTTGGCGACGACTGACGTGCGCGTCGCCGGGTTGGACCACGCGGCCGCCTAAAATACGATCGGGATGAGCCCAAACGGAGATTGGAAGCAAACGTTCGTCGTCGCGGCGACGTTGACGACTCGAATCGCACGTCGTCCATGACGCGACGGGATCGTAATCGTAATGCGCGCACACATGATGACAGATATTTGTGGTCGGTTTCGTCGCTAACGCGTGCACGAATATGGCATCAGCCGAGTTTGGAGCGTCGCGCTCTCGCTCTGCGCGCCAACGCTCGCTCTGCGCTCTCGCTCTGCGCTCTCGCTCGACCGCCACTTCCCGTGACGCGCGAATCAGCCGCGCGGACGAATCGTCGCCATCTGTGCCATCTATCTGTGCCAAGCACGCCCTGGCGCTGGCACTCAACCCATCGTCGTCGTCGACGACTTCATCATCACCGCGCGACTGTTCGTATTCAAGTGCGCTTTTTATAGCGCCGTCGAGCATGGGATTTCACCGCTTCGCCGCGTTTAATTCGCGTCGTCGCGCGTGCGACGCTTCCCGTGTACCGCGTACTGTCGTTTATGGGTACCGGTTGGCTTCGTACGTCGCGCGCGCGCGCGAGTCGACGTGTGTTGGTTTACAAGAAAATTCTTCTGAATTACACAGCCTTCGAGGTTACTCGCGCGTCGCGTGAGATGGCTCGTGTGATTACCGACAAGTGGTAATCGTCGTCATAAATGATACACGTGTGAGTAATGTAAGTGTCTACGCCGCGGGCTTGCGTGCGGTGATTAAATTAAACTTGATGGTGCCCGTGGCGAGGCCCGTTTGCATGAGAGGCATGACCAACGCGCCTCGCAACGTCGCCGGACCCGCCTTGATGAGACCCATGACCCCTTTAAGCGTCAATGCGGTTTTAATCACACCTTTCCAGAACGGCTTGACCTCTTCGCTCCAATCCTCGGTGCGTATATCCACCAAACCCGCGTCTTTGGCGAGCGCCTCGTAGTCTGCAATGGAGCACCACGCCGGGAGGTAATAGGCGTCGCAAATGCGATCAAGCAATACTTTTTCGGCAGGTTCGAGAGACTTTCCGGGCTCTAACACGCGATGACACCACGTGACGATCAGAATTCTCCCTCCCGGTGCGCACACGCGCGCGAGCTCGTTGACAAACTTCTTCTTATCAGGCATGTGCTCGCCGCTCTCCATCGACCACACGAAATCAAACGCGCCGTTCTCAAACGGCATGTTCAACGCATCGGCGACTTGATAGCGCGCTTTATCTCCCAAACCCTCTTGACGCGACAGTGTATTCGCTCTCGCCGCTTGAACAGGAGACAAAGTCACGCCTTCGGCTTGACACCCATACTTTTTCGCCATAAACCGCGACGAGCCGCCGATGCCGCACCCGACGTCCACGACGCGCGTCATCGCATCCACGCCCGCCCACTTCAAACTCTCTGTAATCATATCCACCTGCGCTTGCGCATGATTCAAACTCCCACCATTCTCTCCTCTATTACCCACGGCGTAATACCCATGATGCATGTGCGTACCATCGCCTCCGCCCTCCGCCGTCCACACGTCTTCCCACAACCCACTCGACTCGTCGTAAAACTTTGCAATCCCATCATTCAACGTCTGCGTCGATGCGATGAGCGGGTTCACCAGGGTTTCTATTTCCCCAACCGATGCCTGACGCGCCGACCCGGGGACGCGTTCGTCGCTCTCGGCCCGACAGCGCGCGCTTCGTTTCATCGTCACGTGACGATGCACTGATGACGATGATTTCACGCCCGGTGCTGCCTGCGATCGCGCGCGAACGCCGCACATCGCGCGCGTCGTCGTCGTCGTCGTCTTCATCGTCATCATTGTCGTCGCCATGGTCGCCGTACGTGCTCACGTGCGACACGCGACGGTGAATGGCGCGCGTCAGTGTGCGACGCCAACGCTTCGAATCATCGTCAACCATGAGCAGCGGTGCGAGCGAAGGGAAATCCCCGGCAGATTTCTTAAAAGCCATCAAGGGCAAGAAAGTGAGCGTGAAGTTGAACTCTGGAGTGGATTATCGAGGTACGCACGCCGTCGTCGTTGGCGCATTCGAGCGTTGTGATTGTCCCGACGCTGATGGTTGATGATGCATGAATGATGACTGACGTTATTGGCGCGACGACGCGCGTGTGTATCGCTGTAGGGATCTTGGCGTGTTTAGATGGATACATGAACATCGCGATGGAGCAAACGGAGGTGGGTGACGACGATGCGATGGTGATGCGCGCGACGTGAGTCGTGTACGCGTCGTTAGGTTCACCTCGATCGATCGCGTCGGCGCCCGCGACTAACGAATCAATGCTCTATGCGCGCGCGCGGTGTAGGAGTACGTCAACGGACAATTAAAAAACAAGTATGGTGATGCGTTTATTCGTGGCAATAACGGTACGTGTGATCTCGCGTGCGTGTGCGGATAAGACGTCGAGTCGAACGATTGGGTGAACGCTCGTACTGACGGTGTTTGTTTGTCGTTCATCCCACGCATGTCATCAGTGCTTTACATCAGCGCGATAAAGAAATAACGCTCGTCTCGTTTATTAGAAACCTCCTCCTCGCGTGTACTCTAGTCTCTTCCGTGTAGTCACAAAACATTCGTCAGAAGAAACGCTCCCGCGCTTCACACCGCGACGCGAAAGGTTGAGCGCGCTCTCGATGCCGCCCGACGCCGAGCTCCTCCCCACCGCGCTCTACCTCATCCAGCGCGGGTATTGGTGCGCGCTGTACGAGCTATACATCGACGCCAAGCGCACGGGCGCGCTCGCCGCTGATGACGCCGCGCGGCTCACTCTGCACAAGTTTTTCACCGACTCGCAACGGTTTCCCGCGCAAGTTTTACGCGCCGTACGCGAGACATTTGATTCTGGCGTCAGCGCCGCGCGCGTGATCGATGCCGAGTCTCGCGCTGCGGTGGCTGAGTACGATTTACGCATCGCCAGGGACGATCTCGCGCGTCATGGAAAGCAAGCATCATCAGCGTTGAGAGCGCGGGACGACGCGGATGGGACGCGCGCGGCTATGGATGCGGATGACGCCTTTGGTGCGGTTCCGCGCGCCGATGCGAGCATGGATGCGAGCACGTCTAGCACGCAAGCGCACGTAGACACAGATA
>JACLAB010010930.1_pt1 | contig 31787 bp, 41 predicted proteins | sample 8027921 | NCBI WGS metagenome assembly JACLAB01 (sample SAMN15725117, study PRJNA655200) | protist metagenome | isolation source: fluorescence activated cell sorting (FACS) single amplified genomes of... | place: USA: West Boothbay Harbor, Gulf of Maine | collected 2000-07-19 | reverse complement strand
GAACTGCCCTATACATGTGTTAAATTAGAATCAGTATCACCAAAAGAATTTGTTATCGACCCTACAGCTGCTACAATAGATGAAGCATTAGGTATCGCCCACATAGTAATCAAACCAAAGTATATGATTACTAAGGGAATGAAGGATGGTATATACAATGACATGCCATTAGGTAGTTATGACAAAGCAGACTTTGGCTTTGATGAAGAGTTTAGTGACTCTGATGAAGATGACAAAGTAAAGATTGTAGAATATTGGGGATTAGTTCCTAAAAGATTTCTTAGTGGTAACTCAAGCAGTGTAGACCAGTTTGATTATAATGATGATGAGTTAGTTGAAGCTGTTGTTACAATTGCTAATGATGATTGCGTACTAAGAGCAGCAGAAAACCCATACATGTTAAATGATAGACCATTTGTTTCCTATCAGAATGACAGGGTACCCTCGAAGTTCTGGGGTAGGGGTGTAGCTGAAAAAGGATTTAATCCACAGAAAGCTTTAGATGCTGAACTGAGAGCTCGTATTGACGCCTTAGCACTCACGACACACCCAATGATGGGTTTAGACGCCACTCGTCTACCACGTGGAACGAAATTCGATGTCCGTCCCGGTAAGACTATCCTCACTAATGGCGACCCTAAATCCGTTCTAATGCCACTGAACTTTGGTAGTCTATCCCAGTCGACCTTTACCGAAGCAGCAGAGCTAGAACGCATGGTTCAGATGGGTACTGGTGCTATGGACACAGCTAACAGTAACTTTTCCAATCCTCGGAATGGAACTGCTAGTGGTATGTCAATGCTCCAAGCAGCATCTATTAAACGTCAGAAGAGAACATTAATGAATTTTCAAGATTCATTCTTGATTCCTTTGATTAATAAAACTTTGTATAGAAGAATACAGTTTGATAATGAAAGATACCCAGCAGTAGACTTTAAGTTTAAACCTTACAGTAGTCTAGGTATTATGGCTAAGGAATTAGAAACAACACAGATGGTACAGTTGTTATCTATGACTCCACAAGGTTCTCCTGCTTTTTATGTTATCTTAATGAGTATATTTGAGAACTCATCACTAGCAAATAGAACACAATTAGTGCAAGCAATCAATCAAATGATGCAGCCTAATCCAGAACAAGAACAAATTAAACAAATAGAAATGCAAGAATCTATGTTAGAGCTAGAAAAACTTAAAGCAGAAATTAATAAAGTTTATGCGGAAGCACAAAAGTTACAAGTAGATGCAGGTGATAAAGCTTCTAGTGAAACTCTTGCTAAAAAACAATTAGAACTAGCTGAAAAGATGGTTAAGATAAAAGGTATACAATCAGAAACTGCACGTAATGTACCTGAAGTAGACCATTTAAATTCAGAAACTGTACTGAACTTAGCTAAGGCTATGAACGGATGACAGATAGAGAAGTATTAGAACAACGATTAGACCTATTTCAACACAATGGCTGGCGTGAGCTTGTAAAAGAGTACACCGAACTAGCAGAATCTGTTGAAAAAATCTATGACATTGAAGATGAAAAGACTCTACATATGCGTAGAGGTCAGGTATCTTTCCTAAATATGTTTATTAATTTAGAGGAAGCTACCAAACTAGCGTTAGAACAACTGGATTAGTACCAGCTCTAACATTTTTATAACCCCCATAATCTTAAAAGACGGAGGTAAGAAGCATGAGTAGTAAAATTGTAGACCCTGAGGTCCAAGAAGAACCAGTACAAGAGCAAGTAAACGAAACTTTAGAAGCATTAGCTGTAGAGGAAGAAGTAGAACAGGAAGAAATTCAAGAGCCAGAAGCTCAAGAACTTCCTAAGAAATTTCAAGGTAAGTCCTCAACGGAAATAGCTGAAGCCTATGAGAACCTAGAGAAAGAACTAGGTAGGAAAGGGCAAGAGATTGGTGAACTTAGAAAACTAACTGATTCTTATTTGCAATCCCAGATAAGTACACAAAGCCAACAGACTACCACTACTGAAGAAGTAGATTTTTATGACAATCCTGAACAAGCTGTCAGGCAAATTATAGATAATCATCCACGATTCAGGGAGTTCTCGGAACAGAACAAACAGCAACAAGCTGCTTTAACTGCCCAACAACTCGAAAAAGCACATCCAGATTTCCAAGAAGTCATTGGTGACGGAGGATTTCAGGAGTGGATAAATGGAAGCAAGGTAAGACAACGCTTGTATAAAGAAGCAGACTCTTATGATTTTGATGCAGCTAATGAACTGCTTACGACTTGGAAAGAAAGACAAATGATTTCTAAGACAAAAGAAGTTAATGAAAGCAAAAAGACCAAAAGAGATACTGCAATGAAAACAGGTGAAGGAGTATCAAGAGCTTCCGGTGAGTCAACAGCTGGTAAAAAGATTTACAGGCGTGCTGATTTAATACGTTTAAAACAGACTGACCCAAAGCGTTATCAGAGTTTAGAAGATGAAATCTACGAGGCTTACGCAGAGGGGAGGGTAAAATAATAAGATATATAGGAGATATATAAATGGCAACAGGTGTAATTGGTACTAATAACCAAACAGTCACTACAGCTGCAACTTTTATTCCAGAGTTGTGGAGTGACGAAGTTATTGCTACTTACCAAAAGAATTTAGTATTAGCTAATTTGGTAACACGCATTAACCACAAAGGTAAGAAGGGTGATACAATCAACATCCCAACACCGGTACGTGGTTCAGCAACTTCAAAGGGAGAGAACTCGCTAGTTAGGATTCAAGGCGATACTCATGCAAACACAGCGTTAAGCATCGACAAGCACTATGAATACTCAGTGCTAATTGAAGATATGGCAGAGGTTCAAGCATTGAGCTCTCTACGTAGATTCTACACAGAAGATGCTGGCTATGCTTTAAGTACACAGGTCGACCTAGACTTGTTTAACAAAGCAGCAGCACTTAACGGTGGTAACGGAACAGCAGGTAACTCAGGTTGGAACAAGGCAGTAGTCTTTAACAATGCTGGTGTATTAGCTGACTGGGACCGTACAGGTACTGGTAATGCTGTTTCACTAGCAACTGGTGGTGACGCTGCAATTCGTGCAATGGTAGAGAAGCTAGACTTAGCTGACGTACCACAGGACGGACGTGCAATTGTTCTAACTCCACGTCAGTACACTGACATGTTAGGCATTCAGCGTTATACTGAGCAAGCATTCATTGGTGATGGTAATGCAATCAAGACAGGTAAAGTTGGTATGATTTACGGTATTGAGGTATATGTTACTAACGCTATGGGTACTACTCAATGTGCTACTGGTTCAGTCGTGCATGACATTGGTCTAGTTCTACATAAAGACGCAATGGCTCTAGTTGAGCAACTAGGAGTACGTTCACAATCATCTTACATGCAAGAGTACCTAGGTGACTTGTATACTGCTGACACTATTTATGGTGTTGGTGAGATGCGTGACACTTCAGGTTTCGCTTTTGTAACTGACAGATAATAGTTAGTTAAACCGTAACCCCTTCTACATGAGGGGGTTATATTTAGCTAATTAGGAGAATTATGGACATAGCTGATTTATTTGACGATACTGCTTTAGACTTAGAACTACAAAAGATAAAGCAAAAGATTGCACAACTATATAACCAATTAGCTGAAAAAGCTTATAAGGTTGAAAATCCAGTGGCTACTCCAGAAGAGGTAGCTGCATTCCTAGAGGAAAATGGATTGCAATTTAAAGATGAGATTAATTCTTTTGAAGATGAAAGCAATGAGCTGCAAGATATCTTAGATGATATGATAAGCAAGGAAGATGTTTTAGAAGAAGTTAAAGATATACAAGCTTCAGCACCTAAAGTAGAATCAGGAACTAAATTAAAAGCACAGAACGATAAAAAAGATTTACCTAAGATGTCGTCTTTACCTGACCCTACTGGTTTAATGGCTACACCTAAAGATGTAATAAAGAAAATATCTAAAGGAGTATATGTAGAACCTAAAGGAAGTGCACTACCTAAAAGAAAAACAGTCGCTAGAGATATTTCTTATACTCCTCTTGTGGAACAATTTACGGAAGAGTTAGGAAATTTAAATGAACGTAGACGCATAGGTAGAAAGAGAATGTTAGACAGGCTAGGATAATGGCATATAAGTTAACTAGAAAACAAAAGAAGTTTGTACCTGTTTATTTGTTTAGGAGAAGGTCAGAAACTGCTACACCAACTCCTCCTTTAACACCTGAACAAGAAATAGAAACAGAATCAACTGGCTTGTATTTTATAACTGAAGCGTCTAGCAATGCTAGTCCTGACTATATTATTACGGAGTAAACATGGCAACAACTAAAGTATCAGCCTTAGCAGAAACTACCTCACCACAAGCTAATGATGAATTATTAATTAATCAAAGCGGTGTAAGTAAAAAAGTTAAGATTACAAACTTACCAGCAGGACTAGACAATACTAAACTACCACTAGCTGGTGGACAAATGACAGGTAACATTACTATGTCAGGAAGTCAGACTGTAGATGGTAGAGATGTATCAGCAGATGGTACACAGTTAGATACCAACACATCTGCTATTGCAACAAAGGCACCAATAGCCAGTCCTACATTTACAGGCACAGTTGCAATTCCAAACATAGGTAATTTAGAGGCTGCTGTTGCAGCTAATACAGCTAAGACAGGAATTACAACAAGTCAAGCAAATGCTATTACAGCTAACACAGCTAAGGTAGGAATTACTACTAGTCAAGCAAATGCTATTACAGCTAACACAGCTAAGGTAACCAACGCTACACACACAGGTGATGTAACAGGTGCAACTGCACTCACTATTGCTAATGATGCAGTTACAGTAGATAAGTTAAACTTAATATCTACAGGTAGTGTACCTTCATTAGAAGCTAAAGGAACATCTGGTGTTACAGATGGTTACATACAATTAAACTGTGCGGAAAACTCACACGGAATCAAACTTAAATCACCACCTCATTCAGCAACTGCTGACTATACATTAACATTTCCAAATGATGATGGTAACGCTAATGAAGTATTAACAACAAATGGTTCAGGTGTATTAACTTGGACAGCAGCAGGCAGTAATGTAACAACAAATGGTCTATACGAACACGCACACACCATAGCAGCTAACTACTCAATAACGAGTGGCAACAATGCTTTAACTGCTGGGCCTATTACAATTAATTCAGGGGTAAGCGTAACGATTCCTTCTTCTTCAATTTGGGTGATAGCATAATGAGTAAAGTAAAAATACAAGGCAACGCATCAGGCACAGGGGTACTAACTGTAACTGCTCCTAATACGAGTACAGACAGAACGATAACATTACCTGATGCAACAGGCACACTACTAAATAGTGATGGAGATGGCTCAAGTTTAACTGGTGTAGGTGTAGCTGGTATTTCATCTAGTGCTGATGCTACTGCAATTACTATTGATAGTAGTGAAAGAGTAGGAATTGGAACAACAAGTCCACTTACAAATAGTTTACTGCATATTCAAAGTAATGCTTCAAGTGGTGTATCTGCTATTAACAACGGACTTCTTCTTGTAGAAAACAATACAGGTGTTGGTATTGGATTACTATCAAATAATGATAGACAACAAACTATAGCTTTTGGTGACCCACAAGATAATGATGTCGGGTTTATTAATTATGGACACGATACAAATCAAATGTCGTTTAATGTTAATGCATCAGAGCGTTTGCGAATTACTGCTAATGGAATTACATTTAACGGTGACACAGCAGCAGCCAATGCTTTAGACGATTATGAGGAAGGCACTTGGACTCCAGCATTGTCAGGAGTTACTGGCACTTTTGCTACAAGCGGAACTCTCAACTATACAAAAGTTGGGCGAATTGTTACACTTAATGGATATATATATAACTGTGCCAGTATTAGTAATACTTCCGCTAATTGGTTATTTAGTGGATTACCTTTTGCTCCTATACAAGATTGTCAAGGTGCTGTTAGTACATACAATGTTACTTTAACTTCTAGTAATTCTTATGTAACTATTAGGGCTGCTGCTAATAATTCTAGTTTGGCATTAGTTGAAAGTAGAGCTGGTACTACAGGTGTTTTAATACCTTTTAGTGCTGTTGGTACTGGACATCTTGATTTCACAATAACTTATGCAACAAATGCTTAATTACTCTAAGTGGATTCTTAGAACGGACATTAAATAACAGGAGAATGCAATGGCATTAACAAAAGAAATAGTAATAGACAAGATTGAAGTATTAGAATTAGGACAGCTTCAAGTACGCAGAGCAACAAGAGTCAAGGAAGATGGAGTAGTATTGTCAACATCATTTCACAGACACGTTGTACACCCTAGCATTAAGACAGGTGACACTTGGGCAGACACAGACATTAGCGGTGAAGATGCTAGAGTACAGGCAGTAGCCACAGCGACTTGGACTAACTCAGTAAAGACAGCCTATCAAGAAATGATAGACGCACAAGCATTATAGGAGTAATGAATGGCAATAGTAATTAATGGTTCAGGCACAGTAACAGGACTAGCTGTTGGTGGATTGCCTGATGGTACAGTCGATGCTGGAACTCTAGCAACAAACTCAGTTGACTCGGCAGAACTTATTGATGGTGCTGTAGATGATTCTCATATAGCAGCTTTAGCAGCTTCTAAATTAACTGGAGCTTTACCAGCAATTAGTGCAGCTAACTTAACAGCTATTCCAGCAGCAAATGTTACAGGAACGTTACCAGCAATAGATGGAAGTAATCTTACTGGCATTTCTTCAGCAGCTGGCACTTCACATTTTCACGCAATCTTTGGTAGTGGTGGGTGGCAGACTTATGCTGCAAATACTAAAATTGGATTTAATGCTACTTTTCGCAATGTAGGAACTGATTTTGATACAACAAATAATCGGTATGTAGCACCAGCAACGGGAGTTTATTACTTTTATTATTTATGTTACACAGCTCTCAGTGATGCTACAAATGGTTTTACTTTTAGAAAAAATGGGCTTACGAATAACCTTGTTGATAGAGACCAAGCTGTAACAACTTTTAACGAGCAAGGTGCTGGAGACCACACCCAAACTGGAGCGCTTGTTGTTAATTTAAGTGCAAACGATTACATAGAAGTTTGGGCATTTCAGGCAAGTGATTTTTACCCCGGAAATTCAGCTTTCGGTGGCTTCAGAATATCATAGGAAATATTATGGCAAATTTTATAGAAAAGAAAGTATGGAACAAAAATCACAGTACAGTTTGGAGAGAAATAGTTTCTCGCTTTGGACAGTCTGAGTATGACGATGAAACAAAAAGAGCTGCACATATGGAAACACTTAAAGCTGAATGGGATGCTAAAGACTATGCTAGAAAACGCAAAGCTAAATACGATGCGTTAAATCAAGATGAAATGCGTTTTGATGATACAAAGAATTCAACAACAACTTGGGTAGATGCTATTGATGCAATCAAAGCAGCCCATCCGAAACCATAGGAGTTATAGATGAGTACAATAAAATCAAGTGACGAACATCTAACACTCAACGCTGATGGTTCTTCTAAGGATATAAAGTTCCAAGCCAACGGAGTAGAGAAAGCTAGTATCAGCTCTAGCGGTGCGTTTACTTCTACTACGATTGATGCGACCAAGCTGACAGGTAATCTTCCAGCCATATCGGGAGCAAGTCTTACTAATCTTCCAAGCAAAGGAAAGAACCTCATTATCAATGGTGCTATGCGAGTTCAACAAAGAGGAACTGCAAGTGTTACTTCTGGTTATTTTGTTGACAGATTTCAATTAAGTGGTTGTAGTGCTTCGGCTGTTTTAACAAGCAACACACCTACAGAGTTTCCAACAGCTATTAGTGTTAGTGCAACTTCTGGTAATCCAATTGTAATACAAAAAATTGAAAGCGAGAATTGTCAACATCTTTCTGGACAAACAGTTACAGCTAGTTTTTACGCTAAGAACATATCAAATGCTACAACATTATATGCAAAACTTTCATACGCTGGAAGTGTTGATAATTTTGGAAGCAGCACAACAATATCGGAACAGAACTTAGGAGCTTTATCGGGCAGTTGGGTTAAATACACAGCTTCTTGGACAGTTCCATCTGGAGGCTTAAATGGTCTTTCTTTAAATATTCTTTGTGCTGGTACAAGCACTTTTACAATGGGTGTGACAGGAGTCCAACTAGAAGTAGGCTCAACAGCCACAGACTTTGAACACAGAAGTTATGGTGAGGAACTGGAACTTTGTAAAAGATATTATCAACAATTTGGTCACGCTTCATTAGAGCAACCTGTAGGTGCTGGAACTTTTAATACTTCTGTACAAATTTTAGGTTTTTTCCCATACCACACCGAAATGAGGACATCACCAACAATATCTGTATCGTCTGCTGGTTTTCTAAGAGCTTACGCGGGATATAGTGGAAATAAAATATCAACAGGTGGACATCCAATAGATGGCATAACAACAACTTCTGCTAGATTTAATGTTGATTTTGCTTCGTCAACTGGTGGTGAGGGAGCATTTTTACAAATAGTTGCTGGTCAAAATATTTACTTAGATGCGGAGTTATAAATGATTATTACAAATGCAAAATATTATCAAACTGTAGACACTAATGATATTGTTAAAGCAACAATAGATGGTAAAGCAGTGTCAGTACCTATGGATACAGCCAACAGACACTACGCAGAAATTCTTAAACAAGTTGCTGATGGTGACATAACAATAGCTGCTGCTGATTAAAAATGTCTGACAGACTGCGTAACAATGTAATAGCTGGGTTTATAGTTGTAGCTTTTTGGATAGTGTCGTTCTCAGCTATGGCTGCTGACCCTATTGTTACAAACAGTACAAGCAACAGCACAGTAACTACAAGTACAGATGCTAAGAGTACAATAAGGACAAACCCACCTAGTGCAATTAGTCCGAGTATTAACGCAAGTAATAGTGACTTATGTATGGTAGGTGTTAGTGGAGCAGTACAGACACAGATACTAGGTATCAGTACAGGACAGGCTTACTCAGATGAGAACTGTATGAGATTAAAGAATGCTAAAGTACTTTATGATATGGGTATGAAGGTAGCAGCAGTTGCTTTGATGTGCCAAACGAGGTCGGTGTTTGACGCAATGAAATTTGCCGGGACGCCCTGCCCGATTTATTCACCCATTACAGGTGAGGGGTTAATAGGACAAGAAGCTACAGCAGAATGGAGATTGAATCCTAAGAAGATTCCTAAGAAACAACAGACAGCAAATATGGATAGAGGAGTATTTCTTGAGAAATTGGTTAGCGGTATTATTGGCGTTATCTTGCTCGCTATCCTCGTGGTCTGACCCAGAGATAATTGAGCATCAGATTGGAGATGATGGCTGGGTGGAAGTACCTCTTGACTTTACTTTTCCTTTTTATGGAAATAGTTATGTCACTAGTTTTATGTTTAGTAACGGTGTTGTGGGGTTTCTTGACCCTCTTGATGTACCCGGTACTGGTTATGTATATGATGGGTTGTGTTGTGATGGACAGGACCTAAGTTCATTTACAGGTGTAAGATTTAATTACACCATAATGCCTTGGAACACAGATTTAATAGACACAGGTGTAGGTAAGTTTTATACACAAGGTGACTCCACATTTCAAAAGTATATGTGGGAAAACTTATCAGAGTATTACGACAGAAACACAAGTAATACATTTGACCTGACAATATACCCAATGGGTAACATAGATGTAAACTATGAACAGGTACAAATAAATAACCACGCAGTAACAGTAGCAGTGGTAGGAGATTTAAGTCAAGGTGAGTATGAACAGTGGTTCTACAATCACCCGACAAGTGGAGCAATCTTTTGGAACAGTCAAGAAGATGACCCAGTAGAGATAGCAAACGGAGAGAGTGTATGCAGTGTAATACCAGACAGTCATATCAGTTGTTTATACTACCCACAAGTCTATGCTGATAATGTGTATAATCAACAATGTGCATTGGACCCTTTGTATGATTACGGATGTGATGGCTGGGACGATGCTTACATAGAAGAATATGTTGAGGAAGATATACAGGAAGTTTGGGAAGATAGTGAGGAAGATATTGAATCAGTATACGTCTTGGAAGAGCCAGAGGTTTTCCAAATAATAGAGATAGAAGCATTAGATGATTACACTTTAATCTCTACTACATTAGAAGAAGCAATACCAGAGATGGAAGTATTGTTTGAAGAGATGGCACAAGAGGAACTGATAGAAGAATTAGAGGCAGAGTTAGAAGAGTTTTTAGAACCTGAACCAACTGAAGAGGAGCTTGATGAACCTGAACCAGAGCCAGAAAATGAATCGGTTGAGGATGATGAGCCAACAGAAGATGAGCCAGTTGAGGAACAGGAAGAAAGTATTGAAGAGCCTGAGCCAGAACAAGAAGTTGTAGAGCAACCGGTATTAAAAAAGGTAGCAAAGAAAGCAAGTAAGAAAGATAAGATGCGAGAGATTATAGGCAACAAGCTAAAGAACCTTGCAACTGAAATGGGAGAAGCTGCATCACTAGAAGAACAGCAGAAACTACAAAGTCTTATACTTGCACTGTTAAACTTTAATGCTGGATTTAACACTTACAATACACAACTACTTATTGATGGTGTGTTTTATGAAGATAAGGGTATATATTTAGACAAGGATATACCAGATAATCAAAGAGGATTAAGAAACGGTTTGGCTAATGAAATACTACACAATAAATTGATGGACCTACAATGGCAGAAATAGAGTACGCAGGAGTTAAGGTAGGGGGTAGTAAGGCTCTACTAATAATACCCCTCTTAGGGACAATCCTTGGAGCTCTGTGGGGTGGTTTTGAAGTATATCAGAGATACTTAGATATGGAAGCTAAGATTTCTGCATTTGAGTCACCTGATTTGTCTGTTATAGAAAAAGATTTAGCAGTTATAAATGAACACATGAACACAGTAAATACACACATGGAGTTTGTTAGTAAAGAAATTGATTTGTTTAAGGAAGAAGTTACTTTAATTAAAGATAATGTTGATGAACAAATTAAATATGTAAAGGAAGTCAAGGTAGAAGTTAGAGAAGATATGCGACACCTTGAAAGTATTGTTAATGATGTTGAGTCAGATTTACAGGAACAGCAAAAAGATATTAAAGAGATGATTGACATTGCTGAGAAAAGATTTGATGACAGAAGAGATTCTCTTTATTCTGATACAGATAGAAAGATTAAAGAGTTAGAAGAAAGGCTTGGAAGTAAACTACAAAGAGCCTTAGATAACCCACTAGCAAACTAGGAGATAATATGCCAGCAGGAAAAGGAACATACGGTAAGAAAAGAGGTCGTCCACCAATGAAGAAAAAAGGTAAGAAGAAGTAATGGCAGTAACTTACAGAGGTGAAACTTTTGCAGGATATAACAAACCTAAGCGTTCATCTAAAGGTAAGAAATCTCATGTAGTCCTTATCAAAGATGGTGGTAAGGACCGCATGATTAGGTTTGGTGAGAAAGGAGCTTCTACTGCAGGTAAACCTAAAGCTGGTGAGTCTGCTGCAATGAAAGCTAAACGTAAATCATTTAAAGCTAGGCATGGTAAGAACATAGCAAAAGGTAAAACCAGTGCAGCATACTGGGCAAACAAGGTGAAATGGTAATGGCTAAACGAGGACTATACGCAAACATTAATGCTAGAAAAAAGAAAGGCATTAGTAGAAGCAAAAAGAAATCTACTATCAGTAAGAAAGCCTATGCTAATATGAAAAAAGGATTTAAAAAGAAATGAGTGATGAGCTTAATAGAATGCAATTACAATTAGACAAACATTCTGGACAAATAGCAAAGCTGTTTAGCAAGATTGACGACACTAATTTATGTATACAAAAGATTAACACTTCACTGCTTCAAATTAAATGGGGTGTCTTTGGTGCATTTGCTTGGTACATTATAGGACAAGTAGGAATTATAGAGGCAATGAGGTTAGCAATATGATAGCATTTTTAACTAATGTAGCACCAATAATGTTAGGCTTTGTTGGCAAGTTGTTTGCACTCAAGAGTCAAGCAGCACAAGAACAACAGAAGATGATGATACAGAATCTACAGGTTCGTAATGATTCTATTAATCAAGCAAGAGATAGAGCTGACAAAGAGTCACCTATGGCTGCTATGAATAGAAGGATTATTATATTAGTTATACTTGCATTAATTATTTTTACACAAATAGCTCCTGTGTTCTTTGATGTGCCTACAGTTATTCCTACTATAATAGAAGGAACTAGCTTCTTAGGTATTCAGTTAACACCAGATGTTATTGAGTATATTAAAATAGAAGCAGGTGCTGTACTTAAAATGGATGAAATATTTGGATGGGCAACCATGATAGTAGAGTTCTACTTTGGTGCACAATTAGCAAAAGGAAAATAATATGACATATAGACAGGTTATTAATTCAGTCTTACGTAGGCTACGAGAAGATAGTATAGGTAGTGACTGGTCAGGAGCATTAATAGATGCTACTGGTCCATCAGATTATCAAGTATTAATAGGTGACTTTGTTAATGAAGTTAAAAGAGAAGTAGAAGATGCTTGGGATTGGACAGCACTAAGACGTGTAGAAACAGTAGCTACTGTACTTAACACACGTAGCTATAACTTGCCTAGCACATCTCAACGTACTAGAACATTATCAGTACAGGAACAGGAACAAGGACAAATGTTACAAGGTGTACCTGATTCATGGATTAGGTCTACACAATATCCTACTGATAGCTCAGGTGTTCCTTCTTACTTTTCTATTAATGGAGTAAGTAGTGGACTGCTTACAGCACAGTTATATCCTAAGCCTGATGGTGTTTATAACATAAACTTCTACATGCTTGACCCACAAGATGATTTAACAAATGCAACAGATGTCTTGACATGTCCAGAGTTTCCTGTTATAATGGGGGTATGGGCACGAGCTATCGCTGAACGTGGCGAAGATGGAGGTACATTGTCAGACATGGCACAGATGCAATATCAACAAGCATTATCAGATGCAATTCAACAAGACGTAGGTAGACACTCAGATGAGGTAATTTGGAATGGCGTCTAAACCAATACAACCCCTTGTATTAGACTCTATAGGTATCTATGGATTAAACAGGCAGTCATCTGCTTCTAGTTTACCACCACAGTTCCTAACAACAGCTAACAATATTATGTTAGATGAGAAAGGACGTGTTACTACTAGAGAAGGAATTAAACAAGTAACAGATAATATATCTAATAGTAATACAGCTAATACATTGATAGTTAAATCATTAGGTGAGTATATTAGTGCAACAGGAGCTAAGACTTTATTTGCTGGAGCTGGTGCTAATGTATATAAAATTAACACAGCTAACACTCCATACACTTTAGATGCACAGACTTTTGGTGGTTCAGCCACTACTAAAACTAACGGAAACTGGCAGTTTACAAACTTTAATAACCAGTTTTATGGAGTACAAGCAGGTAATCAACCAATAAATTATGATGGCACTACATGGAAAGATTTAGAAGATGTAGGTAGTTATCACAAACCTACTGGCGTTACTACTTTTACACCTTCTTGTATTCTAGGAGATTATGGTAGGATATGGGTAGGAAATATAGGTGAAAACAAAGATGTAGTTTATTACTCTGATACATTAATAGGTCAAACATTTAATGGTGGTGCGTCAGGTTCAGTAGATTTAAAAACTGTATGGTCAGGTGATGAGATAACAGCACTAGCTTCTTTCATGGGTAAGCTAGTTATATTTGGTAAGAATAACATTGTTATTTACAATGACCCTTGGGACCCAGCTGCTGCTTCATTTCAATTAGATGAGGTTATTGAAGGTGTAGGATGTGTAGCTAGGGATTCAGTACAAGTCATTGGTGATGACATTGTATTCCTAAGTTCATCAGGTGTACGCTCACTAGCACGTACAATGGTACAAGATAAGATGCCATTGACAGATTTAAGTTTAGCTATTAAAGATGAAATAAGAACAAACATATTAACTGCTAACATGGACCAAGTTAAAGCCCAGTATGATTTATCTACTGGTTCTTACTTACTAGGTTTTGGTGGTAAAAATATTCTTTATGTCTTTGACTTTAAAGCTACAACTCCTGAAGGTGCTCCACGTATAACAACTTGGAACTTTGATTCTAAGAAAAATCCTGGGGCTTTGTTATCTACTGACGATGCTTTGTATATAGGACTAGGAGCTACAACTTATTTTGGAAGAGTAGCAACATATTCAGGATTTTATGATGTAGAAAAAGAAGATGTTACTGCTAGTTATGGCACATCAAGTGCATGTACAACTGCTGGACATACATGGGAATCTACTACAAGTAAATGCTATCAAGATATAGATAACACATATCAAGCAGACTTTAAAACTACTTGGCTAGACTTTGAACAGCCGGGTATATCTAAGTTTCTAAAAAGATTCTTAGCTATATGGTCCGGTGGTAAAAATATGGATGTAACTCTTAACTGGTTTAGAGATTATAATGTTAATCCTACTTCAGCTAACTTTACACTAGACCCTACTGCTGGTGGTATTAGCTCTTTATGGGGGCAAGGTAAATATGCAAATGCTAAATATGCACCTGCATTTCAACCTACAGAATATAAAGTATCTATGTCAAAAGCAGCTAAAGTTATTAGACTACAAGTAATACAAACCGTAAAGGGTTTTAAAGCTTCTTTACAAAACATTTCTATTTGGGCAAAACAAGGGAAAATAAGATGAGTAATTATAATTTACAAATAGCTTGGTCAGGTAAGGATGCATTAGCAGACTCAGACCCAGACAAAGTAGTCAGTGGTGGTGACTTTAATACAGAGTTTCTTGCGGTTAAAACTTCCGTTAACTCTAAAGCAGATTTAGCAAATACAAGTCAAGTAGTTACTACTGCAACAGCAACTCCGGGTACTAATACTAATCAAGTAGCAACAACAGCGTTTGTTACAGCAGCTATAGCAGCAGATGCTTTACCTTCTACTTCTAATGGTTATGGAACTAGGACAGTAAGCACAGGAGCAGCTTCAGGTGGTTCTGACGGTGACATACATTATCAAGTAGCAAGCTAACATGGCTAAGTCTTTAAACATAAAACACTCAGGTGCTTGGAAACAACCAACAAAGGTTTCTGTAAAACAGGGTGGTACATGGAAAGAAGTATTAACAGGAAGCATAAAACAAGGTGGTACATGGAAACCTTTTTATCAAAGAAAATTTACTTATACTGTTTCAAGTAATACAAACCAATTAGATTTAGATACAGCATTAACTGCTGACCAAAAACTAGGTGATGTGGATGTAATTATAAACTCTGGAGTTTATGTTTACTCTAACTCTACAGGCACTCCTGCACTAAGAACAGGTAGTGGTGTAGCAGGCATATTAACTATTATTAATAATGGCTATATATACGGAGCAGGTGGTTCTGGAGGCAGCGGTGGCTCACCTACTGGACATGGTACATCAGGTGGCACAGGTGGTAGTGCTTTGTATTTAGAAAAAAATATTATTTTAACCAACAATAGTTCAATCCTTGGTGGAGGAGGAGGCGGAGGTGGCGGTGGTGGAGCACAAGCTGACCAAATTTTCTCTGACCGTGACCGTGCAGGTGGCGGAGGAGGAGGTGGTGGACAGTCCTTTGGCTCTGCTGGTTCAATGTATAATGAATGTAGTGGCTCTAGCTGTAATCAGTCCCCCTCTAATGGTGGTTCAGGTTCTTTAACAGGAGCTGGTGGTGGTGGTAATGGAGCAAACGTAGATGGAGATGCTGTTGCAGGTAATGGTGGCTCTGGAGGCTCAGTAGGAAATTCAGGCTCTAATGGTGGAGGCGGAAGCGGTAACGAACATAGTGGTTCTGGTGGCTCAGGTGGTTCAGCAGGAACAGCAATAGTAACTAACGGTCACAGTACCAGTTAATGAATACAATAGGAGAATAAGACATGGCATGGGCAAGTTTAATAGGACCGATACTCGGTGGGATAATGCAGAACAGAGCAGCAAAGAAAGCAGCTTCTGCACAAACAGCAGCAGGGGAACAGGCTTATAGACGCTCTTTACCTAAAGGTGTTGCTGGAATGTTTGGTGGGTTTAGTTATGATGATGCTAGTCAACAAGCCAGTATGAATCTAAGTCCAGAGATGCAGGCACAGTATGATGCACTTATGGGTAGAGCAGACCAAACAGCAGGACAAATACAAAATTTAAATCCTTTAGAATTACAACAACAACTATATAATCAACAGCTAGGATTACTACAGCCTGAGCAAGAAAGGCAATCATTGGCTCAAGAGTCTAGGTTACTACAACAGGGTAGACTAGGTAGCACAGGTGGTGCAGGTCAGATGCAGGCACTACAGGAAGCACAAGGACAACAAAGACTTGGTTTGTTAACTGGTTCTTATTCTACAGCACAAGGAACATTAGATGCTATGCGTCAAAGAGAAATGATGGATAGACAAGCTGCACTTGGTATAGGTAACTTACCTATGCAGTATGCTCAATTAGGTATGAACCTTGGACAAGCAGTTAGTCCATCAGCTCAGTATGCTGGAGGACAAGCAGCTCAAGCAGCAGTTGGTTTAGGTGGAGTACAAAGTGGCATGTGGTCACAACTAGGAACTAAACTAGGCAATATGAATTATGGTGGGTTTACAAATCCTTGGGCAAGACAGGCTCCAATGGCTGGTCGTCTTGATAACCCATACGCATAGGAGATAGAAATGGCAGCAGGATTATTTGGAAATATATATGACACTCAAACAGCACAGCAGAATCAATTAGCTGCTGAAGCTAGAGGCACAGGTGAAGGCTGGGGTGCTATGACTACTGCTGCAAGAGAACTTGGTGGTTCAATAGGAGCTGGTCTTGGTAAGATGATGGGAGGTGTTACTCCTCAAGAACAAAAGATGGCAGAGCTTGAAAGAATTACTGGTAGTATGCCAGACTTTGACCCTACAGACCCTTCACAAATGAAAGAGATGTCCTCTAAGTTATGGACCGGTGGCTTTTATGATGAAGGTATGAACATGTTAAAGGAAAGCTATGAGATGCAAAAGGTAGATGCACTTATGCAATACTATAAAGACCAAGGTGAAGCTGCTTTAGCTAACGCTAATGAAGTTACTCCTACTAAACGTGATACAAGCATACCTCAAAATGAATATGACATTGCACTTGGTTTGGTTGAAAGTAATTTTTCAACATCTTGGTATGATTTTGTAGACCCTGACTTACCTTCGGGTTCTTCAAAAGAAGGACTAGCACAATTCATTGCTCAAACAGCTAGAAATACTAACTCTAGTATGGACCAAGTTATTGGTTTAATTAAATCTGGACAACTTAAATTTAGTCAAGGAACAACTGCAGCATCTACTGCTCCGGCTGGTACTACTACTACTACCACTGCCGACCCTTCTGTAACTTTACCTAAAAGAAACTAAATGGCTATTGAAAGAGCTCAACAACCTGCTTACACAAGCGGTGCTGCAGCCAGTGCTGCTGCTGAAGCAGAGTATCTACGTGACCAGAACAAACCTGATGAAGGACAGTTAGCTACTTTAAACTCTGAGTTTGATTCTCAAGGAACAAACAATTCATATTGGGATTCTGTTTATAATCAATACACAGAACAGCACGGTTCTGCTGTAGAAAAAAATAACATGGAGGAAGCTGCTAGATTAAATGCAGAGTATACTGCGTTGATGGATAGAAAAGATTACTTTGATAATGTTACTCTTGAAAGTATGTATGAGGACCAAAGTGAACAATGGACTTGGGATGAAATAAAATACAATGACCAGTTAATAAATTCATTAAGAAGAAGTAATGGAGCTTATAATGAATACGGTGAAGAAAAAACCATAGAACAATTAATGACAGAGTTTGTACGTGACCAGCAATACCTTGAATATAACATGGTTAATAAAGGTATAAAGGCTGCAAGTTATGATGAAATGACTGACTTACAAAAAGAAGATACTGCATTACAATATTTATCTTTTCAAAAACTTTATGGTACTTCTGGTAAAGGTGGTATATCTTCAGGTCAAAGTTGGGTAAACATAACAGGTGCTTTATTAACAGACCCCTCAAACTATATAGGGGTAGGTGCTTTTGCTAAAATGTTTGGTGCTATAGGAATAGGAAAAGCTCTAACTAAATCAACTTTTAATAACAGAATGAAAGCTATATTAGCTAAACGAGGAGTTGTAAAAACAACAGCAGCTAGTTCAGTTATTGGTGGTGCTTATACAGGTTTAGATAAATTAAGTGACGAAACTATTCTTGCTAATGCTGACCTTCAGGAAGGTGTAGATTGGGGAAATGTAGCTCAAGCTACTGGTTTAGGTGTAGGTGTAGGTGGTGCATTAGGTTTTGTTATAGGTGGAACATCTAAGGTTTTTAATAAACTAGCTGATGATTACATAACAAAACAAAATCTTACTAACTCAGCTTTTATTAAAGAGATAGCTTCTAATGTTACAGATGAAAAATCATTAAAAACTTATTTAAAGAAAATAGGTTACTCACGAAAAGAAATAAAAAGTGAGCTTCAAAGATATAGAGAGTGGGATTCAAAACAATCTATAGCTTTACCGGGAGCAGAAAAAAGTTTTGATGTTCCTTTAACTCCTAAGAATACAGAAGCAGGCACGTTTGGTCCATCTACAAAAGATGAGTTTAAAGCTAGTGGTTCCAGACAAACTGCTGAAGAAGTAAATGCAGCAAGAAGAGCAGCAGAGGTAGTAGATGATACAAGTCCAGCTACTGAAGCTATATACTATCCGGGGCAAACAGCAGATGAAGCATCTACTATACTTAAAGAAGTAGAGCCTACATATAGTACAAGGTTAGACACTAAGCCTAGAGTAGAAAAGATAGCAGCAAATGTTAAACCTAAGTCTACAATATTAGAGCCTAAGTCCAGAGTATTAAAAGAACTTGATGATGCTAAGTGGACACCTGAATATTCTAAAGCTCCTTCTGTTGCTGTTAGAGAAATTGATGGCACTGTACCAATTAACCCACATGAAGGAATTGCTTTACCAGCTAAAACTGAAAAAGTATTAAAAGAAATTCGTCAGGTAGACTCTACTTCTAATGCTAGTCAATTAGAAATTGCAAACTCTAGGGTTTTAAGAGAGAAAATAGATAATACTTTCACACCTGAAGAAAAGGTGATGATTAAAGAAGGTGAAGATTTAATTGATGAAGCTTTTATAGACATTGAATCAATAGATATTCCCATATCTTTTTCTAGGTTAGGTCAAAGAGCCTATGATTGGATTAATAATACTATGGGTAAAGGTGCTACTCGTATGTTATATGGAACTGACGCAATACTTGTACGTTCAGGACAAAGGCCAATAGCTGAAGCTATAAGTTCTGCTCAAGCAACAACTGATATTAACGTAGCCAGAATAGCTAATGACTTACAAACTTTTGTAGCTAAGAATGCAGATGAATTAGGTGAATTAAATAAATTAATTGCACGAGCTGTACCTGAGAACCAAGCACAAAAAGATTTCTTAGCTATGCTTAATAAGAAAAAAATGGCACAGTTAAAAGTTGCTCGTGACACAGGTGTTATTAGTAAGGCAGAGTACGCTAGGTTTAAACACGATAAAGGATATGTACCACGTGTATGGAACACACAAAAATTAATTACTTTAAAAGGTGCAGAAGAGTTTAGTGTTTTCTTAAACAGAATATGGGGTAAAGACCCTAAAGAAGTACGCAACCTTATAACAAATCTTACTGGCGAAAAGAAACTAACAGATGAAATAATAAATTCTAAGTTTTCTCCTGAAAATATAAGAGCTATGTTTAGAAGGAAGGCTGATAGAGAGATGGATGTTAAGCGTTCTACTCACTTAGAGTTTGAAAGAAAATTAAAAATTAAACCTGAATTAGAAAGAGAGCTTGATGCTTTTATGGCAGCTCCTTTAGACAGGTGGACAAAGTTTTTTGAAGATGTCATCAGACGTAATGAATATGCTAAAAGGTTTGGTAAGAATGACGAAAGAATAAAAAAGAAGATTAAAGAAATGAGAGAAAAGGGTATGGGTAGGCAGGCTGAGGATGTCCAAGAGGTTTACTTTACTGCTGTAGGTGACCCTAAATACTCTGAAACTATTAGAGCAAGGATGGACAATCCTAGACTACAACAAGCAGTAGCAAAGGTTAATGCTTTTCAAAACTTAAAGCTTGGACTAGCTGCTATTCCTAATGCTACACAGGCTTTTGTTAACGGTACTGTTATGCTTACTAAGTCAGGTAGTTTATTAACAGCTCCTTTTAAAGCTATGAGTTCTTTGGTTAAAGCTATTGTTAAAACACGCCAAGGCATGGATGCTGTACATAATGCAGGTGTACTAGGTGAAATAGATTTATCACGTATTGCTACTGAGAATATGCCACACGCTAGAATAGTGGAAAGAGAATTTAAAGGACCATTAAAATATTTGAATGAGCCTACTGCATTTCTTAGAGCTACTGGTTTCTTAGGTGTTGAGCAAATGAACAGAAGAGCAGCAGCAATTATGGCTCATGGTCACGTATCTAGTATTAATGCCAAGCTACAAAGATTAGTAATGCAGGGTAAAGGAAACTCTAAAAAGAGTTTGATGTTGCAAAAAGAAATGAAACAACTAGGCATAATGAATCCATTGAAGGGAGATTTAACAGCTAGAGATTATGCTATTAGTGGACATATGTTTAACAAACATGTTAACTTCTCAGGTGAATCTTTTAATTTACCTGTTAACTGGCAGAAGCCTTGGTTTAAATTAATGACTAAGTTTAAATCATTTATGTTTTACCAAGCTAGGTTTCTTAAACGACAGGTAGCTGATGAATTATTTATTAACAAGAACCCTAGACCATTACTGGCTTACTTAGCTGCTGCAGGCATAGCAGGTAATCAAGCAGAGTTAGCAAGAGCTTTGGTTTCAGGAAAAGAAATAGAACAAAACAGAACAGCTTTAGAGTTATTAATTTCTGGCATAGGTAATGCTGGAGGTGCAGGATTGTGGTTTGACACAATGCAACAAGTAGCTACTAGAGGACCGGGTGGTGCATGGTCTGCTATTACAGGACCTACATTCTCAGACATTGCTTACACAGCAGAGGACTTAGCTAACTCTGATGTGTTATCAATTATAGAAAGAATGTCACCAAATCTACCGGGTAAAGGAATGATATTTAATGAATGGAGGGACCAGTAATGGCAGGAATGTTTGATGCAGAGTTAGACCACCCAAGTTTTTCTTTTAATAATGATGACGCTTTTAAATATTTAGGTGAGCAAGATAAGCGTGAAGATTATTTAAAAAAACTAGCAGGTCAACAAGCACCTAGTGAAGAGATACTAGCACAACTAAGAGATTTAGATGAGTCAGAATTAAGGCAGGCTGTAAGACAGATACCTGATGATGCTGATAGAAAGGAAATGTTAGAAGCTTACTACAACCAAGGAATGTAATATGGCATTAGGTCCTGTTGTAAAAGGTGTACTTAAAGGCTTGTTTAGTGCGTTAGACACTAAGGCAGGTGCTCCTGTTGCTCGTTCTTTGGCAGGTAATGCTCAGAATGATTTAAAACCTTCATTGTTTTATTCACCCAATCCTATTAAGCGAGGATTAGGAATGGGCATAGGTCTATTAAAGACTGGCTACTCTGCAGGAAGAGAACAACTTGACCCTAGGTTATTAAAAATGCGTGAAACTACAGGCATTAGTGATAGAACTAAAACACAAGTAGACAATCAACTAAATAAAATAGATGCGGTACGCCAACAGGTTGATAATAGAAATCCAAAAGATTTAACAAAAGAAGAAAAAAAATTAAGACGAGAATATCTTAAACAAGAAAAAGAACCTAGTAAGATAATGATGGGTCAAATGAATTATCAAACACTAGCTAACAGACAGCAAGGCGTTCCAAATCCTATACTAGATGAAATGTTACCAGAGAATTTTCTTGGTAGTGGTATGTTAATAGATGCTAATGGCAATATAAACGTAGAAGATTTTATTAAGATAAAGAATTTTAAAGGGTGGGAAACAGAAGGTAAGTTTGGTGAAGGTAGAATGAAAACCATGCTTGATAAAATTTTAAAGGTTAATGAACCTGCTATTCCAAAAGGAAAACCTTTACAATATTATGTAAGACAAGATGCTCCTTCTGATGCTTCAGGTAATTTGGTTTTTGAAATGCAGTCAGCACCTAGAATGAAACAGATTGGTAAAATTCTTCAGGATAGGGGTACGTTGTTTGATAATATAGATGATATGGCCAATTACCTACGTAAAGAATTAGAAACAAATCCTAAGTACACTATTAAAAAACCTAAAACAAATAGATTTGGATTGCCTGTATACAGAAAAGATAAAAAAGGTAATCGTATTATGGAAACAGAAGATAAACAAATAGGAGTAGGTAGCTCATGGGAAGTCAGGGATGGTGCTATATGGTTTGATGATAGTTTTAAAAGTAGTGACTACCTTTTAGGTGGTGTTAATGTAATGAATTTTCTTGAGGTTAATGGAACGAGAGGCTCAATGATAAGTGACATCAATGACATAGTAGGCATGGCTATGCCATCAGGTGATAATGCTATGACGGTATCTCTTCCTAAGCTTGCTAATATGTACGTTAAAAAAGAGCAGAACCTTGGTCAAGCTCAGTATAATAAAAAAGTAGAGGAAACTTTAGAGCGTCTAGGAGCTAAAACAAAAGCTAAACAAAAGCAACAAGGAAAGAATAAACAAACTACTGAAAGAAAAGAACAGCTAAGGGAAGGAAGAGTAAAGGAAGAACAGATGGCTAGAGTAGAAGCTATCATACCAAGAGAAGCTTCAGAAAGAGGTACTAAATATAGTGATGCTTATAAAGATTTAATGAACGACTATAGAGCAGGTACTTTATCAGTAGCTCAAACAAAAGTAGCAAGAGATATACAAGCTTTGGATATTAAGTTTGAAGATTTAACTATGAAGGACTGGATGAAATACCTAGCTAAGATAGGAGTTGTTGGTGGTGGAACTATAGCTTTAACTAGAGGTGACAACTAATGGACAATGCTTTAAACATAGCAAGCCTACTAACTAAATACTTCCCTGAGAGTGCCATATCTGCTATTCTAGGCAACATTGATGTTGAAACAGGGGGTAGCTTTGACTACCAACAACAACAGGAAAATGGGAATGGTTATGGATTGTTCCAATTTGACTCACAAAAAAAACCATATCTTAAATGGCTAGAACAAAGTGAACTAACTGACAGTCCTGAATCACAGATTAGATTTGTTGCTGACTCTATATACAATGATAAGTATGACGCAAAGGGAATGTTTACTGGTGCGTTAGATATTGGAGGGAAGAGTAGGAAGAAGATACGGAAGTCTTTTGAGGAAGGGTCTACTGCTGACATTACTAAAACTTTTTCTCAAGAATATGAGCGTCCTAGTAAACCTCACATGGATAGGAGGTTGCAATCAGCAGAAGATTTTGATAAGTTTAAAGGATTGTTTACAAACCCTTCAGAGTTTCTATAAGTTTAACTAGGTTCACTAGCTGTAACTTACTTGCGTTGTTGTCACCACCCATCACACTTCTTTGAGGTAGCTTAGGTAGTATTTCTTTTAGCTTGTCGACTGGGAACACAAGACTACAAACCAATTGGTTATCAACAGTTAGGTTATGTACCCATAAGTCAGCTTCAGTAGCTGCAATTCCACTAGGCTTACCATAACTTTCACTCTCTATACAGATGTTACCTGTTTGTGCCCACTTGTCACGTTCAGTCTTTACTTCACAAGTCTTAGCACCGGAGAACATTTCATCAATGTACTTCTCCCACTGCTGTCCGAATGACAAGTCAATGTCAAACTTCTTTAATTCTTTTATGTCGTTGCTTTTGTTTAAAGGCATATTGTTTCCTTAGTTTTAAGTAGAGTATTGAGGTCCTGTCCATACGAACAAGACCCCTATTAAACATATTATGCACCGGCAGGGGCACCTAGCCATCCGAATACCAATGCAACAATCACTACACCTAGAAAAACAGTAAGTGATTTGTTCTCAAGAACTTGGTTAATTATATCTTTCATAACTACTCCTTTAAAGTTTAACATTATACTAGCCACCCTTTACGAAGGGCATCCAGAAACATAACAACATATATCAACGACACTGCTGATACACTACCTACCCCTAGCATTGCTAAGTTAAATAGTTTCTTTGGTGTTACTCCTTTATTATACCACATATTATTCTCCTAAATTAATTATTAATATTTGTAAAGCTAAAATAAGTAAGACTGTTTCTATCATTCTATATCCCTCTCTTCTTCAACCAAGTCAACAAGTTCACATACACTACCAGTACAGGCTAGTGCTTTAGTACCTACAGTTTGGTCAGTTAATTCATACTGACTAATCAAATCCCAGTTAACTTCCTTAGGCATTTTCCATTGTAGTTCATCATGAGTCTTTCTATCACACTCTTCATACGGTGCTTGCTGATATGTGTGGTCAGAGTGAGGTAGGAAAGATACACCGGACACTTCATCAAAGTGTTTGTATACCCACGCACCTACTTCCATCCACTCATGTTCCCTAACACTAATGGTTACACTAGGCTTGTGCTCACAGTAGTATCTTTGATACATAAGCCAGAGCTCTAGTTGTTCAATAGCGTTCCTCTCGTTCCTAGTTACTGCACCCTTAGGAGCTTTCATAGGGAAGGAGAATACTTTCACACTGTTAGGTTTCATTACATCAGGTTCAGCAGGTATACCTTGGTCCTCCATTAGCTGTGCTATTGGGTCCTTAGAATCTGCTCTAACCCTACGGATATAGTAATCACTATGTCTAGTGTGTATACCACTGGCACTATCAACTAGCTGACTGACTGTACCACTAGGTTTAATAGCAGTAGTAGCAGTAGCTTGTTGAATGCCTAATAACTCTGCCCAATGCTCGTTAGTCTTAACAGTTTCTTTCTTTAGTTCCGTTAAGAAATCAGGCAAGCTCTTCTTACCGTAGTGTCCTCTGTCTGTGCTACCACCATTCATAAACTCATTGTCCATGATGCCAGTCAATGACACACCTAGTAATGCTTCCTCTTCTGTATTGTGTACCCACTTAGGACGCAGACGTTTGATGTTAGTCAGTGAAGCTTGGAAGGTACCAAGTATACTAGCTAGTCTAACCTTACGGAGTATATCCTTTTGCTTATCTTCTGCTCTGACTACTACCTCAGTTAGATTACAGAACTGTCCATCCCTAAGAATGATTTCACTACAAGGGTTACAACCAAAGTCATGGTCAGTGTCACGTCTACCAATAGAAGCTACCTGTTTAATTGCTGCTTCTCTGTTGAATATACCACGCTCACCTGACTTAGATTCATATAGAGAAGTCCACTCCTTCATGAAGATACCAATGTCTGGCTTCTCTGTGTAGCATACACTGTTATTACTTAGTGCCATCTCAGGGGTATCAGACCACCATTGACCGGACTTAGCATTACGCATGCGTTCATCAGTTAGGTTAGACAAAGAGATAAGTGCAGACCTACGTACACCACCCACTACAACTACCTCTGCTATCTTACACATCATACGGTGACACTCATAGCTAGTTAGCTTACGACCTACTGCATCTTTAAATAGATTAGTAGAGAAGTTAAACAAGTCCAGTAATGGTTCAGGTCCTGATGCTCTACCACCAAAGGTAGATAGTCTAGCACCCTTAGGTCTTACCTTAGAGAAATCCCACTTAGGCATCTCACCATCATAGAGATAGGTAATAAGTTTACGGAACGCAGACTGCCATCCTTCCTTAGAATCCTGGACTACGATGACATCCTCTACATCTACTAGCTCTTCTGGTACCTCTGGTAGTTTGTTTACTTGCTGTCGCTCTACACTAAAGCCAACACCAGTACCATGCATAAGAACGAATAGACATTCATCAAATGCTTTAGGATGGTCAACACTAAGGTAAGCACAGTTGTACCCTGCTATGTGGTTCTTAGCTAAGGCTGGACCTGCTGTCATTAGTGCTCTCATGCTAGGCATAACATCTAAGTTAAGCACAGCTTCCTCAAGAATCTTACGAGTCTTGGGTACTAACTCTTGGTTAGTGTTTTCTTTCAGATGTACCTCCATGAAATCAAAGTAGCGTGCTACTGTTTCCTTCCATGTTTCTCTACGTTTCTTTTCAGGTAGCCACCTTGCGTACCTGCTAAGAGCAATAAAGTTTTGGTAATCAGTTGGTAATTTATTCATCCTCTATTCCTTTAAATTTATGTAAGTTATCAATAAGCTTGTCGTCAAATCTTTCTATCAGTTCCTCAGGCTCTATATCTAAGAAGTCACAGAGCAGACAGACATCAAACTCTTGGGTTATCTTTTCTTTAAGTTCATTTAGCAGTAGTGCCATAACGCTTTAGCTCCTTCAATGTGTCTGTTGTGAACCACTTGAACCCTTCTTTCTCGCACCACTCACCCATAGTAATCTTGGAACCCTTCCTAACTTTCTTGTTAGCATTGGTCAAGACAAACACAAGCTCCTGTGAATGTAATGAATCTCGAATAGCTTTATACTTTTGTGTGTCGCCTACTCTGAAGTATCCTTTACACTCTACTAATATATTACCCTTAGTAAAATCAGGTATGTACTTACGCTTTGTTATGTATGGTATGTGGTAAGGTTCATAGTTCCAACCGGTTAGCTTATCACCAACACCGGCTTCAAACTTGTTCCTATATTTAATGGTATTTGTTTTCATCTTCTCTTATAAAAGTAAACTCAAGTTCACCATCTCCTTCCGGTATAAAATCTCCTTCAAGTAAGAAGGGTTGTTGTAGACTTTCCAACATCAGAGCCATACTAGATACTAACTCATCTGGACTGTCACCTGTGGGTACAGCAGGGTCGACAGCAAAGCTACTGATTGTACCATCAGGCTCATAAAAAACCTCTCGTATGGTACACACACCATCCTTGTCTATCATCCCTCTGTATCTCCACTCCATTATTTATCCTTCTTCTTAGACTTCTCTTTAATCATGGCTTGTATAAACCTAGAGCCATCATAAAAAGGAATGCCTTGTAGTTCCCATCCCATGTCCAAAGCTCTGTTCACTTGAGGTTCAAAGCTACGCACGTCTGCTACTATTAATTTATATTCTTTACTCATAATTTCTAATCTCCATTACTTTAGGTTCTACGTTGACTACAGCTAAGAATCTTGGGCCAGTTGAATAGGCAAAGACTCTCATGTCAGGGTAACAATGTTTCTTAAACTCACAGTAAGAACATCCTATAGGCAGTTTCATGTTGCCTGATTTACCATCAGCAACTAGGTCATAACATGGCTCAGGAATTGTATCTGATTCTATCATCCCTTTGACATGCTTGATTCTTTTTACTACATCTTTATCTAACAGGTCCACCTTTGTTACAGCTAGGTGTCCGTTTGATTTATCCATGGCTAGGAAGCATGCTTCATCAGCACCCTCAGCCTGACCATAGCCACTGATTTGGTCTATGTATCCAAAGGGGTCATCATATTGCAGACTGTTCTCTTTGAATTTCTTGAAGCCATAGGTTGATGTAGACTTTACATCACACAATAGACCATCAATCTTACAGTCCATTGAACCCTTGATACCTTCAAGCTCTACTCTCTTCTGTTCATCTGTTACATCATGACCAGAGAGTTTGACCAAAGCTAGTATCATCTCTTCAATCAAGTGACCATAAAGAAACTTGATTAAAGTGTGAGCTTTTAATCGCTCACCTTTGTACTTATCTTTCCTGTGTTTATACCATAGCTTCCTATCAGGGTGTCCAATGTTAGACATCCTTAATGTACCACCACTAAAGTCCTTAGGGTATAGCCAATCTCTAAGGATTGATTCCATGTTGGAACCGAAGTCTTTAAAGATTTGTTCAGCAGGTACCCTAGCAGGGTGACTCTTTGTTTCAGCTAGGTCGTATATATCTTGAACTAAGTTATCAATCTTGCTCATTTCTTTCTCCCAGTTTATGGTCTATTAGTTTCTCAATAAACCATCTTGCTTTACGGAGGTCATCTATCTGTCCATCCCCTCCTTCTCCATGCTTGTGAGCATGTCTACATATATACTTCATAGCTGATGCAGTTAGATAGTCCATCTTCTGGTCAAGTATAAAGTCTATTACTTCTATCTTGCCTTGCCTGTAATGGCTAGGGTTTACGTTGTCACATGTAAAGTTAGTGCGTTTCATTCCACGTTTCTCCTATCTTGTATTCACCATCCAGTGGACAGTTAAGGTTAAAGGCTTTACCTGCTTCCTGTATAGACTTGACAGCAAGCTTGCCAAAAGCTTTAGCATCCATGTCAAGAACTTCTGTCTGTATCTCGTCATGTATATTACCTACAATTTTATACTCACAGTTATAGACACGAGCCTTAACGTCAAGTAATGTTAAAGCTTTCTTCATGACAATAGCACCTGCACCTTGAAGTAAAGTGTTGAGAGCAGAGTGTTCAGACCTTACCCATATACGCCTACCATCTAAGCCTACGAGGTAGCCACGCTTGGATGCTGTTGCTACACGCTCACGTAAAGACTTGAGAGCTGGTGTGTTATCAAGGAACTTACGCTTCACTTCCTTACCATCAGCAGATGTACCACCTACAATGCTACCAATCTTCTCATCACCTGCACCATATAGGAAAGCATAGATAAAAGTCTTGGCTTGGTCACGTGTAGGTAAACCAGCAGACTTTTGGTTAGCAGTATGAATGTCACCATCTAATACCTCACGAGTATAGGCAGGGTCATTCATATAGTGGGCGAGCATTCGTAACTCAAGACCACTGGCATCCATACCTACTAGGAAGTTACCATGTTCTACGGTCCATAGCTTACGACACTCTGTACCATAAGGTGAATAGGATGCTGGTACCTGTGCTAAGTTAGGTCTAGCATGTGTCATGCGACCAGTTACAGCACCGATAGGATTAACATAGCCACGTACTCTACCATCAATCTCGATTGCATCTACCCAACTCTGCACCTGTGCTACACGTTTCTGTAACATAAGGTACTCGGCTATCTGTTTAGCCTGTGGTAAGTCTACCTCATTAAGTACACGCTCATTGACAATGACATTACCTTTCTCTGTAAAGTCATTAGGCTTCCAACCAAAGTGTTGAAGGTACCTAGATATCTGTTGACGAGAGCCAAGGTTAAAGTCAGGGAATATATTATAACCCCAACTGTTGTCTGTGTTCTGGTGTTTGTAATGAGCACCCTTATCTAGCTGTGCTTGTGCACGCTTGGACGTACTACCATCCTTGTTGTACCACTTGTCACCGGGATGTTGTAAGTCTATCCACACAGGTAGTGGCTTGAATGTATTACGTACATCAACCTCTACATTATGTAGCTTCTCTCTCAACTCACCGAGTAACAGATTAGCTTCACGCTCATTGATAGTCCAACCATTGGCTATCTGTTCAGTTATGATACGAGCCACGTCATGCTCAAGCTGGATGCTCTCCTCTCTAAAGCTTGAGAGTTCCTTGCTTAATGTTTCGTACACCTTCTCGGTCAACTCTACATCACGCTTACAATACTCAACCATATCCCAAGAGAACTCACCCCATTCAGAGTGGTCACCTTTACTAAAGCCAAGACGATTACCCCATGACTCTAATGAATGACCTGCTTCCCTGTTAGGATGACCAAGTCTGGACATGACTAACGTATCTTGAACAGCTTTTTCCCATTTGAATCCCGTAAGTCTTTCCAGTACGGGTAAATCATATCCAATAATATTATGCCCACAAATGTGAGTAATGTTATTAAGACGTACCCAATCAGCAAACTCAAAAATATCTTCGCCAATAAAGACATTAGTAGTTCCATACTCTACCTCCTTTGCAACTATACACCATATAGTATCAGGTCTAAGACCGTTAGCTTCTATGTCTAGTATAATTTGTTTCATTAAAATTCTCCCACTGAATCTGTTTCCTTCATTCTACCAGTTTCTTTGTCGTAATGTAGAGAACATGCAGGACCAGTGAGTCCACTGAATCTATTCTTTAAGACTCTAAGTATCGTAGTGTTACGAACAACGGGGTCCTCTGCTTGTTGATTTCTTTCTAAGCCAATCACCATGTCGGAGAGCTGTGCAATACTGGCTGAACCACGAAGCTCTGACAGGCTTATCTGTCCACCTTCTTCATGACCTTTACCCATTGGTCTACGTAAGTGAGAAACAAGGAACAAGCCTATGCCTGTTTCCTGTACGAGCTGTCGTAACTTAGTCATGATACTATCAATAGCTTTACGCTCATCAAGTACCTCTTGGTCACTGACTACGATAGACAGGTGGTCCAGTACAATCCACTTACAATCTAAACCTTTAGCTAGGTAGCGTACCTTAGAGAGTAAGTTATCCTCACTGGTACTACCGAAGTGGTCATACATAAACACACGACCTTTGCCCATCGTCTTATCCCAGTAACCTTTAAGCTCGTCATCATCTATGTCTTGCATGTTGAGGTGCAATGGTTTGTTAGCTTCAATGGACATAACACCTAGCGTAGTATTCTTTACGCTCTCCTCCAAAGCTAAGATACCTATGTTCTCATCAGTTGCATTGAGCAAGTAATGTTCCAGCTCTCTAACCATTTGAGATTTACCCATGCCAGAGCCACTTGTAATAGTTACAAGCTCACCCTTACGGAAGCCATAAGTTAAATCATTAACGCCTGCCCAAGGATAAGGAACGGACTCGACACGTATCTCCTCTGTCAATATGTTCCATGTGTCCTCACTAGCTACAATACCATCAGGTCTGTAAGGTTTAGCATCCCACCATGCTCTGGTGAAATCACTAATCTTACCTGCTAGTAACATCTCGTTAGCATCCTTGAGTGACAGGTTACACACCTTAACTTTATTAGGTGAGAACAAATCTACTACACTCTTGGTCGCTTCCTTACCTGCCTTGTCTGTGTCAAAGCACAACACTACCCAGTCAAATGACTCTAGGTACTCAAGGCTACGTTTAATATCATTCTTCGCACCCTTAGAGCCAGTGCGTAGACTGACTGATGCGTACTTGTTACCGAACATTTGGTGAACACTCATTGCATCAAGCTCGCCCTCACAGACTGTGATGTACTTACCACCACCCTTGAATATGTTCTCTCCAAATAGTCCTACATCTTTACTGTTACCATCATATAGAAAGTCCTTAGACTCAACAGTCCGTACCTTATTACCTAGATGCTCACCATTGTCAGCATCATGGTATGGATAGCAATGCTTCTTGATTAAACCATCCTCTCCATACTGTAAGGTAACCCCATACTTTCGTACTACATCCTCGTTGATACCTCTATCTACTATGGCACCACTGTTACCTGTAAATAATTCCATACTCTTATCCTCTATAATTGGTTCAGCTTTACTCTGACCGTTAGGTCCTTCCCAATGTCCACAACCAAAACAATATCCTTGACCAGTAGAGTACCTTGCTAGGTTATCTTTACTGCCACACTCTGGACATGGTTCATGTTGGACAAAGGTGCCATCTTGCTGTTCCATAATTTATCCCAGTTAAATTAGTAATGAGCAGTTTATTGGACTTCCACCATTGGTACTGCTCAACCTGTAAGATGTACTAATGTACAAATAAGTGACATAACATGTTATGCCTATTAGAACGGAACA
>JACLAB010008425.1_pt1 | contig 31841 bp, 21 predicted proteins | sample 8027921 | NCBI WGS metagenome assembly JACLAB01 (sample SAMN15725117, study PRJNA655200) | protist metagenome | isolation source: fluorescence activated cell sorting (FACS) single amplified genomes of... | place: USA: West Boothbay Harbor, Gulf of Maine | collected 2000-07-19 | reverse complement strand
TCGTACGACGAAGTACTCACACATACTTCGGCCAAGGTTTTATTTGACACCGTACACGGCAGTGGTTGGTACGCCAAAGAATCAGTCGCTGGTAGAATTTCTCCAGCTTTGACGCATTGCTCCAACCAAAAGCAAGTTACGTATGTCGTTTCGACTTGTTTCATTCGTTCGAGCTCATGACGTTCCTTTGCATCCGGCGCTGCTGGACATACAACATAGTTTGCCGTGATAAACTCTCGTCCGCTACGTGAATCAATGACTTGCCCACCTCCTTCACTTATGTATTCACGTGAAACTGAAGCTTCATCCTCGCACAAAAGTGCCGACAAGGCAATTCGAACGTCAACAAACGGTGTGAAAATACGAGCAGCTTCGCCCGATTCATCATGCCTGTCGACAGCAAGTGCTTCCGTCGCTGGCAACTCAGTTGCTGTGTGGAAAAACGTCTCTGGCACATTTGACACATGTGTCTGCGCGAGCACTTCTCGAGTGAGAGGATTTTGCGCTCGAGGCACAACCTTTGGAGGTGATCTTACATCGACCGTTTGCACTGGTAACGTTGGTTTTAAACGACTTGTACGCTGCTGAGCTTGGTCATCACCCACTCCACTAGCTGATTCAGTAGGATTACTTGAAAGCGCCCCTGAATCGCTGCGCGTAATCAAATTCTTGCATCTCGCCCAAGCTTCGTCAGACACTAAATAATCCTCTATCGGTAGACATGCTTTTTTCTTTGTGCATTCTCCGAGCCAATCAGACAGAACACACCTCTCCTTTGCCATCTTAACTTCATTCATTTGCCAAGGAGTGACGAATCTACTCATAACTATGTGCGTTGCCTTTCGGAAATCCTTCGTGGTAATCGCCGCACCCAGGCGTACGTGTTTCACAATTGCGCAGGAATACTGCTGTTCACGCGGCGACTCAAATCCAACAAGATAAATTCGACAACCAAACAGATAATGCGAATCCCAAGGCGTATGATCTTCTGCTACCGGCGGAGGAACCCACTTTGCCTGTTTTTGCACCTCAGGTGGGGGTACGTCCACCAACTCAAAACGTGCCTCATCTAATCTCTCACCGGATCGCTCGCACTCATCCAACCACCTATCAGTAACAATTTTTACTGTTCCCCACTCCTTGGCATGTTTGTATTTCAAACTATCTTTCGATGCCGCAATCAAGTGCGTCGTCTTCTTCTCCACCAGGTCTCCCATGAAAATACCACCAATCCTACTCACGCTCTCCTCAATCTTCTTCCTTATCTGCAAGCTCGTGTAGCCTGTCAAGCTCACCACACAACCCGTCAACGGCAACACTTTATATCTATCCATAGGTGCTAACTTCTTCGCCTTAGCGCTATCCTTCAACCACTGCACGCTGACGACTGGTTTTCGCATGTTTCGAGAAAACTCGTACTTGGCGGACATTGTCATCGCCGCCACGCACACATCGAAGTGCTCCGCCCCCGTCCAGTGTTGTTCGAACGTAATATTTAAGGATGATGCTAGCTGGGCGATTTCGTCCTGCGTATCGATGAGAAGTCGTCGTCAGTCGAGGTTCAAGAGCCGACTAGAGATTCAAACGTACCGTTTCGCGAACATTGAACCCGGTGCAGATGAGCACGGTGGACATCGTTCGCGACGTCGAGGCACGATGTGATGGTATTCGCTATGCTATGCGCGCTGTGCGTACGCGGGTTGACTTTTGGCGCCGCGCCGCGCGCGTTAAAGTGCGGCCAGTTGCGTAGGTGCCTTATTTTTTAAAACGCATGTCGCTGCCGCCACTCGTGAACAAGTTCGAAGGCGATCAGAATATGACGCCTCTATCAAGATATTTAGGCGCAACGCTCGTAAATCGCAAGGAAAGATAATGAATGAAAATATTGGTATGCACATGAGCAGTGGCACTACTGCTTGGCGATTTGCGCAAAAGATTTGAGCAAACCGGCAACTTTACTGTTCAACGCCGCAATTTCACTTTGTTGTGCTTTAACCGTAGCTTCTAGACCACGTACTCGCGTTTCAACCTTCTGATGAACCTGTTTCGCAAGCGTTTGTTCCTTTTCTAAATCTGAGTGCTTGGTTTCGAGCATGGAGATGCCGGTGTTCATTGCCTTGAGACCTGCGCGGCGTTTGTCGTCGTCTTCTGCCAGTGCCGCTGACCACCGTTCAAGTTCTAAAACTCGCGATTTCACTTTAGCTTCTTCCGCCCAGAGCATTTTCAAGTGACTATCTGCGTTCGTCGTCACGTGTTGGTGTAATACACCTTTACAAATAGGATCAACGCATCCTAAGTCGAAATATGGGCATTTCATCAGCTTCATCGAACACGTGCCAACTTGATGCGCGCACATTTCTCTGCGCATCACGATTTGATTGCAATTCAGCGTGCAGGGCACAAGCTTGAAAGAACAGTGGGAGTCATGTTTGTCACGTAGGTGTAGCGCGAAAGACTCGGGACACCCTTCATTCTCACAGCTCACTGGAAGGAATCTGCACTCCATCTTATGCTCGAAGAGTTCATCCTCGTTCGCGCACTCCTTCGAGCAATGGGCTTGGAAATCAGAATCATACAATTCGACGAGTTTAACAGCTAATCTGTTTCGTTCGCTCTCCGCCCAAGCGTTGGAATCAACTAGAGCGTTCTCCATCTTGGAGACGGCATCCTTCGTGTTGCCTAAAAGCCCAGACATCACGCCCTTCTTCGACGTCGCAAACTGTTCTATTCTAAGTGATAAATCTTGGAGCGTACGAGGCTTGCTCGTGTCGACTTCGCATAGCTTGCTCTCGAGCTCCTTTGAGAGGTCCTTTGAAAGCTTCAGTCGACTTGCGTCGGTACTTAGTACGCTCGACTGATGCACGACAGCGCGCGCTACAGCATTCAAGAGACACCCTGCGACATTCGTCGACGTCCCCATGCACACATGATTGCACTTCATCGTGTTGGCGGTCTCTGACGTTGAGGGATCGCACATGACGGAGGCGGGCGGCGACTGGCGGAGGATATCCGACAGATGGCACTTTTTTCAGATTCCTGAACTCTACTCGCTATAGAAGTAGTCGCGCCGACATTGTGCAGGAACGTAAGCGATGATGACATGGAGGAAGTATATTTTATCTAAAATTTTCTGCGTAATTATTGAAGTGTGTGTAGGCAGTGGGTGTTTTGATGTACATTCGTTTTTCGTTTTTCGTGACGGCGTCGTTGTTTCGCTTGGAGGAATAAACAACCTTTCCTCCCATACGCGACGAAGCCACGTCATTTCTCTCATCAGAGCCAAAACGGCTTTAAACGCGCAAAATTTGTAAGCTATTGCGGAAAGCAATCGCAATCCAGTCAGGCTGCGAAGCACTCCATTGAAGCTGGTTGATTTCCGCTCCAGCCGAGTACGCCAAGATTGGATCCAAGCCACCTTCTGGTGGTTGATTCATCGTGGACAGGTCCCAAATCAAGGCTTGACTGTCATCACCAGCCGTGCACATGTGACTCGAGCTATGCGGGGCCCAGGCTAAAGTGTTCACGCTCGCTCGGTGCGAATGAAGTTCAGCAACTGGAAGCGTCGGGAATCGAATATCGAGAACGATGACGGGACTATCCATACAAATAGTCGCCATGTACCTCGGATCTTGCTTATTCCAACCCAAACGTAATAAAGGAGTGTCTGGAGTTTGACTTTCATAGATGATTGTACTGTGATCCTTATCTCTCAAATCAAATACACGCACGCTGCCGTCGGCACTCACGCTCGCGAAGACCTCGGGCCCACCCCAAGCAATATCATACACCTCCTTGTCGTGCGCGATGAGCTGCGTGTCCACGCACTCGCGTTCAATATCCCAAATTGTACACGTTGTATCGATTGATGACGTACCAACACGCTGAAGTTTCGTCTCATTCCAGTCAAAGCTCGTCAATGGTGCGCAAAACTCGCTATTCTTGTTGTTATTCAACAGCGACTTCATCTCCACCGAGTTATCTTCCTGCACTTGCCAGATTCTCAAGTAATCCCCAGTCGTCGCCAACAAATCTTCTTTTGTGCATTCTTTGTCCGGGATGAATAAAATCTTCGTGCATGGATACGGATGCGTGAATGAGCTTTGCGACTCTTCTGGAAAAGTCCCCGTTTCCTCATCCAAAGTCACGATTCGCACCGAGTTGGAGTACTCCTCCACGAAACTCCCGCACGCTAATCGATACGGTTTATCTTGTCGCACCTATGCATGATCACAAAAACACACACACACACAACCTCGTCAGTCGTCATTCATCACACATCGTCATACGCGCATGGAATATCCCAATCGCGCTCGATCCGCGCCGTCGCTCGACGTCGCGCGCGCGTCAATCCACCCAAGCGCTTCTGTCGTTGCACGTACACTCCAATTCGCCGCATAAATCATCCACGGTGCTTCATACGTATAAATCTCCGCGCGTTTCTCCCCATTCGTCGCCATCGTTCACCACACGCGCGCGCGCGCCAACGTCCAAGCCGAGCCCAACGTCGTAGGTCACCCCACCCGTGCGGTGAGAGCGACGGTATAATCGCGCGCCGTGCAATCGTTCGAATCGCGTCCTACGCGTCGTCGACTCGCGCGCGGTGCGACGTCGGTACGCGGGGAATATATATCCTTATATCCCTGTATCCTCGAACGCGAACGCGACGCGCGCTGGTGTGCGTGCGAAGACGGTGTGGCGTCGCGCGCTGACGCGAACGCGCGCGCGCGACAATCCTCGACGAGCGGTCGGTCGGTCGGTCGATGGCGGATCGATCGATGGCGATCGATGCACATCGCGATCGCGCGAAAGCACTCGAGCGCTTTCGCGATCGCGATGTGCATCGATCGATCGATCGATCATGCGTGGGGGTTTGCCTAGGTCGGGGGGGTGCTGGTCGTGGTCGTGATTGGTGAATTGTGTGGGGTGACGATTCGGGGTTGGCCGCCAGAGTCCAGCGCGCGCGCGCGGGGCGTCGACGGTCGCGGGCGACGACGAGAGCGCGGCGAGGGAGGGGTTTGATTGTATTTATTACGCGCGCGCGTTCGCGGGGCGATGGGCATGGATGCGCACGGGGAGGCGACGCGCGACCGCACGATGGTGCACGCGCTCAGACGGTTAGGGACGCTCGAGACGGTGGCTCGCGCGCACGATGCGGCGCCGGGCGCGAGCGTGGATGCGCGGGCGACGATACGAGTGTTGTGTTTAGGTGCGGATAGGCATGAAGGGACGAATCCGCGGGCGACGGCGCGGGCGTTTGTGGGTGTACGAGAGGCGGCGTGGCGCGCGGGCGTGGAGACGGTGTCGGTGCTGTGCGTCGGGCCAAACGTCAAGGTGGATGATGGTGTGGATTTGGATGTGGCGTATGACGTGCGTGATAGGATGTCTTCGTCTTCGTTGTCGTCTATGTCGTCGGATGTTCCGAGTCGAGCGGCGTTACGGGTGGAATATCGCACAGGATTGTATCACGACGAGGCGCCGCCGACTTTGGAGGAGGCTCCAGATGTGGCGTTTGCGTTTAATGCCGGAGTGTGGGGATATGATCCGAGTGATTGGGCGCCTACAATTGAACGCGTCGTAATTGATGAACGCACACCGCTCGTTGTGACGTCGTATACGCTCCTTGAGGCTGAGAGCGACGAGGACGCGATGCGTTCGAGTTTGAGCGAGTTTGACGACAAAGTCAAATGGGTGTGGCAAGCGGAGATGAATCCCTCGCAATCGACCGAGGTGAGGGATCTTGGATTCGATAGATCTGATTACATCGATAGCGACAAAGACTCGTCAGAACTCAAGGAAAATTCCGCGTGGCAGTGCGTCGCGGTGCGCGGATGAAGGTTTTATTTCACCGAGCACGACTCGCGCGCTCCGGTAATCGCATTCATCGCATCGACATGCTTTGTGACGAGAGACCAAGTGGACTCGTCGGAGTGAATGCCGTACTTTGATGTCAAACCGACGCCTCTGTCGTACCAATGCCAGAAAAGAGAGCCCGCGAGCTTTCCTTGACGCGCGTTCTGCTCGGCTAGATCAAACGCGGCGGCAAAGTACTTGTTACGTTCGCTAAAGGTCGACCTATCTTCGACAATCTTGCCGAATTCCTCTAGCAAGAATGGTTTGTTGAACGATCGAGCCGCCATATCGATGTGCGATTGGATGTACTGTCGCATGAATGTCACAGTTTTTGGCTGCCAATTGTCGGGCCAAACGTGAATAGATGCAAAGTCAATACATTTCAACTTAGAGTGACGAGCCCAACTTTGTCCTTCTTCGGCAGCCCACGTCGAGCCGCCGACGCCAGGATTGAGCGCGCGCTCCTCTTCTGAATCACTCAAGTGAAAAAATCCTTCATAGCCCAGACCCACGAGGGTATTCGGTGCGCGCTTCTTGAGGAATGTACACATGTCATTCACCCATTGGCCGATAATCTGAGGCTGGCATCCTTGGCAACGCGCCTCGTTCACAAGATTGTACGCCATGATAGTAGGATCGTCACCGTAGCGACGACCGTTGATAGAGTTTCGACGATTTGTGATCGTATTGATCATGTCCATGAACAAACGGCGCGAAGTTTGGTCGGTATAGAAGTCTTGATGTTTCGACGCGGTCGGCGACATCTCGACGTACTGATCAACTCCACCGACACTATACCAATTATCTGCAAGCACTAAAATGACGCGCAGGCCGCGTTTGCGCGCCTCATCCATTACAAAATCAAGTGATTCGAGAATGTTTTCATTCCAGACGCCAGCAGATTTCTGTGCGGCGTAACCTTTCGTGATTGTATGCGCCCAAAAGCGAACAACCTTCATGCCTGTGGCGACGCCTTCGTTGAATACTCGAATGATATGCTCGCGGCCTGGGAGAGGCAAGTGTCTCGCCGGCGGTCCTGCATCACTCGCTTGTTCAAGTACTTCCCATTGATTCCATCCAATAGCGATAAACCTCTGACCGTTCACCTCGAAATTGTCGCCGTTTACTTGCACAAAGGCATCTGGCAAACATGTCGTCGCAAGGACCTGATTTGAAATGTCCCGCGTGATATCCAAAGCCCCATGTTTGCCAGCGGGCGTCGTTCGAAACCAATCTGAATCGTGATCCGCCATGACGACAGTTGTCATCGAGAGAACCACGACGGCCAAGCGTGCAATCGTCATCATTGCGTCGTGTTGGGAAATGAGTCCGAGGTGAAAGCCGAGGTTTACCGTACACATTACACATTGTCATCGTTACACATGGTCATTGTTAATACACCAAATTTGCTGCTGCTAGTGCTGCTACTTCTAAAGCCATTTGTTTTCTCAAGTTTTCTACGTCCTCGACTAAATGTTTGAAGGATGAAAGCAAGACGTCGCGTTGTATTTGCCCCATGTGTGCGATCAATTGCACCGCGCACTCTCGAGTCAAAAGGCGCACGACTTCTTTTTGAGCCGAGACACTCAGCGCGGATAACGCTTCGGCAGCCAAACGTGGTGGCTCTCTTGAGATTTGGCGTGCACGCATTTTGAACGTTTCTGTCGCTGAGCGTCCTCGTCCACTAGCCCGCGGTCCACGAACTCTACGAGATTCTTTGCGCTGAAAGCTCCCATCGCGACGAAACGAAAACGAGCTCAAGAACTCAGACTCTTCGTTTGGTCGAACTACTTTTTCTCCCTTCAATAATCTGCTTATCTGAGCGATTTCAACCATCGCCTGCTCATCTAAACCACCATTCACGATCTGATTATCATCACCAGTGACTACTTTGGTCTTGGTGCCAAGCTTTTGTGCCCAATCCCATCGTCCACGTTGGCGTTCGCGTTCTATGCGCTTTTTAATCACGCCTTCGATGACTTCTTTTCGCATGGTGTCGATACCGATTTGGAGCACTTGAAGAAGTTTAGCGCAACGCCGCATGATGAATTTGAACTTTTTCTTGTATACTGGGGCAATAGTGGAAAATAGATCGGGGAATTCCTCGTAAACTTGCTGAAAATCTTTCAACGACATGCGCGACGAGCACTGATTACTCAGGTACAAAATGGCACTCTTCACTAACATTCTCGGCTGTCGCAGAAATTCTCTTCGTTCAGCGCGCTGATCTGCAATGTATTTTTCGTGAAAATACGCACCCAACGCATTATTCATGGATGAGTTTTCCATCTTGATGTGTTTCAGCTTGCCAAATTCGCGTTCTTTACGCCTCTCATACTCCCAAAGTATCGCTGAAAACTCAGCTCTATCTATCATTTTGTTGCCGTCGTGATCCATTATCGCGAAAACGAACGCTACGCTACTTTTGATTTCTCCCTTCTTCACCAATTTCTTCGCCTCTTTCGTCGCCAACTCTAAGACGCCGAGCGTCGTGACAAACTCTTCAAAAGTGATTTTGCCGTCGTTGTCGGTGTCAAAGTATTGTAAGATGTTTTGAGTCCATACGCTACGTTTATCTAGGGCAAACACTTGACATAGTTCGCCAACGTCGATGGATCCCGAGCTGTCGATGTCGAACTTCAAAAAGTCCCGCTTCAAGCGCCTCAGGCTCCTCGCACTCCGTACTTGAGCGTCAAACGGGGACAACGTTGGTCGCTTCGGGAGCACACGACGGATGGCTCTCAGACAATAGAAGAGAAGGCGAACGGCAGGATGTTTGGGCGAACTCGCTTCTCCCTCGTCATTTTCGTCGTTCAATGCATCGGGTGGAGGTTCGTCTTCCGATGGAGGTTCTTCAGCCTCCATCGCGCCGCGCAGTGGAGTGAGCATAACTACCGCGAGCGCGTGTTTGGCACATGGTTCGAGTGTCACCGAATAAAGTAATGAAGAATGTTTAATGCGCGCGGGAGCGAAAACGTACGCGTGTAAGTGCGCGTACGTGGGCGTGGGATTTTTAGTGATTACGCCCGCAGTTCAATACTACAAACGAAGTTCGTTCTAATGCGCTCACACTGAGCGCCTATTCGTCTCCTCTCCAACTTAAGCATCGGCCTCCATAGTACCCTTCTCCGAAACGTAGATACCGTCAAGGAACTTACGGATATCCTTATTCTTCACCAAGCACGCCATGTGGATGAGCGCCGCAGACTTCGACACGTTGTCGATGTCGCTGCCCTCGAGGATGATTTGATCCTTCACAGTGTCATCACGAATGCACACAACGCCCGGAAGCATGTTGCACACACGGGTACGCTTCTCACCGAGGAAGTTACGAATCTCGACGACGGTACCACCCTTCTCCATGTTGATGTTCACGGGGAAGTGCGCGTACACGGCGCGCATCTTGTAGCGGAAACCCTTGATGACACCATCGAACAAGTTCGAGACATGGCTAATAGTCGTACGGAGCGCAGCAGAGCGCTTGTTCGAAGAGAACCACATGGTGCCAACGATTTCGTTCGATTCCGTGTCGTGCACGAGGTCGAGCTTGGGCACATGGTGGAAGTCGCGAGACAACTCACCGCGGGGACCGGCGACGGTGATCTTGCGCGCCTTGCACACCTTGATCGTCACGCCCTCCGGGACCGCAAGTCTGATTTCCTTGTTGATGAGTCTCATCGTTCAATCTGTTGTTCGTTCGCAAAACAAAATAAATCGTCGTCAGTGGCGAGTTCTGGAGCGCAATAAAAAAGAGTCACACTGTTCGCGTTCGCGCGCGCCCCGCGAACCCAACCAATAGGGCTTTGCTCGACCCATCGCATCGGACTCGGTCGCGCCCGTCCGCGTCTCCATCGACCTCACGCGAGCAACGAACGACACACGACACCGTTCCACACGCCTTCCACGTGCAAACACGCTCGAACGCCCGCTCGCGCGCGCGCCACCGCGCCCATCCGGTCGACCGAACCGCCCACGTCGCGCCCACATCGCGCGCCCCGCGCGCGCGGACACATCGCCCTCGAACCCCGCCCGTGAACGTCGCTCACGACCATCACCGCGCGGAAACATCGAGAACAAAACCAGCCCACCCACGCCGCCGCGCGCGAGTCGCGCACCACCGCGCATCGCCGCCATCACCGCGCCGTCACCCCGCGCGCGCGCGCGATCGCTCCATTAGGGCTACGGCGTCCACCCATCCACCCGTCGCCTTCCGCGCGCGCGCACCGCGACTGACCGTCCCACGCACACAAACGCATCCGTCACGCATTCGTTGTCATCGCGCCGTCGTCGTCGCCGTCGTCGTCGTCGCGTCGCGCACGTACCTAGAGGAGCTCGCGCGTGCGAAAGAGACCGCATCGAGGCGCGGCGCGCGCGGTTTCGGTCCAGAGGTTCTGGTCGGTCGGACATCGGACATGTGGCGCGTACATACACGCCACCAATGTATCACACACAGACATGCGCGTGATACATTAGTGGCGTGCGCGCTGTGTGTCCCCGTCGGCGGCGCCGTGGCGTCGTCGTTCGTCGACGCTCTCCAGCGCGCGCATCGCGCGTCGCGTCGGGTGAAGTGATGACGACGTCGGTGCCACCGCCGCCGCCGCCATCATCACTGGCGATGCACGAGGGCGAGGGCGAGGGCGATCCATCGCCGTCGAGTCGGTTGTGCGTGAAGAATGTGCCCAAGCACGTGCACGAGGCGCGATTGCGCGAGCATTTCGCGTCGCAAGGGGAGGTGACGGATGTGAAGATTGTGCGTACGACGGATGGGGTGTCGAGACAAATGGCGTTTGTTGGGTTTAAGACGGAGACGATGGCTACGGGGGCGTTGAAGTACTTTGATAGGACGTTTATCGACACGAGTCGGATTGAGGTGCAATACGCGCGAAGCGTGCACAGCGCGCAGATTCCGCGACCGTGGTCAAAGTACTCCCAGGGAAGCTCGGCGAATAAGGAAGTGGAGACGAAGAAGGCGGCGAAGAATGCAGAGCCTGAGGAGGAAGAACGATGGATTGGTGCGAGAGAAGCGAAGAAGTTGGCCAAGCAACAGCTGCGAGAAAAGTTCGACCCGACGTACCAAGCAGAGCAAATGATGAAGGAAGATCCCAAGTTTCGTGAATTCATGGAACTCATGATGCCATCGAAACAAAAGTTCTGGAACGACGGGTTTTTCGAGAACCAAGACGAGCTGGCCGCGCATGGTGATGCTCAAAAGGCGTTACGCGAAGGCGGCGACGCGGGAAGTAGCGACGACGAATATCAAGACATAGATGACGGTGACGACGCAGGTGGTGCGCCATCGTCATCATCACCATCATCCGACGAGGATGATGACTCTGACGATGAATCGGATGATGACGTTGAGTCAGATTCTGAAAAATTGGCAAACGACGAAAAAGTGTCTGATATGGACTACTTCAAATCAAAACAGTCCACTTGGAAGGATGACGAGTCTGGTAGTGACGATGACGATGACGAGTCTGGTAGTGACGACGATGACGATTCAGATGATGCTGGTGACAACTCTGGCGACGACGATGACGACGATGCTAAATCTGGCTCAGGATCAAGTTCTGTCTCTGAGGATACTGAAAACGCCGCCGACGGGGAACCGGAATCCAAGGATGTAAATGCCGCAGATATGGAGGCACTCTCGGAAACGGGCCGCATTTTCGTTAGAAACTTGCCTTACACGGCTACTGAAGAAGAGATTGCGGAATTGTTCCAGAAATTCGGTAAGCTTAGCGCGGTGCACATTCTCGTGGACAAGAGCACGCGTCGCAGTAAAGGCTTAGCGTACGTTACTTATGTGTTACCAGAAGATGGCGTCAAGGCAATGGAGGCGTGTGATGGTTCTATTTTCCAAGGAAGATTGCTTCACTTACTTCCAGCTAAACGAGCACCTCAGCTTTCGACAACCATGGGCGGCGTTGGCCGAGATGCTGACGCGGCAAACGCTGACGAGCCAGAGGACAAGAAGAATGCATTCAAGGCTGAGCGCGAGGCCGAAAGAAAAGCTGATGCGGGTAACACAAAGGCTTGGAATTCCTTGTTCATGCGTCAAGATACGGTTGCGGCTGCTATCGCTGCGCATTACGGCGTCACTAAGGCTGAACTTTTGGAGAGCGCGGCGGATGACCTCGCGGTGCGCATGGCGCTCGGTGAAGCTCAAGTCATTGCGACGACAAAGCAGCAGCTTAAAGAGGCAGGTGTTGATGCAGATTCTTTAGAAAACTCTGCAGCTTCGAGTGGAGCTAAGAACAATAGCAAAGTCAAGCGGAGCAATTGCGTGTTGTTGTTGAAGAACTTGCCATACGAAGCCGAGGAGGATGAGCTCAGAGAACTTTGCGAAAAGTATGGTGGTATTTCTCGATTTATCTTGCCAGACACGCGTACGATTGCGGTCGTTGAGTTCTTAGAAGCTTCAGAAGCGCGTCGAGCATTTACTGGTTTAGCATACAAGCGTTATCGACACGTTCCACTTTATCTTGAATGGGCCCCGGAAGACATCTTTGGATCGAGCGCAAAGGTTGACATTCGAGGCGCTAAAGCGTTGGCGGCTGTAGAGGCAGCGAGCGACATGGCCAAGGAGGCGCGTGAAAAGACAAAGGCCAAAGTGGATGCAGCGAGCGATCTTGGCGGTAAGACAGCTGCCGATGATGCAGTTTCAATCTTTGTCAAGGGGCTTGATTTTGGAACGACGGAGAACAAGTTGCGTTCGCATTTCCTCGCCGCCGCGCAACGTATTTCTGGCAAGGTTATTTCTGAAAGAATTGTCACTCATCGTGGACCTGGTGGGAAAATGTTGAGCCGAGGTTTTGGTTTCTTGGAGTTTGACTCACCCTTGACGGCAAAGTCTGTTTTGAACATTTTGCAAGGGTCGTCGCTAGATGGTAAAACGTTGCGTCTCGAGCTCAGTACGCAAGGTTCAAATAACGATGGTGATGACGAGAAGGGTGAGAAGATTCCAAAAGGCTTTAGCGCAACAAAAGTCATGGTACGCAACGTCGCGTTTGAGGCCACTAAGCGTGATATTCAAAAACTTTTCAACCCGTTCGGTCAACTCAAACAAGTGCGCTTACCCAAAAAGTTTGATGGCGCGCACCGCGGTTTCGCATTCGTTGAGTTCAACACTCGACGCGAGACTCAAGCTGCGATAGATGCGCTCAAAGGCACGCACTTGTACGGCAGGCACTTAATCATAGAACGCGCTGCAGACGATGACGACGTCGACACGATTCGCAAAAAGACGACGGCAAAGTTTGAAGCTCATGAAACGGCGTCGAAACGAGCTCGCCTCGGAGCGTAGTAGGTAGTAGACAACAAAGACTATAGATAAATACAGTAGTATAAAACAATTACAATTACGATGGCGGCGGGTTGAATCTTTTGGCTAGGATGAGGTACTCGCAGTCGCCTCCCGGAGAGTTGTCGTCGATTTCATACTTCATCTTGTTGGTGTAAAATCCATACGCCGAGACGTTCACCTTGAGCACGGTGAGAATCACGGCATCCATGCCCAATATTTTCGATAACTTCTCCACCAAAGTCACTAAAATTTCTCCCAACGATCGTTTCTGGTGCGCCGCCTCGCACTGCAACTCGTAAATGTACCCCACCGGCGCGTCCAAGTGCTCATCCTCTCGTTCAAATCTAAAGTGCACGAACGCCGCGGGCTGTTTCGTCGACGCACTTCGCGCAACAATAAACCTCGCCCCAGCATCATTCAACTCCCGCCTCTTCTCAATCGCATTCCACCCCCACGTTTGTTCATACAACGCCCGCATATTCGTCTTTGTCAACTCAAAGCACCAGTCCCGCGTCGCCTCATCCATCTCCCGACAGCTCGCGTACGTCTCAAACGCGTAATCCCACGGCGATGACGTCAACGCCGACACCACGTCGTGCGCACCACCCTCACCACCCCGCGCCGCGTTTAACTCATACTCTCGCTGCTTCTGCGCCCGTAAAACCCCAGACGCCGCGCGCACGGGCGCTTCGAAATCCTCCCTCGTCTTCCCATTCGCTCGTCCCAGCGTCAACGCCGTGCGCGATGACGATGGTGGTGACGATGATGGCGGCCCCATTGTATCGCTGCCGTCGACGAACGACGAACGACGAACGACGAACGACGAACGACGAACGACGAACGACGAACACCACGCACGAACACCGTCGTCGTCCACGCGAACGCGCACAACACCCCGCGTCGCGCGCTGGCGACACCGCGGTCACTCGACCACTCGACCAACCGACCGACCGACCGACATCGACACCGCCAACGCGTGCCCCGCCAACGCCCCCGACCCGAGACGCGAATCTGCGATCACCCACGATGATTTGAATAAATCATACACACGATATACCTTTATATAGTATACAATAGTGTATATATGTCCGAACTAAAAACGTATCTTTCACACGACCCACGGCGCCGATCGCAATCTCGCGCCCGCGATCGACATCGACATCGATGTCGATCGCGTGATGGGTCGATCGATCGCGCGATGGGTCGATCGATCGATCGATCGATCGAATGCGTTCGCACGGGCGCGTGATGCGATGGATCGCGCGCGCGCGCGGCATACGCGCACGCGACGACGACGAGACGATGAACGCCGTGGCCCAGGTACGTGACGCGAGTGCGATGACGCGTGCGCGCGCGGCGATGTCGACGGTGGCGGTGGCGTCGCGCGCGCGGTGACGCGCGACAACGCGACGCGTGATGGTGCAGAAGAGCAGCGTCGTATCTCGAGAGACGCGATCGGATTGCGTCGCGTGCGGTGTCGCGCGGTGTCTCGCGCGCGTGCGGATGCGATGCGCGATGCGCGCGATGCGCCGTGGCGTGGGGCGCGTGTGCGTCGACGGTCGCGCGCGCGTGCGTCGTGGGTGCGCGCGACGGGGGGAGGGTGGGATCGCGCGCGGGATCGCGGATCGCGCGCGCGACCCTACCGCCGAGGGATATCGCGGGCGGGACGCGCGCGACGTCGGGAGGGGTTGTGTGTGTGTGTGTGTGCGGAGACGTGATGCGTGCGTGTGCGTGATGGCGCACGTGACGTGCGGGACGTCTTGGGGGTGTTCGTGTGGGTCGTATGCGTATGCGCTGTACGCGTACGTACGCGCGCGGGATGTTGACTGACGAGGCGATTGCGCGCGCGTTTCGCGTTTGTAGATGAACCTTACGAGCAAAGTGACCGTCGCTGGTCTCAAGCCGGCTGCCCGCGCGCAACGCGCCGCGGTCAAGACGGAGGCGCGCTGCTCCGCGGCGGATGCGACGCGCAAGGCGGCGTCCTTGGCGGTTGCCGTCGCCGTCGCCGCCGCGCCGTTGGTTGCCGTTGAAGAAGCGTTTGCGCGCGATGTCTCCCCGTACGCTGGTCTCACTCCGTGCAAGTCTAACAAGGCGTTCGCCAAGCGCCAAAAGACAGAAATCAAGGCGCTTGAAAAGCGATTGAAGAAGTATGACGCCGCTTCCGCGCCCGCGCTCGCGCTCAACGCGACGATTGAAAAGACGAACACGCGCTTCGCGAACTATGGCGAATCCGGTTTGCTCTGCGGCAAGGATGGTCTTCCCCACTTGATTGTCGATGGTAACCTCGAGCACCTCGGTGAGTTCGCCGTGCCGGGCTTGGGTTTCCTTTACGTGGCGGGCTGGATCGGCTACGCGGGTCGCAGCTACGTGATGATGAACAAGGAGACCGCCAAGCCGACGGAGGGTGAAATCATCATTGACGTCCCGAAGGCGCTCGGTCTCATGTTCCAAGCGGGTGGGTGGCCGCTTCTCGCCGCCATGGAGCTGAAGAATGGCACTTTGACTGCTCCTGAGAGCGAGATTACCGTGTCCCCCCGCTAAGTGACTTAGACGACATGCTCGTTGAGACGATCCGATCGTCGATGAGACGACCTACTCGTTGTTGGGAAATTGAGCGCTGTATTTCCTTTCACAATCCGTTTAATTAGTCGCGTCTTGTGATACCAAAAAGCTTTCATTACAACATGCCGTCGTCACACGCGCGTATGGTGACGACGACGACTACTATTACACGCGTCTCTCCGAAATCGTCGCCATAGTTTCAACTTCAAGACCGCTGCGGGCGACGGTCGTCAAACGACGGGCCGAAACGCGCCCGCATCCGTTCTCGCATCTTCGCCTCACACACACCAAACACACACCTCCATGATACATGTACCCATACACCATCGCACTCGCGCATCATCGCCATGAAACCAACATCCAAAGTCGTCTTCAACGTCGCGTTCGTCGTTGTCGGGACGCCGTCGCGCGCCCAAACGTCCCGCGCGTGAGCGCGGTTCTCGCCCGCGTCAACACCGTCGCGCCGACGATGACGGTCATCGTATCCGACGGCGCGCTCCAGTGACCGTCGGTGAAGCCTTCCTCGTCGCCACCGCCACCGCCACCGCCGCCGCCGCCGTGGCCGCCGCCGCCGTCGCCGCGACCGCCATCGCCGCCGCGCCCGTGCCCACCATCGTCGCGCCCGCCGTGGTCAAACGCGCGTCGCGAGACGGTGCGCGAGCGCGATCGCGGTCGCGCGATCGCGGAAACGATGATTGGGGTGATCTGTGTGATGCTTGCGTGCATGTCGCGTGCGTGCGCGCGCGGGTGGCGTCGTGCAATGACGTCGAACGACGAGGGGTCGTTATGATGACGAGGATGACTTTTTAGGGGCGCGAGAGGTGACGCGAGCGACTTTAGGCGCGAGAGGTGACGCGCGTACGATGATGCGCGTGCTAGAACTACACTGCTATGCTATGCGACGCTATGCGGGCTATCCCGAGGGAGATGAGGACGAGGCGACGATGGACTCGAGTTCGCTCGCTTGCTCTTCGACGAAAAACTCGATGAGCGAGACGGCGAGGATGGTGCATGCGATGGCTATCGCGATGGATTTGCGCACGAAATCCGATTGACCTTGTATGAAATCGATGATTGGTTTGACGTACATCGCGGCAGAGCCATCACCGACGGTTTGGGCGACGACTATGGCGTGCTCGTTGGTGAGCGATGACAGCGCGTTGTCGATTTCAAGCAACACTTCTTCTCGACGCTTCTTGCCTGCTGCACGAAGTTCGTCGTCGTCGACGCCAATTAATACCGTGCGCGGGCGTTCGGGAAATCGTCGCTCGAGGTCTCGAAGCGCGATGCTTGAATCAAGCGCTTGACGGTTGGCGTCCTCCGACGTCGTCAACCACTCGTCATCTTTTTTAACACACGCAACCTCTGCGTTCTGCCTTTCACCTCGAGATTCCGCCCATTTATCTAATTCCGCGAGCACTTCCCGCTCTTTTGCTCCAGTATTCGTGCTAAGCTGCGTTTCCCACAGATACTTCTCCCCAAACGCAACCGTGCGCGAAACCGTCTTCGCGAGCTCATCTAAAACTTCGCCACCAATCGCACTCGCGCTCGATCCCGCGCGCGCGTTCGCATTGATCAACGCTCGGGATGAACTTTCAATTGCCGCCAGCTGCGCGCTCAGCTCGCTCGCACTCAGGCTCGGCATGCGCTCGGTTATTTGTTCGCACATGGCGTAGACATCGTTGAGCGATAAGCCTCGCAAAGGCGACGGTGCTGGCGTCGCCGATGCCGCCGCCGCCGCGACGGGCGTCGTTGGTGACATCGCCGTCACCGCCGTCGTCCGATGCGCGACTGCGATCGCGCCGTCGCGCTGCGTGCCGCGCGCGCGCGAGTGAAGCGCCGGAACGGCGGCAGGAAGAGGACGTTGGGCCTCCGCAGTGCGCGACTCGTGCGTTGAACCGTGAGCGAGCTCAACGCATCATGTCGACGAAAAAGGTACGGAGATGACGTATGCGCGATGATTGCGATGGTTTACACGCGCGTGCGGTGGCGTGCGAGTGGGTGTAGGCGTCGTTAGGCGCGCGAATGCGTCGGTGAGCGATTGAATGGTGTTCAGCGAATGATGCACTCTACGCCGACGGAGGGACGCGCGTGGTGTTTATGAGGCGCACAAAAGTGACTAACGTGATGTTTTTCGTCTTAACACACACAGCGTACTCTCCTTAAGGTTATTATCCTGGGTGACTCGGGGTACGTGTGCACTGGCGCGCCGTTTGAAAGAGCGCCGCGAGCGCCGGTCCGAGCGCGCGAATGATATACTCACCATACGTTGCTTTCACACGCATAGGGTTGGGAAAACGTCGCTCATGTCTCAATATGTGAACAACAAGTTTTCCAAGCAGTACAAGGCGACTATTGGGGCGGATTTCATGACTAAGGAGATTGTTATCGACGATACAATTGTCACGCTGCAAATTTGGGACACGGCGGGCCAAGAACGATTCCAATCGCTAGGTGTTTCGTTCTACCGTGGTGCCGATTGCGTGATGTGTGTGTACGACGTCAACGTGGCGAAATCGTTTGAGTCGTTGGAGAACTGGCGGAATGAGTTCCTCGTCCAAGCGTCGCCGAGCGACCCAGAGAAGTTCCCATTCGTCATCATAGGAAACAAAATTGACGTAGAAGAGGGCAAAGAAAGCAAGCGAGTGATCAGTGAAAAGAAAGCAAAATCATGGTGCACCTCCAAGGGTGGCTTGATGCATTTCGAAACATCCGCCAAGGAAGACATCAACGTCGCCACGGCGTTTGAAGCCGTCGCGCGCTCCGCCATTCAAAACGAATCCAAGGACGAAGACGTATATTTGCCCGATACTATTCAAGTCGATACTAGCGGTGCAAAAGCTGCAAATAGTGGCTGCTGCTAGTCTTTTGAAACATCACATCAATGCGCTGTATCTGCAATCATTCGTCCTTTGCGCTCGTCGAAATTCTTCGCCGTCGACTCCGCGCCCGCGCTTTTTGGATGAACGCGACGTCATCGCCACTCGCGCGGCTGATTAATCCACGCCTCTTCACACTCTGTCGCTCGACAGCGTCACGCGCACGCACGCACGCACACCATGCTTGCCGCACGCACGATTTCATCCTCCACTGTATTGCGACGCACGTCGCCGTCGTCGTCGTCGTCGCGACCGACGATCGCGCGCGCCGCCGTCGCGAGCGCCGAAGCTTCGAGCGCCGATGCGGCCAAGGCTGCGCCGGTGGTGTTCACCGGTGCGCTCGCCGATGCGCGATTCTCCAAGCTCCGACAAGCGCTTGAAGCCACGGAGTTGTCTGGAGCGCTCACGGGCGCGCTCACGGTGTTCGCGCCGACCGATGCGGCGTTTGAGAAGATGTCGATTGAGCGATCGCTGAGCTTTGAAGAGCTCGCGCAGCGGGACAACTTGAAGGAGATTTTGACGTACCATGTGTTGCCGAGTGCGGTGAAGGCTGAGGCGATGAAGAGCGGTGAGGTGAAGACGTTGAATGGGCGCTCGATGACGGTTGTGAGCAGCGCGTCTGGAGGGGTGACGGTGGACGGCGTGAAGGTGGCGGAGGCGGATAAGGCGGAGGGCGACGTCGTCGTGCACGTCGTGGATGAGGTTGTTTTCCCAGCGTTTTCGATTAATGCTAAGGTGCAAACGCCGCAAGAAATTTTGTCGTTCGAAGGTTGGGCGCCGGAAGTGATTAATGGGCGAGTGGCGATGATTGGTTTCGTGCTCGCGTTGGGCGGTGAGTTTGCCACGGGGCAGTCGTTCACCACGCAAGCGTTTGGGAACTTTGGGGAAGTTTTACACACGGCATTCGTGTGGAGCTTGGCGTCCCTCGCGCCAGCGTTCAGCTCTAACGAAGGCTACGAAGCGAACCCGAAGAAGATTGCGGGAAGCAAGGAATGGCAATTCGTAATCCGCGGCTCCCCGATTCCCGAGCTCTTGAAAGTGCTCACGCCGGAAGCTGAAATGACCAACGGCCGCGCGGCTATGGTTGGCATTGCATCGATGATCGTTCTCGAGACTCTCATGGGGCACGCGTTGTTTTGATTTGCTTGAGCATCATTTCATTTCGTAAATTTCTCATATAGACAATGTAGGCGTGCATGCAATTCAATTTCAAATTCTTACTTTCTCCACGTCACAATCGGAAGGACCGGTCTCGAGCGTGCGTCTTTGTGATCACTTCTTCGGACTCAGAATCTTCCAATTCCTCGTATTCGTCGTCAGAGTCAGATTCGACGACAACAGCAGGCTTACGCGTACGCGTAGAGCGTTCAGGAAGAATTAAAGTGGCTTCCTCTCCAGCTACGCGACCAGACGCGCGTGTCGCCTTGTTCCACTTGAACGCCCGGCGCAACGCGACGAGGTGAAGGCGAATGCTTCGCGCACTACTCGCTTCGTTCGCACCAGATGCGCATCGTACTAATGGCGACGCCCAGCTCCAAGACAACCATCCCGGGTTGAGCCAATCACGTTCGAGAGCACGCTCGAAGGCGATGATAGCGGATGCAAGACTGACGAGCGATTTCGCCGAAGCGGCGACATTTAGCCACATTGTACGACGCTCGGCACTACCGAGAGCTCTGTTGAAAGCGATATCGGGAATTTCGGATTCTAAAGTCAAGAATGTTTGACGCACTCGCACCAAACCGCTTTCCTCTTGATCTCTCGTCTCTTCAATTGCTCCCCATTCGCTAATATCTGGAATTGCCGGCACCGCCGTCACGTCGCTCAACACCGAGGCTTCAGCACCAAAACGACGTTGCAACGCGCGCCAAAGATCACCTTCTTTACGTCCTTTAGGATTTAACTTTCCAATCAATGCTTTGGTTTCTTCTGTGTTCAAGAGTCCGTATTCAGGCTCGACGTCATACTGTTCGGCATCCTTTGCCGCTTGAACGATGACTTCACCCCAGTTTCCAAGTCGCCAGTACATTTGCTTGTGACGATCAGATCCCAAAGGCGTGCGACGAGGGGCGATTTCGAGCTCACTCGCTTCAACTTCGTGCCATTTGCTTTGCCATCGAACACGGGCTCGCGCGAGCTCATCGTCGGTCGGGGCGCGTTGCACAACTTTCCTCTCTCGCTTTTCTTTCGCCGCATCTGCCTTGGCTACAGAATCTTCGCCATCGACGTCCATTTTGACAACTTCATCCTCCACCACGTCTTCATCTGGTTTGGCGGATTCTGGAGCATCTGCTGGCTTATTCGCCTCCGCTTCTTTCGCCGCTTTCGCCTCTTCTTCTGCTTTCTTTGCATCGGAAGCGCGCACCTCTTCCATGCGATACTCATCCCAAGCTTTAATGTGCTGTCTCACCTCACGCTTGACCTCGGACGTCGCGTTCAGGCCGCTATCGATCGCCTCACGCAACGAAACCGAATCCAAGCACAACGTCATCAATGTACGTAACAACACGAGACGAGACTGCGTGGATAATCCGTCGAAACCAACAGATTCCATGGCTCGCGCCAAGGAGCGCAGGCGCCGCGCCATGGCACCTCGGCAACCACCGTCCGAGAATCCACTCTCTTCTTCGTCATCCTCTGCTTCGTTTTCTAACATGGCATCCTTCACCGCGATCGCTTCGCCAGTCGCAGCCTTTTCAAGCCTTGTTCCTACGAAAGCCTTGCATTCATGAATGTCGACGACGTTGGTGTTTTCTTGTTGTCGCACGCACTTGGGGCAGAACCATTCACCTTCTGGCTCCGCAAGGAGTGGCGGATCGAGGCACTTAATGTGATACTCCGCATCACAAGAGTCACACAACAGAACCACGCCAGCTACGACGTCTAAACCACACACAGAGCATCCTTGATCCCATGGTGAAGAATGAAGTTCTTCCGCTGCCTTGGTTTGCTTGAGCGCAGAGTCGACGGCGGCGATGAGCTCCTGCTTCGCCTTGGGACCATTTCCATTCGTCAGATGAGCCATGTTGTTGGCAACTTCGAACACATCAGCGCGGATCATGTCGTCAACCTCATTTGCGTTCGAGACGGAGTGCGCGGCAGCGTTGTAAACACCAGACTCGAGGCGAGCATCAAGGAGACGGATATCCATGCCTCGCGGTTGCGAACCCTTCACCGCCGCTGCATCGCCTCTGCAAGAGACGTTACTCAAAGCGTGCGACCAAGCGCAGTTACGAATGGCGCATCTCACGGCTTGGATACGCTGGGACTTTTTGGCTTCAGTAATTGCGGCAAGAGCTTTCTGACGCCGAGTTTCCACCACGCGCGACGCTGGAACATCAAAGCCTCCACCGTTTGAAAACAATTCAACCTCGACTGCGGCTAACACTTCGGCGTCCGCAGCGGCAGCGAGATCTGGGGCAATTCTAGCGTTATATTTCGGCACGGGATGTCCGTTCCAAGGAGGACCTTCTTCGTTTGAAAGCGGATCAAATCCAGCGTTACCCGCGCACATGTATCGCGTGAAAACATCCGCCGCTTCGGGCAAGATTGGCGGGGCGTCCTTCAAGTACGGCTCATAGGGCGCTGAATCGTAGATGATCGAACTCGCATGTAAGAACCGACGAATTACTTCTTGCCAAACGCCTTTGGTATCAGAGAAGTGCGCTTTGGCATCCGGAATGAGCTTCAACGCGCTTGTGCTCGACGAGTCCGTAGACGCCGAAACATCGCTGATACACGGAGCAACCATACCTAAGTGCAATGCCGCTAACAAGGGTTCGGACTTCTTTGGATTGGATAAAATGTTCGCAAGAGCCTGTACAGTTGGGGGAGAGATTCGATCGGCATCAGCACCAAAAAGCTCACTTTTGAACCGATCGAGAAACATCCAGATTTCTAAAATATCACCCAACTCAGATTTTTCCGTGAAATCGGGTTCAATTTTCAAATTTGGCGTCATGATTGGAGGCGCAAAAGTTGTGTCCGAACTATCCGCGTCGCGCTGCTCCATGCCCATGAGCCATTCCTTCTGCTTCTTCTCTACAACGCTCATTTGCGCCGCACGTTCGGCATCACGTTTCTTCTTCTCTTCCATTTCCTTTGCACGTTTCGCTTTGTTGATTTCCCTCTGAGCTTCGCGTTCGACGGCTTGCTGTGCCTTGAGTGCTTCTTTAGCCAATTTTTCCTGCTCACGTTTCGCCTCGCGCTGCATCCTCTCAGCCTCTTTTGCAGCTTCTTTTTCAGCTTTTGACGCCTCCTTCAATGAATCGCGATGCTTCTTGGCAATCTCAGAGAGCGCCTTTTTGGTTTCGGCACGTTGCTTCTTGGCTGCTTCACGCTTTACCGCAGTATCAACGCGAGAGACGAGACGATCAAGAACCTTTGAGATTTCTCGCTGCACGCGATTTTGCGCAACTTGTTCCGTCTTTACTTTTTGCGTCACGAGGCGAATTTGCTTGAGAATTTCTTTAGAGTCCATGACTCGAGCTTTCGCACGACGAACGCGCTCATCATCCCACCCTCCACGCTCCTCGACGAATTGATACTTCTCACATGCATCCGAACCGGCTAAGCTTTCAATGGCGCGAACTATGCGAACGTCCTCAAAGCAGAAATGGTCGGCAATTCCAACTGGAATCGCTGGACCGACGGAATCGCACATCTCAATCCAAGCGCCGAGGGGAGATGCCGCGCATGCGGTATATTTTTCACCATCCTTTTCCATCTTTACGATGAATTCAGGTCCACCATCGGAAGCCTTCGTAACTTGGCTAAAGAAGACGTCGCCGTTGTCATTTGTCCACTTTGTTTTGTAACCAAATGGCCAGATGTGAACCTCGTCGTGGAACTCTTCAGTGTTCTGCAACACAGAACCAAAATCAACGACGACCGTGTTATCACCTAATTCCATCGGCGACACAGGCTTCTCGCTCGCCTTCGCATTAGCTACGGCATCAGTACGAGGAATCGGCTCGATGTGCTGAATCTTTGCTTTTGGCGCCTTGGATCCGGATTTCACCTCTGGTTTGGGCGGAGCGAGTCCTAACGCTCGTAAAACTTCCAAACGAGAACGGTAACGCTGCTGATCGGGAGACCAGTAAATCGCATCATACGACCCCGCTGTGGCGCCATTCGTACGCATCGTCGCCGTGCAGCTCCAATCATCCGATAACGTGCCGCCCGCCTTCATCACAAACTCCCGCAAGCTCTCGAGCAAGCCAGGACACGGGTCATCCACGTTTTTCCGATCGGCACGAATCGCCCCGGGCGTAATCTTCACTCGCTTTGCATTACTATCATCACCACCATCCGCGGAAATAACCTTGCCGTCGACAAGTCTCGCCGCAGCGCCCATCGGAGCGCTTCGTCCGCGCGACGCCACGGTGAAGTCTTCGTCGTCCTCGCTCTCGTCGCCAGCCGACGCGTCATCGACATCGAATTCGTCCTCATCGCTCTCACCACGCGTGGTATTTGCCTCACCATCGCCTTCGTGTGTTTCCATGTCATCACGCGCGCGTTTCCCCGTCTCCGTCATCGTCAACGTCGCCGCATCGCCACCCCCAGCTGCGCCATCGAGAATGACGACATCCGCATCGTCCTCCGTCGCCGTGCGCTTCGATGCCATCTTAAACCCATGCGCGGACATCGTCTGACGTGACGACCGCGAGCGACCGACGTTCTGCGACGACCCGTGCGCGCGCGCTCGATGTCGTCGACGTGATATGACGCGCGCGCGTTGTCAGAGATGTCTTTTAAATTTTTTTCACTGTTCAAATTTTGTGCGCGTCGTCCGCGCTATCGCGCGTCGCGCGCGGCGCCAATCGAGCCCGAATCGACGCGGCGAGCGAAAAATGCGCGCGCGTCGCGCATCGCGCGTGATGGTGGATCGATGCGCGATCGTCGATCGATTGAGCTCGCGCTGGTGATGTTGACTTTGTGATTGGGAATATGAACGCGCCATTGACTCTCGCGCACGCGTGCGGCGGCGGTCGTCGTCGTCGTCGTCGTCGTTCTCGTCATCGGCGGCGAGAGAGTCGCCCGTCATGGATAATGTGAAAAAGTTTGCGGCGGCGGCCAAGGCGAAGGCGGCGGCGGTGAAGGATTCGGCGCAGACAAAGGTGAGCGAGCTCCGGGCCAACAAGGATGGTGGCGGTGGCGCGAGCGCGGCGCCGGCGCATGAGGTGCGCACGGTGAGGACGGCATCGATGTCGACGTCGAGCGATACGTTGGCGTCGAATGCGCTCGAGCGGTGCGTCGCGGCGCTTGAGAGTGAACGCACGAGGGCGCAAGAGGCGGAGGCGGCGGTAGAGGCGTTGGAGCGGGCGCGAGACGCGCTGAACGGAGAGCTGCAAAGAGCCGCCGCCGAAGCGGCGAATATGCGTGAGGCGATGAATAACGCGTTGGAAGAGCGAGAAATAATACGTACGCGAGCGTCTGAGGCGTGGTCAGAGATGTCGGCGAAGATTGAAGGGTTGAATGCGGAGCTCGAGGTGCAACGCGCTAAGGCGCAGTTACAAGGTTCGGAGCAGACGCACGTGGCCGCGCTTGAAAATGTCATCGAGGAACAGAGGCAGACGTCGGCACACAGAGAGAAAGATTTATTAGAGAAAATTGCCCAGCTCGAAGAGCGGTTAGCTCGCGCGGGTGAAGCAAACGAGGCAAATGACAAGCTTGCGTCCGACGTTCAGACGTTACAAACAAAATTACACGCCGTACAAGTTGAGCTCGCGGCTAAAATAACTGAAGTTAAGGATTTAGAACAGTTGAAAGAATCATCCACTCGAGATTTACAAGACGAACTGGCGCGCGTGAAGCAAAGCGCTCAAGTGGCGGAGGCAGCGTCAGCCTCGCTGGAATCGCACGTCAACTCTCTGAAGGCTGAAATTGAAGAGAAGAGCAAGGCTCTCGAAATTGCAAGTGCTGAATCTATTAAATCAAATATAGATGAACTCCAAGCAACTTTAGCCCAGGCCCAGGCGAGTGTTGCATCTTTGCAATCTGAACTTCAAGTGAAAACAGAGGCGTTGACTGTCGCCGAGGCTTCGGCAAGTGGATTCAAAAATGAACTCGAAAGCGTACGAGAATCACTTGAATCGCAACTCTTGGCTGCGCAGCAACAAGTCCAAATGAAGACTGAAGCCTTGGACGCTAAAACAGAAGCGTTAGAACTTGCACAGTCTTCAGTAGGGTCGACGAACGTTGAGCGCGAGATGGCGCAACAAGTACTCGAATCTGAGCTTGTCAAGGTGCAGTCCGAGTTGCAAGCAAAGTCAGAAGCCTTACAGAGTGCCGAATCTGCGCTTTCTACGACAATTTCGGAAAAGGAGATATCCCAAGCTGCGCTAGAAAGTCAGGTCGCCGACTTGAATGCTCAATTGAACATTGCGAAAGAGGCGCTTGAAGCAAAGATTGAAGCGTTTGAACGCGCTGAAGCATTGGCTGCCAGCGCAGAGGACATCACCAACGTACGTCAAACATATGAGAACCAAATAGCAGTTTTACATTTGGAGATGCAAGAAAAACAGAACGCTATGGAGCGCGCTGAAGCGTCTTGTGAATCCATGTCGCAAGAGCTTGAGAGCGTACGCACATCTCTACAAGCACAGTGCGCCGCGCTCCAAGGAGAATTACAAGTGCAAATTGAAGCACTTGCTGCTCAAACTGAAGCCTTCGAACGCGCTGAGGCGCTGAGCGCTAATGCAACAGAGTCGGCATCAGTGCGCGAGACCTTAGAAAATCAACTCGCTATGGTTCAGACTGAGTTACAATCAAAATCTGAGGCACTCTTTCAAGCCGAGCAAGCGTGCACGATTGCGACGCAAAACGCAGATGCAGGGCGAGCTGCGCTCGAGAGTCAAGTTGCAACATTGCAGGCTGAGCTTGCGGAGAAGAGCCAAGAGCTTGCGGGCGCTGTCGCATCGACGTCGAGCATCCACGAGATTGAGGCAAAACTTGCGCAAGCGCTCGACGCCGTGCACGCTTCGGATGCGGCCAAGCAGACGCTCGAGAGTCAAGTTGCAACATTGCAGGCTGAGCTCCAAGACAAAGCGCAGTTAACTGGACGTTACGATGAATTGCAAGGAGTAAATTCTACTTTAGAGGCTTCGTTGCGAGAGGCAAACGAGCGTTTGGATGCACTTCAAGATGAAATCAAGCAAGCCGCAGAAAAAGATGCGTCTGCGGCGGAGGCTCTCGCGCTTGCGGAGAAAGACGCAGCAAAAGCTAAGGACAACGTCGCCTCGATTGCGTCTGCAAGTGCCACACAGTTTGCACAAGAGCGACAAATGATGAAAAATGCCCTAGGCGAGCTTCAAACCGAGAGAGACATCTTGGTGAAGATGTTGAAGACATTTCATCAGCACGGCAACATTCAGTCCACGAGCGTGTCAAAAAACATTGAGGAATCTTCAAGCGCTAGTGATTCATTCATGAGGCGTTTCACCGACTCTCCAAGCATAGCAAGCGTTTTCACTCCTCGCAAACCTCCACCCCCTCCCCCGTCTTCGCCGTAGATGTAATTGCCATATTTAGTCCACCAGTCCTCACAGCTTTGCGCGCGCGACGCCAGGATGTCGGATGACACCACCGATGACACCGACGGCGGGTTCCCTCCTGGAGTCACGCTAACTCAAACACACGGTGGTGTACGTACTTTATCTCGCGCACGCGAATCCATGGTCAACGTACTGACGTCTCTCGCTTTTTGCGTCCATCGCTTAAACAGTTACAAGTGCTACACATCGATGACCTCGAACCGAAGCCTCGGTGCGAAAAGGTACTCATCCATCCCGCTTCTGGGGCAGAGTGTCGAATCATTGGTAGCGCGCACGTTAGCAGTGCCTCTGCGGACGAGGTAAGGGCGGTAATTCTGCGCGAAAAGCCAGACGTGGTGCTGCTGGAGCTCGACGCCGAGCGACTCACAGGATTGTTAAAGTCAGCTTCGAGTGCTCGACCGGCGTTGAAGGCGGCGAAACGCGTGGCCACGACGAGTGATGCCGTAAAGGTGTTGTTTAACGGAAATTTACCAATCGTCGTAGGGAGTTTGGGGTACGCAACAGTTGGAGCTTTATTAGACTCCCGGCCGGGTAGCGAGTTCATCGCGGCCGTTGAAGCGGGACAAAAGGTGGGTGCCACGATCGTTCTGGGTGACCGCGATCAACGCGCAACGCTTGGAAGACTATTTGCACGTGTTCAACGCGGGAGCCAGTTATTTGACGCATTCGTTGCTGGGAAAGAAGTGATTGTGGACGACGAAGGCGTCGGTTCCGAAGAGGACGCGGAATCCATCAGTGCTGCGGTGGACGACGCTCATGGGGCCAAAGGGACGACCAAGATGAAGAAAATTCTTGAGAAAGCCGGCTGCGAGTCGAGTGAGGAGGTAATTAAAAGCAGTATGGAGATATTACGCAGTGCCTTGCGAAGCGAGCCGATTCGAGTCGATGATTTGCTTAAAGTTCGGTCGTGCGCACAGCGCGTGGTTGAATTTGTTCGAGTCGAATCCTTCAACGGCAACCCGATGTTTAGCCCGGGATCTCAAAGTAAAAATGAAAAGCCCAATCTCATGGACTGGGCGACGGCGCAAACAGTCATCGCTGAGCGCGACTTGATCCTCGCCACAGCGCTGCAACGAGATGCAAACGCTCAAAAGATCATCGGTGTCGTCGGCGCCGGGCACATATCTGGAATTACCCGGGCTTGGAATGACGTAGAAACATCAGAATCGCGAGCGAAGTTCAACGAGTACTTAGAACACTGGCCTGCTGATGCTAAACCACCAGATTACACGGGCAAAGTCATCACTGGACTGCTTGGGGCGACGGCGATTACAACAATACTACGACGAGGGAGCGCCGGCGCGGTGAAGTTTTCAGGAGTTTTGTTCGGCAGCATGCTAACCTTCGGCGCTGTTGGAGTGTACTTCGGGGCAAATACTCTAGTCACTCTCGGAAAAGTTGCCGTAGCGATAGAAGATGCGAGCGTACGCGCCGCAGAGCTCGGTCAGTCGAAAGATCAGGCGTTGCCGAAATCGACATTTCACAACATGATCGTTAGAGACGCCACCGTGCCGTTCAAAAATTAGAAGCTTTAGTAGTGTTCAAATGTAGCTCTGTAATGAATTTACGCACACACCGCGTTGTTATTATTTTTATTAAATATTTGTGTTGAGAAACACACTCTAACGCGGCGATTTGATGCCACACGGTGAGCTAGGGGCTAAGATTGGGCTTACATTTGCCAAACCGTCTTCAGGCGTCGCCTCTTCCGAAGGATGTTCATTCTCGTTAGCATACGGCGCCGGAGACGCCAAGCACGGGGTGCCACCAACGAATTGAGATCCATCATCTGTGGTGTTCAAGAAATTGAGCGCGTCGCGCGCGGCTTCTAAATCATCCTGATCTTCATCGCGAGACCGACCAGAGTCTGTTCGTTGCAAGTCCAACGACTCGCGCCACTGCAAGCTTTGGCGCAACATTTGCTCTTCACCGAGAGACGCCATAACCATGGGAGGGATTTCATCATCTTCATTCATTTCAGCAGAATCATCACCCATGTCTACGTAAACTTCAACAGGTCGTGGACTACCCTTGATCATCACGGGTGTCGTTCGAGGACCGAGCGAAGGCGTCGTCGCTTCGGCGTCGGCTTTTCGGCCAAACACTGGCGTGGACTGCGAATCCGACGACTGACGCTCTTCACCTACGGGCTCGAGCGGTAAGCGTTTCTTCATCAGCGCTGGAGATGGAGAGAACGATTTCGACATGGGTGTGGACATCATCGGCGTCTTTTTGTGTGCACTCAGCAACTGTCGGCCGCCGATGGCGTTGTTAATCGCGCTCACGCTCGGGTAGCCGAGCGGCGGACCTTCTGGCACGAACGGGTTCCATAACGCCGCCGCGCTCATCCAGTTCACCGCACTGATGAGCCACAAGAAGTTGACAGCCACGGCAAAGCACAAGTAAAAGTACCAATGCTCTTCGGCGATGCTTGCGATGATGATTATCATAACCGCGGATTCAAATGCGAGCACGCCGATGACAACGGCGAATGGAATCAGCGCATCTTCGCGCGTCAATCCCCAGAAGGACTTTCGCGGGCACGACGTGGAGCGCCACCAAAATTTACCTTTACGATCAGCCGCGTTAGAGACGTACGATGACGGAGGCCAGATCAAGCACGCCACGAGAAGTTTCATGTCGTCGAGCACTGGAAGGCGAACCTTGCGTCCGCGAATCGTAAACTCTCGCGTCTCGCACAACTTTTCCCATACTTTTCTGTCATGCACGCCCGGGAGTCTGAGTTTAATCAACCCCAAAATTATGCATGCGTGGAAGAAGAACACCAAGAACACATAACCACCAGTCACAGCCGCGAACAAGCCAAGGGTGAGGATGCGCGCGGCGAGCTCGAAAAATCTGTAGCACGCCTTGGCCATCATCTCAGACAAGTGCGATTTGTGTACGCGCCAGTACTCTGGCCACGAATACGCCGGCGGCTTTTCGTGCAAGTCCAACGACACAAAACATAGCGTACCACTCGTAATCGCCCCCGCCACGGCGAAGAAGAGTAAAATATCAAACCCTTCGCGTCCCGGGCACGCGCTCCCGGGCGCCGAGCACGACATGCCAATGTACGCCTGCAACGTCGCCACTGGTAAGGTGAGGAAAATAGTATCCACGAGTTGCATGCCGCGGAGATCCATTTCAGCCTTACGCGCTCTCACGTCGTTCGTACGAAGCGCGCGCCACGCCGCGAACGCCGTGCCGAGTTGAAACATCGCGCACGTCGCCCCAAACCTTCGCACGATGACCTTGAAGTCGTACTTGCTAAATCCAAACACCTTGTTGTCCTTGCCCACCGTGCCCTCGGCGGGCTTGGCGGGCATGGGGTAATGCAGCACCCAATACCCGGTGATACAAAACGCCGAGAACACAAAGAACGTCAAAACCATGCTAAACCACACCCATGAACCGGCGCGGGCAAACCGGTACAACTCGCGCACCAATTGCGACTTTGAATAAAAGTCGAGCAAAATGCCGACGACGAGCATCATGCGTTGAACGATGTTGAGCTCTGGACCGAGACATTCAATGCGCTCGAGGACTTGACGAGAGATTGGAATAGGTGTCATCGGAAGCATGTTTGCGGGTAACGACATGCGCATGGCGGCGCGCTTCTTGGAGATTGAAGGCGCGGGCGTGGGCAAGCGGTCGATGGAATCCGCCAGAGGCGTCGCGAGCGGCGCGGGCGCGGGGGCGTTGTTGTGCCCTTGAAACGGCGCAGTCATGGGCGAACCTATGGATGCCCACATACCTCCAGGACGTTGATTTCCCATCGCGCGCACCTCGACGTTACTACGCCTGAACCGATCGGCCGGGCTCATCATTCCGCACGGCGTGTGACCAGGCGCGCCTTCGTTGCGTTGACTCGCGACGTCGTCGTCTTCGTCATCATCTGCAGCGCCTTCGGGTGTGCCTCCGAGATTCACATCGTCATCATTCGCACTCTCATGTCCATCATTCGGACTCTCGTACTCACTCGAACTGTGCGTATCACCGCCATCCGCGCCTCCGTCTGCGCCGCTTCGCGCGGGCGTCTCCAGTCCCGCGCACGACGCGTCCTCGTCGTTCGCCTTTGCCGCCCTCGCCGCCGCCCGTTGCGCTCGCGTCATCCTCCGCGGTGGCTCTTGGTCTACAACAGGCTCTTCTGACCATACATCCGGCGATGCCACCTTCTTCTTCGCCGCCTCGTCGTCCTCGTCGTCGTCCTCGCGCGCGCCCTCTGGCGTCCCCCCGAGCTCCACAAAGTCATCATCTTCATGCGCATCATCCACCACCGTAGACGCATTAGACACCATCGACGCGCGCGCAAACGACGCAGACATCTTCGACTTTGACTTTTTATACGACGACGACGGGTTCACGGGCGTGCCGTGATCATCGCGCGCGTTCGCGCCCGTGCGCTTCAAGTCCCCGATCATTCCCCCGCTGACTCACCCGCGCTGTTGTGTTATATATATATATACGCGACGGCAGCGACGACGACGACGGCGGCGGACGGAGGCGCGTGAGGATGATGGTTACGAACACCCTCGCTCGTTCGCGCGCGTCGCGTGCGTGCGCGTCGCGTGCGTCGCGAAGTGATGACGCAGGCCTCCTGAAGCCGAACGGTCACTTTGTGCGCGCGATTTTTATGCATACGCGTGTACACGCATTATAGATACCACGTAGACCATATACGTGTCA
>JACLAB010006764.1_pt1 | contig 31880 bp, 24 predicted proteins | sample 8027921 | NCBI WGS metagenome assembly JACLAB01 (sample SAMN15725117, study PRJNA655200) | protist metagenome | isolation source: fluorescence activated cell sorting (FACS) single amplified genomes of... | place: USA: West Boothbay Harbor, Gulf of Maine | collected 2000-07-19 | reverse complement strand
GGCGATGGGTTGGAGGCGTGGTGGCGTGCGTCGAGGTGGGTGCGATGCCCGCGCGTGAAGGATGCACAGACGGGTCTTTCTTGATGAGCCGCGCGTCGCTGTCGCGGTCGCGGTCGCGGTCGCGGTCGCGACCGCGGGAGGGCGCGCGTGTGTCGGTTGACGTTCCAAGGGTCATCGTGTACTCGTTCAATCGTCTAGTCGTCGTCGTCGTGGATGATGAGACCTGGATGGTCGGTGACGTACATGCCATCGAGCACGGGGCGGGGGATGTGGATGTCGAGCGAGGAGGCGTACCACGGCGCGGGCGAAGGGCTCGCGTCGTCGTCGGCGGCGACGTCGGCGGCGACGGCGAGGGCGTCGTCAAACACCCATCGTTCAAAGTCTGTGGTGTTTGATGCGGCGTTTAACGCGCGCGGGAGTGATTTCTTTAATCGCGTGCCGTATTGCCATCGCCGCACGTGCGTGCGCCAAGGGGCGGTGGTGCGATCGAAGACGTTGATTTTGCCGACGTTGGCGTGGAGAAACATCGGCTCGTCGTCTTCGAAGCGTTGAAGCATGCTGTTTCCAAAGACGCGATGTTGCGTCGTGTACACGCCGACGTGTTCTGGAAGTGTACGCACGAGTCCATACGAGCACCCGTGCGTGGCTTGTAAAGCGCGCGGTAATAGTTCTTTGTCGCCCCAGCCCATGTAGTTGACGGTGAGCGGCACAAACGCGTGCGCGTTGACGTTCATAAAGTGCGCGAGCATCAACGCCGGCCAAACTCGAGGCTTGTCGATGAACACCTGTCCAGTTTCATGCGTGCCGTTGTGATGCGCCAAGTCTGGAAAGATGTCGAAAAGATCTGGCGCGGCGCTTGAGCGCCAAAAATCTTTAAACAGCACGGCGCCGTGCTCTCGCCACAAAGCGCTGTCGAACACCACAGATGGATCCCTGAGCGCAATGTTGTCGGCATCCATGTACAGCACCGACTCGAAATCGCTGAAAATCATGGCGATAAGTTTATATGCAAATCTTGAATGCCAACCGTGCGCTGCAAACGGTGAAAATGATCGAGGCGTCGCGCCGAGACGCCGCAATTCGCGCACCTGACGACAGGTTGGAAATTCCCCTTTTGGAAACCAGATATCGACAGGAAGTGCACAGCCTGCGCGACGAATAGATAACAGTGCAATCCAATACGTCGTGGCGTAGTTCAAACCAGATCCACCGACGATGACGATACCCCGACCGCGAAACGTGTGCGTCGGGTACTCCGGCGCCTTGTGCAGAAACTCTTGAATAGCAACGCGGACTCGCGCGACATCGGCGACACGCATGCGTTTACCTTGATACACAAAATCATTCTTGATTGTTTTTCGCGAGTTCGGTGCGCTGATTGTTCGTAAAGTTTTTCCAGTCGCCAGCATTGCGTGGTGAAAGACATCGACTATTTCACGCCGGTGCCCGCCGAATCGACGCTTACCTTTGGTGAAGCACTCGGTGCGGCGACGACGGAACAACCAACGCCTCGGTCTATGACTAGAACTATTTACTTTAGTACTTAAATCATCTCGCGCTTTCGAGGCGTCTTTGTCGCATTCAACGTCGCAGTCGATTGGGAATTTGCCGCAGTGCCGATTCGCTACGACGACGGGACGCGCCGACGTAAACGCGCACACACAAAAACCACTCTCCGACGTGAACGATCGACTTGACTTGCGCGAAAGTGACATCATACTAGTGCCATCGTATCCACGAATTGGTTTTGCAAATCCATGACACCCAACCGTTTGCACCCACACATTCGTACGCGACGGGAGTAGGAGCACCTCTAAGGCGATGAAACACGCGCACACGAACACGAGTCGACGCCCAGTCGTGTTCGATGATTTCTCCCTCGCGTACTGCCGAGTACTGTTCTTGTCGCAAGTGCGCGGCATGGCGCGCATATTGCACGCACCGCACGCGATGAAATGAGGCGCGTAAAATGCTAGCGTTGGACAAAGTGAATGAATAATGTGGATTTTTACAACGTGCGTCAAATGTGCGTCGTTCGAGTAGTACATGTTGGCAAGCGCTTAATTCTCCACGTGAATTTGACCGTATGGTTTGCCGTGCGTCGAAGGATCGATGTATTCCTTCTTGTTGATACAGTTGCTACCGTCTTCGTAGCACGCGTAGTTGATGTGCGTCCAGGTGCCTGGCGTCGCCCAAGCGACTTCGTCTTCGATACCGAGCGAGTTCACACCACGAATGATACGGAAGAATCCCATCTCGCCCCAATATTGGCCCCAAGAGTTACGCACGACCCAATACTTCGTCCCGTCGTCCGACGTGCCCCAGCCGACAATGGAGACGATGTGGTTGATTTCAAAGTCGGGCGTGTCGGTGTAAATGCCGCCGACGTACGCGCGCAAGCCGTCGGCATCAATACCAGCGGACACGGGGCCACGAGCATAAATTTCAGCCATGATGGCGTCTTCACCAGAAATCATGCCGTATTCTGCCACGGTGGCGTTCGGAAACGTACTCAACGCGCTGCAGAATCCGCCATATTCGGCAAAAGTGCTGCACGTACGGCACGTATTCATCGCCGTGCACGTGTAATCCCCACCCTTTGCGCAGTTGCCTTCGGTGGATTCCGCACTGCACGCCTCATACGGCAAGCACGTGTCAAACGGGACGAACCCTGTGTCGTGCACGAACTGATACGCCCCGGTGTGGGATCCGCCGTGGCACGACCCCGCGATTTCGGTACCGCAATTCAAAATGTGCTGAATAGCCAAGTTCACGTCTTGCCCGCGATGCTTCCCGCTGGCGATTTGAATTCGGTCCGCCAACGCGCTCATCGCTCCGTGCGCCCAACACGACCCGCAGTACTGCGGAATGTGTTGATTTAACGACTTGGACAAAAAGTTGTGCCCGCCGACGTTGTTCCACACAAACGTCTTCGGCAACGCCTTGGCCTCCACGTACGTGTGCGCCAAAGGCGAACGCACCACCGAACGCTTCGTGTGGCCGGGCATAATCTTATACTCGTTAAAGCGCTTGGGTGCGGGCGTGGTGTCCGCAGACGCGCTCGCAGAGGTGGCGATGTCGAGTCCGAGTCCGAGTCCGCGCGACCCTTCGCGCGCGGGCGCGATGGACCGCGCGCTGACGCTCAGCGCGAGCGCGGCGATGATGGCGAGCAATAGTGCGAACGAGAATGGTCGCTTCATGATTGTGTGACGCGTCCTGTGCGCGTGACGCGTCGACGCGGCGCGTTATGACGAGATCATGCGCGTGGTGCCGTGATGACGTGTCTCCAACTGAAATTTGAAACGTCTCGCGCGCGGTTCGCGTGTTTGGGGCTACGTCCTAGTTGATGCTACGCTACAAGGTGCGGCGCTGTGTGAATGCTAACGCGCGCGCGCCGCTACGGCTATGCAATGAAGGCGAGTCGTGCGAGCGTCGACTCTTCAGTCCCACCAATACGACACGGAGAAGGACACGTCGAGCGCGCGCACGTGGTGCCACCATCCCGGTGGGATATACAACGCGTCTCCTGGGAATAGCGTGGCGTCGACGAACGATGCTGAGGCAAAGTCTGGAAATTCCTCGAGATTTGGATGCATGACGTCCACGCGGGAGGTGTTGGCCATTTTGCGTTCGTCGTGCGGGTACATGCGAGACGTTTCGCTCGGCGCGAAGAGACGCACGCGCTTGGCGCCGACAACTTGACACAGTAGATTATGATGGGGGTCCGTGTGTGCGGGAGACACCGTGTTCGCTGGGCCAAACCATGCGTTCACGGCGCACACGCCTCCGGTGCCCAAGACGCAATACATTGGCTCTTCGATGTCGCACTTTAAATCTGGGCACTGCTCGAACAACTCGTGTTGCGCCAAATACGCGACATTCTTCGTCGAGTCATCGCGCGAGTGCTCGCCAGCGTCATCGACGTACTCATCGATGAACTCACGCACGGTCATGAGCTTCTGCGACCAAGCGTCGTGGACGTACGTCTCGCCTACTTCTATGGGTACCGTTCGGTCGCCGATGTTCTCGACGACGTATCCTCCGTCGCGCCACTTTTCGATCGCTGGCCAATGTGACGCCGCACCTTGCAACACCACTGGCGTCCCGTAATCATCTACGCAACGTTCTCCACTCGTCGACGCCGCACTCTTGGCCATGTAATCGCGATAAAACGCCTCTAACGACACATCTCTTCGTCGAGCAACCGTATCGTCCGCCGCCGTCTCCCGCGGCGACGCGTCCCACATCACTCCCGAACGCTTCGCGCGCTTCGCCACCGGTGCACCCACCACTGACGCACCATCATATTCACGCACGCGTGCGATCACGCGGTGCAACTCATCCTCAAACATTGGTCCGCCGAGCATCAGCGCGACGTCCAACGCGCGCGTCGCCTCGGCGCGCGTCTTCGCGCCGCCCTTACACACCCACATCAGCGTCGCCGCCGCGTACACCCCTCGCCACTCCACGCGCGCATCGCACCAATTCCCCACGTGCAGCGCTTCGTGCGCGAGCGCGCGCACGGCGTCGAATTCGCTCGCATCTACCGCCGGTGCGCGCAAGACTCCAATCGCCGTGCTCGCACCACACGACTTTGCGCCCGCCTCCAGCGCGGCGAACGCGCTCGAACGCACCACGCGCGCGACAGCGTCGTCGTCCGTGAACGCATCTCGCTCGTTCGCGTCGGACATGCGACGGGCGCGGTCGTCCCGCGCGACGATGTGTGGATGTCAGCGTCACAATTGCGCGCGCGCATTCGCATAATCCGCCTTCGCACGTCGTCGTCGGCACCATGATGTCCGCTCGAGACGAACGCGAGCTTCGCGGGGTTGAAATTGACATCATCGAGCTCGTCGAGCTTCACGCCTCGAGCGTCGACGCGCACGAGTTTGCGAGCGCCGAGTACGTGGATGCGTTGTCGTTTCAAAACTTTAAAAATACGTGGCGCACGCGCGCGTTTTCGAACGTGCATCTGGGCAAGCTGCAGCAACAGACGTATAATGCGTTCGTGCAGAGTGCGTATGATGCGGCGTTGAGGTTTGCGAGGACGGGGGCGACGTTGGCGACGCGCGTGACGGGGGCGTATACGTTGTACGCGTTGTACGAGACGCAATTGGTTGGACCGACGGTGCGGATATACATATGCCCACCAGCGTTAGATGCGATGAAAGCGTTGATTACTGAGGCGATTGATATTGGGGTGCACGCAGTGCCAAAGTGCATGAAGGCGCTGTTCGACGCGGACGCGTTCGTGCTCGGCACGCGAGACGTGACCAAGACGGCGCTCACGCGCATGGGCGACGCCGTGGCTGAAGAGACCGCGTCTAAGGCTGAACATGATCATAGTACGCTGCATGAGGCATTAGAACATCTATTACACGGGGACTTGTCGTTGGAGATTGAGAATATGCGCAAGAGTGCGTCAGAGTACACGAGCGCGTTGAACGTCGCCGCGAATTTGAAGGAGCAAACGGCGGCGGCTCCGGTGACGATTTGCTCCACTGTCGATACGTTGATGCAGAAGACGAGAACCAAAGTAGAAAAGGCACTCGAGCCACCCATCAACGCAGGAGATCCGCTTAGCTTACCTGTGAATGACGCCGGCAAGGGAGCTGCGAGAAAGGATAATTTCGCCTCCATGCCGAGCTTTGGCGGCGGTTCGTTGCAGTGATTTTAGACTTTGTAATAGCGCGAGAGGAGAAACTTTGTAAAACAACGGCGACGTGTGCGTGAATGATACGTACGTTTAATATACGTGATATTTATATGCTGCTGATCTTGCTGCTGCGTCTAATAATGCGCGAAATTTACAAAAGCGTGCGTAGTTGAAACGCCGAAGCGAACTCATTGTAAACAAATACATTTTTCGACCTGATCAAAGCACGCGCCACAACCACATTCTCTGTCCACGCGATCAACCACGTAGACGAGCGGGAGCGGGGCGCGCATGAGTACCAAGCCACTTAATCGTGTGCCGGCAAAGTGCTTTGCCGACCCTTCAAGGGGAAACGTCCCGCTCGGCGCGCGAAAGCCAAATCGATGATACAATCGTCTCGCCGCGACGTTATCGCAATGCACGTGAGTCCACATCTCTGTCATCCCACGTTCAATGGCAAAATCACTCGCGTTCTCGAGCATCATCTTCGCCGCACCGCGTCTACGAGCAGACGCGTCCACGGCGACGTTGTCCACGTACGCGTACGTCGCGCCTTCGGCGACGCAAATCCCATTCACCTGACTCGCGCACGGGCCTTGACGCACGCTCACATCTAAACAACCAACTAATCCTAACGCCCCGATATCCGTCATCAAGCATCGGGACTCACGCGCGTACCCCACCGGCCTCGTCGTCCGTTCTCGCAACGCCTTGCGTTCGCGCTGCGCAAACTCGCGATGAAACGTCGCCGTAAACCTCGGTGGAAACGGCAACGCCTGTCGCGCGCTCAAATCATCATAAAACGCCGTCGCACGCAATGTCGCCGCAATCTCAAATTGCCAATCCTCACTCGCATTCACCACGCGAACCACGCTCGCGTCTTCGCCAGCCGCGCCTCGACGCCTCGCGGATAGAATCCTCCCCCCGTCCCTCTGGTCCTCCTCCGACGCCACCACGTCCGCATCAACCACCGCGCGATTCGCCACCACACCAGCGCCCGCACCACCACCACCCGTCGCGTTCGCGCGTTCGGGCCCCATCGCCACGCGCGCGATCGTCAACGATCCCCGACGCATCGATGACGATGCCGATGATGTCGCCGACGACGTCGATGGCGTCGTCATCGATCGCCGCCCCGCGCCGGGCGCCGCTTTGCTCGCCGCCGCGCGCGCGGTCGACGGCGTCGTCGCCACCGACGGCATCATCGCGCGCGACCGCATCAGTCGACGCCACGCACGTACGCCGCGCGCGCGCGTGTGACGACGGCGCGTCGATGGATGGGGTGCCTCGGCGTGGGGTGTGTGGCCATGGGTGCGCTGTGTACTGTTTACGCATACGAACCATCGTGTTGGGTGGGCGCGCGTGCATCCATCCATCCGCCTAGGCGCGCGCGCCATTGTCCGTCGACCCCGCGCGCGCGCGTGCGAGCACCGAGACTTGACGTGTGTGTATATATACATATATACACGCGCGCACGCATATATACATCCATCGATCGCGCCGTCGCCGCGTCGTCTACACAGTTTTCATGGCCCAGTCGATGCGCGCGTCGCCGGCGCTGTCGAGCCGCGCGTCGGTGCGCGGGACGTCGGTGCGCAGCGCGAGGACGCGTGGCGGTGCGGTGCGGTGCGCGAGCGCGACGCGCGCTGAGCTCGGGCCCGAGCTCAAGACCTCGATCGATGCGTTCATCGCGTCGAACAAGGTGGTGCTGTTCATGAAGGGGACGAAAGATGCGCCGAGGTGCGGGTTTTCGAACACGTGCGTGCAGATTTTGAACTCGATGCAAGTGCCGTTCGCGGATGTGGACATCTTAGCCAACGAGGATTTGCGTCAAGGGGTGAAGATATACAGTTCTTGGCCGACGTATCCTCAGTTGTATATTGGTGGGGAGTTTTTTGGTGGGTGCGATATCACGATGGAGGCGTACAAGGATGGGTCGCTCAAGGAGGAGATTGAACGCGCGATGTTGGAGTAGACTCGAGTGTGGATATGTATATGTCTATTTTTTCGTCAATTAATTACTACATTTTTTGTCATATCGCTGTGTGTTGGCTAGGCCATGACGCTCGCCTTTTTAGCGTCGAACGCGGCTTGTTCTTCGTCGTTTAAGCGTCGTCGCTTGAGGCCGACGGACACCGGGACGTGCTCCATGGAGTTCTTGCCCTTGGAGTGTTTCGTCTTTTTACTCAGCGTCAGTTTCGTGTGCAAGTCGACGTATGTCACGCGATCCTTCTTGAAGAAGAAGCACATGTTCCCGCCACCCATGGCTGGGTCGTCTTGCTGAATTTTGTACACGTACTCGCGCACGTAGTCGTACGGCTTCTCGGCGCCATCCAACGGGAGATAATCCTCCTTTGTCGCCGCGTCAACATCGTGCGGCAACATTAACGACAAAAACCTTTCGGTCTGATCGTCGTCATTTACGATACTAAACGGTTTCACTACGCCCAAATCCAAAACCTTGTCCACGACGTCGCGCGGTTTGCCCTGGAGCGACGGCACGTCGAGCTCTTGCTTTTCGTCAAACAACATGCGTACGTAATCGAGTGGCATGCGCTCAAAGTCAGGCAGCACGGGCAATACTTCAACGACGGTAAGGCCCTTCTTCGTCGAGTGCACTAATGGCTTCTTTGCCATTTCGAACGAACGTTCGATTTGTTCGACTTGCGAGAGCTCGCGTTCGGGCGCCTCGCCCGCGCGGCTCGCTTCAACCTTACGTCGCTTCATCTCCTTCTCGCTCAAGCCAGTTCTAGCCTTGATGGTCCCGCCTGAAATATACTGCGTGTTCATCAACCACAACGCATCGCTGGCATCCGGTCGAGACGCCGCCCGTGTGTCCGTCGCCGTTCCGCCCGCGCGCTTGCTCTCGCGCTCGCTCGCGTCCAACAATATATCGTGGTCTTCCGGATCCAACGTCGCGCGCTGTGCCGGAACCCTATACGCCCGCATCAACGCCGGATCAAGCGGAATCCCCAAATCATCGCTAAAGTCCCCACGCTTACGCAACCCATCGTACAAAGACAAGTGCGAGTAGTCGGTAAACGTCCGACGATCGACGCGCGTCTGCAACATCTTCCAATCCAACGGCACCGCAGGTAAATCATTCTTAAACTGCATGTGGCACAGAAACGCCGTCTCGCGCTTCAACCTATTCTCCTCCGTCACCGGCGCCGCGGTCACGGACGCGCTCTTCCCACCCTTGGACGCGCTCTTCCGCTCCTTGGCCTTGTCCTTGGACGATTTCCCACCCTTACCGCTCGCAGACGACGGCGCCTTGGCGCTCGCACGCACCGCCGCCGCCGCCGCCGCGTCGCCGTCGCCGTTCGCACCATCTCGCGCATCGCCCTCGCGCGTGCGTCGCGTGCCCGCCATCGTCGCGCGCGCGCGCCGCAAAGTCACCGCGTCGGGCGATCCGAACGCATCGTCGCGATCGCGCCCGCGACCCGCGCGGGGGCGACCCACACCGCGCGCGTCATCGATCGATGTGCGTCATCGATCAATCGCGCGTTTCATCGATGCGCGCTGTCGATACACATCGCGCGATCGATATGTCCTGGTCGCGATTGGTCGTCGTGTCACCAAAAAACTCGGGGGTTTCGGTCAACGCGCCGCGAAATGGCGGCTCGGGTCGACGCACATTGCGACGCGCGCACGCGCACACGGCGATCATGTTTGGCAGCGCGCAATGGCGCGCGGATACGTCTCGTCGCGATCCGAACGCTGGGGCGTATCCGGACTTCACCGACGACACGAAGGCCAAGGTGGTGAAGCAGATTGAGTTTTACCTGTGCGACTCCAACTTGCCGAGAGATGCGTTTTTGTTGGAGCAGGTGACTCGGGCGAAGGCGGATGGGTTCGATGGGGCGGTGGATCTTGGGATTATTGCTGGGTTTTCGCGCATGCGCGAGCATTTGAAGGCGTATGGCGAGGCGTCGAGCGTGAGAAATGTGGAACAAATTGCAAAGGCGATTAGCGAGGCGAGCGAAACGTTGGAAATAGTCCACGAACGTCGCGTGAAGAGAAAGGCGGTGACGTTTGGTGGGGAGGCAGAGCCGGATATGACCAATGCTGATCAATTAAAGGCGTACCGTGATGCGACGCTCGCGGAATTGGATACTCGAAGCGTGTTCGCTTCGCCGTTCGCCATGGAGTCTACTATCGAGGCGTTGACGGAGTTCTTTGAAACCGTGGGGGCGGTGAAATCCATTCGTTTGCGTCGTCACATGGCGAGCAAGGATTTCCGCGGAAGTATTTTCGTCGAATTTAGTACCGTCGAAGAAGCCAAAGCGATTTCCGAGCGTACGGATTTGGTGTTTGACGGTGCGGCGTTGAAGCTCATGATGAAGAACGACTACTTGGCGAACAAGCGCACCGAGCAAGTAGAGCGCAAGGCGAAGATGCGTGAGGAAGCCATCGCGCGTGGCGAAGACCCAGACGCACCACCTCCGCCACCGCAAGAGCCCGTGTACGTGGGCAAGGTGAGCGACCGTCCAATGGGTGGGCGAGGCGGTGGGCGAGGCGGCGGCCGAGGCGGCGGCCGAGGCGGCCCTGGCCGCGGTCGCGGTGGCGGTGGTCGCGGTGGACGCGGTCGCGGTGGTCCCGACCGTGGGCGCTTTGGTGGCGGCGATGCTCCCCCAAGCGGTGACCGTCCTCGATTTGGACGTCCGTACTAGACGAGACGACATATGAGACGCGCGCATACGATACGACGAGACAACAACAACGCGAGACCACGCGAGACCACGCGAGACCACGCGAGACCACGGACACGTTCGAAATTAAATGCAAATGAAACAATACAACACTAAATACTCGCGCTATCGACCTTCGTAAGGGGCAAACGCTATACGTCCTTCCATCACCGCCTCGCTCGGAGTGAGCGCCAACGACGCGAGCTGATGTCTAACGTACCGCTCCAACGCCTTGGCTCGCTTTTCCTCCCCTTGCCCATCAAACACATTTCTATGCAGCGCCTTGACGAGCTCCAGACCTCCAAGTTCTAACGCTTTATCGTACGACACCGCATTGCCGTAAAACGTCCGTTCTAAATCCTGTAACCACTTCCGAACGCGAACGCGAACGCCCTCCGCGTGCACCCGCCGCTCCACGTCGTCTTGAAACGCGTCGTAAAATATCTGCGAAAAATCTTTCCCATTTTCCCCATCCTTACGCAATCTCCCGAGACACATCCACATATGCAAGCATACCACCGCATGCCGCGTCGCAAACGTGCGCTCGAGCGCATCCGCGCCGTCATAGAGCGCGTCGAACGTATCCGACGCTCGCGTAACCTCGGCGTACAACTTCGCGCCTCCGCGCACGTGTCGACTCTCGCTCGAAAAGTACCCGCCCAACGCCAGCGCCGCGCGCCGCCAACCGCTCGAACTCCTGTCCGGCACCGCATCGATCGATGCGCTCGGCGCAGACGCGACAATCTCCAGCGACGCCGGCTTGGCGTTCGTCGAAAACGCGCGCGCGCTGGACGACGTCATCGCCATCGCACGCGCCTGCTCTAAAGCGTCGTACGTCGCGTACGCGCGCGCGTCGGGCGATGCGATGCGCGAAGACGTCGACGCGAGGGAAGATGCGCGCACGCGGTGCATCGCAAGGCGCATCGCGCGGCGCGTCGTCGTCGACATCGTCGACATTGTCGCGTGCGCGTGTGAGGATGTGGCGCGAGAATTGCACGCCATTCGTCGGCATGCGCGGGCGTCGCGCGCGGGCGCGCGTGTCGATGCGCGTCGTCGCGCTCATCGTGGCGCTCGTGACGTGTGGCGCCGTCGCGGGCGCGCGCGGGGCGGTGGTTCGCGCGACGGGTGACGCGAAAGATGGTTCGCGCGTGGCTGCGACGCTCACTCAATCGCATCGAGGAAGCGCGACGGTGGTGCGCGTGGACGTTCTCGCGGGCGCGCTCGCGAGCGGCGATAGCGATACGCCGGTGTATGTGAGCGTGCACGCGCTCGCGAGCGAGGATGGCGATGGTGCGTGCTCGGGGGATGTCATCGGCGCGGTGTATAATCCGCGCGCCGCGACGCGCGGAGACGCGTGCGGTTCGAGCGACCACGGGTGCGCGATAGGGGACGTCGGCGCCCGTGCAGGGATGCACATGATTGCGGGGAACGCGATGAAGACGTATGCGTTCGTGGATGTGGATTTACCGTTGCATGGAGAACAGAGCGTGGTCGGGCGGACGTTGGCGGTTTGGCGAGGCGACTCGTGGCGGGACGCGCGTTTCGTGAATGGCCGAACTCCGCTCGTGTGCGCCACGCTCGTGCGCGATGGTGAGCAAAATGTTATCGTTGCGCGGGCGACGGTGGGGACAGCGCTGAGTAAGGTGTCGGGAGTGGTGACGTTTACGCAAGCCGCGGGCGACGCCGAGGCGGAGACGACGGTTCGCGTGCAACTCGTCAACCGCGCGCAAGGCGAGAGCAGCACCGGTCACGAATGGGGTATTTATAGCATGCCTGCGGGCACTTTAGGATCGTGCTCGCGCGTTGGAGAGGCGTATAATCCGCAGAACAAGGCATCGTGCGCGCATGGATCGAATAAGCTCGCGAGCGATTGTCCGCTCGGCGAGCTCTCAAAGCGGCAAGGCGCGATGTCGGCGCCCCTGCTCGCCATGTTTACCGATGGGAACCTGCCTCTGAGTGGTGCACATTCAATTATTGGTAAGAGTTTAGTATTATTCGCAAAAGATGGAGGGACGGATAAGATGCTTTGTAGCGACATAAAGCTCGCGTCGACGTCCAAATCTCAAGGCGGAGGCGGAGGCGCCAACAATTCGGTACATGTAGGGATTAGCGTAGGCGCCATCACGGCGTTACTTGTACTGTCGCTATGCGCGCTGCGCTACTATAGCGTGTTAATCACGCGCTCGACGTCATTCTTCGATTGGATCAAGCTCAATCGCTCACACATGACGTTTCAGCGCATGACTGAAGAATTTAGAGAGATTCCGTTGACGAGCCCACCGCGAAGTCCCAACCGCGCGACGCCGGCGTTTACGATTGCAGACGAGAGCGGCGATAATGGGGGTTTGAATCACGAATCCGTGAAGCGACGTGGGCACCTTAGAAGTTGAATAGCTTGTTTAAGTAGAGAAAATTTGATCGAACATGTCTAGCTACACGCGTCTGGTGCGATCGCGTGTTGGTTTATTTACGGCCAGCTGGTGAATTGGAACACCTTGCCGACGATTTCCAAACCCGTGGGAATTTGCCAGGTGAACAACGCGAGGTTAAAGCAGTTCAACGCGATGTGAACGCTGCGCGCCTTGTCGTTACCTTTCTCCATCATCGGCACCAACGCCGCCGCCATAGCCCAAAGCACGGTAATCGTCAAACCCGCGTACAGGTGCGGGCCCGGGAATAATTTGCCGACGCGCAAGTACGTGTTCATACCGCCTTCAACGCTCAACGCCACGCCCATGGCGAGAAGCAAAGAACCCATGTTCGCGTGCTTGTCCTTGAACTTGCCCGCGATGAGCTCCTTACGCGTCGCGGTGAGCTCGGCAATCTTCTTCCCCGCCTCGCTCGCCGCCGCCGCAACCTCATCCGCCGGCAACGTCGCCTTCAATTCAGCGATCTCGTCACCAACCGTGCGCACGCGTCGCCACTGCAACCCAAGGTACCCCGCGTACAACGTCGTCGCGTACAACGCGCCCATACCCGCCGGGTGCAACAACGCCGCCGTGCGTCCTTCAAACAACCCAAACTCCCCACCGCTCGCGTGCGCCATCTCCGGCATCGCCACGCTCGCCGCGACGAGCGCCAACGCACTCACCGTCGCCTTGTGCTCGTCGAACGCCTCCACCGCGACATCCTTGATGGACGATGCCATCGTGGTCGTCGTCTTCCCCGCCGCCGCGCGCACGTGCGCCCGGCGCGTCGCCGGCGCGCGCATCGCCACCGTCGTCGTGGTCTTCATCGTCGTCATCATCGTCGCGTGCATCATCGTTCGTTCGCTCTGCGCGCGCGAGAAGTGACGACTGCGGGCGCGCCGGCGCGGTCGCTTTATCGATACCGATGACGTCACGCGGATATATGGTGTCCGACCGACCACTTGACCCACACGTGACCAATCAATGACTCGTCAACACAGGGGGGGTGCAAAGTTCGGACATTCGGCGTCCTCGAAAAACACCCGCGTGTGCGGGGTCCTTGGTTTTGAAACGCAGCTGTCAGGGGAACCAAACGCTTCGAGCGGCATTACGCGACACGCGTACGTCGACCGCGCGCGTGAGCACGCACGAACGCGAGTACGAGTGACGTTTACCCTTGAGCGTGCGTGTTTCGGAGAATCATGGTGAAAGTACGCGTGAGTTCGAACGAGGAGCTGGCGAAGATTGAGGAAAAGCTGTGCGAAGCGGTGCTCGAGACGATCGATGGCGCGAAGCGGGATCCGTCGTGGAACGCGGAGAAGGCGAGGGCGTTGAAGAGGCATTTGTATGGTATGACGGAGCGTGTGTTGGGGAGCGTGCGGGCGAATGTGATATGTGGCGCCGCTGGGTTGGATGCGAGCGTTGGGGTGGTGAGCGAGGGGGACATCGCCGATCCCGAGTTGGACGCGCTCGAGGCGGAGGTTGCGGAATTGAGCGCCAAGGTTGCGGAACAGCGCGCGACGGTGCCTGGACAAGTTGCGAAGAACTATAGTGAACGCTTGACCGAGCTTAGGCCGACGTCGGGTGCGAATGGGTCTGCAGGTGACGCAAGCGCCGCGGAGGCGCGCGTCGACGGCGAAGCCATGGAGGCGTTGCGACGCGAACTCGACGCGAATTTGGCGCTCATGCCTGAATTACAAACGCGCTTGCACGAAAGTTTATCCAAGCTTGGACGATTGATGGGAGAGTTAGACTTGCAGCGTCAGCGTGCGCCGCCTGGGACGATTGAAAAGGCTATCAACGCGCCGACGGGTTCGGATACGCCCGCCACTGGCGACGAGCCGGCGGGAGGCGACGTAGCGACTCGCAGACGTTTAGCGCACGAGCTCGCACCGCCACCGTTAGCCGCATGAAAATGTCATAATTCTTGTTGTTAATGTATCATCCATTTTGTATTAAGCCTATACGTGTATATCGTGCGTTTCTTCGTCTAAAAAGTCATATCATACATGCGCGATTCGATTCGTCTACGATTACTTGCGACGCGAACGCTTCGACGGTTTCTCCACTGGCCCGTCGTTCAACGTCTGCGAACGGTGTTTCTTGCCATTCGTGTCGGCAGAATCGTCGTCGTTATCATCATCATCCGCTTGTTCAATGTCATCATCACGCTCCACTACGTCATCCGCGCTCTTCTCCACGCGTTGGCGACGCGTCTTGATCGGCCCTTGCGCCGACGCCCCCTTGGATCGCGCGCTCAACTTGTCTGCGAAATCAATCAACGGTGTGCTTCGAACGTCTTCGTCATCAACCTTCCCCACGGCGTCGTCAACGCGGAACGTCAAACACTTGGCGTCAACCGCGGACAGTTTGGTTAAGAATGGACTCAACCCATATGCCAAAAAGGGAAATCGTTCGTACACTGGTTCGGGATTGAGCGTAAAGTTGACGGCTTCTTCAAACAAAATGCGCATGACGATGCGATCGCGACGAGATGACAGGGCAAACATGTCACTCAAACGCGTTGCGAGATCGCTGTATGCTTCGAGAAGAAGCTGACGATTTCCGAGGTCGGTGGACAATACTTCGTCATACGCGTTATGCAACGCCGTCAACACGGCTCTGACGAGCACCTGCGGACCCGTGCGGCGTAAATCATTGCAATAGGTGCGAATCGCTGCATCGGTCCACGGGCCAGCAATCCTAAAGTTTGACAGGAAATCAGCACCAAGCGCACCGTTTTCGGCAATCTTTTCATCATGCATGGCCATGCGGTAGGCTAAACGCGCGGCGTTCAAGTCGGCGTCTTGCGTGGTGTCGGCGGGCGTGATCAACGCCGTGCAGTGCGCCCAAACGTCTTGACTGTCTCTGAGGGACAACTGTAAACGCATCGAGTGCGCCGGATGCGAACTTGGAAGCGTGGAAGAGTTGTAGTAGTACAAGACCATGTCGCAAATCGTCGAGATGATGGCGCGCTCCACCTTGTTCGCGCTTTCGGCGTCGCTATCGTCAAACAAATCTTGCGTGCGTCGCAAAATGTGCAAAATGTTCGCCACAAAGGTATCGCGCTCTGTGATGTGTGCGTTGACTTGTTCAACCGTCGTCGACTCGTTGTCCATCAACTCAAGCGCACGCCAGATGAGCATGAACGAAACCGATGAGCACGCCATGGAGACTGACTCTTGCCCGATGACGACGCTCCGCGACGCGTTGCCGATGAATTGCGACAACTCGGAAAACACATCCACGCCAGACGCAATATTGCACTTGGAGATCAACGCACGAACGCGAGACACAGCCATACGGAGTTCAAACGCGTGTCCTTCGCTTTCATCTGCAACGGATGGGTCACTCTTGCCCATGGCAGTACGAATCTTCTTCAACACCGGCGACAACTTTGCGGAGAGCTCGCTCATCGTGGCGTCCAAGACGGGTTGCGCGAAGGGCTTGATTGCTTCAAAACCGTCATTTGTAAAGTAGTTGAACGCATCTCCACACGCTTCCAGCACTCGTTTATCACTGTGCTTGAAGAAAATATCTTTAACTTGCTCCGCCAACGCCGTGAATTCGTGTTCTAAATGCGAAAGACTGTAATGTTCAAGCTTGACGTAGCGCACGACTTCGACCAAAGGACCGACGACTTCGGATTCAGCTTGATACTTGTTCAAGAGATCTGAAATGATTGCCGATATCTTCTTCGTGATGGTCTCGTGCGCGATCTCACTCGCATGACGCTGCTTTGCGCTCACAGTCTTCGACGCACTCAAATCGTTTGGCTTCACGATGTCCTCGCCCACGGATTTTTGAATGACGAGAACCAAAATGTTCGCTAAAATGGCCGCTTCTTCCATACTCATGTCTAACATTAACGTTTGTGCAATCGTCTCAGGCTCTTCAAGCACCTTGTACACACCCCATAATCCGTCAATAGCCTTTGCGTATCCATTATTTCTATCGCCAAGTTCCGTCATCAACTGCGCGATGCCTTGAAGTTGCTTTTCTCCGGCGTCGACGCGCTCCTTGCTCGAAATCTTACGATGCTTGCGATAAGCCTCGGTCAATGTCGGCATCAAAGTCTTCGAGGCACGAGCTGCAGTATTGCGAATCGTTTGGTTCTTATCCATAAGGAGAGACATGACGACGTTCATGTGACCAGGATCCAATTCGCTGTGCTCGTGCAAAATGGCGGAGAGACGAATCGCCTCGACGACGACGTCGGCTTCAACGTCGCGCAACATCTCTGCGATGCGCGGACGAAATCGAACAATAAACGTATCCATCATGGCCAAGTGCGATTCGCTCGAAGTCAAAGTTTTCAACGCAAGTATGACTTCCAAACGCACAGACGCGTTCTTGTCATTCAAACTCCAACCGAGGTACTTCAAATAAAAGTCGGTGAGGAACACGAGCTGGTGCTTCAGCATCCATTTACCGAGTGCCTTCATGCACGCCGCGCGAATAGCTTCGTCGCAATCACGGAATCGATGGGTGAATACTTGCGTAAACACGTCTTGCATGTACTTCTCGACCACTTCAATTTGTTCTTGACAATCGGCGACGGCACTCTGCAAACTCTTGAGCATCTCTTTGCCGCTCTTCTCTTGCATAGCAGTATCCATTTGGTTTTGCTTCAAATCGCGCGATTTGCTGAGGTTGTTCACGACGGCAACCAAGCTCGTGATGACTTGCAAACCCATGTATGTTGCCGCTGCACGAAGAGGACGCGCCTTGCTCGACGAGCACGTAGAGATGATTTCCAACCAAGACAGAAACAAGGTTCCGTCATACAAATCCCCAGTCTCGCTCGCTTCGCGAATGCAATGATCAACAAACTGCAAAAAGTTTGTTTTAAACCCCTTAAATTCCTTCGAACGCTTGTTGAGCGGATCCTCGCCATACAAATTACCCGCAGCCATGTCGTTGACGATGCGATTCATAATCGACAAGCAGTCGGCGCGCTGCATCTCAATCGCCGTCACGCCCGTCGAACACCCCGCAGCCTTGGCCAACAACGAGTAAATTTCAGCCACGCCCGAAACGTCATTCGCGTTGTAGCGACCACGCCAATCTTGCGCCTGCAACATCACCGCCGCGCCCTCGTTGCGCAACAAGTCGAAGAGATCGCCCGCGTCGTCATTCGCCGCGTCCATCTCCTCTTCCGTCGCCGACGCCGCGCGCCCACGCGACGCCCCACTCGCAGGCGGCGGTACCACCGCGTTCTCATTCCGCTTCTGCAACGCCTCCACGCTCGCCGCGGGCTTCTTACGCGCACCACTGCGCGACTTTTTCTTTGGTTCCGCCGTCGCCGCGCGCGCGTGCGCGTTCTCATCCGCCTCCGTCATCGTCGCCGTCTTCGGCCGTCGTTTCCCCGATCGCGATTTCGGCGGCATCGTCGCCGATATCCACCTCACGCCTTCGCACGCGTTCGTTCGACGCACACACGCACGTCACGCGCACACACCGTCCGTCAATGCCGTCGCGACAGCCGAGAATTCAAAATTTCAAAATCCCCAAAATTCCAAAACCCGACACCCACCTCCGCGGCGCGCGTCCGACTGTCGCGCGCGACGTGCGCGATGCTCGGAGCGAATCACGCGCCGCGCGTTCGAGCGAAAGATTGCGAATGCGCGCGCGCACGCGTCGTCGCGAAATGCCGACGGTCGACGCCCGGTCGCGCATTCCGTCGAACTTTCTCCTCGAACACCCCCACCCATGCGCCTGAATCACGATTGGCCAAATCACTCGAGAGAATCCACCAATCGCGACTCGGCGCGCAGTCCCTCCATCGAGGCTCCAGAACGAACCTCGCGCGATCGATATTTTGACTCGATGAAATCGCGACGCGATCGATGCGCGACGTCGATCGAGCGCACCCTCGTCATCGATCGCGCCACCGACCGCGCGGCCACCGTCAGCACTGGATAACGCGACGCCAACGCATGCGGTCGACGTCGCTCGCGGCGCCGCGGCGCGCGTGCGCGTGTCGCGGCGGCGGCGGCGGCGGCGGCGGCGGCGATAGCGGCGGCGACGGTGGTGCGTCGCGCGCGCGGCGGACGGCGCGACCGACGCGCGTGGCGACGTCGACGACGTCGCGCACGACGCATCGCGAAAAGTATGGGTTCGATTGGACCGCGACCGCGACCGCGGAGCAGCGCGCGCACGAGCGCGAACGCGAGCGTCGCGCCGCGGCGTCGGCGGCGGAATCGTCGGCGTCGAGTGTGGGGGGCGGTGGCGACGGCGATGCGGAGGAGGAACGGTGGAAGTATGCGCACGAGAGCGACGCGTTTGAGTATCGCGGCGCGTGGTTGGATTTGGTGTCGCGACAACGGCAAGGGGACGCGACGACGACGACGACGACGTACGAGGGGAGTGGGTCGGATGAAGATTTTGAAGCCAAGGTGAAGAAGATGAGACGTAAGGCGACGAAGCGGCGGGCTCGGGGTGGGATGAGCACGGAAGGATTCGTGATGGGGGGCGTCGAATACGAAGCCGCGCTCGGCGAGCTCGTGGAGGCGCACGTGCGCTTAGCGCGACGATTATCGCTGTGGCGCACGAATTTCGTGTTGAGATTCGAGCGCGAGCCCGAGTATGCGGACATGCCAGTGTCGATTAGAAATATCGAGCTCGACTGGATTTCGCTCGGGTTCAAGATTCGCTCGATTGAGAAATGATGTTGTTGTTTGTTGTTCATGTTTGTAAGGATGTTTTGACTCGCTCGCTCGCCCGCTGTGTAACTTTGTGTAATAATGCATGCAAATTATAGTTTACAACATCTTCTATTCAGTTTCTACGCTATTCATTCTTCGTCTGAATCAAGTTTCAAGCCGACGGCGATGTACGACACGACGTTGCCGCGCGCGTCCAACGTCGGCGGATTTTCAATCACCACCAAGTTCTTACTCGTCATCGCTCGCTTAGGTTTCACCCCAGGCGACGCCCTACTAAACGACCCATTACTACCGCCGCCGCTACTATCAAAGGATGGGGGAGCGACGCTAGACACCGTCCCGCACGCGGCGCACCGCACGCTCGCCGCGCCTCGCGGGTACATGAGCGTGCACAAACACCCCGCACACTCCGTATACGCCATCACCGTCCGCACCGGTCGTTCACGCAACGCTGCCCCTTGTAAAAGCATCGGTATCGTCGCTTGCTGATACGTCGGCAACGTCGACGACGACGGTCGCTCGCCGCTCAAACGCCTCGGCGATGGCTGATGCGGTTGTTGAAGATTCCCCCCGCGCGCCGACGCCACGTTCACCGTATCGCACACCGCACACCGTACGTGCGTCGCCTCCGCCGCGTGCGACAGCGCCGTATCGCACCCCGCGCACCGTAACACCGCCGTGCGCGCGCTTCGAGACGTCGCATCCACATCGCGCTCGCCATGCGTCGGCGTCACGAATCCACACAGCGCGCACCGCACCGCCGCGCTTCCGCGCGGGTACGCCAAGAGCGCGCCGCATCCGTGCGCGGTATCGCCGCCGCACGAAATTTCAGCCGGCGCCGCCGACGACGCCGACGACATCGCGCGCGCGGCGTTGTGCCGAGAGTGTGTCAATCGCGCCACGTGGTCGTCACACGCAGCCGCGATGCCGATGACGCGCGCGCGCCGGGCGACGTCCGTGGACGCGAGCGACGGGGAGGAGGACGCGAAGGATGTGCGCCAAACGGCGCGCGTCGATCGCCGGGCGGCGAGCGACGACGAGGACGACGATGAGGCGCCGGAAGAGGTGACGCGAGATGCGTCGCGCGCGGCGGCGGCGGCGAGACGAGACGCGGAACGCGACGCGTCTCGCGCGGTGCGCGAGGCGAAAAAAGCGCGCGAGGGAAAGAAACACGAAGAGGCGATGGCGAGGAAGGATGCGCGCGCGGAGGCGGGTGGGAAGAAGGCGCGTGCGAAGGATGATGAGGATGAACTCGAGGAGCTTCCAGAGGACGTCGTGGACGCGCTCGCGCGGGACGGACGACGGCGACGAGAGCGCGATGCGGGCGGGGAGTCGTCGGCGAGTGATGACGATGACGAACGTGATTTGTACGAAGCGTATGAATCACGCGGGAAGAAGACGAAGAAATCGGTAAAGGTGAAGAAGTCGAGGTACGAGCGAGACGGGTTTGACGTCGTGGCGTTGGACGCGGCGGAGGATGAAGACGATCACGGTGTCGTGGCGCCTCGTTCGGCGATGGATTTCATGAGAGATCGGCTAATTAATAAATACGCGAGGTCTGGAGAGATGTTGCGCGACAGCAAGACGGGACGAATTCCAAACGCGTTCGCGAGACGCTGAGCCGTACTACTGAGTGTGTAATTTGATACTAAAACAATAGATGAATCCGTCCGCGAGAGCGCGTAAAGGAATACTAAAAATACGATACCTTGGTTGACGCGTTATTTTCCAAACGCAAAGGTGTCGAACAAGGACGATTGCCAGAACTTTTTGTCGTCTTTGTTTCTATCTTTGAGCGCGGAGGCGCCGCGAGACTTTGACTTCTTCGCGCGCGCAGGAGTTGTTCTCGTCGGCGGCGTACGTGCAGGGCGTTCCGGGAGGTCCTTCATAAACTCACTAAACTCTGCGTCGACGCTTTTTTTCACGCTTTCCATGGAAGTTCGCGCAATCGTCGCGAACGGCGTGGCGTCGCTCCTCTTTGAGCTCGATCGTGTCGCCGGAGGCGGGCTTTTGAAATACGGACTCTTCTTCACAGACTTTGATACGATGGGAGTTTCGGCAATCACGCGAGTTTCAGCTATCGCACTCACTGGCGTTCTCGCCCGACGTGGCGTTGCCTTTTCCATCGAGTCTGGCACGACCATACAACCTTCGGTTTCGGCGCCGACGTCTGCGTCCCGAATGTCGCTCACCGTTGATGGCGTTGCCATAGCATCTCGCGACTTCAACGCGGCATAGAAGGACTTTCCAGCCCCAGGTGCACGCGCGCCAAGCGCTTTATCTGCCAATTTCGCTCGCGGTTGATTGCGCGTCAACGCTGCGCGTAAAGTATTGATGTTGTCTTCTGGCTTGTCCTGCAGAAAGCTCGCAAACGCCGCATCCGCCTTGCGCACTCGCGTCGACGCGCGGGATGGCGATGGCGCCAATGCTGTAGATACGTGATACGCCGCTCGTTCGATAGCGTCGTCCGAAAACAACGATTCATGCGACTTTGGTGCGAGCGCTTTGAGCTGAGATCGATTCTTCACCGCCACCGCCTTGCCAAACGTCTCGAGCGTCATCGGATGCACGGCGCTATTCGCAAGCGCGTGCGCCACCGTTGGTGCGTGATACGCTCCGATGAGTCGAGGTAAATCTGCAATCGCAGACTCGTCCAACACCCCCGTTGGGTCGTTTAAGTTTACATTGTGCTGTCGTTTCGGACAATACACCCATTGAAACTTGAACGTCAACAACGCGTCTTCGAATCGCGCTTCGTAATCTCTCGGCACTGAAATTCCTTCAAACTTCATGTGACGCAATACTTTCGTGTACGTCTTAAACCTACGAATCAACCCATGCGCCTTCTTTATCCCCACTCCGTTCAGGGACGGCAAATAATCACAACCACTCAACACGCACATTTCTAAAAACATCTCCGGCGTGAACCCGACGAAACTCAAGTCCCGATTCCTCGCTAAATCCCCGTACCGAATCTCAATCCCGTGCCCATCGGCGCCCATTTTTGTGAACACACTCGCACACCCGTGCGCAATCAAGTCGCTGTCTTCCGTGATCACGCCATCGACGAATCCGTGCTTGGCCAAGTACGCCATTTGCGCGTCGGCTTCGTATGGCGCCGTCAAACTCTCGAATCCCTCCTTCGCCAACGCATCAATCACCTGCCTCGCCATCTCAGGCGTCACATCCACCGCGCGAGTGTACTGCTCATACGCCGCGCTCGCATTCCCTTGCATCGCGTGTTGTTTCGCGCGCGCCAACGCCTCGCTTCGTCCCCGACGTCGCGACTCCTCCTCTCCAGACTTTGAAGGCAAACGCCCACCATCAAACACATAAATCGCCCGTATCTTCCCTCTCGCAAGCATTCGCGCGCGATTCATAAAATACTCCACGTGTTTACGCGTCGGTACGCCCTCGCACAGCTCTCGCGCGCACGCATACGCGCCGCGATGGAGCCACACGTACGCATCGACGCACACCGTTTTCCCTCCGTACGCCTCGGCGACGTGCTTGGCGTGCGACACCGACTTGAGCGTCGGGAGGAGGGATGAAATCCCCATCGCCGCGCGCCCGCGTCGCGTTCGCGCGCGCGATGCGTCGGCGTCGGCGTCTGACGCGCGCGCAGCTGTCGTCGCGCCATTTAAATTCGCATCACACGCCGACGCCGACGACCATGGCTGACGACGATTTGGACGAGGAACTCCTCGCCGAATTCGGGCTGGGCGACGACGAGGCCGAGAAGGTGCGCGAGACGTATTCGCGCTTATTCGGCGGCGGCGCGCCGCGCGGTGACGGCACACGCGCGCTGGATGCCGCCACGACGGCGAGCGCATTGACTGCGACGCGAGGCTTGAACCGCGACGTTCAAGAGCAGATTCTCGAGCGCGCGCGCGCGGACATCGTCGTCGGCGCCGATCGGTGCGCGAATATGTCGTGCACGAAGGCTGGGGAGAAGACGTGCGCGCGGTGTAAGGCGGTGCGGTATTGTTCCAAGGATTGTCAGCGCGCGGATTGGACGGCGCGACACAAGACGTCGTGCGCGGCTATCGATGGTTCGACAGAGGCGACGGGGCGGCGCGCGGGAGCGCCGGCGTTTCAAACGGCGCAATTTTCACCGCAAGCGATGTTGGATGTCTTTATGGCGGCTGAGACTGGCGGGTGGTACGGTGGCGTTTCGCGCGCGCGCGTGTACGAACGCCTGGTGATTTCGTTTTGCTTGCGCGTCGCGGATGAATATACATTTGCGGGGAACGTCGTGGGTGTCAATCGCGCCTCGCGCGAAAGTGAAAATTTGGATGATCCAGCCACCACGACTGTTATGGAAGAGTTCCGCAAATATGTCAAGCGCGGAAAGATTAAAGGCTATTTACCCAAGGACTGGTCGGCTGACGACGACGTTAAAGTGTGCGAATTCGGCGCGAGGAGAACGGGCGTGTGTACTCATTGGGAAAAGGAAGACGTCGTCAAAAAGTTTGGATACGCCAGCAGCGAGCACATCGTATTGCGTCGGCTCGCCGAAAGCTTTCTTGGTCCTATCGGGCACTGGCTGTGAGACCGTGATAACTCTTACTATCGTAGAGTGAATTTTTGTCAACCGAATTGTACATGTACACAAAATGTTCCAGTCTAAAACTAAAAACTACTCGTCGTACCGATAGCGATGCGACGCGGCTAATAATCGTGCACGAAGCGCGCGATTTCGTGGGCTAAAGTACGCGAGCAAGAGCGTCATCAAGTCGTCGTTCGAAGAAAATATTGTGAGAATGTCTTCAATGTCTTCGTCTGAATACGTCGTCTTCGTGGCGATGTTGAGCGCGTGTTTGATGAGAAATGCGCGCGTCCACCATGACCACATGACACCTTTGCCGCGCGTTGCAAATGGAGACGGTGGCGCGTCGACGACGGTGATGATTTCCGCCCTGTCGAACGTTTCGCTCGATGAAGATACCACGCGGGCGATGTGCGCCATAACCAAATCGACATGCGAGCCTTTAAACGCGGCACAAATCTCTGAGCCGTCGTTTTCGCTTCCGTTTTCGTCGACGGCGCGCACGTTCTGCAGCAATAACGACAATAAAACATCAAACACCAGCGTCTTCACCGCGTTCGACGGCGACTGGTCGAGAATAGTCTCGAATATCGACTGGAACGCGGCGCTCGACTCGGCGCTCGACTCGGCGCTCGACTCGTTCGCGCGTCTCGTCTCATCGAGTGGCGGCGCCAAAAACGCCGAAAACGCGACACTCGGCAACGTGCGCTCAACTTGCGCGCGCGCAAAGCTCACGACGTCGCAACCACCACTCGAGGCGCCGAAAATCCATTCCACTGGCGTCGCCCCGTCGCCGTCGACGACAGTTTTATACACAGCCAACAACCGAGCCGCGACGGCGTCGGCTTCTTCAGACGACCCCAAGTGCGGCCGCAACGCCTCACCCGCAATCGCAAATACTTGCATCGCGAGCGCGACGTACACGTCGTCAGAGTTACGTCCCGCCGCCGAGCGTCGCGTCGTCACGCACATCACCCGAATGCTACGCAACGCTCCACCCGAGTGCGAGTGCGCCTCGCGAATCCATCGACGCGGATCGATGAAAAACCAAGCATCCGCATCGCGCGTTGCGAACTCATGCGCATCGAACGCGCCTCGCGCGCTCGCGCGCTCGCACGTGCGACGTACGTACGCCGTCAAGCGCTCCACCTCGTCGTCGTCCCCCGCGCGCTCCTCAACCGTGGCTCGTGTCGTCGACATATTCTTAACGCTACGCGCCGCGCGCCGGTAGACGACGCATCACACGCGTGTTCGCGCGACGCAAAAGCCCGACGCGAGGTGGCGTCACAAAATGACGTCAAACGTCTCGGCTGTTATTACATGAGTCTAATACGCGACGACGCGCCGTCAGCGGTACGGAACCACGATGCGCGCCGGCGTGGCGTTATCGTCAAACCCTTTAGAGGTAGAAATCGACCGTCCCGTCATATCGTACGCCATGCTCACCAACGCGAACGCCGCGCCCGCACTCAACCCCGAGCGCGCCGACCCGTTGCGCAGCCCGAGCACCTGTCCCGCGCACGCGCCTCCAATCGCCCCGTTCCACGCGTCTCTCTTCCCTCTCGCGTGCTCCGCCGCGCACGACGTCGAGGCATACAACGCGCCGATCGCGCCGAACAGCGCCGCGCCACTCGCGAGCGCCCCCGCGGTCTTCGCCAGCGCCGGCCACGCGCGCGCGCGCACCACCGCGGGGGCGTCGGCGCCCCACGCCGCGCGCGCCGTGCCCACGAGCGCACCGAACGCCGCGGACGTGCCCGCGGCGTAGGACGTGCGCGTGAAGCACGACTGCGATTCGAGCTCGGACATGCTCGGCGCCACCTCGTCGTTCGTCGTCCCGCGCGTCGCGCACTCGCGATCGACGGGGGCGATCGAATCGATTTGACCTCACGTCGACGACGACGTCGCGGGCGTGGGCGCTACATCGTACTCTGTGTGTTTCAAGCCTATCGAGCACGCATTCGTGTGTGCGCGCGAGACATAAAACGTCCCGGTGGTTTCTATGAAAACAGCTCATCTGATGCAGATCTACATGTGTACGTGTCGTGTGTCCGAGTATTTATTTATTTCGTTTGGCGAGTCCTGACCAGGAAGGTCCAAAGGGGGTGCATTTTCGGGCTGGAGCGTCATTTCGTCGCGCGTCGTCATGTCGGCGTCCGCGTGGGATTTGTTCGGCGACGACGACGACGGCGACGGGCGCGACGGGCGCGCGGATGGCGCGACGGTATCGTCCGCGCCGTCGTCGTCTGGCGGTGGTGGTCGTGGTCGTGGTGCGCGCGCGACGACGCGGCGCGGGGAGGTTGCTAGCGCACACAGTTACTTTTCCAGCGCGCGCGCGATGTGGCGCGCCGCCGAGGATGGCTTTGGCGCCGAGGACGCGACGGATATGCGTGCGAGGGTTGTTAAGGACGTGCGGTCGTCTCGCGCGCGCGAGATGAGGCGTGATGTGGGTGAGTGTGCGCCGATGGGCGACGCGGCGGCGGCGGCGTTGGACGCGCTCGCGCGCGAGGCTGAGCGCGGGGATTGGTGCGCGGGCGCGCGAGAGGCGAGGCGCGTGCTCAACGCGTGTTCGGCGCAGTTGACTTTTGGGAATTGGCCGAGTGATGGGTTCTTGGATGCGCACGTGATGGCGCTGGGGTGCGTCGCGGCGTTTGCGTTGGCGGCGCCCGAGGCGTTGGATGCCGGTTTGGACGCGGTCTGCGCGCGTGAAAACGATCCGATGGCATCTGCGGCGTGTAGGAATGAAGATTGGGATAGTGACGTGCGTCTGGCTAGAGTTGCGCTTGATTTACTCACCGCATCGGCGCTTTTACGCGTGGGTAAAGTGCCCTCGTGGTGCGGCGGCGTCATTCGATGCGTCGAGAGCGACTTTGTAGGGAGGACAAAGAACGCGTTAGAATTTCCGTTTGGCAGTCGTATTCCAGATACGTTGCCGGCGAAAGACGTGCCACTCGTGGATGCAACGCGCATCATGATGGTTGAACGCGCGGCGGATTTGGAGCCCACGCGTTTTTACGAGGCTTACGTCGCCACTGAGACGCCCGTCGTCATCACCGGGCATCTCGAGCGTGAAGAATGGCAAGCGTTGGAGTTGTTCAAAACACTCGACATTTTGAACAAATACGGCGACACAATCGTGCCCGTGGAATATGGCACGGCGTTTGAGTCACACGGCGTGGGAGTCACGTCGTTGTCGCGATTCGCCCAGTCATTTTTAGCTCCGTCCAACGACGCGCACGACGGCGCCCCGTCGAGCACGAACGTGGCGTACGTATCGCAGCATCAGCTATTCCATCAAATCCCCGAACTATGTGAAACCTTCACCGTACCGCCGTACGCGCTCGGGCGCGTTTCACCCGAGACGTCGGCGATAAACATTTGGCTCGGCACTTCGGGGACGCGAACGAGCTTACATCGAGATCCGTACCTGAACTTGTTGTGCCAAGTCGCCGGCTTCAAATACGTGCGCGTGTACGACGATGCGCAAACCCAATATCTCGCTCCGGACGTGCTACGTGCGGGGAACAAAAACACCTTTACTCGCTCGCCGCTCGATCCCGAGCTCGAGCGTTCCGTTCCAACCGCCGCCGTCTTCGTCGAGTACATCCTTCGCCCCGGCGACGTGCTGTACATCCCAAAGAACCATTGGCACTACGTTCGCTCGCTCACAACGTCTGTATCTATAAACTTCTGGTTTTAATAGCATTATTAATAGCGTCATGAATAGCGTCGTCGTCATTACCAATCAAGTCTCGTACCGCGGTCTCGTCGCGTCTTCACAGAATCCAATCGCCAGAACTCTGCGCGTGCGCGCGCGCGGTACGACGATGTCCGCCGCCGCTCCCGCCGCCGCTGAGGCAAAATCAGCGCCGACGCACGAACTCGGATGCCCGAAGTGTCGCTGGTTCCCGAACGGCTGCAAAGTGTGTCGCGAAAAGCCGTACTCGGGAAAATCCGTGCGACCTCCACCGGGCGAACGACCGCGTCAGCGCGTCGTGCGGAAGACTGACGGCGCGGGGAAGACGTCCGCGGCGGCGAAGAAGGCGGGGAAGAAGCGCGAGCGCGCGCGTGAGCCGGAGACGACGAGCGATGAGGAGTACGAAGTGCTTGATGAGAATGTCGCGACGACGAGTCAACCGTTAGAGCGCGAGAGACCCGCGTCGGCGTCGGTAGCACGCGCGGAGCCAGCGAAAGCGTTGGTCGTTGAAGATTTGAATATTTATGTGAGCTTTCGTTGCGGTGGACGCGTGAGTGCGGTGCTGGGACGGAAAGGGGAGACGGCGCAAACGTTACGTTGGAAATCTGGGGCAACCGTCGAGGCGCACCCGACGGAGGAGGATACGGTGATGATTACCGGTACGAAGGCGAAAGTGGACAAGGCGAAAGAGTTAATATGTGAGATTGTGAAACAAGCGGACGAGAAAGCGGCGGCGCGCGCGGCGGCGGGGCCGAAAGTGGTGCCTAAGGCGCCGCGTCCGTCGCTCGACGTGATGAGCATAGTCAAGGAGATTAGGAAAGATAGCGTGGCGTCTACAGATCGCCAGGGTGAAGATGACACGAAAATGAGCGATAGTGCGAAAGCGAACTTGAAAGAATTCATCATGAAACTTCCCGAGCTTTCTTTGAACAGAACGGTGATGGGGAACTTTACGCAAGAAGCGTTGGACATAGCGAAATACGACGGCGTCCCAGATGCGTGCATCAATGCGCTCAAAGAACGGATCGAAGCCCCGTACACGACCGCGCCAGAGCGTTTGACGTTGTTTTATCTGATTGATTCCATCACGCAGGCGAGCCGAGTGGAGGCCCGTGGTGGTTCGCACGCGTTGCACGCGCTTTTCGCTCGCGCGTTGAGCCGCAACATGCGCGAGCTCATCAAGGCTATGATTGCCGTCGTGAAAGTTGACGAATCACAAATGAAAAATGTGGAGGTCCCTGAAGGTGCGACGATAGCCGAAGCACACGCCCGTCATCGCCGAAAGGTGGTGCAAAAAGTTTTGGCAATTTGGGAAGGTAGAGAAGTGCTTAGCAAGACGCAAATATCTGCAGCCAAGAGTACAATTAGCGAGTACAGGCACGAGAATCTGCAAAAGAAGGCTCGCGCGTTTGACAAAAAACTTGAGCGTCAAGCCGTCCCGAAGGTCAAAGTTCAAGCCGATGGAATTAACGCGGATGAATTCGATGACATCGCGGCTATGTTGGGCAACCAATACGGTAGCGTGCACGACGTAATCGGGTCGAGTGGTATGCTGGCGAATCTCGCAAGTTTACGGGCCACGTCGCTCGAAAACTCGTCATCGATGGCGATGGCACCGTCGACGTCAGCGGGACCATCAGCGAATGTAACGGATTCGCCGAGTGACCTTTCGATGGAAGGCGACGAAACGGTTGTGGAAGTGCCGCCGCCGCCACCGCCCCGCGCGCCGCCTCTCGCGTCGCGCGTTTTCGGAAATCAATCGAGCAGTGCGTACTCGGTCGGACTACCACCACCCCCGCCGCCACCGCGGCCGCCGGTGTGTGTAGAGGTACCGCCGCCGCCGCCGATGTAGCGCCGAACGTGCAGCGCAGACTTTTGGGATAAAATCACGCGCGCGCTTAGACGCCGCGGTACGATAGCAACAAGAAAGTAACGAGGCGCCTTACAACGTTGTGATTACACAATCAAACAATTTAGTGATACACGTGCGCTATGTACTTCAATTCAATTCAATTTTCGTCTCACTCGTCAAGCCGACGAGCACTTGGCGTCCCGCGTCTCCTCCTTGCGCGCCCACTCGTCGTCAAACAACAACGACCCTTGCTCGATCACGACATCCTTCTCGCGGCTATGCGTGCGCACGTGTACGTGTACTAAATGCGCCGACGCCGGCCGCGCCGGCACCGCCATCATCATCGTCGTCGCCGCCGTCGCGTCTTCGATACCCGTCGCCGGCTCGCGCGCCAAATCCAACGCGCGCAACAACGCGAGCACGTCACTCGCCCCGTGCGTGCGCTCTCCACCGCGCGCGCGCCGATCTCGCGCGTCCGCGTCGTCCCCGTACTCCCCCGACCGTCTCCCACGCACCACATCCGCCATCGGCGGCGTCGGCGGCCCATCATCCGGCGCCGAAACGTGCGCATCCTCATCGTTATCGTCTCCGGAATGCGCATCGCATCCATCGTCGTCGCCCCGTCTCGCGCGTTTACGCGCGCGAGACGTCGCGCACGCGGCGGTGGCGAACGTCATCGCGCGTGCGGGCGTCATCGCGCGCGCGTGAGCGGGCGCGCGCGCGTTGGGGTCGACGTGTGACGCGCGCGACTGTTCGGCTTCTCGAAACGTCGCCTCGAAACGTCGCGTTTTCTGGTGCCATTTGGCCAGTTGGCCAGTTGGGACATTTGGAGCGTGGTATTGGACACGTTCGCGCGCTATGTGCGAGCTAGGCTATGCGCGAATGCACGACGAGGGGCTATAGTGCGAATGCGGCGCGCGCACGGGCGACGGCGTCGCGTTCGATGACGACGGCGTCAAAGACGCGGACGAGGACGTCGCGCGCGGGGGGAGGCGCGAGCGCGAGGGAGACGGCGAAACGAGGGAGTTTTGGAAGCGCATCGAGCCATTCGAGCGCACACGGGGGGTCGATGGCGAGCATGTCGCGAATGACTGTGGTTGTGACGTCGATGAGGATGTCAGGATCCAAACCACCGGCAAACATGGATGGGATTTTGGCCACCGGAACGAGGCGAAGGACGTCGACGCGCGCGTCCGAAGAGGACGACGACGCGAGCTTCATCGCTCGGCGATACGTTTTCTCAAACTCGGCGCCGTTTCGGGGCGGCGCTAGAGGCTTACTCGTGGCAATTTTTGTTGCCGCTTTAACGAGGTCTGTGTTGACGACGTCGATGGACGCCGCGGGCGACTGTTCAGCCGCCGAAGCCGCGTCGGCGGTTGAACGCGAACGTTGAATAGTCACCTCCTCCTCGCTCTCGCTCTCCATGTCGTCATCTGCGCGCACGCATTCCATCGCTACGGCCTCACTACGCGTTTGCCCACCCTCGTCCTCGTCGTCATCATCGATGCGCACTCTATACCGCGTCTGCGTCGGTCGCGTCTTCGCCTCGAGCTCAAACGCGCGTTGACTTTTTTTCCGCTCCTCTTTCAAAAACCCACTCGTCGGTTCCAATCGCAGCGCCCGCTCGAAATCCATCACGCTCTCCAAGTACTCCCCGAGCTCTCGCTTCGCGACGCCTCGCCGGTGATACACCTTTGAGCCGTAATCGGGCTCCAACGCCGCGCACGCGTCGCAATCCTCCACGACGCCATTGTAATCTTTCAACTTTAACCGCGCCATGGCCCGATTCGCGTGCGCCGCCGCGCTCGGCGCGATGCGCAAGCTCTCCGTATACGCATCAATAGCCTCACCGTACGCGCCCTGACGATACCGCGCGTTCCCGCGTTCGCGCGCGGCGTCCGCGTCCGCGGCGTCATCTCTCGTGCGTTGACCAGACGCCGACATCTCCCCCGCGAATTCCACCTCCCGCGACGCGCGACGCAGCGCGTCGTCGCTCGCCTTGACGTCCGGTAACCACACGTTCAGCGCGCGCACGGCGTCGGCGCTCGCGCGCGCCGTTCGCACGGCGTCCAGCGCTATCGACGGGGACATCAATGCCGTCGTTCGATCCCAGCCGCAGAGTTCGACGCACGATGGTCACGATGACGACGACGCGCGCGCCACGCGCGACGACGGCGGCGTCGGCGGCATCGCCGTCATCCCGGCCGTCATCCGCGCCGATGCGCGCGACGAATGTGCCGCGCGCGCGCGCGTCGTTCGCGTCGTTCGCATCGGTTTCGGGTAAGGTGCGCGCGCGCGCATCGACGACGACGACGACGCGCGCGGTTGGCGACGACGACGAGGGGCGACCGCGCCAGGACTA
>JACLAB010011770.1_pt1 | contig 31883 bp, 34 predicted proteins | sample 8027921 | NCBI WGS metagenome assembly JACLAB01 (sample SAMN15725117, study PRJNA655200) | protist metagenome | isolation source: fluorescence activated cell sorting (FACS) single amplified genomes of... | place: USA: West Boothbay Harbor, Gulf of Maine | collected 2000-07-19 | reverse complement strand
CAGTCAATCAACTGATACGAAGGGGCTTGCTCAGCAGGATTTCTGAGGCATTGTTTACCTGTGAGGAGGGCTTCTTCACGGAGTGGAAACTAGGCAACACGCCCAACAAGAAGCCGAGAGACCCTGCCTTTGGCGGGGTTTTCTTTTGTCTGCGCATAAAAAAGGAGCGGTTTCTCACTCCGCTCCCATGCCGTGTGTCTTGCGTGAGCAGCACGTCGCCGCTGCAGCAAGGATCATGTATCGCAAGGAACATGTTTGTCGTGATACATACAAAGTCGAAAATTGCTTAAGACAGGCTGCTATCAACTATTGAGTGTGCTCTTATCCCAGTCTCAACGAGCTGCTGTCCCGAGGGTTAGCAGCCACGTAATGCCCAGTAGTTGCACTTGATGAGTGGCCAAGAGTTGCTTGCAATGTGAATACATCCACACCCCTCTGCACAGCATGTGTTGCATGGCTGTGCCTCAGTTGATGTGGGTGGACATGGAACCCTGCGGCTCGCCCCCACTTCCTACAAATCTGTCCGATGGCTTGCCTTGTAAGAGGTCCCTTTCCGCGTGGGCTAGGGAATACATAAGACTCAGATTCGCCACGACCCAAGCCTTCAAATAGAGCGACCGTATCGCTTGAAACGCGGACTACTCGCCGCTTAGATCCTTTTCCAAGGAGGTGGACTTGTCCTCCGTCATCGAGCACCTCAATGTCCCCCCATCTGATGGACGCGATCTCTGAAACCCTGCAACCCAACAGGTAAGAACCCCTGACAAGGGCGTAGTCCCGAATGGCGTTGCAGTCGAGATGAGCGGACCTTGTGATGACTGCCATCAACAGTCCGAGCTGTTCCTGACTTAGTGGTCTTGTGCTTTTGCTTGCCATAAGCATTGAGCGTGGTGGCATCGGGTTCCTTGGAACACCTGTCACAGGAGAACGACAGGGTTCCGCAGCCCATCGGTACAGAGAACTAATGGCAGCAATACGTCTGTTGAAAGTCCGAGGCTTCATCCGCTCGGCTTCAACCTCGCGTCGAAGCTCGTCCACCCAGTCCTGACAGAACGCAGGATTGATCTCCCGCAAATGCAGATTTGGGTGATTGAACTCCCGCCAGCGACAGAACTCTCTGATCTCAAATCTGTATGCCGCTTTGGTGGCTTCTGAATCAGATCGGCTGCATTGCGTGATGAACCGCTTGATCAGCAGCACATCGCCCCACATTGCAGCTCCAGCTTGGGCTGCATCAAACATGCGGCTGGCAGAGGCTTGCGCCCTGATTTGCGCCCTAGCTCAGAATTGCCTTGTGGCCTAATTTCGGGATCGCTGTCTGGGATTGAGTTGAGGGGGCTTTCCACCCCCAATGAGTCACTTGGGTGATACGGAGTACTTACAGGGTGACGAGCAAAGAGATGTAGGCCAAAACTAGTTGCTGTAACTGGCATTAAGGGTAACAACGCGGAAGCAAGCGGAATCGAAAGGCGCTAATTTGTCCTGAGATTTGTCCTGAAATTTTGGGTGCGTTAGCTAAGTGGGAGGAAGGCTTCAGAGCAGCGGTCAAAACTGGGCGTCAAGGTTGGACCGTGGGCAACAACAGTGGACGAGTGCGGCTCAAAATTCGAGCAAAAGATCTGCGTACCGATTCAGCCAACCTGCCTTTCCCCTGGACAGCAGAAGCAGTTGGAGACGCTCTTCTTCTGATCAATCGCCTCTATCCCATTTGGATGAAGGGCGATGTCAGCCTGAAACAGGCAATCGCAGAAGTCTCTGGCACAAGTGACAAGCTCGCTTCAACGGTCACAAAAACATGGCCACAAATCATTGAAAGCTTTCGAATTTCACTTCAAGAAGGTCGAAACCAGATTCTCGACATGACTTATCGGGATAACTACGAGCCCTACCTCAATGAAGCTCTCCGGTTGTTGAGGAGCAGAACAGCTCCAGCCGATGGACACGTCTTACTTCAACGAACACTTCAACGTTGGAAGGGGAAGCCATCTAGCAGAGCTGCATGCTGCCTGGCCTTACGAAACCTGATGGACCATGCGGTTAGTCGTCACAAAATGCCCGCGGGATGGCAAATCAGCCAAACCAGTATTCGAGAACTAAGAGGACGACCAGCAGAGAAGAAAACGAAAGCGACACTGACTGATCAAGAAGCTCTCGATTTGATCGAAGCAGTTGGCTCTCGCAACAAAGGCTGGGGAAACGTGCTGAGGCTGATGGTGCTTTATGGATTACGACCGATAGAGCTGCAGTATTTGGCACCTCGCCTGACGGATCAGGGGGATCTGGGTTTGTGGTGCAGCTACAGAAAAATCTCAGGCCCTAATCGCTGCGATCCTCGCTGGCTTCAGCCACTGCAACTAAGAGACAGCTTGGGTGAAACAGTCAATTGGAATCTCTGCCAAACACTGAATGCTGGACTTCTAGAACTACCCGCTGGACGTGATGGTGATTTCAGGAAACTGAACGGCAGATACGTTCTCAATCACCTGAATCGCCAGCCTGAGTGGAAACAGCTCAAGGACAAATACGAAGCCAGCGGAATGTGGCTACGCCCCTACTCATTCCGAGACGGATACAGCGTCCGTGCACATCGCCATGGCATTGAGACAGCTCAAATCTGCCGTGCAATGGGACATGGCCTCGCCGCACATAGCAGGGCCTATGAATCGGCTACAGATGCAACAACTAAAGATGCCTTTATTAGAGCTACCGCCAACTCGTAATATTGCTGGCTTTCTCAATTACGAAATAAAAGCCATCCCACAAGGAGGAGTTCTCTGATAGTTACGAGAACTTTAAGGATGTCTTAGGGTTTACTTGTGAACATCAAAACAAGGCATTTTGGGGAGTTTTTGGGAATAAAGAGCATTAAAACCTCGCAAAAGATCGTAAAAAAGCCTCTAAATCGCGTTTTTTTTGCATTTTTCTGCCAAATAAGTGCTGCCTCTATTCCATTGGATGATGAGGAATAAACGGCTAGCTTTCTAGCAAGGACCAGGAACTCCTCAAAGAAGACCTGTTTCTCTCTCCAATCCGATTCTTCCTCGAAAACTCGGAACGGAAACTTGCTTTTACCAGGAACTTTCACCAGAGGTCAGTCATGAGATCAGGCTTTTCCCAAACACCTGTGTGGATCTCTACAGAAGAGATGGCTGAAACCATTGGGATACATCCAAAGACGCTCCTTGGCTTACGCAGAAAGGACATCTGTCCATTTGAAGAAGGGACGCACTACCGCCGCAAGGGAGCTACTACCAAAAGTCCCTTGCAGTGGCAGCCAGAAAAAACTGAACAAGCCTTTACCTCTTTTAAAAGGGCTGATCCAGCAGAGATTGAAACCTATGGAGGAAGTATCGGAGAGATTGATCGATGACCTTCAATATCCTTCAACACCTGGAGAAGCTCGAACCTGATGGGGGTAGCAATACTCCCCAAGGTGATCACAGCTTTAAATGTCCCAGCTGCGGATCGTCCAACTTCAAAGTCCATATCAAAAACGGGAAATATGCCGCCTTTGGTTGTGATTGCAGCAAGACAGAGGAAGGGAAACGTCGGATTCGTCATGCACTTTCGCCCTCCAGTCATAAATCTGGAGCCAACACACCTCCCAGCAAACCGATCCGCCCCAAATCCAAGGTTCACTGGGATTACAACGATATTGATGGCAATTTCCTAATCAGAGTGCATCGAAGCGACGACGGTTTCGGCAAACGAACTTTCCGGCAGTCATCGCGAGTGAATGGAAAAGCCGTAAAAGAGCTTGCAGCTCAAGTAGTGCCATACCGCCTCAAAGAGGCACTACAAGCGTTGGAAGACGGTGCACCATTCATTGCATGGGCAGAAGGTGAAGGATGCGTAGATGCCATATGGGCTCTTGGTTTGCCTGCTATCACCAGCCTCGGTGGTTGCAATGGCTTTAAAGCTGAAAGAGATGGCGGACACATTGATCCACAACGGTTAGTAATCGTTCCTGACCAAGACCAATGCGGCCTCACATACGCCAAAAAAGTGGCTGAGGCACACCCCGGTTGTCAGTGGCTATTGCCATTCCCAAATTCTCCGCACTGGGAAGGATCCATACCGCCAGATAACGGGCTGGATATTGCGGATTGGCTCAAACAAGGAGCCATCGCAAAAAATGTGATGGAGGGAATCCAAGAAAGCTGCCCTTTCCCAAGCAATGAAGCAATAGAGAAACCCTGTATCAACCATGTAGGAAAAGTCCGATCAGCGGCGGAGCTTCTCACAAACAGAAAACCCACTGATTGGTTAATTGATCAATTCGCAGCTCGTGGATGCATGACTCTTATCGGTGGTGCAACGGGGACCGGCAAAACGACATTTCTCTATGCAGCAGCGCAGGCCATCTCAACAGGCAGTCATTTCATGAATGAGTTAACTAGCAAGAGAGGCAAAGTCTTGGTAATTCAAGCTGATGAGTCTGAAACAAACTGCAGCGACAAGTTAGACCAAATGGGTATCAATCCAGCATTTGACATCAGCTTTGATCCAGCTTTATGGAACCTGGAGCAACTAACAAGAGTCCAGAAAGAGAAGAACTATGACGCGATCCTTGCAGACAGCCTAACAACACTCTTAAGCGGGCAAGGCAGCAGATTTAATGATGCTGAGTTTGGTCTGCCTTGCTACGAGTACAACCACTGGGCCAGTCAGCACAATGTATGGCTTGGGGTTGCTAGTCACCTCAGGAAACAATTCAACGGGGCCGGTTCACCAACGGTGAATGACATCTATGGCGCTGGCACTCAGACATGGGCTGCATCAGATGTTTGGACACTCCACAAGCCCGAAAGGTCAGCGCATGACGATCATGTTGTCCTGCACTGCGTTAAAGCTCGCTGCTGCGAACAAGACACGATCTGGAATCTCCAGGGGAGCAAAGAAGACTTCAGTTACATCATTATGTCCGCCGGAAAAAGCAGTGACCTGTTGCCTAAACAACAGCAAAAGTATGAACAGGAGGCTTACCAGCTACTCAGCCAAAGCAATGGAAAGCATTGGCACTCTGACGATGTAGCTGCGGCCATCGGTTGCAACAAGGAGCACAGCCGCAGAGTGATGAGAGGTCTCCGCAAACAGCAACGAGTTGAACGGCATCAAATGGACTCAACCGGAGGAAGACCACGTTGGGTTTATTTCATCCCTTGACCTTGCCTTTAAAGGCTTTTCCTACATCCACGACACCAGGCCAAAAGGGCAATCATTCATCGATCTCCTTCACAGAAGAACTCTCCGCCACCTTTTCGGCGGAGGAACTCTTTTGCCATTAGCCGATATAACGCTTCCGCTGGAGTCTTGATTAGTTCCACAGCCATTTGGGTCAGCGGTGCAAGCGAAGATTCTTCACCGGGATCAAGTGGCATTTCAGTGAGTTCTTGCCAGCTCAGGCCCAATCACGAGAGACTCCATGAAACCTCACGATTTCGTTGATCAAACCCCATCGCTATTGCGCCCTCGGGGCAGAGATCAGCAGTGATTTGGTTTTGCCAGAACTGCAAGCTTCCGATTCAGCTAGTAATGCGCTGGTGCACATCCAACAGGGAGATCATGAGCAATGGCCCAGCCTTGAGCCGAGCCCTCACAGCACGCCAACACTGCAGCTTGCACCTCAAGATTGGCGCTTAGAACTGGAAGGCATTGGCTGGTTTCGTGCCACTGGTGGTGAGCGTTTGGAATGGCAGCGATGGGATGACAGCGTCAGCGACCGCGACATCCGCACGTTTGCTGTCACCAGTGGGCTTGGAGCCTTAGCGATCCAGCGTGGCGCGTTGGTTTTGCATGGAACAGCTCTGGAGCGTGACGGAGAGGCGATTCTGCTGTTAGGGCATCCAGCTGCAGGAAAGTCCACCCTGGCCTGGTGTTTAATCCAAGAAGGTTGGCACTTACTCAGTAGTGAGCTAGTTGCTGTTGGCAGTGATGGGATAGTTCAGCCAGGGATGCATCAACTCAAGCTCTGGTATGACGCTGCTATGACCTTGGAATTGGATTATGCACAGCTACAACCTGTAAGAAAGGGACTTAAGCGATATGCATTGCTAACTGAAGAGTTAACTTGCATGCCACAGCCAACACCATTACGGCTGATCTATGCCTTAAATCGCGCCAAAGAAGATTCAGGTAAAGAGGAGGATGCCGATGAGGCAGGAGATGAAATGGAAAAAGTATCTCTTAAGACTTCACGCAATTTCTCGCAAACAAATGCCTTGATGCGCCTGCGTAACCAAGCCTTTCACGCAAGGATGTATCGAGGCATGGACGCAGAAGCGCAGCTGTTTATGCAGGCAGCTGCACTAGCTCGAACGGTGCCATTGCATGCCTTGATCGTTCCAGATGGAATCAAAGCAATGGCTAAAAGCCTCAAAGAGGTGGACCTCATGCAGCCCGAATCGATGCAACAGCGCAGAGAAGCCACAGAAGAGGACGCAAGTAATGACTGAAGATCACAGCTACTGGTATCTGGCTTCTTATCCAAAATCAGGCAACACCTGGTGCCGGGTTTTTATTACTGAATTGATGAGGCTGGCAGGAGACAATCCTGGAGAAGAATTAAACCTTAATCAAGATATTGAAACTGGAGCGATTGCCTCATCCAGGCTTTGGCTGGACGATCAATTAGGAATCAACAGTTGCGATCTAAGTTTTAGTGAACTTGATCCATTGCGCGGAGGCGCTGGTGCAAGTGCATGGCTATTCGCAGAAGGAGAGCGCTTTCACAAAGTGCATGATGCATTCAAGTCGCCTGATTCCCGTGGGCGCCCGGTGGTGAGCACAACAGGTTGCTCAGGTGTTGTTTATATCCTGCGCCACCCGGAAGATGTGGCCGTATCACTCAGTCACTTCTTCTCATGGCCGTTGGATCGATGCGTTGACTCCCTACTTGATCCAAATGCAGCACTGGTGCCAGGAGAACGCTTTGGCGGCCATCAAGTACGCCAACATATGGGCCGCTGGGATCAACATGTGCGCTCATGGGCTGATCAAACTCAGCTACCAGTGTTGATCATGCGCTATGAAGACATGCTAGCAAAAGGATCAGAAACATTCACTAAATTAGCAACCTTTTTGGGCCTCCCGAATGACTCTCATCTAATTGATCAAGCACTCGAAAATACCTCCATTGATCGACTCAAGAAGCTGGAGGAAGATGTTGATGGCTTTGCAGAAAAACCTGCCGGTTGTGAGCGGTTCTTTCGCTCAGGGCGAACCGGAGAAGGAGCAGAACAGCTTTCAATTGAGCAACGAAAACGACTCGCCAAAGGATTATCTGAAACGATGAATCGCTTTGAATACGAAGGGCCAGAACTTGACTGAACCTCACATTAAATTCGTGTTTGGAGAGGTGAATAATCAGCTAAAACGTGAGTTGAGAGCTTTCTGGAGCCAGCATGGCAAGGAGTACCAAGAAGAATTAAAGTCGTTTCGAGCAGCACTAAGCAATAACCAGAAGCGCATGGGTCTACTTAAAAAGCCTATATCGAGGCAGCCAGCCGCAATCTCACGTGATCAGTCAGGCGTAATTAACGGCATTGTATTTGTCGTATTACGAGAGTTAGAAACTTCACTAGACCTTGGAAGCCATGCATACTTTCAACGCATGTATGTGATTTCAGAATCCAGGAATCCACGTCTGGCAAATCAGCTCTTTAGAGCATTCCTTCAAGGGTTTGATCGTGACACAGAGAAACGTGATCATCGAGCAAAAGTATTACTATCCGAAAACATTAATCCTGGCTTGCAGAAAGCATCCATGCGCCGTTATTTTGCACGCCTTGGCTTCCAAATGCTTGGAGGGAATCGACTTGGCGGTGAAATTTGGGCAAGAAAGCTCAAAACACATTTCTCGTTTTAGTCCTCAACCACGGCAATCACTTTTTTATCTATTGCCGCTTCCAGCCAAGTTTCGATAGCGGACTTACATTCATCTGGAGTGACTTCATATTCCTCCTCCAAATGCTTGCAGAGTTCAACCAACGTAGGCTGAGATTTCAGTGCATTCCAAATAGCTGAGCCTGTCTCGTTAAGAACAAGATAGTCGCAGGTATTGCTTTGAAATAAAGCTACATCGCCATCGAGTTCAGTGCAAACAGCTTGGTGATGCTGCTTAAAGCGTTTGGTGCCACTTACCATTTAACTTTTAAAACTCATCAACATCTTGTCAATAATGACATGGAATCTTGTTGAGGATATGGCACGTCAACTGCGCTATCTGCCAGCAGGTCACTCCTTTCACATCACGCTCAGGTGCAATAGTCGTCAGTTTATGATTGCCAAAGGATTGAGAAGGGATGTGCTGCTAGCAGTGCTCGCTAAAGCCAAGCAAAAGGTGCCACACAAGTTGTATGCGGCGTGCCTGAGGCTAATCACCTGCATCTGCTTCTGCGTCCTGATGATGCATCACAGCTGCCAAAGCTGATGCACTGGATTGGCTGGTATTCAGCCATGGCTTTGAATCGCCTTTCTGGTCGCTGCGGGCATTTTTGGGAGGCTCGGTATTACTCCACAGCAATTGCTCCAAAAGATCACAAGCGAGTGCTGAATACGTTGCGGTATATCCACGCCAATCCAAAGGCAGCAGGAATCAGAAAAGGGTTTTATGACCCCTATTCCAATTACGGGCATTACGGAAGATTGGAGTGTGATGGCATCAGTGAGTGGCACCCAAGCTTTCTGCAATTGGCATCAAGCCTTAAGGGTTGCTCCAGGCGATACGCACGGTTCTGCCAGTATTACCGCCGCAAAAGCAAAGGCGGCTCTAGGTGCCATTGGGGCTCAAGGATGCTGAAACGACTGGTAGAAAAAGGCAGAAGCAGTCAAAGCAGGAAGAACCGAGTCTCACCAGGACAACAGAAATTACCCTTTGCATTTGACATTCGCCTCAATCAAATTCCAGAAGACTGGCATCAAGTTGCGGTGAGATTCAGAAGAGCAAATGGCATCCATGATGGTGATTCACGTCAATTGCTGTGGTGATTTAAAGAAAATATGAACGTATCCTTAGAGGCAACAAATAAAGATAGTGAACTTTTATTGCCTGATTTTTTATATGAATTATTGAATACTGAACTCACTATGCAAGCTCCTTTAGGACTTTGATCGTGCCAGGTATTGAAGGGCGATATGGGCTGTTATTAGAGCGAATAAAGAAATAAAAAGCCCGTGCTATTGCAAGGGCTTTGGGAGTTAGCCTCCCTTCTTCTACATTAGAATATGGGTGCAAATTGAAATTTCACGTTGTCAATCAATCATCAATTCTCCCCACGTCAACGTTGTTCTCTGTCCTCCCATGGTTGTTACGTCGTGAACCCTTACATCCCTGTTCTTGGGTGATGCTGTTAACGCATTAATTGTTGGATTCTCCCACTTTTTCTTCTTAGCTGCTGTTGTACTTGGACCACCAAATCGCACTTTAAGATCAGCTGAAACTCTTGTATCGAATGCTTCGTCGTAGGAGATATTCACTCCTGCTGTGACGCCACTTGTCATTTCATAAGCCAAGCGTCCGAGTACGCCAGAACCATCAGCAAATCCTAGATCACCTTGTTGGTAGTAGTAACCAACAGAAGCATTAACGGCTGGAGTGATGAAATAACCAATATCAAGCCCGTAGGTATCAAGCGCGCCGCCTTGATAAAAGCTATTCAGTCGCTGCTCGGTATCACCAACAGGAATCAAGGCATAAGCATTGAAGTTCCAGTCATCTGAGATTGCTTCTGCATTGAAAGCAACCTGCTGGAAGAAAGCAGTTCTTTTATTGCTGACGCTGACTCCTGTGTCTGCATCACCTGAAGTGAGGGGTCTGCTGTCATAACCACCATTCAGCCCGTACATCCAAGAGCGGTCGCTATTCAGCCAGCGATAACCAAGCCTTGATGAGGTACTGATCGTTGTTCCAGCAACCTCTGTATTGACGATGCTGCTGTCATTGCCGTAATCAGCGAAGTTGGCATTGAGCAACACATCAGCAAAGAAGACACTGTTCTCGCCAACAGCTATAGGCAGGAACCCGCCAATGCCTGTCTGGTTTGGTGTGCCTGCTCCTTGTAGTGCGCCTTGAAAACCCCAGTTGAACTTAACTGCATCCTTGAGGTTGATCTCCATCACCCCGAGATCTTCTGCGCCGCCAACGTCTTGTGCAGCAGCAGGCAAAAGAGCGCCATTAGAGAGTGCCAGTGCAGCGACACCGCTCAGCGTTAAGGACAGGCGCAAGGAACGCTGCATGAAAAAGGATCTAATGAGCGCAGAATGGCTTGCTTTCATGGCAGATGAGAGCTGCAGTAGGCAGTTTCAGCTTTGCTGCCCTGCGCTCACAAACGGATTAAAAGCTCACGCCAAGCGTCCAAGCCATCAGCCTTATCTACGCGAAGCAGATAAACCACACAGCTTGTCCAGCTGAGATACAGCACCAACAACGGCACCAGGATTGTTTTGCGCCAAACCCATTCGCGCACTCTCCATCAATAAATGAATGGCCTGTGCAACATAGAGATCTTGAATGCAGAGGTTGAGTTTACTTTGCCTAAATATTTAAAGTGGAATTAATTAATATAGAAATCATCAATGGAAGAAATGCTGGCACGATATAGGTGCCAGGTATTGGAAGGCATTTATGCGTGATTAGGCAGTGATTATAGAAATAAAAAGCCCCTGCAATTGCAAGAGCTTTGGGAGTTAGCCTCTCCACCTGCCACCCGACGTCGACGTTGTTCAACGCCCATGACGGTAGGCAGTTTCGATTTTATCGCCCGTTGTTCCAAGTGTCGTAATACTGCCCGTTACAGTTCGTGCTGCAACTGTCGTGCACCCGTACATCCCTGTCCTTGGGTGATGCAGTGAGGGCATTAATTGTTGGATTCTCCCACTTTTTCTTCGTCGCTGCTGTTGTACTTGGGCCACCAAAGCGCACTTTAAGGTCTGCTGAAACTCTTGTATCAAATGCCTTGTCATAGGAGATATTCACTCCTGCTGTGACGCCACTTGTCATTTCATAGGCCAAGCGTCCACGCACGCCAGAACCATCAACTTCTTCTTGATCGCGGTGTTGGTAGTAATAACCAACAGAAGCATTCACCACTGGAGTGATGAAATAACCAACATCAAGTCCATAGGTATTCAGTGCCCCGCCTTGATAAACGCTATTGAGCTTCTGCTCAACATCACCCACAGGGATCAGTCCATAGCCGTTCAATGTCCAGCTGTTTGAGACCGCTTCTGCATTGAAAGCAAGCTGCTGAAAGAAAGCAGTTTTTTTATTGCTGACGCTGACTCCTGTATCAGCATCACCTGAAGTGAGGGGGCGGCTGTCATAACCAGCATTGAGCCCGTACATCCAAGTGCGATCACCATTCAGCCAGCGATAACCAAGCCTTGATGAGGTGCTGATGGTGGTGCCAGCAACTTCTGTGTTGATGATGCTGCTGTCATTGCCGTAATCAGCAAAGTTGGCATTGAGCAGCACATCAGCAAAGAAGACACTGTTCTCGCCAACAGAGATAGGCAAGAACCCACCAATACCTGCCTGGTTTGGTGTTCCAGCTCCTTGCAATGCGCCTTGAAACCCAATGGTGGGTTTGACGACATCCTTAAGGCTGATGCTCATCACCCCGAGATCATCGGCGCTGCCTGCCTCTTGAGCAGCTACTGGCTGAAGAGGAGTATTGGCGAGTGCCAGTGCAGCAACACCGCTCAGCGATAACGACAGGCGCAGTGAACGCTGCATTGTCAAGGATATATTGAACTAGTTATCGCTCGCTTTGATGGCAGATGAGAGCTGCAGTGGGCAGTTTCGGCTTTGCTTTGTATAAGTAGATACTAAAAACCCCGATCGTAGCGGAGCTACGTATTAATAGGCATTGAACCTTTAATTAGCTGCTTTCACAAACGGATTAGAAGCTCACACCAAACGTCCAAGCCATCAGCCTTATCTACGCGAAGCAGATAAACCACACAGCTTGTCCAGCTGAGATACAGCACCAACAACGGCACCAGGATTGTTTTGCGCCAAACCCATTCGAGCACTCTCCATCAATAAATGAATGGCCTGTGCAACTAAGTCAGTCCTTTCAACATTGCATTGATCAATGTCCTCACGGATCAAGGCATAAGCCTGTTGAACAGTTCTCTGAGCTGTGCGTCGACTAAGCCCCTTTGATTCCGCCAGCTGCGTCACCACTGCAGTGCAGCTGTAACCCTCTAAAAGTTTGGCGTGCGCTTGCTTGACCCGATCAAAAACCTCTACTCGATGAGCCATCAAAGAAGCTCCCGGTGTTTTAAGGCTGCATTCAGCTTTTTGCTTGTTGCTTGAACCAAGTCCAGCTCAGCAAGAGCAGCCCGAAGACGATGCCGGTAGTCCTTTTGATCAAGCCTGTTGATCGCGTAATCCAAAACGCTGATCTCAGACCGATAAGCCGCGGCCAAAGCACCCATGCATTTGTCCTGAAATTTGTCCTGAATGCAACAAGCAACAAACTCAGTGTAGCGAGGATCCTTGTCCTGGAATGGTTAAGGGGGCATTCCACCCCCACGAGTCACTTGGGTGATAAGGCTGACTTCACCCCATCTCCCTTAATAGGGTCAGGCAGCAACAGGGGCTGTCTGACGGGAGAAACGTACGATGTTGTTCGCAGTTACGGAATTTGCTCTTACCGAGCAGGCTTCAGTCACCCTCCTTATGCCCCGTCGAAACCATTGCAGCCCCGAAGGGAGAATGGAGCTGAGCGGAATCGAACCGCTGTCCGAAACACCGGTGTGGACCACCTAGTCCGTTCAAGAACGGACTTCATCATTCTGGCATCAAAGACGATTCAGCGCTCAACCAGGCGAACTACGCATGCAGCAATGCTATTGCAAAACAGTATTAAGGGATAGCAGCAGGCGGCGTTGGAAGCACCTGATAAACCCCACCTTCAGAAGGGGCAAAGACTTTATCCGTTCCTAGTGCAGAAGGAGCATCAAGCTGAGATCCACCAACCATGACGGAATCAACGGCACTGGCATCACTGACCTGAAGAGTTTCATTCACCATTGCTGAAAGAGATAGTGAAATCCGAGAATCAACTTGAAACCGCGAAAGGTTTGGGGGAAAGGAATAAATCATCCATATCAGCAAGTTAAACCCCGCCGCCATCCCCAGAAATGTCGATGCAATTGCATCCACTCGCTTTAACTCAGGCCATCGTCGTTCAATCAAGATATAAGAGGTAATGGAGACCAGCAAAAGAATGACAAGTGAGGCTGTCACTGCACGGATATAGAAGGATGGCGTATAAATACTTCTATCAAATGTATCTACTCCTGCTTCTCTGATTTTCAAGAAGATGGGATTTTCTATATTGGGACTCAATGCAACCAGCTGTGTATCACGAGTTAACATTGCAACATTATCCAACTCATTGGCGAAGCCAGGCGTTGCCTGATCAGACCCTAAGCGATAAGTGGAAACAGGATAAACAATGTCAACTCCAGTCGCCCCGGCAGCAATCAGCTTTTGCTGCAAAGAGAAAAGAATATAATTGCCAACATCATGATTACTCGTAGGCATCATTCCGGCGAAGGAAAGACTGAAATTTTTGTTTTTCAGATCAAAGGAAGACAGGTCAATTGCAGCGACAGCAGCGTCAGCAGCTTTTGACATACTTCTTTGCTGAACAGCCACTTTTGGAAAGCTTCCCTCCCGAAGCATAGGAACTTGCAAACGGTTAGAACCAACATTTTGCTCACCACGAATCATCCTTACAGCCCTCACAGAATCGGCTTGAAACTCAAAGAAAAGTTGGCGATTAGCCCAAATCAAGCCAAAGATCGCAGCAGAGATAGCGACGAAAGCGGCATAACGCTTTGAGGACGACGAAAGAGACAGCCGTGGACTCATCAAACCTGGTGACTTATATCAACCAAACCATAGAATGCAGATCGAAAGATGGGGCAATCACTCCCGATAACGACATATACATAAGCCCGCTTCCCAATCAAAGATCTCGACTTGCTCATTAAAAGATGCAAGATCGTATAATAGTCTTATGAACTCAAGACATCTAGCAAGACTAGGCCTAATGTTAACCCGAATTGCTCTTTGGGTTACGGGAGCAGGCTATCTATTCATAGAAGCTCGCGAAGTCGTTGCCACAAAACAAATTGCAAATATCACGATATTTGCCCTTCTTTTTGTCTTGGCAAGCCACCAGCTCAACATCTCAAAGGTCTATATTTCGACAAAACAACTATCATTAGCAACGCGCTGCTATCGAGCATCAAGCCTGATGTTCATTGCTTCTTTAATGGCAGTATTTGACGCCTCTATAGACTTTCTGATCAGTTCAGTTTCACCAGAATCACTCGCATCAAGCATTTTATTTTCACTCTTCATCATAGGGTGGTTTGTGAATTTATTAGCGGTTATATTAGCTCTCACCTCAATGGAGTTATTCTTGCCGGTCATGGTCTCTGGTCCTAGAACTACGCCAGCTGATTGGGCTTCAGATAGTGTTTCAAACAGTGGGAAATAAACAAGAGCACACAGTGAAAAAGAAAGTTAGATCTGAACGCATTAAAGGCGTCTCCGTACTACCTCAAGGCTTAGAGGAAGCTGGAGTCACTGAGCTTCTTGCCTTAGGAGCGAAAGCGGTGAAACCGCTGCGTAGGGCAGTCTCATTCGAGGCCGATATGGCTTGTTTGTATCGACTTCATTTGCAATGCCGTCTTCCTTTTCGATTGCTCCGGGAAGTAGCTCGTTTTCCATGCGATGGCCGCGAATCGCTGTATTCAGGGATTCAGGAAGGACTGAACTGGGAACGCTGGCTGCATCCCTCAATGAGTTTCCGAGTGGACGTCACCGGCACTGCTCCCGGCCTCAATCACAGCCACTACTCCGCACTTCAGGTCAAAAACGCGATCGTTGATCGACAACGCGACATCTGGGGGCAGCGGTCCTCGATCGATCTGGAAGAACCCGATGTTTGCCTGCATGTGCATCTCGATCGAGAGGGTGGGGTGCTGAGTCTCGATGGATCGGGCGGCAGTCTCCACCGCCGCGGCTATCGCGCTGAAATGGGGGATGCTCCACTAAAAGAGAATCTCGCTGCTGGTTTGATCCGCCTAAGCGGATGGACAGGAACCACTCCGCTCGTGGATCCCCTCTGTGGTTCAGGGACCCTGCTGATCGAAGCGGCATCCCTGGCTGCAGGGCATGCCCCTGGGCTGAACCGCAGCTTTGCCCTTGAAGGCTGGGCTGATTTTGATGACGACCTCTGGAGAGAGGAAAAAGAACGCGCACGCACGCGCCAAGAGCAAGGTCAATTCCAGCCCATGATCATTGGCTGCGAGCAGGATCCATCGATCGCCAAACAGGCTCGCAACAACGCAGAGGCCGCTGGCCTTTCCCACTTGATCTCCATCCAAACGGGAGATTTCAGAGATCTCCAGCTTCCAGAAGGACCGGGAACGATCGTTTGCAATCCTCCCTATGGCTTACGCATCGGAGCCGATCAGGATCTCGAGGCGCTCTACGGAGATCTCGGAGCAATGGTGAAAACCCAAGCCTCAGGATGGGATTTCTGGCTGCTCAGCGGAAATGCCGGCGTCACGGGAGCCCTCCGGATGAGAGCATCCCGACGCATCCCCATCAACAACGGAGGGCTCGACTGCCGTTGGCTCCATTACCACGTGCGTTAGCCGAGACCGATCAACGCCCCATCACGGCACGGGTGGTTTTGGACAAACCTTCAAGGGTCTGGGGCAGATAAGGGCCCTTCGCCAGCTGTCCTCCAATCCGCAAGCTCGCTCCAGCAACCACCACATTCAAAAAAGCAAGGGTGAGCAACGACTGCAGCAACGTCCAACTGAAAGCGGTCAACGACCAAACAACAAAAGCCGTTTCAGCAGCCACAAGAGCCAGCAGCATCAAGGTTCCGCCCATGGCCAAAAACACACCGCCGCCAATCAGGCGACGCTTCTCGCGACTAACTTCTTGCAGAGCAATACGCACATGCAGGTCCATCACCGAACCGGCTAGCGCTGTCACTCGAGCCGCAGCGCCGAGGCCCCTTGGGCGGCTCTCTTGAGATCCTGGAAGTTCACTCATCAGGAACGACGACCTCCCATAAGCAGGGCACCGACAAGTACGCCAACCCCAGCAGCGATGGCCAACGACAACAGCGGCCGCTTCCGCACGGGACGCTCAATCTTGGGTCGCAAGGTGGAATTGAGATCATCAAGCAGCTGCTCGAGTTGCTCTTCAAGGGGTTCGAGGGTGTCGGCAAAACTGCGCACGCTCTCACCGGGCTGATGCATCAGATCTTCCAGCTGTTGCTGCACGGTTTGCACTGCACGATCGCCTTGGGAGGCAATCAAGTGCACAACCTCATCAAAACTGCCCCGGGTGGCCTCTAAGGCTTGATGCGTCACCTCGGGCCAACGACGCTGGATTTCAGGAACGAGAGTCTCAAAATGATCCCGAAACCGTTGCGCAAAATCCTTGTCTTGCTCTTGGGATGGAACTGAGTCCATGGGTAGGGGTAACGCCTTTCTCAGCCTAGAGATGGTGTCTAGAAGATGACACCCATAACGGTGCAACTGTCTCGATATCTATTCCTGGAACACACGAATGCTCCAGATGATCCGGCATGCCGGCATGTGGATTTACTCCTGGAAGATGGCGAAAGCTGCCGCACCTGGCGTCTGAGCAGTGTTCCCCTTCCAAACGGCCCCAGCCTCCAGGCCATCCCCTTACCAAGGCACAGGCTGATCTGGCTTGAACGAACCTCAGCGGCTGTCTCTGGAGGACGCGGCTGGGGACGCCGCATTGTGGGAGGCGCTTTTCAAGGGGTCTTGCCCGACAACCCAAACGAGCTGATCAAGGTTGATCTACGCGGCACTGCCGCCCTCCACTTCCCTGACCCATTAACCCTCGAACTGGCCGATGGAAGGTGCCGGCTGCACTCATCGGCTCATAACGGTCCAGCACAAAGCCCTTGAGCTTTTCAGAGGCTTCGCTAGTTTTGAGTCGCTGACAGCTGTATCACCTGTTGGTCCATATCAATCAGGTCGGACTGACCCACTTCAAGTCCTTCGGTGGGGCGATGACCATCCCCCTCGAGACCGGTTTCACTGTCGTGACCGGTCCCAATGGGTCTGGAAAGAGCAATATTCTCGACGGCGTCTTGTTTTGCCTAGGCCTGGCCAATAGCCGTGGGATGCGTGCCGATCGCTTACCCGATCTGGTCAACAGCGGCATGCTCAAAGCTGGAAAATCAGCTGAGACCACCGTTAGCGTGCGTTTTGATCTGAGCGACTGGCAGCCAGATGCAGCAGAGGAGGGGATTGACCCCCCTGAAGACGGTCCCTGGATTCAGGCTGATGCCAATGAATGGACGGTGACTCGCAAGCTGCGCGTGATGCCTGGAGGCTCGTACAGCAGCACATACAGCTCAGACGGGGAGCCGTGCAACCTGCAGCAGCTGCAAACCCAGCTGCGCCGATTACGCATCGATCCGGAAGGCAGCAATGTCGTGATGCAAGGCGACGTGACTCGGATTGTCTCGATGAGCAATCGGGATCGCCGCGGCCTGATTGACGAGCTGGCGGGTGTGGCACTTTTCGACACCCGAATCGAACAAAGCCGCCGCAAGCTCGACGATGTGCAAGAGCGACAAGATCGCTGCCGCATCGTTGAACAAGAACTTCTCGCCGCGCGCCAACGTCTTGAAAAGGACTGCGCGAAAGCACGGGTCTATCAGGACCTACGTGATCAAGTACAGCGTGGCAGGCAGCAAGAGCTGGTGCTGGCCTTCGAAGCAGCGGAAGCAGAGCTGAAGCAGCTCAAAGCCCGCCAACAACACCTCAGCGAAAAGGAGCTCCGCGACAGCGCGACGATCACCGAGAAGGAAGCAACCCTGTCTGCAGAAGCAGCACGCCTGCAAACCCTTCAGGAGAGCGTCAAAGCTCTAGGCGAAGACCAACTGCTCAGCGTTCAGGCTGAATTGGCCGGCCTCGATCCCCAGAATCGCGCGCTCGAACGTCAAGCCACGCAACATCAGCAAGAGGGAGAACGCTTACAAGGGCTGCGCCACAACCTCACCTCCCGCCGTCACCAACTTCAAGCAGATAGCGAAGGCCTTAAGCAAGCCAACAACCCAGAGGTGCTCCAGACCGCCGAGCAAGCCTGCCGCGACGCCGAAGCTGCCGTTGAAATCTCGCGCAGGCGCCTCGGCGATGTCGCGGGACGATCTGGAGCCTGGCTCGATGAGCAACGTCAACGGGCAGCACGCCGCTCAGACCTGCAGACCACGCTCACGCCTCTTCAGGAGGAGCAACAGCAACTACAAGAGCGTTTGCGTCAAGACGAAGCCCGTCAATCCGAGCTGCAGCTGGAGCGTGACGAAGCCGGTGCCGAAGACCGTGAGGTCCAAGACCAGCTGGAACAACTGGAGCAGGAGTGGCAATCGCTGCTGGAAAGCCTTCGAAGCGGCAAAGAACAGCTGCAAGAACGCGCTGAAGCCGTTGCGATTCAACAACGCACCCGCACCAGGCTTGAAGAAGAACAGACCCGCCTGGAACGGGAGATCGCCCGTTTAGAGAGTCGACGGGAGGCCCTACAAGAAACACGCGGCACGGGAGCCTTACGCCTCTTGCTGGAGGCGGGACTGGATGGCATCCATGGAGCGGTCGCCCAACTTGGTGAAGTGGAAGATCGTCATCGCCTGGCTCTAGAGGTTGCGGCCGGAGCGCGCATGGCCCAGGTGGTCGTCGATGACGACCGGATTGCAGCCCGTGCAATTGACCTACTGAAAAGCAGGCGAGCAGGCCGTTTAACGTTTCTACCCCTCAACAAAATTCGCTCGCAGGCCGCAGGTGGTGGCGCGGCGATGGCCCGTGGCCGCCGACCGGAGGGAGGCAATGGCGCCGGCCTCATCGGTCGCGCAGTGGAATTAATCCGCTACGAGCCGATCTACAGCGACGTGTTCGGGTATGTGTTTGGCGACACTCAAGTGTTCAGCGACTTAGGCAGCGCTCGAGAACAACTCGGGCGTTTCCGTGCCGTCACCCTCGAAGGCGAACTGCTCGAAAAAAGTGGCGCGATGACGGGTGGAAGCTTCAGCCAGCGCAGCGGTGGTCTGAGTTTCGGAGTGAGCAGTGATAGCGATGAGGCCGAGCCCCTCCGGCAGCGGCTGCTCGAGCTCGGCGAGACCCTGGTCGCCTGCAGACGCGAAGAAAGCCGACTACTCCAATCTCTTGAGCACGAACGTCCACTGCTGCGTCAGCTGGAACAGAGGCAAGCGGCTCTCGATGCGGAGAGAACAGCAGCCAAGCGAGCCCATGGACCACTGCTGGAGCGTTGCCGCCAACGCAGTGAGCGTCTCCACAGCCTTCAAGCCAACCGCACGGAACAGGAACAGCGGCTCCAAGTTCTCAAAACCACCATCACCCCTCTACTGGAAGAACTCGAAAGAATCTCCACAGAGGAACGAAAAGTTCAAGCCGAGGCCGATGCCGGGAATTGGCAACAACTCCAGACTGAACTCGAACAGTCGGACACCGCCTTAGAGCAGGCCCGCCGCCATCGTGATGATCGCCTTCAGCATCAGCGTGAACGCGAGCTGGCGCAGACCCGAATCGGTGACCAACAACAGGCCATCGAAGAGGAAGAAAACACCCTCCAATTAGCCGTCACAGCACTCGCCGAAGCGCATCAAAGCTGGCGTAACGAACAAAAGGAGCTGCAAGAACGTCGCCAGACGTTGGAAAGCCAGCAACAAATCCTCCAAACCAAATTTGGGGAAGAGCGTCGCGCTCGGGATGCAGCAGAGGCTTCAGTGGCCGAGCTGCGACAGAACCTCCAGCAAGCCCGCTGGGAACTTGAACGCTTGCAGGAAGAGCGTCAAGCGATTCAAGAGCAACTGCGCAGCGGTGGAATCCGCTTAGAGGAACTCAAGCCAACACTGCCCAACCCCCTTCCAGAGATCCCAGAGGAGATCCGCAATGCCGGCCTTGCGGCACTGCAGGAACAGCTGCAGCAACTTCTGAAACGAATGGAAGCTCTTGAACCGGTCAACATGCTGGCCCTCGAAGAACTAACAGCACTGGAAGAAAGACTTGGCGACCTAGGAGAACGCCTGGATGTGCTCAGCCAGGAGCGCGAGGAACTGCTCCTAAGGATTGAAACGGTGGCCACACTCAGGCAAGAGGCATTTATGGAAGCCTTTGAAGCCGTGGATGGGCATTTCTCAGAGATCTTTGCAAGCCTGTCCGAGGGCGACGGCAAGCTGCAACTCGACAATCCGGATGACCCCCTCGAGGGAGGGCTCACCCTGGTCGCTCACCCGAAAGGGAAGGCCGTGCGCCGCCTGGCGGCGATGTCTGGTGGGGAAAAGTCACTGACAGCACTCAGTTTTCTGTTTGCTCTTCAGCGCTTCCGCCCCTCACCGTTTTATGCCCTCGACGAGGTGGACAGCTTCCTCGATGGCGTGAATGTGGAGCGGCTTGCGGCGTTGATTGCTCGTCAAGCCGAACAAGCCCAGTTCCTTGTCGTGAGCCACAGGCGACCGATGATTGGCGCCTCACATCGCACCATTGGTGTCACCCAAGCGCGTGGCGCTCATACCCAAGTAGTGGGATTACCCGATGCAGCCTGAACAACGGGCTCCCTGGCCTTGCGTCAAAATGAGTCGAATTGCTTCGGCTGAGGCCTGCGTTTGAGCTCGTCCCCGTCCCCCAACGACCCACTGGCAACCGTCCCCAGCGACAGGCTGTGGCTTCGCTCGGAATTAATGGGGACCCAAGTGATCACCCGCGACTCCGGCAGACGCCTGGGTGTTGTTGGGGAAGTGGTTGTCGATATCGACCGACGCGAAGTGGTGGCGCTCGGCTTGAGAGATAACCCGCTCACCCGTTTCTTGCCGGGACTCCCCCGTTGGATGCCCCTTGATCGCATTCGCCAGGTGGGCGATGTGATCCTTGTTGATTCCGCAGACTCGCTCAGCGAGGGCTTTTCCCCAGACCGATACAGCCGGGTGATCAACTGCCAAGTGATTACGGAATCCGGGCAAACACTCGGCCGCGTGTTGGGTTTTTCCTTCGACATCGAGACGGGCGAACTCACCACACTTGTGATGGGAGCTGTTGGCGTCCCCCTCCTGGGAGAAGGCGTACTGAGCACCTGGGAAATCCCTGTCGATGAAATCGTTAGCAGTGGAGCCGACCGAATCATTGTTTACGAGGGCGCCGAAGACAAACTCAAACAACTGAGCAGCGGCGTTCTGGAAAAACTGGGAGTCGGAGGACCGAGCTGGGAGGAGCAGGAACGGGAGCGTTACAGGGTGAACATCGTCCCTGTCGAAAACCAGCTCAGTTCAGGGCAAGCGGTGGAAGAGGCACCCAGGATGCTGGAGGCTTCCGATTCACAACGCTTCGAAACGGAACGGGAACTTGAGTACGTCGAACTCGAAGATCGCCGTAGTGACAACACGCGTGAGCGTCGCTATCTCGATGAAGCGCCGATGCAGGAGCGAAACAACTCCTATCGAGAGCCGTACCGCGAACCCGAGAGATACAACGAGCCCCAGCGATTCAACGAGCGACAGCCGTTTGATGAAAGGCAACCGTTCGATGAAAATCAGGCATTTGATGAAAGACAGCCGCTGAATGAGCCTTACCGCGAAGCCAGCAGGTTCCCTGAACCTGAGCCAGAGCGTTTTCGCGAACCCGAGCCGTTTCAGCGCGAAGACCGCTACCAAGAGCCCCAGCGCACATCAGCGCAATATCAGGAACGGGATGCAGCTCCTCGCATCGAGCAGCGTCCAAGACCGGCTTCACGTCGTCCGATCGAACGCCCCGGCGAACCACTGGATGTCGAACCCATCGAACGTCGCTCTCCCCAAGATCAGGACAGCCAACCGCTTGATGATCCCTGGTAAAACCAGGGATCATCCTCTCCTCAGCTCAATGAATCGCTTTTTTTGAACTCGAGTGAAGCGCTGTTCGTGCAGTAGCGCTGCCCCGTGGGTGCAGGTCCATCGTTGAACACATGCCCTAAGTGGGCATCACAACGCGAGCAGAGAATCTCGGTTCGAACCATCCCATGACTTCGATCCTCATGGGTGCGAATCGCACCCTCGGTCACACCATTCCAGAAGCTTGGCCAGCCCGTACCAGACTCAAATTTTGTGCTGGAGCTAAATAGGGGCGCATCGCAACAGACGCAGTGATACATGCCGTCTTCCTTGTGATTCCAATAGGCACCAGTGAACGCAGCTTCAGTACCGCCCTGACGCGCCACTTGAAACTGGCTTGGGCTGAGTTTCTCTTTCCATTCCTCAGGAGTGCGTTCCACCCGATCTCCACCTGCGATTGGCGCACTCGTCATGACTGAACTTTTTAACTGGCGCGGACGCTAGTCGGAAAGAGCCAAAGGCAAGAGTCCCTGAACCTCCTCAGCAAGGGCTCTAACGGCACCAGGTTCGCCGCGAAGGCCCCGCAAGTCATCGCGTTGACCCTGCAGCCTGTCCGGGGTTGCAAGCCAGGACTCGGCCTCTAGGGCGATTTGCTCAGGCGTGATCGGACCCACACGTTCAGGAACCACCATGCGACCTGCGCTGATGTTCGGCCAAGCCATCAATCCGTGGTTGCGGAGACGCCAGGCGCTGAGCAACAAACCGATCAGACGCCGCAGTCCAGGCAAACGGGCCAGGAGCCCGAGCCAACCATCCCAAGCCTGCATCACTCCCAAATGCTGGGTGGGCACCAACACGATCATGGGCACACCAAGAGCACCGAGTTCAGCCGTGTTGGCTCCCACCGTGGTGAGCGCAAGCTGGCACTGGCTCAGGGCTCCGTGGGCTGGAGGGTTTTCCTGCAAGTGAATCTCCGTGCCATGGCGCGTAATGATCCGCCGCAATCCCTCGCCCGATCGAGCCGGTTCAATCGAAGCAATATCGGTGTCATACCAAGCAGCGATCGGATTCGAGCGACTGGCGTAACGCTCCAAGTCTTCGACGGTGGTGGTGGGTGCCACCGGCAATAAAAAGCGGCAGCCAGGGCGTTGAGCCGCCAAACGATCGGCGGTTTCAAGTAAAAACGGAACACCCACACTGAGTTTGGCCGGTTTCGAACCAGGCAACAAAGCCACCCACTCACCCGATGGGAGTGGGGCCTCTTCTCTGGCATGGCTGGAAAGATCCGCCATCAAGTCGCCCACCACACGGCAGCGGCTGCGAAAGCGTCTGGGCAGCTGATCCCGCACCGCTGGTGCCATGGCGGCGATTCGATCGTTCCAACGTGGCCAACGCGCCACCCATTCGGCGTAGGTGATGTGGCGATAGCCCAGCCGAGCTGATAGCAACACACTCCAAAATTGATCCCCACCTAAAAAAACCACCACACCTCGGTCTGGCCATACCCCAAACCGAGAAGGCCTGAACAACAACAACCAAAATTGCCGGGCCAGCGTGATGCGATCAAACAAACCCCAACGGGAGGCTGCGGTGGCTTCTGTTCCGGTGGCATTGGGACAGGGGACCAAAACGAGCCGCAGGCTCAATAACGATCCAGGAGCCCTGGGCCGCATCAGTAGGCGGCGATGCAGCTGCTCTGCCAGGGGGCGAACCCAAGTCGTGAGTTCACCGGGGCCGTTGGAGACAAACACAACAGCCAGGGTTTGGTCCTTGGTGTGTGACGTCACTCAGTGCCGGTGGGGCTGGGAAAGAATGATGCGGATGGCGAGACTTGAACTCGCAAGGCCGAAGCCACACGCTCCTTAGACGTGCGTGTCTACCAATTCCACCACATCCGCGTGGCGACGCTGCCGAGATGGCTCGTCGATGGATGAGTATACCGAGAGGCCTAAAAGTCCCAACCGCTGATACGATCCGCGCTGGCTCGGATGCTGCGGAATGCCCATCGGCAAGGTGCTGATCGCCAACCGCGGCGAGATTGCCCTAAGAATTCTGAGAAGTTGTCGTGAACTCGGCATCAGCACGGTTGCGGTGTACAGCACCGTGGATCGCTCTGCACTGCACGTGCAGCTCGCTGATGAAGCGGTCTGCGTCGGCGAAGGCCCTAGCAACAAGAGCTACCTCAACATCCCCAACATCCTTGCGGCAGCCACCTCTCGCGGTGTGGATGCCATTCACCCCGGCTATGGATTTTTGGCGGAAAACGACCGCTTCGCCGAGATGTGCCGCGATCACGGCATCACCTTTATCGGCCCCTCTCCCCACGCCATCCGCTCGATGGGGGACAAATCAACGGCGAAATCCACCATGCAGGCTGTTGGCGTGCCAACGGTGCCTGGTAGCGAAGGCCTGTTACCCAACCCGGAGGCAGCTGCTGAGCTCGCTGCTGCCATGGGATATCCCGTCATGATCAAGGCCACCGCTGGAGGCGGTGGTCGTGGCATGCGGCTCGTCCCCAGTCCTGATCAGTTGGTGAAGCTGTACAAAGCGGCTCAAGGGGAAGCCGATGCAGCGTTTGGGAATCCGGGGCTGTATATGGAAAAATTCATCGACCGTCCCCGGCACGTCGAGGTGCAGATCCTCGCGGACCGGCACGGCAATGTGGTTCATCTCGGCGAACGGGACTGTTCGATCCAACGACGTCATCAGAAACTTCTCGAGGAAGCGCCAAGCCCGGCCCTCGACCCTGAGCTGCGTCGTCAGATGGGAGATGCAGCAGTGGCAGCGGCGCGAAGCATCAATTACGAGGGGGCCGGAACGGTGGAATTCCTCCTGGACAGAAACGGTGGCTTTTATTTCATGGAAATGAATACCCGCATTCAGGTCGAACATCCCGTCACGGAAATGGTGACGGGTATCGACCTGATTGCTGAGCAGCTACGCATCGCCGGAGGCGAACCGATCAGCGTGCGCCAAGAAGACATTCAAATGAACGGTCATGCGATCGAATGCCGAATCAATGCCGAAGATGCGCAGCACAATTTTCGGCCAGCCCCTGGACGGATCACTGGATGGTTGCCTCCTGGAGGCCCTGGAGTACGGGTCGACAGCCACGTGTACACGGGCTACGACATTCCGCCCTTCTATGACTCCCTGATTGGCAAACTGATCATCTGGGCGCCCAATCGTCCTGCTGCACTCGCACGCATGAAACGAGCTCTCAACGAGTGCGCCATCACAGGGATCCCAACAACGGTGGACTTCCATCTGCGCATGCTCGACCGCCCTGAATTCCAAAGGGGTGACGTGCACACCAAATTCGTCGAAGAGGAGATGCTTTAAGGCAGCTCACCGATGCCGGGCACTGCTTCCCCAGAGTGATTTAGGCGATGGACTGGGCGCGGAGCAGCACCAGTGAGAGCAACCCCTGCTGGCCCACCAACAGTTCGCGCAGCAGGCTGAGCAGCCCAACCCAGATCACGGGAGTGACATCCACGCCCCCGATGGGAGAGACAACCCGGCGGGTCAACCCCAAAATCGCCTCAGTGGGCCAGGCCACAAGGGGCCAGAAGCCTTTGGAAAGATCCACCTGGGGGTACCAAGTGAGCACGATGCGCGCCAGGAAGGTGAGGGTCCATGCGGCCAACAGCAAACCCAGTGCCACGTTGAGCAGCGGAAGGATGGCGATAAGCGTTGGCGTCACAAAGCCCTAAGCAATGGAGCTGTCATCGTAGAAACTTGACCCTGATCCCTAGGATCGCAGCGAATCAGGCCTCGCTGTACGCATTCGGTCCTAATCCCCTATGACGCCTTCCCTCTCCAATTTTCTTACCAGCCTTGTTGCTGGTGTAGCGATCGTTGTGATCCCTGCTTCTATCGGGCTCTTTTTTCTCAGCCAAACCGACCAGGTTGATCGCAAACTTTGAAGACCCTTTCACGCTCCGTAGACTGAGCTCACTCGACCCGAGCTTCGGTTCCACGCAGGTCCTTATCAGAGAGCTTCACTGTGGTTAATGCCAGTCTGAATTGGGCCAGCATTGTTGGCATTGTGCTGGCTGTGGGGGGAGCACTGCTCTACTTCATGCGCACCTTCAAGCCCGCTCTCGCCCGTGATTACGACGTGTTCTTCGCGGCGATCGGCTTGCTCTGCGGAGGAATTCTTTTCTTCCAGGGCTGGAGGCTTGATCCAATTCTCCAGTTTGGGCAATTCTTGTTGGCTGGAACCACCGTGTTTTTTGCCTACGAGAGCGTGCGCCTTCGTGGGATTTCAGCGGAACAGGCCAGACGCTCGGCCTATTTCGATGACGAACCTGAAGCCGCAAGCCCCGCTGGAGGCGGAGGCCTGCGAGGTGGTTATGACGATCCCTACGAGCGTTTCGACGAGCCTCAGCCGATTCGACGCACGTTTGGCGGTCAGGGTTCTGATGAAGATGAAAGGCCTGAACAGGATTTTTATCGCCCCCGTCGCACCTCCAGAGCTGCGATTCCCGAGCAAGCCGCAAGTCGGAGCCGTCAGCGGCCCGATCCCTCCTCCGATTGGTCAGAGAGCAGCGAACGAGATCGGCGCATGGCTCGATTCGGCCGCAGTGAAGACTCTGCACCGAGTGGCCCAAGTTTTGGGGAGCGCCGCAGCCAACGCCAGGATCAGCGCAGAGGTTCCAGACCTACCCCTGTTGCATCATCAAGGCCTGAGCCCTCTTCCCGAGCCTCTGCTGGGCCTGCTGGCATCAATCAGCGTGGGGCGGCGACTGCGCGCAGCAGCAGTCGTGGCTTAGAGGGACCACCTGGCATTCCTCAAGGCAGCCCACTGCGACGAGAACCCGAAGATGCCGCTTACTCCCCAAGCACGCGTCAACCCTCGAGCTCTTCGCCCTTCATCAGCGGCAATCCAGGGTCTGAAAAAGGGCCAACGACGACACGTGAGAGCAACCGCACTCCTCCTCGCAGTTCCCGCCCAAGGGATAACAGCTCCCGCTTCGACGACTGATCAGCCTGAGCATTCACCCCGGCATGACCCGACACCTCCTCCTCGTGTGGCTCGCACTGGGAGTGCTGGCCTGTGAAGGTCGTTCAACTCGAGCACCATCTGGCCTGCTTTCACCACAACAACAAGACCCTGCCCTGAGCGGTAACGGGCGGTTGTTAGCCGTGATCGAGGACCAAAACGGCAGGCCGACCGTCCAATTACGGAACGTGGAAGGTGGGGGTTCATTGCGATTGCGCCACCTCTCGCGTCATCAGCCCCACAGCTCACCGTCCTTGAGCTGGAACGGCCGTTACTTAGCTGTGATCACCCAACGCGGCAACCACAGACTGGTCTTAATTGAAGACCGCCTGAGCGGCAAAGCTCACCCCCTACGCTTGCCCTCCGGTCGAGATCCTGTGCAGGTCAGCCTCGCTCCTGATGCACGCAAACTGGCGATTCAAACCGCGGATCAAGGGCGTTGGCGAGTCGAAGTGATTGACCTGAGCGGATTACTGGAGCCCGACGGACCTGGAGGCCAGCGACGCAGCACTCCAAGCGAACCAAACCGATGAAAAAGAGATGCCTCACATCGGCTCTACTGCTTTGCTTCGTCGCTTTGGGGTGCAGTCAAAACGGCATCCGCCCCATGTCCCGGGTCGGGGCATCCCTACGACGCAGCGCCGAGAGCCGGCGCCTGCCCTCGATGGGACAACGTTGGCTTGCCAGCCTGGCCAGTCGTAACGGCAGAGAGCGTGTGGAGCTTATTGACCTGAGCAACGACACACCGGTGCCACTCAATGGAATCAATCAGGCCGATTCCCAAACCATCAGCCTCAGTGTGAGTGGGGATGGTCAGAGGATCGCCCTGGTCCGCCAACGCGAAGAGCGAACCGAATTAATGCTCTATCGACGCAGTGTGAGCGCTTTGCAACGACTGCCGATTAATCCTCCTGGGGTGCCCCGTTCCGTCAGTCTCAATGAAAATGGCCGACTGCTAGCCGTTCAGGTGAGCCGAAGAGGACGTTGGGATGTGGACTTGATTCGCCTCCCCTAGCTAGGGAATCAGCCCTGCCCAATGCAAAAAGGTGTCAGCACTGAGGGCTTCCGTGAGCACTACAGCTAAAAATCCGATCATGGCGAAGCGACCATTAATCCGCTCGGCATAGGCACTCCAGCCAAAGGCAGGCACGTCTTTTGTTGTGGCACTGGTCTCTGGAGCGGTCGACGCAGAGGAGGGCTCCTCAGGAGTGGGATCCATGGCTTGATCAGATTTGGTCATGGTTGATAGCTACTGGCGGGGATCAGGCTCCAATCGCCATCCCCCCGCAGTTCAAGCACGTTGTCATGGAAGTGCTTGAGGGAAGGACGATGGCCAACACTAATAAACGAGAGATCTCGATCAACGAGCAACTCATAAAGCTGCTTCTCCGTCTTCACATCAAGGGCACTGGTTGCCTCATCCAGGACCACAAAACTCGGAGAGTTCAACAACAACCTTCCAAAGGCCAATCGCTGCTGTTCTCCTAAGGAAAGGATTCGAGGCCAATCCTGCTTGATATCCAAGTCGGGATAACGGGTCACGAGCTTTTGCAAGCTGACCTGCTCAAGCACACTTCGGAGCTGTTCATCACTAAAACGGTTCTCGTCTGCTGGATAGCAAAGCTGCTCTCTGAGCGAGCCCAGCAACATGTAAGGCTTTTGAGGAATGAACAGAAGGTCACCCATCGATGGCCTCTCCACGCTGCCCCGAGTGGGCTCCCAAAGGCCGCTAATCATCCTCAAGAGTGATGTCTTTCCGCATCCGGATGGCCCAACAACTAACAACTTCTCATGGTCACCGATATCAATCGTGAGATCTTCAATAACCGGATTCTTTCCATTAGGAGGGTAAAGATCGGCAGAACGAATCACGATGCTGTTACTTCCAGGAACAACACGGCTATTACTACTAGGGGCCTGCTTGCTCACCTGCTCAATCTTGGTTTGGAATCCCTCGAGACGACTAATGCCTGCAGCGAACTGAGCAAGTTGCTCAATTCGAGCCACAATGAAGAACAACGATCCCTCCACCATATTGAAGGCAAAGTTGGCCTGATTGAAAACCCCAAAATCAATCTCACCGGCAAAATAAACAGGCGCCATCACCAAAAACGGGAGGAAAACTCCTGCGTAGGAGACCGATCGACGCATCACATCAATGATCACCTGCCAAATAATCAGCAGATTGAAATTTTTAACAACTGAGCCAAGACGCCTGTACGACTCTTGCTTTTCCTGCCCCTCCCCCGAATAAAAAGCAATCGATTCAGCGTTGTCTCTGATATGAACCAAGCCATAGCGAAAATCAGCTTCATAACGAAGCTGGTCGTAATTGATTCTGACCAGATTGCGCCCTGAGACAATCAATAGAGTTGTGGCGACTGCCGAATATCCAAATAGGGCAAAAGTAAGCCTAGAGCTGATACTCCAAAGCACCAAAATATTAAGTGAAAACGTTAAAAGCGCATCAAATAAGCCCAGAGCAAGGCTTAAACTTTGTGCCGTAAAAGATTCTGTGTCCTGAGTGATCCTTTGATCAGGGTTATCAACATCTGTTTCATCCTCACTATTTGGATTAAGAACATAATACGCCTTATTTTTCATGTAATCGCCAATCAGCGATTTAGACAGCCACTCTCTCCAGATAATCCCCAGCTTTGCGGTGATATAAACCTGAGTCACCCGGATAGGGAGAGCAATCACAAAGCAGGCACCATAAATCGCCAATCGCCCATAAAAGCCTCCTTGATCCTTATCAACCAAGGCATTCGTAATGTCTCGATAGATAAACCCAATCCCAGTATTGATTCCATTCACGGCAAGCAACATGAACACAATCGTTGCGAGCAAGCCCCAATTGAGCCAACGCCTCTGGCGCAATTGCTGGCGGAAAGCCACAAAACTGGCCAAACCAACCAGAAAGAGCGTCACAAAAGCCGCGCCCCACCAACTCGACCAAATCGTGGCGATCGTTCCAGAAACACCAGAGAGATATTTGTCCGTTAAATCCGGCTGAAACCGATCCAGGCTGCGAATCAATGCGGTAAGCACCGCAAGCACCAAACCGCCCACACAAAACAGAAGGCATACCAACAGCCAAATGAACTGCCATCCGCTCGCTTGATCGAGCGGCAAAAAGAAGGGTTGGGCCAGGTGACGCAGCTTGGCCAGCTGATTACGCAGATTTTTAAACGGACCGCTGCTGGCGAAAGTTGACGCTGTCATGCCGTCATTCTCACAAGCCAAACCTTTATCCGGGAGGCCATTCCAGGGAACGCCCACCGATCACATGCACGTGCAAGTGGAACACGGTCTGTCCTGCACCCTCTCCGCTGTTAATCACCGTTCGCCAATCGCTTAATCCTTCTTGCTTGGCAACCTTCGCCGCCACGACCAACAGATGCCCAAGCAGCTCCTCATCCGCTGTCTCCGCTTCGCGCAAACTCTCTAGTGGCTTGCGCGGAATCACCAGCAGATGAACAGGAGCGGCCGGAGCAACGTCACGGAACGCCAGACAGCTGTCATCGCTGTACACCTCATCGCATGGAATCTCTCCACGCAAGATGCGGGCAAAAATCGTGTCGCCAGCCATGGTCACAACCCTGGGCAAAACAGTGGATGAGACGGGTGGGGCATCAGATGCTTATCCCGCAACCATCCAATGCTGGCACGCTGCTCAAGTGCATCCATTCAAGGAATGGAGGCGCTTCCCGTCACGGTGGAAGTGGATCTAGCCCCAGGGCTTCCAGGCTTGCAGCTTGTGGGACTTCCAGATGCTGCCATTCAAGAATCGCGCGAACGCGTTCGAGCAGCGCTGCGCAACAGCGGCTTTCGCGGCCCCCTCGTGCGGGTCATCGTCAATCTGGCACCAGCGGATCGACGCAAGGAAGGACCCGCCTTCGATCTCCCGATCGCGCTGGCCTTGCTCGTCGCCAGCGGTCAGCTTGATCCCCAAAAACTGGAGGGGCTGTGCTGCGCAGGAGAACTGGGCCTGGATGGAAGTTTGAGGCCCTGCCGCGGCATTCTGGCCATCGCCTGCCAAGCAAAGACCCAGCAAGCCAAGGCGTTTGTGGTGCCATCCGCCAACGCGGCAGAAGCCTCTCTGGTGGCCGGACTCCCCATCGTGAGCGCCCAGACGCTGGGGCAACTCGTTGAGCAGTTACGGCATGGCATCGAGCACAACTCTTGCCCTCAGCCCACAAGGGAGCAGCCTGCAACGACAACGAGCCCTTCCAGCGCGTCAGCTCCCTCGTCCGCAGCCCCCCTAACGATTCAGCATTTCGCGCGAAAGGCACTGGCGATTGCTGCCGCCGGTGGACACCACCTCCTGATGGTGGGGCCTCCTGGCTGTGGCAAAACAATGTTGGCGCGCCAGCTCCCCAAGATTCTTCCGCCGTTAAGCGACTCAGAGGCTCTGGAGCTCACCCGCCTTCAATCCATTGCTGGCACGCTCGGCAGCGTGACAAGCCTGGTGCGGCAACGACCATTCCGTGCACCGCATCACAGCACCACGGCAGCGGGGCTTCTCGGCGGCGGCACCAATCCTCGGCCCGGTGAATTGAGCCTGGCCCATGGAGGCGTGCTTTTTCTCGATGAGCTCACCGAATTTCCAAGATCCATCCTCGATCAGTTGCGTCAGCCTTTGGAGGAGGGGATTCTCTGGATGAGCCGAGCGCGATTGCGCTGCGCCTTCCCCTGCAGGGTGACCCTGGTGGCTGCCACCAATCCCTGCCCTTGCGGCTGGCATGGTGATCCTTCCAACCGCTGCCGTTGTTCGGAGCTGCAACGGCAGCGCTACTGGAACCGCCTATCAGGTCCATTTTTGGATCGTCTTGATCTTCAATGCCGCCTCGAACCTGTGCCAACAGGCCAAATACGCCGTTGCTTCAAAACAACAGCAGATTCAACAGAGAACCAAACGGAAGAGAGCGTCTCCCCCGAAGCCATCCAAGCCGCGCGCATCAAAATGTGCCAACGGA
>JACLAB010015429.1_pt1 | contig 31894 bp, 24 predicted proteins | sample 8027921 | NCBI WGS metagenome assembly JACLAB01 (sample SAMN15725117, study PRJNA655200) | protist metagenome | isolation source: fluorescence activated cell sorting (FACS) single amplified genomes of... | place: USA: West Boothbay Harbor, Gulf of Maine | collected 2000-07-19 | reverse complement strand
CGCGGATTCAACGGCTTGACGCCGGAGAATGACTTGTCCGCTCTAGTCAACGCGAATTTGGCGTTGGCGCAGCAAAACTTGGAGATGAGCGGGAGACACACGGGAAGTCCGGATTATAACGGCATTCGGTTGAGTTCGGGGTACTCGCCGACGATTGCGGGGTCGAGCTCGTTGCCAGGTGGTAGATTAGGCTCGTTACCTTCCCCGTCGGAGTTATTAGCTGGGTCGCACCTGAAGTACTCCTCTCACCAATCGAATTTAGGCAATAATAGAGAGAGTAACGGAGGAGACAACGATGGAAAGAACAACAATAGCAAAGATAATAGCAACATGCCGGCGATGTATGGAAACGCGGGTGGGAAACGGGACCGCGGGCCATCGAGCGCGTTTTTTGGTACGTCCTTTGGCGTCGCCGGAAGTTTCGGTTCGATTTTCCCGCACGACATGCTCGGAACTTCGCCGTCCGATCGAAGCGGGAATAAGAATTCCACGAAAGTGGATTATTACGACGATTTGAACGCAGGGACCAGTCCGAGTTCTCGAGGGAACTCCACGCACAAAGGCGATAGATATAATAACAACGGTAACAACAGCGGCGGCGGTAGAGGCAGAGGCTTCGGAAGAGGTTCTGGAGGCAGAGGCGGCGACAGAAACAACCAAACGGACGACGAGAATACGCAAAACGGAGGCAATGCTTTCAAAGTTGGAAGCATCGGATATATGCGCGACTTGGACGACGCGCTACCGTTGGTTGGAAGTTTAGAACTCGGATCACCAGATTTGGGGAATTACGTCGAAATTGGTAGGAGTAATGACACTAAGAACAACACGAATAATAATAGCAAGGCGTCGTTGCGCGGAACGAAGAGCAAGTCAAACGCGTCTCCAACGAAGAAATCCGGTGGTAGCAGTGGACGGTCTTCTGGGAACAGCAACGAAGAGACGAAATCGGGAGGACGGTCCACTCGAGGAACGACGAGGAGTTCCCAGGATCCGGGTTCAGATACATTCGACGCGCTCTCCGCGTTGATTGATCAGAAACGGAAATAAAGAGAATAGCGTGCGAGTACTTCGTCATCTACTACTGCTGAAAAGAAGAAGAAGAAGAAGAAGAAGAAGAAGAAGAGAGAACGAAAAGAGTGTGAGTATATATATATACAACAGTGTATCTTTTAATTTATATGGTGTATAAAATGGTATTATTAATATATGGCGGTGAGATATCGTCTCTTCTCGTTCTACGACGAGCTTGGTCTCTCGCGCACCGCGCATCATTTTTTGAACGCCGCTTATACATCGTTCGCCCCTTTGAACGACCCGCCAACCGAGGCGGATAAGTTACCCTTCGGTTTGTATTGGTTGTTCTTCAAGTCGTCCTCGTAGCCAGCGCCGGTTCCTTTTGAGTCTTTCAACGCGTACTTCATAAACCACTCGCCCAAAGATAACTGTTAGTGTTGTTTGTTGTTTTTGTTTTTTGTTGTAAAGAATAATACCAACAAACGAGAGAGAGGAAAACAGGTCAGAATTTTTTAAGGAGGCGGAGGCCGAAAGAGGCGATGATAAAATTAGATTTTGCCACCGAAAAAGAGAAGAGAGAAAGAAGAAGGGTAACACAAGGAGAGGAAAATTCTAATCTCTTTCCCTTCTTGCTCTCTCTCGCGAAGAAGAAGAAGACGAAGAAGAAACGTCTACGACGTAAACGACGACGACGACCATAATAAATCACTTCGTCGTCGACCGTGGTGGTGCGCTGAGTAACAAATACCGCGTCGTTTGCGTTCAATAGGAGAAGAAGATTGCAGAAGAGAACACCACCACAACAACACAAAGACAAAAGAGATCGAGAGAGAAGAAAGCAGATAAAACGCCCTCTCCCCCTCTTTTTCTCTCTCTTTCGCTCTCTGTTCTTTCTCCATTTTCGTGTAAAAAATTATCCTACAAACGCACCTTTTCTCCTTTCTTTTTACCTTTCGCGCCCATTTTTTGCGTCGCCGCGCGAACGGTCGCGTTTCTTTTCACGGTTTGGAGTCTAGTAGCCGCGGTAACTTTCGTGCCAACGAGGGAAGTTGTCAACATGATTTAGTAATTCTTGGATGTTTTTTATGGTGTGATTGTGTGGGAGGAGGAGAAAAGGAGAGAAGTTTGGGGCGAATCCTGGTTTAGGGACTCTCGGACCCCCCAAAAAAGGCCTCCTCTTCCGCGAAGACCTCCCCATCCACAAGAGAGTTCACTTTAAACACACGCTTACAACACACGCATAAAATATGGGTCGCGTTCGCACGAAAACGGTCAAGAAGGTACGTTTGTAACACGAATCAAACGTGAAGAGAGAGTTTGCGCGTTCGCGAGAGTTTTCTCTCGCGTTGTTTTTAATCACTACTCGATTTTCATCTTCTCTCCCTTTTTTTCTTTTGGGGCGAAAAATTTCGCGCGTCCGGAAAAGGGGAGGAGGAGTGTGCGCGCGTGGTACTCAATGCGAGCGTTTAGAGCACAAACGTGTGCATAAAGATCACATCCACGCTTTTTTCGGTGTATCTGCGCGTTCTATCGTTCGCGAGAGTGTGCGTATGCGCGAAAGTCGGCGTGGAATTTCAAAGGCCTTTTGTTCTCTTAGCCCTATGCTCACGATGTTTCTTTCATTCTTACTTAAAACACCACAGGCCTCTCGTCAAATCATCGAGAAATACTACTCCCGATTAACTCTCGACTTTGCCACGAACAAGAGAATCGCGGATGAAATCGCCATCATCCCGTCCAAGAGATTGAGAAACAAAATCGCCGGTTTCACCACCCACTTGATGAAGAGAATCCAAAGAGGTCCGGTCAGAGGCATCTCCTTGAAGCTTCAAGAAGAGGAAAGAGAGCGTAGAATGGACTTTATTCCGGACGAGTCTGCGTTACAAACGGACTCGATTGAAGTCGACAGAGATACCATGGATATGTTGAAGTCCATGAACATGGGTAACTTACCGGGTGTGTCTATTGGACACAGAGGAAGACACCACAATAACCGCCGATAAGCAACCAAATAAGACGCGTAATAGCAAAACATATAAATTAATGTGTGTGCGTGTTCGTTTTAAAGCCTACCATGTCCTTTTTGGGGAGATTACCGTCGCTTAAACGCGATGGATGAAAATGGAGGTTGAATACGCATGAAGCTGACAACTGATCGAGTTAGGATCAGAGGAAGTACGCGCTATGGTGTTTTTCACTTCGGCGACTGGAACAGCCTAAATAAGTAGCTCTAATCTATACTAGGAAACATAGCTTTGATAATAAAATTTACTTTTATTGCTTCATTTTGCAACGCATAGAGAATCAGTACGTGCGCATTCGTTTTGCGATAGCGCGCTTCAAAAGTCATCAGATTTACAAAACACGCGCGAGCTAATATCTTCTACATAAACAATTTCTACGAGCTGTGTTTTATAAGTCCGCACTCTTTGATAAACTTTTTAAACCTCTCAATATCTTCGAAGGCGATTTGTACGGCGACTTGACTCTACTTTGCCGCGTGTTGAAGCTTTTCCTAGATTCAATACCGGCTAAAATAGACGAGGATTTTTGACTCGGCGGACTCGTCAAACTGTCGTTGTTTGTATTTTTCGTCGCGGACGTTATGGAATTGGAAGGAGCAACGCCGCTCGTCTTCCTTTTGTCTTTTATTATCACGACTGCATCATCGTCATCATCTTCGTTATTGTTGTTATTTACGTCGTCATCTCTACTGCTTTTTACATCTTTATTCGTGTCGACAACGTTCGAACGGGAAGAAGAAGGCGCCGGAGCTTTTTCTCCTTCATTGGTGTTGGCAGAGAAGATCTTAATACTTTTCGGTAATGATCCGGACTTTCGAGGCGCGATGGCGCCTCCAACAGTTCCACTTTCATTTTTGAATTTCAAACGCTCTTCATCCTCGAACTTTTCCGTGGATTCAATCATCTTTTGTACGGTTTGAATGATAGTCTCAAACGTCGGTCGATCGACACTTTTTTGCGACCAGCACAAACGCATCAACTGAATAAACTTGTCGAGCGCGTGGAAACGAGGTGAAACATCCGCTGGAATTTCTGGACGTTCCTCTAGCTCAATCACGGCGTGCAAAACCTGCCAGTGCGACCATTCCGCCCACGGCAATTGCAACGTGAGGATTTCCCAAAGTACGATACCAAAAGAGTAGACATCTGACGCTTTCGAATAATCACCCGTGTCTAATACTTCAGGCGCCGACCAGCGCGGAGAGTGCAAGTTCACGGAGGTTGAGACACTATTACCCGTAGCTCTATTCGCGGCAGTCACGCGACTCAAGTTGAAATCACCAACTTTAACGCGGAAAGATGCATCAACCATGAGATTTGCAGATTTCAAGTCTCGATGAATTACCGGTGGAGTGCAATTGTGCAAATAACACATGCCACACGCTGCGCCGAGCGCGAGACGTAAACGAACGCGCCACTGTAAAGATGGCACGCCAGGTTTCGCGTGGCGTTGTAAAACTGAAAATAAAGAACCACGCGCGCAATATTCTTCGACAATAGCTGGAGGGTATCGCATTATTCCAAACAGAGCGACGATGTTCGGATGTCGCAAATTCGTCATAATCGAAACTTCCTTCTCGAGTTCGTCCATCGCCATGCGAAGGTCGGACGATTCTTCCATGCCTTCGGTTCCGATGAACTTTACGGCCACTTGAACGTGATTCCAAACTGCGACGTGAACTCGTCCAAAGGAACCTTCCCCGATTTTCTGTTTCAGCGCAACTTCACTCTGAGTAATCAACGTCGTATTTAATTGAGAAGCGATTCGCTTTTCGCTCGGCGTGTGCATAAACTTCTTCCCGATGTCGCCGCTACTGCCGCCATTCCGATCTTTAGAAAGCATCGGAGAAAGATCCTGGGACACCGTTCGACTCGATGTGAGTCCAGCGCTCAGTTTCTCTTGCGAAGGCTGCCGGCGCTTCTTTCTTCTCATTTTACCACCGTTTTCTTTGATTGCACGATCAGCCGCACTCTCAAGCTCCGACATTGGCCACAGTAATACCGAGCCAAACGTTCCCGCGGTAGCAACACCACTGTGCGAACCGCTCACGGCGTGAACACCGCACATGGAGACCATACCAGACCGATGCGCTAAAATTTTGCCAGGCACGCCGAGATTTAAACTTCTCTCGTCGACTCTCTTCGTCACGTACGCGTCGAGTTCATCAGTCGAAGGAAGCTTCCATATGGTAATATGACCAGAAACATGTCCAATAATCAAAAGACTGGCAAATTCAACGATATCGACGCTACACGCCAAACTCCCAAACGGAATTTCATTGATCTTTGCGCTTCGTGCTTCCGGAGCGATACCTCTTCCTCCCCAGAGTTGCACCGTTCCCAAAGCACTCCCGAACGTACCTTCAGCTTGGTGCAAAGTAACGACACACTCGGCGTCTTTGTACGCGACGCACTCTTCGACTAAACCTAAATCATTGTGAACTTCGTTCGAGGCTATGCGCTTTCCCGATTTCGTCGACCACACTTCCAAATTCTCGTTCGCGTACTTTGTCGCCGTCGCGTTCGTGTATGGCACGTATACGTGACCGTTTAAGTACACTAAAAACTTCACCGCGCGTTTTGAGACACCAAATCCATCCGCTTCTCCACGAATTAATCGACCCAGACGCAAATAAACTTCAAAATCTGCTCCAGCGATGCGATTGACTTCGTTATCAAATTTCCAAGAATCTCCCGGAGATGTGTTTTGACTGTTTCCTAAGCTCGAGCTTTGTCGCCGAGACTTTATTTTTACCTTTGCCATGACTTCTAATATCGAACCGTCTGAAAACCCAGTCCAAAGCGTACAATTTTGAAACTTGTTCTTTTGGAATGCCGAAGCGCGCACTTCGTTCGTTCCGTTTTCCTCCTCGCCCCTAACCAAATCATTGTCGTTGTCGTCGTCGTCGTCGTCGTTTGATTCTTCTTCTTCGTCGTCTACGATGCTCATAGCTGTCGCACTCACACCTTTCCTAACTTTCATTACCGCGTTTTCGTTTCCTTTACCCAAATCTACGTCCCACACGCAAACGTCACCAGCGGACGTCCCAACGAAGAGCAAAGCCGCACATACACCAGAGCCTTTTGTCATTACCGTAATAGCTCCGCGTGGCTTTTCTGAAACGCGCATGGAAAGCGAAGACATTCCGTTTCTGACAGCGTTTATATTACCATCGTCATTGTATTCGTCACCTTCTTCGAGACTTCGAAAACACCCTCCTATTCCTCTCGATTTACTGTAAGCATCGCTACTGCTCTTATTCCTGCTACTTGTACTAACGCTACTACCACTGCTACTCGCATCTAATCTACCACCGTTTTCCAGCTCTCTCCGCTCGTTTAAAAACAAATCCGTGACTTGTAAGATTCCCGAACGTCTAGGAAACCTCGTCTCATTCGCTACCCACAATTCGGAACAATCAACCCCGCACGCAATCATCTCCGTCACGCCGCTCCCGAAAATAATCTTATTCATCGCCGTGGTAAAGCCACCTCTCAACAACCTCGAATGCCTTGTCAATGATGCAATGCTTTGAGTTTTAGACGCGATTCCACCTCCACTCGCGCCGGTTAAATTCCATAATTGCGTTTCGATAATCTCCAAATCCGATTGTAAACTGATAAACTTCTTATTCGAGCTCGCTGAGAGTATTCCATATCTCGTAAACGCCTTCTCTAGGATGGATAAATTTCCAACCTCGTCCACTCGCGCTACGCACAATCTCAGCAACCCCAAGCACGAAATCATAATTTTCTTCAGTTGCGTCAAACTTTGCGCATCTAGCATTTCGTGTGTCTGATTGGCTTCGACCAACGCCAACTGTAAAGCGTGCGCGTTGGAGAGTAAAGTGATACATTTTTCCCTGTGCGAGGTTGCACGCAACACTCGTTTGTGTAAATCATTCACCGCATGCGTGTTTGCTAACATCAAAGATTGAACCGAAGACACGTCTATGTTTGACGTTCGAGAGGAAGATGATTTGTTCATGTTATTATTTGTTCTCTTCGTTGGAGTGAACGAAGATGGAGAGGAGGACACTTTCGAATTATTAGCAGGAGAAGCAATCATCGATGGGCTGGCGGCTCGATTACTACCATCACCACGAACGCGAACATTGTTATTATTACTCGCATTCACTCGCATCTGCGGCGTCGAATATTCCGGAGATTTCGGGGTGGGGTCCTCTCTCGTCCTCGAAGTTTTCTTCTTCTTCTCCTCGTCGTTGTTGTTCGTTACGAAAGAAGAAGCAAATTTCTTCTTCTTCACCGAAGAAGAAGGATAGGACTCCAACGATGAAGAAGAAGGAGGAGAATGCACCAAGACACCGGCGTCGTTATTCACCCGAGCTTCGGGCGTGCCGTATTCGGATTCTCCGTCCTCCTCCTCCTCGCCTGGGTCCTCTCTCATCTCTCTCTCCCTTTTTTTTTGTGCGGTTTTTTTGTCTCTCTTTCTCCTGAGGAATCTCCTCTTTCCTCTCTTCTGGCACATTCCTCTCTCTCTTTAAAACGAACTTCAGAAAACTCTTCGTCAGTTGGGAGAATAAATACACACACACACGCACACATATACAGCGCACATACGCGTCTCTCTTAGATACGTAATAACACGCGTTCGCAGAGAGAGAGAGAGAGAGAGAGAGAGATCGGAAAGAGCGGAAAGAGCGGAGAGCGCACGACACACTCTTTCTCTCTTCGGTCTCTTCTCGCACATAAATCAAATTTGCAAATTTGAAAGATTTCCATTTACGGCACGGAGGAGGACCCGGAAGGAGGAGGAGGAGGAGGGACGATGGCGGAACAGATTAAAGCGTCCGTGTCGAAAGGCGTGGATAAGGTGAAGTTGATGTGAGTGCTTCGTTTCTTCTTCTTTCAATAATAACGGTTTATTTCTCTCTCTCTCTCTCTCTCTCTCGTCCTAACGACACGACAAAAACTAATCCTGTGTATGAACTTCTTCTCTAATATAAATACAACAGGGCTGGTATTCAACCATCACAGCCGGAAACGCCCGCGGGAATGCTCGACGAACTCACCGGATCTATTTGCATTGATTTGACATACGAGCAAAGATTATACGGATTTGCCTGTTGCGCTGGCATGGGTCTCATTTGCTCGTTCCTCTCGTCCTTGTTGTGGATGCAACCGATGAAGTTCGCGTTGTTGTATTCCATCGGGAACATTTTATCGTTAGGTTCGACTGGATTTTTAACCGGGTTTGCCCGACAGGCGAAGAATATGTTCAAAGCCACGCGTTTGGTGGCAACTTTGATGTACCTCGGGTGTTTAATCATGACCATCGTGTCGGCGTGCGTGTTGAAATCGTTTCCGTTGACGATGGTTTTTTTGATTTTGCAATCCTTGGCGTTGGTTTGGTATTGTTTGAGTTACATCCCGGGTGGTAGGAGCGTGTTGAAGTCGTGCTTTGGGATTAGCAACTTTTAAAAGTAAAAAGAGCGATTAGTAGTACATTGAAACAACATCGCGCGTGTACTTTGCATGAAAACACGTTGTCTGTCCCACCATAAAGGTGGGCTAAAAATATATATTATTCTACACAAAAGCTAAACGGCTACTATGTTATAAAAACGCGCTCGGCTGGAGATTAAGGTCCTCCTTGTTGTTGACCAGCCATTCTCGCTTTAGCCTCGGCGAACATTTTTGCCTGCAGAGCCATCGCCTCCTCCGCCGACATGCCCATGTCTTTCTTCTTCTTCTTTTCAATTCTCTTGTCTTTGGCAACGTCTTTCTCAATCTCCATCTCTTTCGTGCACTCGTCGATAAAATCATCAAAACCTAGTTTTTTCAGCGCAGCAATCACGTGTTCCGGTGTTATCGTCGTTTTGTTCTCTTTCGTGCTGATATCCGTCGCTTCGGAGGATATGGAGAGGACGAATTCCGTGCACGATTCGAGAAGTAAATCTCTCAAGTCGTTGCTCAATCGTAAACCTTCCGGGATGCTGTCCGAGATCATCTTGTTGATGGTCGCTTTAGGCAACGACTGCTCGTCGTTTTCCATTATTATTTCTTCTGCAAGAGTGTTTTATGAGCGAAATATTCTTTTTATACTTCCTATGTAAAGGTTTCTTTTGTGCGTATACAAGAGTGAAGAGGACAAGTGGAGAAAGTTTTGAACGAGAGCAAGGAGAGAGGATAGAGCGAAAATTTTTACGAGCGACAAATATTACTTTGGATGTACTCTTACTAATAGTATTCTCACAAAAGGCTACCTGCTAATAAATTCGGACGATGTACTTTAGATTCTGCGGATACATTCAGAGAGAAAGAGAGTGACAGAGAGAGAAAATTGAACGAGTCAGCCCTTGGGGTAGAAGAGAAAAGAGAGACGAACGCGTGTGCGCGCACGCGCGCTATTATTATTTTCTCAGGTGCGTTTGTAAAGCGCCTTCCGACTGATCAACACTCGAGGTATCAAGCTCGTCTGTCCGCCCGTCGATAAATTGTCTTCATCGAAAATAATCAGCATCGCATATATAGTATATGCGCGCGTGTGTAAAAGAGAGAGAGAAAAAACGAGAAGGAAACGCGCACCTTTATGCGTAAAATTTTAATCTTCCTCTTCTAAGACTTCGTGAATACTTTGCTCGTCGACGAATTTATCGGTCGCAAACACATCGTCGATGTTCTCCCACCACTTCCACAGAAATCTATCGACGATGATTCGAAACCACGGAGACCACCGCAAACCTTTCTCTTCCTTCATCATCTCTCTCAACTCCTCCGGCGACACCCAAATCATCGCGTCTACCTCTTCCGGGTTAATCGACATCCCGCCTTTCACCAACTCCGCCTGGTCCGCTCGACAAAACAAAACGTAATCCATCTCGTGTTCGCCCCAAAATGCGGTCCCGTTCTCCGGACGCAAACTCGCCTCTCCAAAACTATCTTTCGCGCAATAGTGCAAACGAGTTAGAAACTTAAACTGCGTTTCTTTCACCGTCTCTGGGTCTATGTTCAACTCGTGCAACAATTTCCTCCTCGCCGCGCGAACAGCGCCCGGCGCTCTCTTATTCTTTCTCACGTCTACTACCTCGTCGTCTACTTCAGTCGGTTCGTATCCGTGCAACTGGTGCGAACAACACGTGTTCGTCCACACCGACGGGAAGGTAATTTTCGACGCCGCTCTTTGTTGCAACAAAAGTTTGTTATTTTCTTTATCGAATAAAAACACCGAAAACGCTCGGTGTAATAAACCTTTCGGAGTGTTTCTTCTTTCTGCATTCGCGGAGAAATGATGGGCGTCGTATTTACTCGCGTGACCGACGATGGAATCTTTAGCGTCCACTAAAATGCACTCGTCTCGGTGCATCAAATCTTCTTGCGTGCCAGAACCGTCCCAGTTTTTTCCCTTTGATGAAGAAGACATTGTTGTTTTCGTCGTCGCGATAGATCTATCGGTGGTGCGTTTGATAATGATTGAACTACTGCTGTGATGATTGAACGCCAGACGAGCGTTTTGGAGCGCCGCTCGCATACACTCCTTTTTCTTTATGAAGAGAGACAAAACGCACGCGCAAAAGTCATCAGAGCAAAAAGTTTTTTCCACAAAACTTCTTTTCATCTCTCATCGAATTATTATTCCTCGCAGCATAAGAAGAAGAAGAAGAAGAAGAAGACAAAGATCATGAACGAGAAGAAGACAAAGAAAAAGAAAAATGAAATTCCTTTATCGCCAAAGACGAGTTCGTCGAGAGCGAGAGAGGCGCGACGAGCGACGACGATGGAAGCTTTCGGAGGAGGAGGAGGAGAGAAAGAAGAGAAAGAAGAAAACGGTTGGGGGTCGAGACAAGGAAAAAGCGAATCCCCGGTATCTCCGCCGCAAGGTCGCGTGTCTTCGATGAGAGCGTCTTCGTGCGATAGTCTGGGTGTCATGTTTGCGGAGCAAATGAAGACGACGATGAATACGACGACTACGACGAGTTGCAGTAATACCAACCACCCAGCCGTCAAAAATGTTAAATCCACTTTATTGGAACAAGAAGAAGACGAGGAAGACAAGAAAAGCAGCGAAAACAAGAATACTACTATTAATACTACGAATCATCATCAACATCATCATCATCGACAACAAAACGATCGAAACTCACGAAACTCGGAAATATTCGGAAACACGGACCAGATTCCGTACGAAAAAGCGACCGTTCTCACGAAACTACAGAAATGGGGCGATTACGAGTCCTGTGGCGAGAACGTCGGAAAGACAAAGTTCGTACCGATGAAGACCCCGTTGTCGCTAGAGTTCTTGGAGCAGATGGAGAAGTACGCGCATATTTTAACAGTGGAGAAGATGTTATACGAACAACGAGAGACGAAACAGAGAGAGGTTACCATGATCATTGATTTGAGCAATCACGAGTGTTTGTACGAAGAGGACATACCGAAAGAGGTACATCGAGTACACGTCAGGAACATAGCAAAATCGATACCGAACATCGAATGTTGCTCGAAAGTGATGAGAGAAGCGACGAAGCATTGGAAAAAACATCCGGAACAGTATATTGCTATTCATTGTGCGTATGGTTTCAATCGAACGGGGTTTATCGTGTGTAGTTATCTCATCGAGAAGGAGAACATGACCGCGGAGGAGGCGTTGGAAGCGTTTGCGATCGCGAGACCTCCCGGGGTGAAGCACGAGAGATTTCAATTGGCTTTGAAAGCGAGGTATCCCACAAGAGGGTGTAAACCAAAAGTTACTGAATACGACGGCGATGAAGACGACGATAAGAATGAAAACGGATTGGTGAAGAACGAAACGGTAGAAGGAGTAAACGCGGTGCTTCGAATCAACAAGAACAACGGCTTTGCAGCAGGAAGCGGAGAGAAGCAAAAGAAGAAAGAAACGCTCGTGCGAAAACTGTTCAGTTTGATTAGGATGAGAAGAAAGTCCAGCAGCGATCCCTGATTTGTGAGGGTATGAAAAGAAGAGCGAGCGAGAGAGCGAGAGAGTGTGTGTGTATAGAGGATAGATAAGCTAGATTTGTAGTGCTATAATAGATAGATAACTTGACAACAATGAATCCGATTTTAAGTTTTTATATCCAACGCTATGCCGCCGCAAGGCCAAAGCGACAGTTGTCTGTAAAACTCATACGCTAAATCAAACGAGTGATGCGTCGTCGTACCAGTGATGGAATCAAAGTAATGATACTTGTTAGAATCGCTCGAAATCGCGGACGTTTTTGAATACGGCGAGAAACCGTAAAGAGAAACTTTCTCGCACGAGTGTAACGCAAACGTAGCCGCAAAGACGCCAGACATTGGTTTCGGCTTGAACCTTTTCGAGTGAAATCCAGCAAAAACAGCACCGAGTTCCACGGCTTTTTTGACAGCTTCCCAAAGTTTGAACGCGTGTGCGATGATTTCAGGAGAAACTACAATCGCGGAGCTTCCTGGAGCTACGTGCTCGTTTGCAACACCGGAAACTCGCGCTGTTTCTAACCGCTTCAATAACGGCGCGTAGTAATGATAACGCGCAAACGGATTGAAAATTTCAAACAGTACCAAAGTCGTGTTTCGTAACGCAGAGCGAGAACTTTCCGGAATGGAACCTCCCAAGCGCGTACGACCAGCAATGAATGGTTTCACATGTTGTAAGTTCACGAAATCGAAATCTGTTCTCGAGCCGACGTCTTCTTCGTATCCTGCCGTTGGCGCGTAGTTGATTCGAAACACTTTTTCGTGTTCATCAATCTCTTTGCCTTGTTTGGATTTCAAAAGTACGCCAGAATTACCAACCACGGCACACGTTTTGAATTCATAGTCCTCGTCATTTAACGGTAACACGCCGACTAAATCGAGTTTGAGTTTTAAACGCTGTCGCTCGCCTTGTTTAACTTGAAGCAAATCGCCATCTGCGCCGCCTCGTTGCGTGACGCCGTCCACAAATGTCTCTTGTTTCAACTCAATCGCGCGCGGCAACCTACGCTCTGACTCGGTACAACCTTTCATGCCGGCAGGACAATACTTGTCCGATGTGTGATAATCATCCGGAAAGAGCATGGCTCGATGTAAAGTCAAAGGAATACTCCGCGGCTTTTGCGACGTGCTCAAAAGTCGTCGACGTCGTCGTCGTCTCTCCGGTACTTCTTCACCAACATCGTCCGTGTTATCATCACCACTTACAACGACGCTTGCATCGTTCGAATAATTGTCATCGTTCCCATCTTTACCTTGCTGTTGTTGTGGCTGTTGTTCTTGCTCGGTGTCCTCATCTTTGTTATTCGCATTTTCATCTCCTCCCTCTTCAATTCCGTCTTCTTCTGCACCGTTCTCTCCGTCCTCCCCGATAGGTTTTTCCAACATCGCTGCATCTAAAACAACCTCGCGGCCTTCCTTGTCTCTGTTCTTTATGCTAACTAATCCAAGCTCTTCTATATCGGTGCTATCGAGATTTAAAGCCTGAGCTACTGTGTTCAAAACCTCTGCCGATTGCTGCTCCGCGTTCTCTGCGGTTTGCGGTTTTTGCTCCATTTGCTCTTCCTCTTCTTCCTCTTCGTCATCGTCATCTTCCTCTTCGTCGTCATCATCATCTTTGAAAGCTTTACCTTTCGCAATAGCTGCTCGCAACTGTTCAATAGCTTCGTTCGTATCCGTAGACATTTCAGCCGGTCGGTGTTCTTTGTGAACTCTCGGTTTGTGTACTCTCGGCGTCGCCGACGCGTCCGATCGAGATTCTCTGGAAGAAGTCGAGGACGATGAAGCTACTCTATCTCTGAAAATAACGTTTGAACCTTCGGAAAGTAAAGGCATTCTTGCCCATAATCCCTGCGCCAATCTCGTCGCATCGAGCGACGACCACACTCTCTGCAAATACTTTAAATCTCTTTGCATCAAACGACCGCTGTCTCTTAAATCCGCCGTTACCGGCGACGACGAGCACTCCGACCCGTTCCTTGAACGCTTTGGCAGAACGTGCTCTCTCGCCGCAATAGCCGGTATCCATCTTGCTAAGTTATTTGGCTCGATCTCCAACGGATCGGATTCCGACGCGGAATAGGTGTTCGACTCCAACCTCGCTTGCAACCACGAGGGGATATCTCTAGACTTGGAGTTGTGTCTCTTCAAATATGCCTCTTGTTTCTCGCGCGCGTGCGAAACTAAAGTTCCCTTCTCGTCTTCAGTTCTTTCTAACAATGATTCCGCGTCGCTTTGCACGCCAGAAATTCCACCGAGAATAGTTTCAAAGTGCGTCTTCGTGTCTTCGTCCAACGTCGCGTCCATATCTTTCCTTTTGTTATGTCTAAATCCACCAAAGAATCGTCGTTTTCTATTTTCTTTCTCCTCTCTTTGCTTTTGGTGAATCAGCGCGTCCGCTTTGGCGACGTCTTCGTCCGACATGAACACCGCGCTCGCTTTCTCCTTGTACTCGTCTCTCTGGCTTTGCAACCGCTCCATGAACGCTTTACCTCCACCTTTCCATCCGGTTGAATGTTTCGCCATCTTCATCGCGTCTGCCCACGATTCTTGCGTCATGGCAGCTTCCGCGAACAACTCTGACGCGTCCGAACCACTCTCTAATTTTTCTCTCGCTTTCTGGTTAATCTTTTCCAACTGCTCCAACTTTTCCGCGAGCGATTCTCTTTTCGCGTTTGCGCTTTGTTTATTATTGCGTTTGTTCTTCGCCGTACCTTGTCCGGACGATTTCATTCCGGAAGCGCCTAAACTACTCGTGCTGCTCTCGTGAAACGGCACTCGTCCAAAATTCCTCATCGCCGCTTGCGATCGAGACGTTCTCACTAAGTTCGAGGCCAAATCGCCCCCGCCGTTCTCCGCTCCCGTCCCCAACGTTTTACTCAACTCTCTCTCTGTCCTTCTGGCAACTTCGTCCAAACGTCCTTCCACGAAACCTCTTAAACTCCCTTTGACGACTTTCGTCCCGTACTTCCGAAGGAGAGATAGCTCCTCCTTTGCGTCCACGGTTCGATCGATTTCTGTTCTCAGGGAGTGCATAGAATTTCCCGAGTGCGCTCGTTCGTGTTCGATGCGATGTTTGTGCGCCAAATCGTGATGGGATTGGAAGAAAGGAAGCGACGCCATGAGGAACAAAAAGACAAAGAAGGATAAAGTTTTCGTGTTGATTTTTTGTTGTTGCCCGCTGCTATTGCTCAACAACGACGCTGGTGGTGGATCGCCCCACCCCATAGATATGTGTATTGAATGTTGTCGTCCTTAATGCTGCGGTGCGTTCTTCTTCTTCTTTGTATTCTTTTTATTCTTCGTGATGATGTTTGAAGAGATTATATTCATCACTCAGAAAGCAACATGGACAAACAAACGTTCGTCTTTTTTCTTTTTCTTTTTCTTTTTCTTTTTCTTTCTTTCTTCAAAAAACTTGTTTGGAACAACACACGAAAAAAAAAAACAGAACACATGCCTTTGGAATCGCTGCCACCGTTCGCGATCATCGTCGGTGCGATCACTGCTATTGGTGGCATCCAATACGCCGCGCACGTGTTACCCATGGGGAAACCTAAAGCCGTCGGGTTAGATAACTTTGACCGATTGCTCGAGAGGAGAGACCAGAGAATACGAGAACGGAGTGGGCTACAAAAATAAACATCTTCAATGGCAACCCCGATCCGCGAGTGGTGCTTGGATGAAAACGACCAACCGAACGAGAACGCTGCTCGCGTGCAGGCGGCGCTGGATCACAAGGGATGCATGTGTTCCGGCGGGCAATGCAAAGCACCCGTTATTTTTGACGCCATGTCGGTGACGGTCACCTGCACTGCCAACCCCGAGGAGCACACCTGCGAGGCGTACGACGAGCCGTTCGGGGAGATCGTCCTTGGCGTGATCGACCAAATCATCTTCGAGTCGGAAACACGTCCTCTGCCGACGACGGCTGAGCTCGAGGAAAATGAACGTCAACGTCAACGCGAAGTCGCTTCGCGCATGGCACGAGAGGAGGCGCGGGCGCTTGGTCTGGTCGAGTTTACCGCGCATGTGCGCCCTGACGGTCGGGCGCCAGATGGCAAAACCTGGAGCTATACGCGAGGCGAGTGGGTTCGCGAGGACTTCCGCAAGCAACAGCAACAACAAGTAGTAGATAAGTCGGAGTACGTCGAGGTCGATTGATGTAGATGTAGTGATATGATTTGACGACGATCGATCGAGTTTATTATGGTTAGAAAAGAAGAGAGAGAAAAGTGCCTTGAGTGACACGTTGTAATTTTAGAGAGAGAGAGAGAGACAAATTTGACTGTTTGATGAGTTTTTCACAAGAACAGACAACAAACACAACACTTTTTTCGCACGCAGTTACGAGTACTCGTACATTTAAATTATGTATTCAATAGTATCAGTGCAACACCCTCATCATCATCAGCATCGAGGGATTAAGAATCCGATTTCAAAGACATCCAATCATCATCTAGCCAGAAAACGGTCGTCGACAGTTTCAGTTTCGAGAATAAACTCGTCCTCCGAAACTTCATCGGTGTCGTCGTCGTCAACTTCCGACGATGGAAAAAAAGACGACGAAGAAAAAGTTCGATTCATGTTACAAGAATACGGACATCCGTGGATAGAGAACGAAGAGTCCGCGGTGCGCTTGCTCGATTATTTACGAACGAAGGAGAAGAGAGAGTTCAACTTGGAAAAAGCGAGAGTGGTGATTACGCAAATCAGGGAGACGCACGAGAAAGGATTAGCAACTGAAGATGCGAAGCTGGCAAATCCGTTTAAACTACCAAAGACTTTTCCCGGGTTCTTGGGGATTTTAGAACGTAGCAGCGATAAGATTTAATACGTGCGAGGCCACACGCGTGATACTTTGTATGCTTTCGCTGCTTTCTACGTATCTATGAGTATTCGAAACTATTACTATCTATGCGGTCTTCTTCGCTTTCCTTTTCTTCAACCGCTTTTTCATCCTCGTATTTTTTTCGCGCGACCTGGCCTTCACGCAACATGTCTTTCAATTGGTCCTCTAAACCGTCCGTATTCAACACGGCCACGCAAGAAACGTAACGTGGACCGCACAACTTACCTAATCGCGACCGCGTGAGTGCGAATAAAACCGGCGTATTTAGTTCGCGACACTTCTTGACGATTTGCCAAATTTGGTCGTCCAAACCGCCTTCCATATCGCCGGTGGATTCAATGTTCGGAGCGACGACAACAGCTTTGCATTTACCGAGTTCGACATTTTTCACGACCTCACGCAAACCGAACGTGAATCGCTTTTTCGATTTTGCTTTTATAGGATCTGTTTTATACAGTCTCTCTTGTAATCTTCGAAGCTCGGAGAAGAGCGCTTGTACGGCTTGATTCAGAGGCGTCGTGATAACTTGCGAGGCATATTTCGGCATTTTTTCAACCTTGTTGACGAACGAGGCGTCTTTCACGCGCTCCAAATTGCGTTGAATGTGCTCTTCAGTGGTTTCTCCGCGATCGATTTTCTCCTTGCGTTCGAGCATCTTCGTGTGTTTCTTACCGGCGACGTGGTCCGCCCACGCCGTTTCGCTGTTACACTCCATTTTACACAATTCGCAGAATTTTGATACGAACGCTGATTTTTCCTTCTTTTTTGGCTTTGTCTTCTTTCCTATTGCTGTTGTGTGCTGGTCTGTCTGGCTGTTTTCCGACTTTGTGTTCATGAGTTCATATTCTTTCTGTTTCAAAGTATCGATAAAACTTTTTCTCGTCCAAATGGAAGGTAACTGAATGACCGTTTGACTCGACGTGGACGAGACGATGTACGGTTCATCTGCATGTTCTTTAGTTGCTGTTGGTGTATCTGTGCCGTCTTGTTCATCTGCATGTGCTCTGTTAATAGATTCGTCGTCGTCGTCGACGACGACGTCGGCTTTATCGTTGTTATTATCGTCGTCCGAATCATCGTCGTCTTCGTCGCACCACAAATCCACCTTTACTCTTTCGCTATCCTCCTCGTCCACTTTTATGTTCACGTACACCTTGTCAACCTCGATGGTTACTTCAATCGTCGAGTCGTCATCTCCTTTCGACGACTTTTCCTTATTTGCTCTGGACACGAGAATGATTTTCCTCAGTTTTGTCATGCGTTTTTTTTTCTTACCGTCCATGCGCTCTTTCCCTCTTCTCATTAACGTGGCCGAAGCCATCGCAGCGTTTGGATTCGCCATAAGTTCCCCGCCCCGTTTGGGACGACCTTCCACTTTCTTTGCCAATAAAGCACGTTTATCGCTTTTCTTCGCTTTCCCTTCTTTAAAGTATAAACCTAAACCGCCTAACATTGCACTCACGCCACCGCCGCCGGCGTTGATGGATTTATTCTCCCCCGATACAATTTCCGATAGGTCAATCGTCGTTCTCTTTTTCTTCCGTTTTTCCTCCTCGATTCGTTCTTGTTCGGTCAAATCGCCCCTTGCTATGCGTTCGGTATCGATTACCTTCACGCGGTCTGGGTCGTTCAACCCGTAATGTGAATTGTACAAGTGCGATGCTAAATGTTGAAACTCGGCGAACCGCCTTCCGCACACTCGACACGGGATCTTCCCAAACTTATCCACCTTGGACTTACGAGCCTCTATTCGTAAAGATTCTGCGGTTATTTTTGGTAAATAGTCTTTTCCACCGTGTTTTCCACCGTCATTTTCCGCAGTCGTCGGCCAATGCACGCCATCGTCTTCATTATGAGTAGTATTCGATGAAACGTTGAACGGTTGCGCTGCGGCGGTCAGCGAGGACGCTGTCGCGGGCCGTGCATTCCAAACTGGTCTAGACGGTGCGGGAGCGAACACCACTTTCTTCGCCTGTTGCTGTTGTTGTTGCTGCTGTTGCTGCTGGATAGAATTTTTCGGTTGTTGCTTCTTGCTATTATTACTGCTACCACTCGTCTTGTTGTTGTTGTTGTTGTTGTTGTTGTTGCTGTTATACTTCTGTTGTTGTTGTTGTTGATTCTTCTCTTTCGTTCTCTTCGCGAACGACAGAGCTTCTTCCACCTCTTTCGATACTTGCGACGGTATTATCGTTGTTGAGTTCTTATCATCATCGACGTTACCATCATCGATGCTTCTCTTCTTTATCCAACTCTTCGCCCGGTCTGCTTTGCTCGCCACCGCATCGTCATCACCTACCTCGTCGTTTCCTAAACCCATATTTCAATACACACCGAGGATGTTATTGAGATGATGACGTTGTTCTGAAAGTGATGAGGAAGAGGACAAAGAAGAACACCTCGCGTACCACTAAACTAAACCACCACGCGGAGAGAGTCAGAAACAACAAACAACACCAACAACAGCTCCCCTAACCCAGAGAAAAATGGGGAATTTCGTCCAACACGTCCTACACTTCTTCAAAACGGAAAGCCACATACTATTACGACGCAAATCATTCATGTTTGGCATCAGATGGAAACAAAAGAGCAGCTTTCCAACGAACGCTGATTTCTCGTTAGCAGAGAACGAAGCCATTCTCGCGGCTTCCAAATTATGCCTGATATTCATCGTCTACTCCTTCCTCGCGTCCTTGAAAACGAAAACGTACTCGCACGTGGACAGACTTTGGAGTTTGACGCCAATTTTCTACTCGTTCGTGTTTACGTATTACGGGAAGTTTAACTCGAGAAACGTGCTGATGAGCGCGCTGATTTTCATTTGGGGAGTAAGGTTGACTCGTAATTTCGCGAGGAAAGGTGGATATAATCGCGGAGAGGAGGACTATCGATGGGCGGTGTTGAGAGAAAAGAAAATTTTGAATTCCAAATTCGGTTGGTTACTGTTCAATTTCTCCTTCATATGTTTCTATCAACACGCGCTGTTGTTCTTAATCACGGCGCCGTGCGCGTGGGCGGCGACACCGTACGCTCAAAAAATACCTTTGAACGAGTACGATTTGTACGCCACGCTTCTTTTCTTATTCTTCTTCAACTTGGAACGCGTCGCAGATAATCAACAGTGGCGGTTTCAACAGGCCAAATACGGCAAGGCGAAGCGGGAGGCGAAGTACGAAACGGATTACCAAAATGGGTTCTTGAGTAAAGGTCTGTTCGCGCGGTCCAGACATCCGAACTTTTTCAGCGAACAGATGATTTGGTGGTCTTTATGCGTTTTCGTTTTGGCTTCTGGTGGGTCCGCGTTGCCGCAATCGTGCTCGGAGGCGAAAGAAAACTGGTATTGGTTGCGTTTACCGAAGACGCTGAGGTGTTGCGGATCGTGTTTTTTCGTGTCCATCCCTGGTCTCAAGTGTGGCTGCGAGGCTTTGCACGCGTGCTATGTAGGTGCGGCTTTGTTATCTTTGTTGTTCCAAGGATCGACGGCGTTTACCGAGCAAATCACGGCGGGGAAGTACCCGACTTACAAAGAGTACCAAAAGAAGGTGAATAGATTGTTTCCCGCCTTGAGACCGCCTTCATTTTTTTTATCCGCCGAGAACGCCGCGACCAGGATTCAACACGCGTGGAAGAAGAAGAAGAAATCAAACGCGGCGACGACGAGTACTCCCGGCAAGTTCAAGAAAGCTTTTTTATCCTTCGGGAGGAAGAGTAGTAGTAATAACACTCCCGCCAAGAAGAGCGAATAAAAATATTTAAGAATATTAAGAATATTACCTCTGTATTACCATGAATGATATTATGCCAAACCGCGGAAATGCACGTAGAAATATCTACTGGTAACTGTCTCAGACTGACCTTTTCCTATCCACATTAAGACGTCACTGTCTGGCTGCTTTTTTGTCATCACTTAAAATCTAAAGAAAAAGAATATATACACACACACACACACACACACACACACACACAGAGAGAGAGAGAGAGAGAGAGAGAGAGAGAGAGAGAGAGAGAGAGAGAGAGAGAGCAAAAGAATGAAGAAGATGCCTCGGCGCTCGTCCTCTCTGAAATTACCATCGAGAACAAAGCGTGGTGAGTCGTGCTTTGCTCTTCGTCGTTCGTCGTTGTTTTCTTTTTTCCCATCCTCAGTTTTGCCCTGATTATTGGTGTGTTGTTGACGTCTTCTGTTTTGTCTTCGTGGCCCACTCACTCACCTCTTCTCTTCTTATCATCATTTTCAACAGGCGCTGCGACAGCGATGATAACGATGATAACAACAGTAGTATTCGTCGCGCGTTTAGGAGCAGTTAAAGCCGATACGTTGCTTGTCATCAACACGGACAAGCAAATCGATGTCGCGTCAGGTTCTGATTTCGAGTTTTCGTTCGACATATCCGTGTGCTCGCAACAAGGCAAAGAGTACATCCAAGTAGATTTATACGATAACGGGTACTCGTACGGCATGGACACTTCTCAAAGACCAGATCCGATGTTGATGATTGCCAGTGGGCAAACGTATCCAACGGCGTCGTATAACGCGGATTGGCAAAAGTGGTCTTGGCTTCCGACTTGGGCGCAAAAAGACGAAGACGGCTACGAGACCTTTCGTCCGTACCATAGGATTGTGATTGATAACAGAGCGTGCACGGAGCAATGTCCGAATGGAGATAATATTTGCGAGGATAACTGTGAGATGGTGAAATCTAACGGCGACATATTTAAAGGTGTAGTGAAGAACGTGAATTTTTTCACGGAGAATCGGTTAAACGGAAACTTGAGAGCGAGGTGTTCTTCCACGCCGCCGTGTCCGGAACCGGATGGGAACGAATGTAACAATAAAGGGGAGTGTAAAAACATAGATAGCGTTGGTGTGTGCTCGTGTGTCGTCGGGTACGGCGACGTGGCGTGCGATAAAGTCGCCACGACGCTGCCAAATGGAGAGCAACAACCAGCGGACGGCAACCCTTTTTTGTTGAACGAGAAGATGTGGGATTATTATTCGTTTGAAGTGCCCCCCACGCCAGTCGGATCGGAATCGACGATCATTGTAGAGTTAAACAGACTCTTTGGTGATCCAATTCTGTTTGTCAAGAGAGCGGCGGACGGAAAGGCGAATGGAGGGAGCGGTATCGCGTATGGCGTGCCGTCGACCCAAGATTTTACAACCATGGCAGACATGAACTCCTTTCGCTCCAGGCTCGATTACCATCACATTGAGTTGACAAATGCAGATTCAGGATTATATTACGTCGGTGTGTTTAACAACAATCAGTATTTGAAAGAGGTTTCCAAGTACTATCTTCGTGCGAGATGGAATAACAACGGCGCCGGAGTGGAAACGCCGATGTGTCCTTTCGATTGTTTCGGCGACAGTCACGGCACGTGTGACGCGGATATTCCGAACGGGAAGAGCGTGTGTACGTGTGAGGTAAATTCTTATGGAGGAGAATATTGTCAAGGTAAAGTCATTCCGTTCGATACAGATTATCATCTCGCGAGCGGTATCGATGGCGTCATCGCCCCGGGCGAATGGAACTACATACAAATTGATACCGCGTTTTTTCCAGACGCGACTAAAGATGGTTTGCGAGTGATTTTCTCCTACCAAGGCAATGGACACCCGTTACTGATTGTGAAGTACAATGACTACCCCTCGTACGAAAACGCAGATGACATCTTATCTAGCTCGCGGAATATGCGAAGCCCGACGGAATATCACATTCCCGCGGACATCATGAGCAGAAGCGGCGTGTATTACATCGGCATTTTGAACATCAACTATTACGTACACGATGGCTTTTCGTACAACATCGTCATTAACGCTGGTAAGTCCTCGAGCACGAAGCTTCCGAATTTCATCTCTGTATCTTTAGTGATGATTTTCAGTTTGTTCGTCTGCATGCTCATAGCGCTCGCGAAAAGAATAGTTCAAAACAGACAATTGGCAAGGATGCGTGCGCTTCGCGCGGCTCAAATCGCTGCTAATCCAGAATTGGCGTTTACATTTGGTGGTGCGGGTAACCGGCGGATAGAACCGTTCAGGGGTACGCCGCAAAATGTGATTTCTAGAATTCCTATTGTAACCTTTAGAGATGCGGGTGATGGACCGAAGCTCGACGATTGCGATTACTCCTGCGCGGTATGCCTGGACGAATTTGTAAACGGCGATCGATTGCGTCAACTGACGCTTTGCGGTCATCAGTTTCACACGGCGTGTTTGGATGAATGGTTGGGGCAACACGACAATTGTCCTTTATGTAGAGCGCCGGTGGTAGGTGAAGAAGGAGGAGGGGGAGCGGAGGACAGTGGTAATCATCGTCAACAACAACAAAACGTCGAGTTGACTTCGGTATTCCGCCCAACAAACGACGAAAACACGAACAACGATGATAGAAACGATAATAGCTCACCGTATAGCGTAGTATGATTCATCCAAGTGTAATTCTTTTGTATTCATTAAGTGTTTATAATTATTATTGACGACGAAATTTTTTACTTCTTCCGCCCGCCACCAAAGAGCGAGGCAATCCCAAAAGCCGCCGGTTTCTTCTTCTTCTCCTTTGGGATTTCCTGCTTGCGGTCTATCTTCGATTCAACGAGACGTAGTCGTAGACCAAGTAAAGTGTTTGGAGCGTTCTCGTCGCGTTCTCGTCGCGCCTCTTTCATTTTTTGCGCTTGTATCAAACGTTTCTCGTATTCTTTGAACCTTTTTAGTGAAATTTCCTGTTCGCGTTGTCTCTTTGCCTCCTCTTCGCGTTCTTTTTGTCTTCGCACATCCTGTAACCGTTTCTCAAACTCGTCGTATTCTTGAAGCAAAATCTCTTGTTCTCGCTCTCGTTGAACCCAGGTGTGATTTCTGATATCTTTCAAACTAAATCTTTTCTCCGGGTCGGGCGCCAACATATTTTCAATCAAGTTCAACGCATCCGAGTCGATGACGCCTTTCTGCGGTCTCGCAAAATTCCCAGCGCGAATATTTTTCATGGTTGACAACGTTGAATGATTCGTTGGATCCTCGAAAGGATAACGTCCGAGTAACATCAGGTATAAAGTTACACCCATTGCAAAAACGTCGATTTTAATCGGATCATAGCCTCCTCCGCTCTTCATCCGCGAAGGAGCGCCAATCAACTCCGGTGCCATGTAGTCGGGAGTACCAATGCCGAGCGTTTTTGCGGAATCTAACCCTTTTGATAAACCAAAGTCAATCACTTTTAAAGTCTTTTTCTGTTTTGTATCAACGACGAGACAGTTGTCTGGTTTCAAATCTCTGTGCGCGAATCCTCGCTCGTGAATCGTTTCCACGGCGTTTAACAGCTGCGCGAAAAGCGCTCGCGACTCTTCGTTGGTCAATCTGCCGCCTTTAGAGTTTATGTAATCAAGCAAATCTAAACCTTCCAATAACTCCCAAACCAAAACGACATACTCGCGCTTAGTCTCTGGCGAGATGTGGTTCGTCACGTTCAACAAACGCGCAAAATTATCCGTAGTATTTGAGGACTCGGAGGAAGAAGAAGGAGAGTTTAACTTGTGAGCGTATTTCACCTCTCTCGTTATCGAGTTTAACGGCAAAGACAGTTCGCTTGTCTGCGAAACGTCCATGATTTTCAACGCCACCGGAAGCTTGTTCGTCACGTCGTATCCTTTAATGACCACGGCGGAGGAGCCGCGGTTGATTTCTCGCTCCGTTTGATATCGGCCGTTACATATGAGCGTCTCTTCCAACTCGTGCGTGCGTGGTCTTTGCACGAGTTCTATTTCTTTCTTCTTCTTTGTCTTCTTCTTTGTCTTCTTTGTTTCGTCTTCTTCTTCTTCTTCTTCTTCTTGTATTTCCTCTCTTGCTGTCGTCTCCGTCATCTCCACGTCGTCTTCTCCATCGTTGTCAACAGCAGCAGCGTTCGCGTTGGCGTCAGACGACGTCATCGCGTCCGCGAACAACAACACAACGTTTCAAAAGTCGAGGTTGGATATTTTTTTTGTCGTCGTGAGAACGACGAACTCAAATTTTTGTTTTCCTTTTTTTTTCTCTCTCGCGATTGATGATTCGATTTCAACCACCACCACACTCTTCATTCGAAAAGGACAACAACTGATTCTTTCAACTCAAAGTTTTTAGAAATCTTAACGCACACTTTTTACACGCTCGGCGCCGCGAAACGTTCTGTCGTCAACACACACACACACACATCACATCACATCACAGAGGGAGAAAGAGAAATAAGACTACAGATTTTGCGCAGAGTTTTAAAAGAAGGGGAAAAAAAAGATGTCCAACAACAACACGCCAATGAATCCGTTTTTAGCGCACGCGGAGCAGCAAGAAACTTCTTCGCAACAAAGGAACGACGCCGCCGCGGGAGCGACCACGGCATCCCAGAATATGAATACGAATAACGCGGCAGAAATTTCTCGACCGGCGATTACGGCGACAACGTATACGCCAGCACCGGCTGCTGGAACACCAATCGCTGGCCCGGTGCCTTCGCAGCAGGAAAGTCGAGCGAACAACTTCGCGGTCGGATCGCCGTTCTTTAGCAGTCAGTTATACACCGGCGGTCCATCCGTAGAACACTACGAAAACGATGAGCAAGAGGCACAAAGAGCGAGAGATGAAATTCGGAACGCGTTTTCCCAAATTGGCATCAACGCACCGTCGTCGGATAACTCGAACGACTTGTTACAGTTTGTCGTGGCGAGACAATTATCGAGGACGTTGAGACTGTTCGCGTGCGTGGATATTATATTTTGTATGTTTTTCTTCTTCACGGCGTGGGTATTCGTGTTTTTATTGTTTGGACCGGTGTTGGGGTACCAAGGCGCGAGATTTTTCAAGTACGGCAACGTGGTGGCGTATTTAGTGTACGTCCTCGGGATGGCGTGTTGGCGAGTGGCACTGTTTATAATCAACAAATCCGCCGCGGCGAAAGTGTTAACCTTTATCATGTTTATGGTGGAGCTTTACATTTTACGTCTGGTGTTTAAATTCATGCAGTTATTGAAGCGGTTTTCGGAGGAGGAGTTGCAGTTGCTGAGAATTTTAGAGAATCCGCAGCGGAACGTTTGGTGGCATCAAAGCGGCGGACCGCAAGCGACGCAAAGGGTCGTCATGGTGCCGCCACAGGCAGGCATGGCAGGGAGAGCGCCGGTGTACCATTAAAGATTGCCCCAACTACATCTTTTAGCACATTTTATAATAAAAATAACACGCAGTAATGTAAAGCACCATCATATGCTGGTAATTTCTTTATTTGTGAAATGAAAATAACAACGCGTGACATTAAAAATGTTCCTACATACTCCTCTCTCCCTCTCGTCTACTATGTTTTATGTATCTCACGCTTAAGCACTGGCTTCCTTCTTCAAATCGCTCCACAATTTGGCCACATCCTTCTTCGCGTTCGGTCTCCCGACACCGCAGAACCAACTCGCTTGTCTCCCCGGAGGCACTTTGCACTTGCACGGCTTCCCGTTCGGTTTCCCTTTCGTCAACGAAAACCATCCTCGCGGTGGTGGTCGAGACAAACCACCTTCGTTACTCGTTTTCACCATGTGCATGTACGCATCGTCATCCGCGAACCACCCATGCGCACAAAACGTATCCAACCACCACTGTCTCGGCTTCACCGTTTCGTGAAATTTGAACTTTGTCGAAATCTGCGCCACGGCAGACTTCTTCCTACCATCAGCCGTGTCAAACCTAGACGTGGACTGTCCAACCGTAATAAAAGCATTCGCTCCAGGTTTAGCCACTCGACTCAGCTCGTTAATGGACCGATCGATATCTGCTTCTGGAATGTGCTCGAACACCTCGACAGACGTAATCATATCGAACGATTCCGACTTGAACGGAATTTCTTGCATTGGCGTGGAAAATACCGTCCCATTCGCCAACAAATCCGACGCGTACTCTTTCAACGGCAAGCTCGCGGCTTCAATCCCTCTCGCGTCTACCCCACTTTGTCTCAATTTTCTCACCATCACCGCCGTGCCGCACCCGGCGTCTAACAACGTCTTAAACTTGTACCTCTTTTTAATCCCATCTAAAAACCTGCACGAGTGGCACACGTTCGCGCCAGAGCGTAACTTGTGATACTCGTCGTACATCGTTTTATACATCTCTCTGTGCTGCGGGTTCGTCCACGTTTGCTTACCGGATTGCACGTTCGTGTTCACGGTCGTTTTCGGTTTCGAGACTAAGTGGTCGTCACCGTCGTGGTGGTCATCATTTTCTTCTTCTCCGTCGTTATGATGATCGCCGCCACTATTCGAGTGATGATGATGATGCTGCTGACGACTCGAATCGTCGTCGTGGTCGTCGTCGTTATTGTCGTCACTATCAGAAGAAGAAGAAGACCCGTAACTCGTCGTTGGATGCCAAGTCGATGAATGATCGTGACGATGAAAAGATGATGATGATGATGATGGTGCGCCAAATCCGTCGTCGTGATTCGGAGGCGTGAATAAAAACCCGGCTAAAGAGCCAACCACCATGCCGACGGCGACTAAAAACGCCGCCGAACGCACGCGTCTCGCTAACTTTTCGTTGTCTTTGACTCCCATTATTTATTTATTCGTGGATATAAGTATAAGGAGAGTAAGTTGTGTCGTGCTTTCCTTTTCTTCCTTTGCTTCCTTTGCATTTTATCTTTTTCAATTTTTTTGCTGCCAAAAAACGACTTTGACAGCTTGTTTGACAGCTTGACTGTTGTCCGACAAAAAAAACTGCTGTGTGTGACACCCAAGGAGATGAAGTTTTCTCTTCATTCTTCAAAATCATCAATAAAATACTTCGACGACTGAACAACCGAGAAGAAGAAGAAGAAGAAGAAGAAGAAGAAGAAGAAGAAGAACGATGATGATGAAGATGATGGATTTCCGCACCGCGGTGTTCTTTCTCTGCACGACCGCGACGCTTCTTTCCACGACGTGCGCCATCGCCGGGTTCCTCCCGTTTCTCTCCCCGACTTTTTTTCCTCTTCTGCGATTTCATATTCAGAGAACGTATCGAGTGGCGTTTTTCAGCGCGTGCTTGGCGTTTATCTATAGGATTGGATACACGTTGAAGAAACTGACAGGAGGAGTCACGACGCAGGAACAAATGAGGAAAGAGTTGAATGCGGTCACGAGTTCGAATGGGTTTCAGTTGACGATGTTTTCCGTGATATTTGCTTTTTATTCGAGACCGCTAATAATCGCCTTGTTTCCGATATGCGTGCCAGCCTTGTATCAGTGGTTTACCATCGTGCATAAGATTTTTCACAGCGAAGACGGGAAGAGTTTGTACACGAAAGTCGGCATGAGCAGAATCTTTTCATTCTTGCAAGAGAAGATGCACGTGGCCTTGAGCTTGAGCGCGTTGATGGAAATAGTCATATTGGCGGTTATCGTGACCGACTCCGTGAGGAAGAGAAGCGTAGGCAAAACGTTCATGTACGTGATGTGGTTGCGAAGCAGGTATCAGTGCGAAGATAACACGGTTTTCAGGATCAAATACACGTATTACAACACCGGGTATTATCACAAAGAGGCTTGGAAAAGTTTGAATCAAAATCTGTTCGCGCCTCTGACGTCGAGAGTCCCGGCATTGCAACGCGTGAGCGACGGGATAGCGATGGCGTTTACGCAACCGAGAAGTAGGGGCATTTAGGAAGAAGCAGAGTGTAGCAAAAATGTGAGTGTAAACCACTCTGTGCGTAGTTGGTGTAATCAATGTGTACCATGGTACCGTAGTACTATTAGTATCATAATAATAATATGATAAATCAACGTTTTGGCAACTCGCACGCATCCAAACTTTTCTTGGAAACTTCAAAGCCCGGGAACATTGCAAAATCAGGCGTTATGCCGGTTCTGTCGATGTCCACAAACTTAGGCGTCACGTATCGCCCGACGGTTAACACGACACCACTACCATCGCTCAGCTCGTATACGGATTGTATCAACCCTTTGCCGTACGTTTTGGAACCAACCACCGTGGCGCGACAGTTATCTTTCAACGAACCGGTCAAAATCTCACTCGCCGACGCCGACCTCGAGTTCACTAGAACTACAAGCGGTTCGGTAACTTTTTGTTTGTTACTTACTGCATCAATATTTTCTTTGTCGCTCGATGAGAACGACGAAATATCCCCTACTCTCTTTAATTTAGTCGGTGCCGCGTCGGCGCCTCCTGCGTTCTGAAGGCCCAAACGCGCATTTACCGTCGCGTCGACATCTGTATCCTCTTTCACGCCACCGGCGACGACTCGTCCTTCCGTATACGCAATCGTAGCGTCTTGCGGTAGAAACAACTTTGCAATCTCAACGCCAGCTTGAACTAATCCTCCAGGATTATCTCTTAAATCTAGTATAAACTCCTTTGCTCCTATACCACGCAACTCTTCTATGGCTTCTGCGACGTCCTTCTCTGCGAGCGCGTTGAACTCAGTCAAACGAATGTACCCGGTGGACTTTCCTTCTAATCGTGACTTCACCGGGTTCTTAGGCCCAGCCGCTCGCTTCAACGCGAACAACTTTTCCTCTCCATCTTTCTCACCTCGTCGGACTTTCAAATCCACCGTCGTGTTGCCTTCGCCTTGAATCATGCTCGTGACTTGAAATGCACTCATGCCGTTCACATCGACGCCATCGACGGATAAAATAACGTCGCCTTGCTTTATTCCCGCTTTTGCGCCCGCACTTTCAGCCACCAATCCGAGTACGCCAACTTCGCTCGTATTGTCAGGCATCTCCGCAATGTTCAATCCGACGCCAGAAATATCGTACTTCAAGAGCTCCTGAAAATCTTTCGGCGCAACAAACCTCGTAAACGGGTCGTTCAACGTCGAAAGCATTCCTCTTACGTATTCGTACGCCTCTTGTCTCGATTTCGGTGGATTTTTCACAACGCTCTCTTCGCGCAAGGCGTTCCACGCCTCTCGGTCGAAACCTACGGAAATATCGTTTCTCACGGGAAGGAACGTATCGCTGACGAGTTGCCAAACTTCATCGACGACTAGAGCGTCCGGTAAAAGCTGCTCGTTATCATTATCACCAACAGAGGTCTTTTCCGGGTTACTTCTCCCGACATCACTCGCGGTATCCCGCTCCTCCTCCTCTTCCTCGGCGTACGCGACCAGACCTTTTGCAAGTGTATTACTAGTTATTGTTGGTGATGTTGCCGCAGAATTCCAGGAGTTCAAAAGCAAATACGGAGAAGGTGCTCCGGATGCAGACGCAACAGCCACAGCTACCGCCGCGCTCATTGCAGCCACTTTAGTGGATATCCTTTGCAACAACACCAAATTACTATTACTATTATTTGTATTACTTTTCATGCCGCTGAATGACGAGGACGAGGACGAGCTCGCTCTCGATGACGATGAGGAGGAGGATGGCATGTCCCCGTTGTTGTTGTTGTTGTTGTTATTGTTCGTATTATTCGAGTCTGATGAGGATGAGGATGACGACGAGCTTCGCAAAGCGCCGCGCGTCGTCGTCTTCGTGGCACCACTTCTTCTTCTTCTTCTTCTTTGTTGTTGATGAGGTGGATGAGGATGTCCGTGATTACGACAGGAATACGAAGAACACGACGTCGAAGAAGGAGAGGAAAAGCCAACCATTTTTGTGTGTATCCGCACAAAAACGCAAAAGCGGCTGCGTCTGTGTTCGCAACTGACGACCACTGTTCGAACAACGACAAAAGTGAGGCAAAAGTGTGTCCGTGTGTGTGTTTTGATGAGTTCACCTAACAAGTATCTTCTCTTCTTTTTCATTCATCACTTTTTACTACGAGTACTTCTACGAAAATTCTTCTCTTCTTCTCTCTCTCTCATCTTTCATCTTCAACAAAGAAGAATAAAAAATGAACCGAGGAAAACTGGCGACGTGGTTGCTCGTGCTCGCCGTGCTCGTCGCTCGGTAAGTCTTTTTATTCTTCTTTTTCTGCTTGGTCTTCTTCTCTCTCTCTGTCTCTCTCATTAGTAATCGACTTTTGGCGACGGACGACTGATTTTTGAGAACAAGAAATCCCCTAAGTTAACCCGCGGGTTTCCCCTACTTACTCCTTACTACTACTCCGTACACAAAACAAACGACAGAGTGCCGGTGTTCTTAAACGCAAAGACGAAAAATACGTTCGCCCCGATCGACGGCGCCGCGGCGTTTGCAACGAAATACTTTAGCGGCACGGATGACGACGGCGCACCCTTACTCAAACCTCCGTTTGTAGCGAGAGCGCTTTTGTACCCATCGAAACTTGTCCCTCAGCTTTCACAAAGTTTGAAGTGCAACGCGAAAGAGAACATGAAAGTGACGTCGACATCAATGGAAGGAGGGAGCGAAAGGAATAATTGTTTGCCGTATTTCCCGGATTTCGAGTCCTTCACGACGAGGAAAGAAATCATGCGCACGCACAAGAGACTGGTGAAAACGTTCGGTGAGGACTCGCGAACTATTCACGTCGTTTACATCGGGAGCGTTTTGTTGACCTACTCGGCGGCGTTTGCGTTTTTTAGCGGAACGTGCGGAAGAGTCGGAGTGTATGCGATTGCACTTCTCGCGTTGGGGACTTTGACGAATAGCGGGAAGAGAGACGGAGCGGTACCGTTACCAGGTTTATTTATTATTTCGGCGTTAACGTTTACCTCGATGATTTTCGGACGGAATACGAAAAGACGAAGGACGAAGAAACAAAAGACGCGTTAAATGAGGATTTAGATGACCTTTAATTTATTAAAACGATGAGCACTATACAATAAGCCGCGTGTGTATATTACAATAATTTATATCAATCAACCGTACGGTTTGTCCATACCTATGGACTTGTTTTTAACCGTTGAAGGCGGGATTCTAAAGACGTGCGAGAACAAACCTCCTTTACCTTGATTCTTCGCCTCTTGCAGTAAGTCAAACTCGCCGCCTAAAGAAACCGCACGTCGATGGTTCAAAGTCGGTTTGCCACCACCACCACCACCACCACCAACGATACCGCCGCGCGATGTATTCATAGATTTGCTCCCATACGGATTTGAAAGATTATCAATGGACATTTCTTCGAGAGCGGATAATTTGGAGGACAATCCGCTGCCGCTTCTGCGAT
>JACLAB010007878.1_pt1 | contig 31915 bp, 7 predicted proteins | sample 8027921 | NCBI WGS metagenome assembly JACLAB01 (sample SAMN15725117, study PRJNA655200) | protist metagenome | isolation source: fluorescence activated cell sorting (FACS) single amplified genomes of... | place: USA: West Boothbay Harbor, Gulf of Maine | collected 2000-07-19 | reverse complement strand
GTACCGCAGTCGTTGTATGGATTTTTGGGAATGGCAAGCTCAGCAACAAAGATATCTCTGGAAGAGAGTTCTCGTCTCGTGGTATGTATAATTTCGTGATATTTGCGCCGCGTCGCTACTAGACGTGCGCATGTCATAAAATGAGCGAAGTGTACGGAACTTCTCGCGAGAATATGTCCACTTTGTGTCCCCGCTTCCATCAACCCCGACATCATGTTCACGTTTATGTGAAAAGTATTTGTATTTTTCATGTCAATCATTCCTTCTGCGTGAACGACGGAACCAGCGAGAAACACATTATTATTATTATCGGGTGGGACTGCTAAGTGTGCGATTTGAGCACAGGCACCAAGCCAAGCGAGAGGAAATGATACAGGCTGTTCAATTGATCCATTGGAAGGGATCCATCCGGGTGGCGAAGAAAAGTGAGCTTCACAGGTATCATCATGTGTTTGAGGACGAGTAAAGTGTCTCATTCTAGCAACCGCAAGCACACCACCTCTTGGGCCCTTCAGGGACCAGTGATGTTCCTTCTCGAAAACCACTTTGTAACTCTTGCTAGCGCTGTACATTTGATACAACATCACCTCATTAGCAGACGTTGAAGATGTCGCTAGATGAACGTTTGATCCTGAGAACGCAAACCCACTTATTCCAACACGCGCGGAACCAGAAGCATGCTGACATCCACTGCCAGAGGTGTTGCGAGGAATGAAAATTTCACATTTTCGGCGCACTCGTAATTCAGTGACAAGGTATGGACTAAGGATTCGAAGGTAATTCAGCATTGCAGCACGTCGAGAAGCAAATGCTTCATCAACTCGAAGCAATGCTACAGCGCCGGCTGCTGCTTCAGAGTGACCGGCGTGAGATTTTGATGCCTCAAGAACAAGTGGCGAAACGCACATATCAAGATGGTTTTGTTGCCGACTCAATGAAGAAATTAAGGAATTCAACTCTATTGGGTCCCCAAGTGTCGTGCCGGTGCCATGCATCGACACACCGCCCAGAGAGACATCTGAATGCGCGATCCATGCTTTTTGTGCCTTGGTGTGTGCAATTGTGATCACTATTTGTTGAGCCAGACCGTTCGGTGCAGTTAGGGACGAACTCCGACCATCTTGATTCGCTGCTGACGCATCAACCTGAAAGAGTGCGCTGTAAATCTTGTCTGACCTTCGGGTGTCTAATCGTGCATGATGTTTAAGCATGAAAGTTGCGACAGCCTCAGCTCGCCCGTATCCGTCCGCAGACTTGTCCAGAACTTTACATCGACCATCTGATGACAGCATTCCTGCCGCTTTGATTGTAGCAAAGTGTGCATGTCCGATCGTCAGATTTACACCAGCACAAGTGCTCCACGCACCCGAGCTTATCTGATTGCTGGAATGAAGATGAAGAGCGCCTGAAACAGCAAGATGCACCGCCATAAGTGACGCAGAACATGCAGTATCTATTGAAAGTGCGGCTAATCCAAAATTGAATACATATGCAACCCTGCCAGCCGCGACACTCAAGGCAGACCCTGTCGCAACATAAGGGTCATCTTTTACGTTGTTAACAACACTCTGATTCTCGTTGCAGTCTAACAGCGCGTACTCGATATGTTGGATACCAACAGCTACGGCAACACTGGATTCTTTGAGCCTTGTACCGTTTCCTGCCTCTGCGAGCATTTTCGACATCAGTGTCGATTCAAGAAGTAATCTTTGCTGGGGATCAACCCGTCGTGCTTCACTGGAGCGCATTCCAAATACCTTGGCATCGAAACGATCGATATCATCCAAAAATGCGCCAAATCGTGTGGAAACTGTCGACAAATTTCCAGAGGCACCATCAATCCATTCGACATCCCAACGCGATATTGGTGGTACTGAGGGCTCATGAAACGATGAGTTCAGTCTTGTGGTATGATTGGCATTGATATATGTTGGCTCAATGCCGGTGACTGTGCAACCATGGCTCGAAAGAATTCCAGTCACCATAGGTTGTTCTAAGTCGTCGCGATTATATTTTATTGACCAAGAAGACAACGGCTCTGCTGAATCACGTCGTCCTGTAGGTGATGCATCCCCGGAAGTGGTTTCATTGATTGTTATTGACGTATTCTCGTCCTGTTCGGTGGAAGCCAAGAAAATGCTAAGGGCGGCGACAGAAGGATGGTTAAAGAAAGTAGCAGTGGGAATCTCTTTCCCTGTATGTGTTGCGACGGCAGAGCAAAGTTCGGTAATGCCGAGAGAGTCCAGCCCAGCAGCCATCAAGGGTACATCGCGGACAGGCTCGTAACCTATCACTTCCGTTGCTGCTCTTAGGACATATTGTTCAATGTTGTCGCATGCTGAGACTGTAATGACTTTGTTGCGCTCTTTTGTCTTGTTGTTGAAGCAGTAGTCCGTGTTTGCTGTCAAAGACGAAGTGTCTTCTTCACGAGCAGTCTCATCTCTGACCTCGGTGAGCATAGCCCTCAAATCAGGTCTTATTCTGTATACTTGAGCCCAATTCATGGACGCTACTATAACAAGAGCATGTCGTTGTTGGAGTACGACGTCAAGTGCAGCTATGGCCTGCTCAGGGGATATCATTTTCACCCCAAACTTAAGCAAATTTCTGCAAACTACATTACCTTTTCTCTGTTTTTTTGTGTCATAAGCTTCGGCTGCCATTCCAACTTCACCCCATGCCCCCCAACGAACGCTTATCGCAGGCGTTCCAGCTTGGTTAGCAATCAGTGTTCGAGTATCAAGCTCATTATTTGCAGCTACATAAGCCATCTGCCCTTGATTTGCTAAGATTGCAGCTACCGAGGAAAACATACATTCAACTTGTCGCGGGCCGGCATGATTCCTGATCGTTGAAATGTCTGGAAACGAGAGCTTAGCGGAACACACTTCACGAAATGTGGCAAGATTTTGCCTTGGAAAAATCCGATCATTTAGGACTCCGCTGGCGTGTATGAATATCATGTCAACAGGATCACTTTGTTGGAGGGCAAATCCACAGGAATAACTCCCTTTGAAGGTGGGGAAGTCACATGAGACATGCAACCGACTTGCAACATCAAAACGTCGCATGGAAATTGATCCACAGGAAGAAAAGTGAACTGCTGGAGGCCATCCCTTGGATCGCCCACTCCTACCAAGCAAATCGATATCGCGTGAATTACGGTTATTTACTTTTTCGAAACGTGTTCCAGCGAACCAACTGGATACGCATGCACCAAGTGCACCCAGGCCGCCAACGATAGTAACTGCGCAGGGAGAATATGCGTAATCAGGAGAGACATCTCTGCCAACAGTTCCTCTTGGCACGACAAATATCGTTTGCTGGGACATCGATTCTTGCTCTGAGTTTTCCTTATCTTCATAAAAGTTATTACAGATGCCAGGACGAAGATAAAGTACCTGCTGGTCGCGCCGTGTTCCGTGTGAGCAAGCCATCTCTATATTTATAGAGTCACCCACAACTGCTCCGAGGTCGACATGCCTTCTTTTTGATGACTTTTGAAATCCAGCATCATGTACCACAGACGTGTTGCCGAATTCAGCAGCTCTAACCCGGAGCAATCCAGCAAGAAAGCCGCCGATCGAAGTTTGAATGAGGTTTGGCGACGCTAAAGATGTTTTACATACACCGATGCAAGCAAAATATGTACATTGTGTCGCAGCAATTGCTGAAGCAGCAACTTCACGGGGACGAATATTTGAACGAATGTTTGGTTCTATATGACTTGTTTGAGACTTGTCGTGTGAAAGTAAGGGAAAGTATTTATGCGATGATTCAGGAGTTGCAAGCCACGCGTTAGTGTACATCAAGCGTTTTGTTTTGAGAGGTGGCACACCCCTCGCAGAGAGCTCTGGATTCATCACTCGTGATATATCTAGCTTTGCATGAAAAAGTGATGCAATTGTTTGGTCATTGTTATCAAGGACGGCAGCGTAATAACTCTTGCCACTGTTAAAAGAGTACCCAGTAGATGAATTTCTAGAAACTCGAATACGTTCGTTCCATATCTTGTATGCTTCGACGGCCACGACGTCACGGAGTCCGGTTTCAGCATTATTACATAGGTCCAGGGTGGCGGAAAGTGGCACAGAGAAAAAATCTTTCTTCACGTCAGGAATGAAACGTTTCACAAAACTTTCAACTTTAATGCTGTCAATTTGCTTCATTATAGAAAGTACTGGACTCCTTTCAAGCGCAATTGCTTCATGGTGCGTCCTACTAGTGAATCTGTTAGAGCAGCAAGGGACGCTATGCATTCGAGCATCAAGCAGTTTTGAAATACATACACGGCCAGATGAGTTTACATCAACGTGCAAGAACTTTTCGTTGGAGCCAAACAACTTTTTTCGAATGAGCACTACTCGACTGAGGAAGATACTCATGACCATGTCTGTGCCTGATGATGAAGATGGATAAAGAACAGACGTCGTTGCTACAGCAGAGAGAAGTAAGCAGTCTGATGGCCAAAATATATTTCTGCCTTCCGGAGGAAACATGATCATGAATCGAGCATTGACATTTTCATTTGTATCGAAGACCATGACCTGTCGCACAAGCGTGTTTGCAATAGTTGTAACGACAGGCCATAAACATTGCCTATTCGAAAGAGAGACTTCGCAGGTTTGAAAGGCAGAAAGATGAGAATCGTGTTCAACCGGCAAGTTCTTAATAAAAGTGCGTTTCGAAAAATCGATCATTACTCGTACGTGCGCATTGGTTCCTTGGAAGGCAAACGCGCTTGTGCCACCTCGAGGTTTGCCACAAGTGACTGACGACTTTAAACGTGTTGTAACCATTACGGGCGCAGCGGACAAGTTGTGCTGATTGCAACGTTCATCGTGGTTGTGGGTAAAAATTCCAGCTACATGTGGATTTATTGTTCGAAGATGACAGTTGCCTTGTATCAAAAGCTCCGAAAGATGCTTAGCCAGTGCAGTCAATCCCACTACACCAGCCGCTGGCTCAGCGTGACCAACGCAAGATTTAATTGATCCTAAAATAATAATTCTGTCCTTGGGAAATTCATTGTATGCAGCACTTGCTTCGATTGGATCTCCAAGCGGTGTCCCCGTGCCATGCATCTGGAGGATATCAACAGAAACATGACATGTGTTACGATCAGTAAAAAAATCTTCACCGTCTCTTGCTTCCAGTTCTTCGAACATTGCGGCACGAATAACAGCACTCTGAGCTAATCCATTTGGAGCAGTCAGGGAAGAGCTCCTCCCATCCTGGTTTACTGCAGATCCTGTAATCACTAGTGACCTCGTTTGAATGCAGTTTTCACACTGATTTATGCCTTGATAATTTTTGTTTTGAAGAAGCAAAGCACGACTCGCTTCGGCACGTCCATATCCATCTGCGGCCACGTCAAGTGTTTTACATCGACCGTCTGGTGCAAGCATCCCTGCAAGACCAAGAGTCAAATGCATTCGTGGCGTTATCATCAGGCTGATGCCCGCTGTTATGGCAGCAAATTTTTCAGATTTATGATATATACTCGTTTGACGCATTGCCAGATTCACAGCCACAAGTGAAGATGAGCAGGCGGTGTCGACTGTCACCGCTGCCCCGGTTGCATCAAATAAAAACGCAAGCCGCCCACAAGCCGTACTCGTCTCATTTCCCGTCCCCGTAAATGCCCCTACATTCACTTCATGATCTTCGAGGAAACTCGCATAATCTTTTCCTGAGATGCCAATAAACATAGCGAGGTCGCGACCAGAGAGATGTGAATAGAAGCTCTTTGGAGAGTGATATTCAGCACTTCGTCTGTCAGGTCTGCGGGCATCGGCAGATTCTGTTCTTGTATTAGAAGCAACCCACAACGCGCTTACGTCGGCAATGAGAATGCGCTGACGAGGGTCTAAAAAGATTGCCTCTACGGCTCGTCTAATACCAACAGCATTTCCATCAAATTCAACAATATCACTGGTTTCAAGAAATGCGCCATACCGGCCACTGATATTAGTCTCTTTTGCATTCTCGTCAGGAGAAATGCCTGTCACATTATTATCCCATCGATTCAAAGGAACTTGCCTGATCGAATCAACATCTGAGGCTGAACAAAAACTCGCACTTCTCCCGGACACAAAAGTAATTGTAACTTCATTATTAAAATATTTTGAAGGGAGCCATGAACGAGTTTTCGTAGCGGCATCGCGAATAGGATGCAGATCTTCTCGTAGTTGGTGTTTTGTACTTGTTCTATAGGTGTGTTGGGTTTTGGCAGAAGCTGTTTCTGAAGTTCTTTCCAAAAGTTTTGAAATGTGTACCGCAACGGTGGAAATCGTTGGATAATCAAATAGAAGAGTTGCGGGTAAGACGAGACCAAAATTTGACGCAAGTGCTGTGCGGAGCTCGATAGCAGCCAGAGAGTCTAGACCAGCGTCCATTAGTGGCGCATCTCGATCTGGGGAAGTGCCGCTGAACATTGAAGCACACTCAGATGCAATTATTCCTTCAATATGTCTCAATGACCTGTGCCTTGTAACAACTTCACTTGTTGTTCTCTCTGGCATGGGAACACATGCTCGCTTTGAGGATGGTGGGTCTATTCTAATCAAATCATCTGAGCCGAAGCTGATCACATCAGCTGCAATGCTTGATAACACACCACGCAGCAAGGATGGCGGTTGTTTTCCTACCAATATTTTCCAGTCTAAAGGTGATACTGCCGTCACAGAGCGTCCTCGGACAAACGGATAATGGAGAACTTCAATGTTACACCTCGACAATGAAAAGTCCCTGAATGCAAAGTTGGAAAGCGCGACAACACCATCCGCTGGCATTAACACTCCGAGTCCCAGTTGCGTTACTCGCGCCGCGGCTCCCGTCCCCATGCCCGTATTGCCAGACCACACACCCCATTGCACAGACACGACATCACGGCCGACCATTCGTGCGCATCCAGCTGTATAATCTAGACGAGCATTTGCGGCAGCATAATTTGCCTGGCCTGCAGCACCAAACAGAGAAGCAATGGAAGAACAGAAAGTTTCTGCTCCAGGTGCGGTAATTATAATTTTAGAAGCTGCGGCATGGCATTTTTTTGAAGCGAAACTCACCCGGAAGCATCCAGCTGTCAAATTTTTGGCGAGTGCATCGTGAAGTATTCCTCCAGCATTCAGGAAAAGTGTGCCAGGAGGGTTATGCGGAGATTGAAAAACACCGGCTCTCAACGATGTAATTGACTCGGATGCCATGCTCACTGTGTTGTCATGTCTAATAATTGAGACAACAGTCCCTGAAGCATGATCAGTTGTACTCAGTATGTCACTTTGTTGTGAACTTATATCAGTTGACTTCAAGCTGCGCCCGCTCCGGCTGCGCAGGTTCACAGCGCGAGCACAGGAGTCCATGAGCCAACCCGCGGCGTGCATTCCAAGGGTGCCTGTGCCGCCAACGATGTCCACAAAACCTTCAGCCCCGAAAGAAAAATATGAACGTGGCGGATTTTGACACGATGTGTTCTTAGCTATGCTTCCAATTGCCCGAAGAGTGAAGTTTGAGTTTAAGTGTTTCACAAGACAACGACTGTTGCTAATATATTTTTTTACTGAGACGTTTTGTCTTGGTGAGTTTGACAAAGCGCTGGATTGGCTACTAATGGGTAAAAGCGTTTGAGCAAAAAATACACCACTGTCTGAAGTCTTAACGTTAGAGAAAGCTTCGCCCGCACCCGTGTTTGGTCGTTCGAGTGCAATTGAACGTGCGATAGCACTGACACTTAGATGGCTTTTCCGTGCACAAATATTCTTTACCGAATTGTGCGTTAGACCAAGATGTGACGGTTCCGATGATGACCAAGGCTGCACCTCAAGCTGCACTGCAGCAACTGTTGCTGTTGCTCCCCGCAGCTCTGGGGAAATTGACAGGCGGTCAAGTATGCATATTTTTGGTGTCAGAAAATGTGAATGTGTCATTAGGTTGCGACATACGCGTATGCTTCTTTCCACTTGCGCTATTTGAGCTTGAGGTTCAAGAACATGGCCATGTGAAACAAATGCAGGTGGCGCTTTTCCTGTCCGTACAGAATCAATACTCGTTGATATGGTTCTTCCAAGTGTTCTGCACTGCATTCCAAGAATATGTACAAGAGTATGTGCACCCCCATCCTTGTGTGGTATTTCACACCTATGATCTGACATTCGGAGACCATTTGACTGTTTGGTACAAAGTTGAGGTATGCCATTCTGTGATGCAAAATGTTCTGATTTTTTCGCCGACACCACAGAGGTGCCCTTCAACGACGTCCTGTCGAGGAGTCCGCCATCAACATCAACATGGAAGAAAACACACGTGGCGTCGGTAGGAATGTACGCCACCGTTGATGAATCCGAAAGTGCTTCAAGCTGCATGGAACCATCGACTATGCTTGCCATTACGGCTGAGTCACACGAGTCGGGTGGATCAGCGTGTGCAATTATGCCTCGCTGTGAGTTAGCATGATTTTTGCCTCCAGAGTTGACACTCCGAATATTGTGAAGTGATCGAAAATTTGGCCCATAATGTAGCCCTTTTGCTGCGAACACCATATATGCGGCTATTGTATCTATTGGAACTGTATGCATCGAACGTACACACTCGGGAAGATACGAAGAGTTATACTTTGTTCTTTTTGACTGTTTTCCAGACGCTTTTTCTCCTGCCCCTGACAGTTGCACCCTTCCAGTAAAGTGTTTTGTTTGTGAACCTTTTAACTTCGTGGACGCGATGAAAACACAACCTTCCGTAGGCAGGTAAGTAATATTCGAGCAAAGTCTAGCATCGATTTTCGATTCAGAAATGTCTTCAGATGTCGTCAATGGAAGTGGAACAGGAATTGTCACTCCCGATAGCGCTGAAGTATTCCCTAAACTCTCTCGTGCAGCCGTGTGTGATATCACAATTTCAAGTGTGTCGAACACACTACCAAACATGCCTGCCGCCGGAAAGATTGCACGCCCAAGAATGCGATGGTCGTGAAAGGCTAAATTTGTGGCAGGTTTCGCGTCTGTGATGCGAAGTTTGAAAACTGCTGCACAAATATCCTGCTTGACATCGACATTATCAACCATAGGGCGTCGAGGTGGGACAGCCCAGGCACGAGAACGAATTTTAATTGAAGCTGTCCCTGACCGAGACCCAAGGTATCCACTGCTAAATATATTGGGATATGCCGACTCCATGCTAACACATGCATGTGCATTTGTTCCCTGAAATGCAAACGCGCTTACTCCAGAGATGGTCATTGGCGCGACAAGTGCTGTTTGTTGCCGCGTAGCAGAAAACATATTTGATGGCAGTGTTTGGGAAAAAATCTTCCTGGTGTCAAGCACCACTGCGACGTGCTGATTCATTGTGCGGAGTGCAATCCCATTTCCATAGAGTACGCGAGATACAGCAGTGCAACAAAGTGTGAAGATGCCTAACGCCCCTGCAGCAGGTTCTGCATGACCCGCCCATGACTTCGAAGTCTCGAGTGCTGTTGAAATTTCTGCAGTCGCAGTGTGTTTAAGTGCGGTGCGGGCTGCACCAACTTCAATCGGATCACCCAGTGGTGTTCCTGTGCCGTGCATCTGAAGCACGGCGTATGGAAATCCGCACTCTTTGTTAAACGATAAGTCACGTAACCTTCCATTTGCGACGACAGCCATTGAGAATGCAGAACAAATCGTAGCGGTCTGGGCTGGTCCATTTGGAGCGGTTAGTGATGAACTTCGTCCATCTTGATTTACTGACACCCCAGTTAGTAACACCCAGTCGGTCGCTACAGGTTCGTTCCTCAGGTTGAACCCATTCAAAGCCAACGACAACTTTTCAAGAGTGAATCCACGACATTCTTCTGCACGAACATATCCATCAGCTCCCATATCTAGTGTGCGACACCGGCCAGAACGTGACAACATGCCAGCCATCTGAAACGCGCTGGTCACTTCACGTGATAAAATCACATTGATACCGGTGGTGATAGCTCCATCTACTGCGGAAGACATGGAAGTATTGCAGACATCCAATGATGCAGCTTTCACAGCAACTAGCGAAGATGAACATGCGGTATCAAAGGCAACTGAGGGACCAGTAAAATCGAAGACATATGATGCACGACCAGATGCTACGGAAGGAAAAGTTGCCGTAGCTGCCAACGACGACGCCGTTGATGATAGCGAGCTTTCTGATGTCATAAACCCTGTTTCGAGTATCAAATCATAATCTCGACTTGCAATCCCAACATATACGCCGTGGGCAGAGCTATTAAATGTGTTGTTTACATCGAGAACGCTGACAACATCAAGGATTAGTCTCTGTTGTGGATCTGCCCAGACTGCTTCAGCAGCGCGGAAACCAAAGAACTCTGTATCAAATAAGTCTGGTGTTGGTAGGAAGGCACCAAATCTTCCATGAAGCAATAAATGTCCTGGCTCAGCTTCTACGTCCCATCTCGCATGAGGAATCACTCCTGATTTTTCGCAAGGCGCGCCGCTGTCCACGTTGCCTCCACCTGCACTTGCAAATCCACATATGACTGCTTCTCTGCTGCCGCTGCTAGTAAAATCAATACAATCATTGATATCTTGATTTGCCGCCAGATGATCTTTGGATTCCAGGAGATTTTCAACATGATGTATGAGGGCACGTGCGGTTGGGTTGTCAAACAAAGATGTCACGGGAAGCTCAACACGAAACATGCGTGAAAGTTCTGCAGATGCGTCTAAAATTGAAAGTGAGTCAAGTCCTGCTGCTAAAAACGGTTCATCGGGATCTATTTCACGACCAATTATTGCCCCAATACACGAGCACACGCGCTGACTTACTTCGACACGAGTCAGATGTACTGATTGACTCTCACCTGGCACAAACGTTTTGTCGCTTCCAGAATAAGCCTCCGAGATTATGCTTGCTTCGATGCCAGCACCTTTTGTTTTCAATGCAAAATTGTCGTTTGATTCCCTCCCTTCAGTTCTCAGATGCACGTGACTAAGATATTCCAAGAACGCACTGGCATCCCCACGACATTGTGGAATAGCCCGCGCATACTTCACCCAATCGACTCGAGCTATGCATATTTTTGACATTGACGACAGGGAAAGAAAAGAGCCCATGCAAATGTTTTGAAGCAACGTCACACATATAGAAGCACCCTCTTGGGGAGATATGGTACCAAAGCCAATTCTCCTTAGACGACTTTTTGTTGTGTATTTTGTTGCCATGCCGACTTCTGACCAAGGGCCCCATTGGAGAGAATAGGAAGGGACTCCTGCGTCCGTCCATGACATTGCAGAGTAGTCCAGGTATGAGTTTGCTGCAGAATAGGCGATTTGTCCTGCGGAACCAAGAAACGAGGCAATAGAAGAAAAATAAACAGTAGTATTCTGAGCAGTGGCGGTGATAGCAGGGCCCATCACATCAGTGACTGGGCATTTAGCTGCAACAACCTCACGAGCTAAACCAAAGGAAGTTGTCCCCACAGCGGCATCTCGTAGAACTCCATTTGCGAGGAGAAAGATTGCTTGGGGCACATCTAGCATGCCGAGCTTGAAAGTATTGGTCAAAGCAGCAGACGTTGTAACGTCAGCTGAAAGTAGGCGAATAGGTGGGTACACTGAAGTGAGTTCATCAAGAGATGGACAACGGCCTGTGCGGGATACAAGGGATGCAGTGTATCTCTGTTGTTGAACAGCGTGTTTTACCGTTACAAGCCCCAAAGCTCCAGTTCCACCGAAAACAACAAGTGGTATTTCCACATTGGATCTATGTTTTGAAAGTGAGGAAGGCGAACGACTCATCATATTCGCAGCAGCAATCATACGGGTGTAGGATTCTTCATCTGTCATAACTGCCCCGAAGGCAAAATCACGTTTTACTCGTAGGACCTCGACCGCGTGACAGGACGAAACAACCCCGTTGGAGTGAGATACTCCTCTATTTTTTCTGTATTCCCCGTGATTGGATATTTCCTGACTGCCAATCGCTTGCGAGCTCACAACTTTAGGATGACCATGTGCAACAACTTGTCCAGACATGCGGGAAACGTCGCAGTCCTCGGTGTTGATACATAGGTCAACCAGCTCTAACATCGCTGATCTTGCAGCCGCGCACAAGAACTCGCCTGAAATTACTCTCAAGGCTGCAAGGCTTCTCCGTGCTTGTAAACCTTCCAATAATTGCGATAAATGTCGAAGAACGTCAGCTGCCATTGACTTTTTTCTTGTTTTGCACAGACTTCTGACGACGTTCTGAGGTGACGATGACATTCTAGAAAACAAAGCCTCTTTGTGAGAAGATGAAGTTGACATCCTTTTGTCGGAAAGCACTGTAATGTGCATGTCGTTTCTTACATCGTCGATGGATATGCCACGTGCATGCGTTCGAAAGGGAATCGGCTGTATGTCAATACTTATACGTTGAGTCGAGCACACCACCATGCCACGTACAATTGCGTTCTTCACCCTATGTTCGCTTTTGAAACTTTCTTTGAAGTTCTGTGAAATATTTTTTGAAGTCCAAGACTCAGAAGTTATGCGACGCGCAGAATGGCCGCATAAATTTCCCTCATGGGAAGTGAAGGCGTCGAATGATGCAGGTATTCGCAGACTTTCTTGCACGGGCATTTGTTTATCCTGAGCCGTGCAGATGGATTGAAATGAAGCATCGAGTGCAGCTGGTGAGAAGTCCCAACCATGGTCATCAAACGCGGGCGAAATTTTTGAGTTTTTATTTTGACTGAATTGTGTCACTATTCCGAGAACTGGCTCGTGAGTTTGATCAACCTGCTTCCTGAAAAGAGTACGTCGAAAGTTCCATGCCGTCTTTGACTTAGAGCTGCATGACGTATCATCATTATTGATGAGCTTGTCTGCGAACAGTCGGAGAAACTTAGCCGTTAAAATGCGTTTCCTCGGTGGACAGAACTCTGTTCCTTTCAGGGAAACGGGCATGCTACCCTTGTGACCGATGTGAACGTCACCAGCAGTTGTCGTACACACATGTGCCTGCACGCTCTTAATATTGGTACACTCTAAAAAAAGTGGCCTCACTAGTGTCACGCCGCAAGTTACGGCAGTAAATCCAGCTTCTGTGAATTCAGTAATAGAATACTGCAGGGCTGCATCAGCAAGCTGAAGAGATGCTGCACCTGGGAACAGGGAAGACCCGTAAACTTTATGATCTTTCAGAAACGAAGATCTAGGGTTCGCCCAAATATCTGCAATGTAAACTCCAACTACGTCACTTTCTTCAAGTGCTATAATTACTCGAGACAATATCGAGTGTGGCAAGGGCGACAGCCAATGTCGAACACAGAGACGGCTGTTTGGAAGTCTTGTCGCAAGAGTAGCACCGAAAGTCAGGTGATTTCTTAAATTCTTTGATTCATCCTTTGACCTGCAATACTCTTTCACAACGAGGGCATGTGCATTTGTACCTTGGAACGCAAATGCACTGGCACCAACACAGGCGTTTCCTGTTTGGCAAGTTGGTGCTCCTAGGCAAGATCTCGCAGCAATGGTTGGAAAGCTACATCGCAATGACACTGCAACATACGGGTTACATGTGCGTAGATGTGATATACACACAATTTTAGCTGCCTTCAGATTTGACATGGCTGCAACTATGCTTATCAGACCGGAGGGGGACTCCGTGTGTGTGATAGAACTCTTCGTGGAGCTGAAGGCAAAAGAATCAATAGTTTGTTTTCTGTACTGTGCTGCAGCTTGTATCGGAACAGCCAAAGCTGCACTCACCTCAATTGGGTCTCCCAGCGCAGTACCTGTGCCATGCATCTGCAAAGCACAAGGCGAGCTGATTTCCCATCTGTCACTCGATGCACTGTCGATCGCTGCAAGAATTACCGATCGCTGGGCTGGTCCATTTGGCGCCGTGATTGTGCTTGACCGTCCGTCTTGGTTTGTAGCTGATCCTACGACGATCATAAAGCAAAATTGACCATTACTGGTATCGAGGCGTGGTTCAAGAATCACAACAACACAAGCCTCTCCACGAACGTATCCATTTGCTGCTGCATCCAGTGTTTTACATCGCCCATCTGGTGATATCATTTGTGCGGCCGTGAAAAGGGCAGACGTTTCAGCTCGTAACACCATATTCACCCCGCCAGCTAGCTGGCGTAGACTTTCTTTTGCAGTATTGAATGAAGCAATACGAGCAATATGTAGTGCGACGAGTCCAGATGAGCACGCAGTGTCAATCGCGACAGCGGTGCCATGGGTGTTAAGAGTAAATGCGATTCTTCCGGGTATGACACTCAGAAATGCGGAACCAGTTGCTGTAGATGCAGTAGGTTTGCGAAAAGAACTCATATCGCTGACTTTGCTGTACTGGTCACCAGTTGCAAGTGCTGAAATGGAACAAATTGCACTATAATCCAGCGTAGCTACTCCAACATATACACCCATCGTTGCGGTCAACATTTCAGATGCTTTGGCTCCTGTTGGTAGTGCACGAATAGAAGATACAGCTGCTGCTGACCAAGAAAGAAGCCGACGTTGTTGGGGGTCCATTGTTTTAGCTTCGCCACATTTGATGCCAAACGCACCAGGGTCAAACTCAGTGATACCAGCTAAATATCCGCCAAATATTGGCGCTTGCAGATCTGCACAACACAGGTCATCAAAATCCCAGCGTGAAATGGGTACGACTCCAGAAGCATCACATGAAAATGTACCTTCAGAATCGAACGCAGTTTCTGTCCCAACAGCAGAAACCCATGCCGCATTATGAGACACGTGAGACTGTGTTGGGCATTTGTTCACCACGGAATCGATTTTGCATGCTGGGGGCAATATCTTGGAAGGTTCGTTCGCCCGGGATATTTGGGAAGACAGGAAAGTTGCCAACGCACTTGGAGTCGGATAATCAAATACGAGTGTCACAGGTAATGACACTTTGATCGAGTTATCGGTACTAGATGTCTCGTTTACATGTGTATCCAAGAGGGCAACAAATTCGGAAGAAGAGAGTGAATCTAGTCCGGCATCAAGTAGTGGCTCATCAACACCAACGATTGAGCCTGTGATTTTTTTGAAGGCATCGACAACAATGCGAGTCACATCCTGATGTTCGCTTTCTGATGAACTTACGGCTGTGTTAGCATGCTTGGGAAGGTGGCTTTCAGCAAGTATCGCACTCATGCAGGGCTCAGCCAGGGTAGCATCCTTGGACTTTATCAGCGGGGTTGTCATTTCGCAAAAAAATGATGAAGTTGACACAGCTGCGTGACTATTCATGTATCTAAACCAGTCAAATTCGCATACTGCGATAATTGTCCTCGTAAAGCTGAACGCAGCTTCAAGTGCTAAAGCGCCAATCGCAGGTTTAATCAATCCGAACCCAACGCGGTGAAGCCGATTTTTCAGGGTAGTACTAGTAACGGCCATGCCACCTCCAGCCCATGCGCCCCATTGGATAGAGCACGCTGGAAGTCCCGATCCTCGATCATTTGTGGAAAACACATCTGCTCCTGCATTTGTAGCAGCATAACCGGTTTGTCCGACGTTACCAACAAGTGAAGTCACACTGGAGAAGGTACAAGCTGCCAACAGTGGGCATTTGCCATGTGATGATACTGATGGTGTGCATTTTCCTAGAGTTTTTGGGCCTGCGACAGCTCTAAGCCGTCCTGGGGTCTGACGTTGAACGATTGCATCTCTTAATACACCGCCTGAATTTATTGTGACAATTGACGGATCACTTTGATTTGCACCGACTATGTATATTGTTTCCATTTCTGACGTTTCTTCTGCACTTGCTGCATCATATCGGGTTGCCATAATTATGACGTTTTCAAGAGTAATGATGGTAGGTCTAGCAGCACTTTGACCTGATCTACTTGTAAGGGCGATGCATCGGTTATGTCTTGTTGCGAGAAGCCAAGCAGCAGCATGACCACCGACAGTACCGAGTCCGCCGAATACAATTCCGAAGCCCATCGTTGACTTGGTCGCACGCACATGTGAAGACACCTGGCTCGACGGACCAGAAAATTTCAAGTGTCTTGCACTACGCTGATCTTTGATAATTGTTGATGACGGTGATACAGGAGTTCGTGAATGCTGCTCGTTTGCGGGGATAAGTATAGCGTCATGAGTCACCCCTTCACAGCGAGATGTGCGAGTCCATGTATCATTATCATAATGTGTGATTATTTTCTGTGTGTTGACATCAAAGCAATCATGTACATCAATATCCAATGCACACACCTTTACTGTTGTTTGTGAACTTGCCGCCGATTCATGCGCGAATGCCCGTGCTACCCCCCATATACTAGCTGAAGACGCATGTAGATCATGTCTACTGTTGATAGGCGCACTCTTTCTCAACCTAGGTGTTGGATCGTGTGCTCCAAAAGTTCTAACAAATGTTTCGGTGAGACTTGTATCACAAACCAGAATGCCTGAAGTAATGTGCAATGCTATCATGCTCATGACATGTCTACACAAACATTGTACCCCTGTTGATGCCGGAACAACATTTCTAGTGTATTGGAATGGACTTCCAAAATAATCCTTGGCTTGCATTGATATATCAGTATCAGTAGGAAAAGCTTTCCACTGCAACAAATACGTGGGCACAACAGTGAAATGATGCGATGACCTTGCTGTTGAGTTTGTGCGCTCACAAAGTATGCTGGTCCTTCGCACAGAACGAATTTCTAATGACGTTAGGACAATTCTGTCACTAAGGCGATGAGTGTTGACAGCGCGTGAACCAAGATCAGCCTGCTTACTATAGTTTGCAGTAAGTTGCATCCCAATTGCAGTGTTTATGAAGCGGCAGAAGAGTGCACCGGCTGCGACCGGGACTCGTACACATGGTTCTGGTGTTCCATTTGCTGTTGAAGCTGGTGAAGGTAAAGCGTATGTTGGACACAATAGACCGACAGTCCCCTCAGCTAGATGGATTGCAGCGTCAAGTGCGCGTGAGAACGAATCCGTCCCAAGTGAGCCAAAATACCAGTTTAGATTGTCTAAAAGTTCCATGTTGACGACTGCACAAGCACCTGATGGAAGGGGACAAGGTTCTTTTGCAGCACAATGGAAGCGGTGTTCGTAAACTGGGCGAGAATATACTCTTGAGATAATAGTACCGTATGCTCGCCCATGGCTGACCACGTTATTAACAGTACTCATGGCATGCGCTTTCAGGTGTGCACGCCAACCTGAATCTGAGATAGATTCAATCCGTATTGAGCCTCTTGCACCACACAGACACACGCGCGTTGTGCATACTTTGTCAGTGTCGAGCTCCAGTGGGAGTGGAATAGTAGAATTAGTGACGGCTACATCTACGTGGAAATCTCGTTCTGCCTGAACAATGGGGAGATGCACAACCTCGCTGGTACATTCAAAAAAAGCTGCTGCAGGACACAGTGCTCGCCCGTACAGAGTGTGATCGCAAAGAGTCTCCGCACCAGGCGCATCATCAAATTTCACTTGGAAAAACATGAGAGAAGTCGTGGGTGATGAAAGCTCCCATAATCGCTTGCATTCAACAGAGTGACACGCTCGAGCGAGACGAGCAGTTGATAAAGGTATATCCCAAAGTCGACTAGAGTTAGCAAGAAACTTTTCCGTCCTGCCGCTGTGCACGCCACCTTGATTGCGATCATTTGTGCCAGATATCATCGCGTGTGCGTTCGTCCCTTGAAAAGCGAAAGCACTGACAGATGCGCATTTAGTCATGGCGATACCGCAGGAGGCGTGTGATTGAACTTGTCGTGAAACCGTGACAACAAGATTGCCTCGAACAAGCACTGCAGCTACATTACGGTTCATAGCCCGTAGATGTGCAACAGAAGCTGTGAATGAGCACTGTAGTGATGCAGAGGCTGCAAATATACTTGCCATGCCTGAAGCTGCTTCGCTATGGCCCATCGTTGTTTTAGTGGCACCAGTAACAAGTGAAGATGTCAGTGATTGCGATGACGAAAAGGCGGAAATTGCAGCACCTATTTCGATGGGGTCGCCCAACACTGTGCCAGTTCCATGTAGCTGTAACACAGAGACGGGTTCTACGCTACTGCATGTAGATATACGAAGTGTGTCACGTATAACTTCATTTTGAGCGGGCCCGTTTGGTGCAGTGAGTGACGAACTTCGCCCATCTTGATTTGCCGCAGCACCTGCCAGTACTATATGACAATTCGAACCAGACTTGTCGAATTCTTCTTCGTTTATCATTCTTAGCATCCCACATGCCTCTGCACGAACGTATCCATCAGCACTAGAATCAAACGTCTTACATCTGCCATCAGGTGAAAGCATGCGTGCGGCATTACACTTGTGAGACCACGCCGCATCAAACATTAAGTTAACACCACCTACAAGTGATTCTCGAACTTCATGTAATTCAACATCATTATCATGTGTTAACCAAGTACGAGCGTATACTACTGCGACAAGTGAAGATGAACACGCTGTGTCAAAAGCCGTTGCGGGACCACTCAAGGCTAACGTGAAGGCAACGCGACCCGCAATCACAGAAAGATGAGCGCCAGTGGCATCGTAAGAACCATATGTTGACGTCGCACGGTACGCTTCTGCCAGTCTCGGATATTCTACCTGTGACACACCGACAAGAACTGCACAGCTAGACACCCGGCAAGGATTACTCGATTTTTCACTGCCGGCAAGATGTTCATGATTACGATGAGTATGATGATAATTATTCTTGGTCTTGAAGTATGGAAAGAGCCACAGCATTGCACATGCGCCGAGAACCAACCTTTGCTGTGGATCTGCCAGTGCCGCTTCACTTGCTGACATGCCGGTAGCTTCCACATCATACTTTTCGACATCAAAAACGAAAGTACCGAAACGAGGTGTTAGCGATCTATTGTCAAATGTAGCAATATGATCAAGATCCCAACGCGAAGAAGGTATTATGCACACGTGGTCTTTGGAACAACCCTTCAGGTCAGTACTAGTGGAGGCACTTGTTATCATACTGCGATTTGAAGAGGATCCAAGTGACGTACTTTCGGCGCCAATCACAGAAACAGTTCGCGGAATCTCTCCAGATGCATGATAGCTATATAGCGGCGAGGACACTGTCGTATTTGAAGACGGTGTCTTGATATTTGTCTCAATAAAGTTACAGATTGCACGTGTCGAGGGAAAATCAAAAGCTAGCGTGGCTGGAATGGTTTCTTGATTTTCATTGACTGCCAGGACCTGTTGAAGCGTCGTGTTCAGTTTGTCCCTCAATCTGATAGCCCCGAGAGAGGTGAGTCCACAAGACATGAGAGGAAGATCTAAGTCAGGGGTCGGATCATTCGGAAGAAGATCTAAGACATCCCTGAGTGCCTTGTCTACAATAGATTTTGTGTCAAATGATGCAGATGATGAAAAGTGAGCTCCATGACCAAAACTCTTACAAGCATCATAGCTTCTGGTTGACTGCGCTAAGAGAATTTCCATAGATTCATTCATAGCCACATCAGTATTTATCGGTGTGTTGTTTGCTTTCTCAACTGGTGTTATGCGTTTCTCCGCTTCAAGGACGACGTCTAATATATTTATAGTTCGTGATTGCATCGGTAGTGCGGTCAGCCTATAAGAACAGAGCGTCGAGACTACGAGTGTGTTGACGGGATCTCCAATATCACTCCAATGCGTCATATTGGGTGTTCCTTTCTTTTCCTTCTCGACACGTAGACAGTTCGAGCTTGATAAACTTGGAACTTCAGAGAGGCTAAAAAATGTGTTGAAGGCATCACTTTTTGACGTGGAATAGACCAGCGAGCAAGCGCGGGCTGCCTGAGACTCGTCGTTTGTGTCAACGGTTATTATGCAAGTGTACGTATCTTCGGAAGAAACACGGTTGATGAGAGCATGAATTATTGAAGCACAAGGAACCGTGCGATACAACAGCCAAGTGCATTCATGTTTGGGATCAAGACTAGATGTCCCATCCACTTGACTTTTTGAAGAAGGTTTTAGTTTATGTACGTTGTGTGCGACTTGTTCAGTGTTGTTGAGGCACACATCATGAGGGTTTTCCAAAATAATGACACGAGATTTTATGTCACGCCGGAATACAGTGGTTTTAGCAAGACTGTTTTTGGACAGCAAACTACAGTCTACTGGTATTCCAGGCGAGAATCCCGTTCGAACATTTTCTCCACCACCGTGAAGTGAAGCAGACACTAGTACAGTTGATGTCGATGATCGACCTGAGGTCAGACCGGCAGAGAGTGTCCCGTTGGTAGCAGAATCACGCAACTCTCGCTTCAAAATCTTTCCATTTGCATTTGTTGGAAGATCAGTCACCACGTAAACCTCCGTTGGCACCTTGTATCCAGACAGCCGTCGCCGACAATGCAACGTGATATCTTCGATGGGGTCATCGCAGTGTAAGTGCAAGCCTGTACCTGTTCCTTGACAAGATCCAGGACCTTGATTAGCGTCACCATGTTCTCCACGTTTGTTGCTATCTTTCCGCAGTGTAACCGCTGCCTGAACAAGCTCGCCCATTATTGCATGAGGAACACCAAAAACAGCTGCCTGTTCAATCCCCGGGTGCGTGTGAAGTGCGGCTTCCACCTCAGATGTATATACATTTTCTCCTCCACATAAAATGACATCTTTCAGTCGACCGACGAGACATATGTATCCATCGCTTTTGACGGAAGCAAGGTCTCCCGTGCAAAACCAGCCATCTTCATCAAACGCATTAGCTTCACCTTCGCGATTTTGTAAATATCCTCCAAAGACAGTCGGCCCACGCACCCAAACTTCACCAACTGTCTTTGCATCATGGGCGACTGGATTCCCGATTGAATCTATCACTTTAATATCCACAAGAATAAATGGTCTCCCTGATGTACTGACGGACGCAAGCCGTTCACCAAGGTCAAGTTCTGTTACGCGTGGCTCCGAGCTCAGCTTCGACATCGAAATTTTTCCGCAGCACTCTGTCATTCCGTACGAGACAAAGAATTCACATCCAAATATCGAGACTGCACGCGCAATTGCTGTAGTCCCACCTAACGGCGAGCCGCCACAGGATATTACTCGAAGGGAAGATAGATCAAATGATCCGACCAAAGGATTATGGTACAGCAGCGTAACCATGGTTGAGGCTAAGTTTGTAGCAGTTATGCTCTCACGCTCAATAAGTAAGAGTATTTCTTCAGTCCGAAAATGGGAGACGATGACGTGTCGTGCACTGACCCATGAGATGGCATATACTGCAAACGCATCTACGAGATGGAATATTGGGGCAGCGTGCAACCAAATGTCTGCACTATTTATACCCATCTCTACGGTAATTGCCACAGTATGTTTGTGGACGATAGTTTGTGAGAGAGCAACCCCCTTAGGCGCACCGGTAGTTCCAGAGGTATAATATACGTGAGCTGGGTTATTCGCAACAGCTGCTATGGTAGTGCTGAGATCAGAGAAATAAATTGCGTCTGAAACTTGCATGTTTTTGGATTTCAGTGTTGAACGATTCCAATGTTGATACCATACTTCATCATGCCATTCAAATTGAATGATGTTCGTCAAGTGATCAATACTTCCACTCGATACTAGTTTTGTTGTCAGATGTATCAGATCATGTGAATTCCCGGCTATGCCTGCACCGGTCAAATTTTCCTCAGGCAGCCACACAACTGACTTCGTGGCACACTTTATTGTTTCCTGCGTTGTGAGCGCATCACGAAGTGTTTTACCGTGTATAGATTCGCGTGCGAATACAGTGACCGCAGCACTGTCATCGAGTATGTGGTTTAACTCGTGTGATACGAGGTGGGTGTTAAGATTTAGCAGCGTAGTGCGGAGAAGTGCACAAGCATAATGTAGTATCAGAACCTCAACAGAGTTGGTCGAAAGTATTCCCACCACATCACCAGAGCAAATACCCAGTTTTTTGTGCATGAATCGAGCAACTTGAGCTACTTTGTTCGCTAAAGAGATGTACGTGTCTCTCTTGGTGTACGCGTCGTCGCTTACGTTGCATACATTCACTGTGGCAAGGTTTTGTGATTTTACTGATGCCAAAGCACTCTCAAAAAAGAAGGCGAGAGTGGTCTCGCAGGAACATTTTTGTCGAAGCACGCGTTTAGCTTCAAGGAGGAACGGGTCATGCCTATCAAATTCAACTGCACAATGAGGTATGATCTTCTCTGATCGCTCGTATGTGCATGCATCATTAGGAGCTGCCGAGTTATTTACGGACTCTGAGTCTGTCGCCCCACAGCCATCTCTGCCAGCATGGCTTCTTGATGGACTTTCCAGTGTAGTCTTCAAATGAGTTAGCAATGAAGTTTGTGTGTGATAGACTATACTTTCTGTACTCTGCGTAAAGTAGCATGATGCGCGCTCATACACTTCCCTCGGAGGGTTAAAGAAATCATTCAGACTGGTTGTTTGTCGACGCCGTTTACGCCTGTGTTGGCTTGCTCGTCGAGCGACGTGAGGGTCACAGCAGAGTAGTTCCTGTGAGTGAGGAAGCACGTTCAGGTGTCAGTGGGCCGCGTGGTTAGCTGGATCATGTGAGACAAAGGCATGATGCCGATTACAGCTGTACAAGACATCTTCTCAATGATTGAAAGCCATTTAGTAGCCTTGATATTCAGAGGAGTGATCTTCTACGGTGCGAAGGTCCAAGCCAAAGGAAGCGAGAAACAGTTGTCGCGTTCGTTTTCCACTCGAGGGCTTAACCTTGGGGTGTGGAACGCACCACACTGATGTCCTTGGTATCATGGGATGTTGGTGACATGAAGAAAAGAGTTATCAATCCTCGGCCAGCTGTAAAGACGGCGGTAGCAAAGAAGGTGCAGGGGATAAGTGAGAAGAGTCAACGTATGAGTGAGGCTATAACCTGGGAACCTGCAAGAACAGGTGTGAGCGTCCAGCTCAGTTGCCTCGAAGTTCACGCCAAATAGATATGGGCACACGTAATTGAAAGTGAACCGGCACATATGTCGAAAAGTCCTGGCTCGTTCATAGGACCATAGAACGTGGCGGTCCATTAAGTTCGAGCGTTACGCCCGAAGCGATTCGACACTCGCAACTTGCGACTAGCTAGCTAGTAGCTACGTCTGTTGAAATATAACTTATTTATTATTTACTAGCTAGCAGCTGCTACTAGCTATTATTTATTTTGTCTCCAAGACGCAGTCGAACACCCTCAGTCTAGCTCGCTTACTTCTCGATAGAAGATATGAACACAATCTATGTGTTATCTTCATGCATCGCATGTTGCATGTTCCCATTGTTGCAGCTGCTATGCGCAAAATTACTTTGAGCATGTTGTAGCACGCCGCAGCACGTATTTGATTACAGATAGTCAGGGATCAGTTTGAGATCGAAGTACACGCGACAAGCTGACAGATCCTCAACTTTCAGACTAAATGATCTAAACCCGAGGCTATGGGGAAAGGGTTACAGCCTACTACCATCAAACGAATGATGTTCTCTACCTTGGACGTAGAAATAACGTCGAATAACATCATGAATTCGTCGTCTGAGCACCCGAGTGCCGTCCCGCAATAATTTTCAGCTGCCGGGCGAGCCCGAGTAGAATCGTCTCCTCACTCTTCGTCGGAGTCTCACTCGAAGCCTGTGTATGTACTCGGTCACCAGTTTTGACACCAACCTCGAGGACTTTGTCGCGATCTGTACCTCGAGGGCTGGTAGATGCGAACAACTTCTCGCTCTCGTCGCAAAGCAGTGCCTGTGTTGCTGGAGACATCCGCGTGTCTGCGTTCTTGAGTTTTCCGAGCGTAGAAACTTTTCCCTCCAACCGCTGACGCTGAGGGGCGCGATCTGAAGGGTGAGGCGCGAAATACTTATTGGCATCGACCTGCGCAGACAAGAACGATATTTCATAGATGAGTGTCGAGCATAGAAAACGTGACGGAGCAGGCGTATCAGCAAAATACTCACCTGCAGCACTGAATGGAGAACTTCATCAACGTCTTCTGTTAGAACGATCTCCTCGACACTTCGCTTGCCCTGTTGTGTTTATCAGAGTTGGATGTCAGGTTTCAGTTTGAGGTCGAGGTAATGTTTCGGGGAAGAACATAGATAGTGAAGAACGATGTTTCGAACGTACCTTCACACTGGCAAAATCGGCAGTGTTCTTACTGTTTTCGAACTGTGTGTCCGTGTGTGGCCCTGAAGCATGGCCAGCCGATATGCCCTTGTGTTTACCGGCATAAAGTAATAGGAGGTGAGGAAAAAACGGACGTCAGGAGAAAAATGGCAAACTTAAGAGCACTTGACTATCACTTGACTATGATGAGCTCGCATTTTTTTGGAGTCGTGTTTACCTTTCTGGGCGACGTCAGCTGGACGTTTCGGGCGGCTTTAGCGGTCGTCAACATACGCTGAGTGGATCCTTCAAAGTTTTGGCAGTCAACACATCTGCGACGAAAATTTTTGTGACGTGAGAAGGGAAAAGAACTTTGCTCGACCTGACTTAGCATTTCGCTGAAGGACAACGCGGCATCGCGGCATACCTGCAAATATCTGCACAGAAGATGTTCGCTTGAAAGCACTCGCAATATTTCTTGAGACAACTGCTTTTCTTGCAGTGACACCCCTGAATTCATAACACGCGAGATAGTTTAGACACCATTAGACTTGTTTAAACACGCGCAAGTGGGTGGGAATATGCGAGACTTGGAGAGAGGAATACGAATCCCGACCTTATTGTGTCGTCCAGCGCCGTCGGCGTCTTCTGCAGCACCCGGATTCGGCGCTATTTTGGGGCGAAATGCATTCGGGTTGCGTTCAAGGGTCGCCTCGACTGCTTCTTGCCGAACCGCGGCGTTCTCTAGATTGTTGCAGCAGTTGGAGCAGTTGCAGCTGTTGCAATGGAGTCCCGAGGCGAAGCACTCACAGTACCTGTTCGCCAAGCGCGAGTAGAGCGGTCAGTAATGCACGATGATAGAGAGCGGTTTCACGATAAGTTGCTTACAGTTTCAAGCATCTAGAATTGCGACAGTTACAGTTCTTTTTCTTCCCTGCCATCGTCTTGGGAGAGCGCGGACCGAACTGACCAACGGATCTCGAATTTGAAGGCAAAAGGTCTGGTCGTCCGTCGTCTCATGAAAAAAAATAAAAGAAAAGTGGTCCCGGAAATTTTCCAGGTGCCTGTGCTCCCACCGAGAATCGAACTCGGATCCTCTGCTAGCATCTTGAAATTTGGAAGGCAGATATCGTAACCATTTGACCATGAGAGCCAATACGGTGAAAATGGTGCCATGCAGCCCACTTCTAAATCATAAGTATCCATTCAAAAAAGCATCCCGCACACGCGGGTATTTTGTGTCCGCAGGGGAGCTGCGACCTCAGCTGCCCATAAGCTGCTGCGTGGGGTTCATTGGCGTGTTGCTTGCCCATTAGAATATTGAGTTGACGTAAGGATTCGTGGAACACGACCATGATGCGCGTGTTCGTGAGGCTTAGTGTGCGATGACACATCGCTAGCTCTAGCTAGACTATTCTATTTTTCAAGGTCGAAAGAAAGATGCCATCTGTTCAAATCGACATTTCTGAGACCAGCTGAATTCTCACCAGACGTCCTTATGGTACCGCCCGTTATCAGCAAGACGTTTAACAATCTCCTCGGCTTCATGAGCGGCGTACTCGCCTTCTGACATGAGAATGCTGTGTAAGGCACGGTGCACATCTCGTGCCATTCCCTTCGCATCGCCACAGACATATATACTCCCTTCATTTCCTCCCACTTTCCCCTTCATGATGTCGTATATCACCTTTGCAGTGGACATGAGCTTGTCCTGCACGTAGAGTTTTCGATCGCTTGTTGCCCGGCTGTAAGCAACATTCATCGAGCTCAGGGTTTTCGAAGCAACAGCATCTGTCATCTCGGCCTGATAAATATGGTCTTTACTCTCGTCACGGCAGCCAAAAAAGAGATGAGCAGGCCCAAGCAGTTTGCCTGATTTTGCGAGGGCAGAGCGCTCTTGGATGAAACCTCTGAAAGGAGCATATCCAGTTCCCGGACCAATCATAACAATAGGGACTGACGGATCACTCGGGAGCTTGAACGTGCTTGAGCGCACAAAAATTGGAACTCGCTCGGTCCTCATCTCAGGTTTCACCTTCTCTTCCCCGTGCGCGTTATTGCTTGAAACGAAACGCGACAGATAGGTCGAAGCCACTCCTTCGTGGAGCCGGCCTGTCGGGGTATCGCCACGCACCACAGCCACCGTCGCCGTGATGACATCAGGATCAACCAGTGGGCTGGATGAAATTGAATAGAAACGCGGGGCAAGTCGAGGACTCACTGCACCAAAAAATAAGCCAAGAGACGGCACGGCGGATGGAAATGCCTCGAGTACCTCGATTAAACTTCGGCTGGGATCCGTAATGTATGAAGCATACTCATGCTTTCCCGCAGTCGAAGAAAGATGTTCAAGTCGTGCCTTCTCGGAGGCGTCTGTTGCGACAGATGCAAGAGCGGCAAGAGCAATTTTCCGAGGAGGGTTGAGCAAGTCGGCATATCTGCTTAACGCTGTTCTGAGCGTGCAAGGCGTCGGGAACGGTTGCGTTAGGGAAGCAGGTGCATCATCGGGCATCGATAGAGTGAAGGAATGGTCCAATGGCAATTTCAGGCTTGCAGCGGCTCTCTGCACAACCGGGAACATATTTTCTGCAAAAACCCCAAGATGGTCGCCGTGCTGATAGCTGATACCGGTACCCGAGATGTCGAATTCGACATGCACACAGCTGCGCTCGGAGGCTTTCGAATGTAACTCTTTCGCCAGAACAATTGAGGCGGCATAAGGTGAAAACTGGGATGTGAGACTGCTGATCGGTCGTTTGGACATCGCTTCGCTCTCCAAGCGTTCGGCTGCAACTGCATCTTGTTTTGATGCCGTGGAAACGTGATATGATCTGGCTTCACCTCCACTCGAGAGGTTATCTTCAGCGCAGATACCATAACGTGTTTCCATTGCGTTCCACAACGCTTCCCGCCACCCTTGAAAGTCGTCCTCTAAAGTACAGTCATCATCCCCTAGGTGCAGTTCAAGGAGGCGCGAGGCCCCGAGAGCGTGCAGGGATTTGTCTACCAGTTTTGCTGCCGCGTTGTAGTGCTCGTACGAGCTGTTCCCCAATCCAAACACACAGTACGTGATCGCTTTGAAAAGATCTGGCATGCGGCCATCGTCAGCAAGATCACGGGCCCAGTACACGAATTCTGATGAAGCATCAGTTGGCTCACCATCTCCGTATGTGGACTGGAGAAAAACGTGCAGGACTCTGGCATCACCCATGCTGCCTTCCAAGAGAACATCCTCGGCCCTGTCGGATGTGACGGCTTCCAGATCGGACGTTTGCACACGGACAGCTTTGCCATATCTCTGCCGCACTTCCTCTTCGACTTCTTTGGCGAATCTCTCTGAAGTCCCTGTCTGTGTTCCGTAAAGGATCACGAGCTTAAGTTCGTGTCCGTCGACGTCACCTTTATCCTCACCGTCAGATCGAACCTTGTGAGTGGTGTCCTTGCCACTGCTCAATACCCTAAGCAGGGTCAATGCGGCGAGTGATAGAAGTAAAATAATCGCAGAAGCCGAAGCGAGTACGTCGGGCGTCATGACGAAGAGGCTTCCACAACGATGTGCACGCGAGTCTGGCAAGCGCAGTCTGCACAAACAACTAAGCAAGTGCGTGCTGCTCCGTCCGTCCTCCGTCCTCCACCATATATATTTATGTATCATTATTACGTACGGCCGCAGCCACAACGGTCCGCACACTTTCCGACACATTGCGCCCCACGTCACAACAGGCGGGCGTGCAGCATGTTTCGCAATCAATACGATCAAGATGTTCTAACCTGGAGCCCGCAAGGCAGGCTTCATCAAGTCGAATGTAAGCGCAGCCCCCCTAACTCTGGAAACGACAGATCCGATTAAAGGACTCGAGCGCTATTTGAAACAACCTCTGACCTCACTCTCACCATATCGAAACAGATGCGATGGAAGCTGTGAAACAAGGCGGGGCAGCAATCGGATGCAAGGTACGTATTTACGAACTATACACGGACGATGAACGCATCTTTATCTTCCCTGTCGCTGTGTCCCTCTCGACTACTTTCCAGATCTGAGCGAATTTCCCTCTTCATCCCTGTCCAGAACGATGAGTTTGTCGTGCTTGCAACCTTGAAGCGTGCCACGTCTGAGCTGTCATCTTCGCAGAAAAAGCTTTTCAGGATCGACGATAATGTCGGGATCGCTATATCTGGATTAACTGCAGATGGTACCGCGGCGACCAAGGCCTTGCGCAATGATTGTATTTCCCACAAGTTCACGTTTGAGTCACAAGTTGAAGTTGCGAGATTAGCTGGCCGTGTGGCAGACAAATCACAGATCTCGACACAGAGAGCAGGAGCTCGCCCTTCTGGCGTCGGAATGCTCATTGCGGGAGTCGACGAGCAGGGATCGCATCTCTTTCAAACGTGTCCCTCGGGAAATTTATACGAACACATCGCTGCCGCCATAGGTGCCAGATCTCAAGCGTCCAAAACGTACCTTGAGAGAAACGTCGATAAACTTGGAGCGCTTTCTCTAGATCAGCTAGTCAAGCTCGCGCTTCGCGCTCTCAGGGAGGCCTCCACAGATCCTTTGACAGATAAGACATGCAGCGTTGCGGTGGTAGGAAGCAAAGATACTCCCTTTCGGATTTTAAGCGCGGAAGAACTGACGTCAGCCCTGGAGGGACTGGACGAGCAAGAGTGAAGTGAACTTTCATGGTTTGTTACAACCTCGAGGGCATGCTCAAATCGTGCTGATCGATGTCGAGAGGTAGTACTTTTTTTGCAGTACAGAAGCAGTGCAGTATTGACACCGACGTTCTCCTGCGATTTAATAGTATTAACAAACTAACACGACGAATCGTCAACACTTGTGCTGACCGTCTGTGGCTGAGTCATGACTCCTCATCATCGAGTTGGGTACTTTTCGAACCGCAGAAAGCTGCAATAATTGTGTTCCAACCTCATGAACCTATAGGCTATAATTATCTTTATACGCACTTGGATATCTTTTTTATAAGGCGTCGCTCTTTGTGTCTATAGTATTCTTCGGGATCTCTCTCATTTGTTTCATTCCGTGCTCCGTCTAGATTAGAAGATTCGATTACTTCAATCGCGACAATGACATCTCGAGGAAGTGCCTCGTCCATCCACATCAGTCTCGCGTGTGCTTGGGTCAATCGTATCAAACTCTCTATCAGGCGTATCGTAGGTCGTCCCTTCGGATCATCTTCCTGCTGGCGACGTAGCTGGAAGTAGCCGCGTATAAGCGCTTCAGCTTCTGGCGTAAGTTTTGGCTTTAACGCGCACCTTGCCAGTGAGATGTATCGCCTCAGACGGTCAAACGACCATTCCCTCAAGTGGTCCTCTGGTGTGCAATCATTCCTATCCGACCCATGCTGTGTACTCTTTACGGTTTCCAAGCAACGGAGAGTCCCTTGCTGGATGTCTGAGGCTGACGTTTTGCGTTTCTTCACAAACACGGCATCCTCTAATGGAAATACGTTTGCTTGTGCCGACGCAACCTTACAAGAAGAGAGACTCTCCGCACAGTATGAAGCAAGCATATGAGCCGACATCAACTTGTCCTGGTCTGGGTCCTTGTCATCCTGCAGTATGAACACGCAATCAAAGCGAGAGAGTAAGGGTGGTGCTAGACCAGTATTATGGGACAGGGACTCGTTAGGATCAATCTTCATCCCCCTTGGATTCGTAGCCCCAAAAACTGAGCAGCGAGTCTGCAACGTGGCCACTATGCTTCCTTTCGCAAAGGAGACAGTTTGCTGCTCCATCGCTTCATGAATAGCTGCTCTTTCCCCCGTGCTGATGGTGTCGAATTCATCGATGCAGCAGATTCCACCATCTGCGAGAACCAGGGCCCCAGCATCGAGCATCCAACCTTCACTGCCGTCACATCTCACAGCTGCGGCGGTAAGCCCAGCAGCTGTTGACCCCACTCCTGAAGTTAGAACAGACCTCGGGGCAACTTGTGCTGCATACCGCAAAAGCTGTGACTTTCCCATGCCAGGATCACCAACGATAAGTAAATGACTGTCACCCCTAACTGTAGCTCCACCGTCCGGTTCGGAGCGTGGAACACCACCTAAAAGGGCGAGCAGAAAAGCAAGCTTGACTGTCTTTAGTCCGTGGAGTTGGGGACATACGCTTTTCAAGATGATGTTTCTCCCGTGTAATGGTCCGAGAGGAATTCGATGCATATCTTTGTTCTCTGCTTTCGAGACACTTGATCCTTTGAATGCGTTCCAGAAAGATGCGATTGATGCTAACTCCTCATCACCGGTGCCTGACAGAGAACCAGGTTGTTTGTTCAACACTTGAAGCGATGTTGCATGTCCAATCTGCTCAAGCTGCGCCCTTTGATCGCGAACAGCCCGATGCCACCGCCAATGTACAACCAGAGTGACACAAATGTCATCGCCTGCTTGACACTTATCAACAAGATCATCTTCAAGAACCACTAACAACGCATGCGAGGCCGTCGCAATCGATACCGAAGATCTTGACTTTGTCTTTTCACGGGAAAATTCGTATGCATTTGCCCCCAAGGAAGAGTAGTGTTGTGCCAAAATCCATGAAGCACCAAAAGAGCTCTGGGTTCGGTCGACGGGATCCTGGATGCGCAGCTCCTGATAGTCACTTACAACAGGTCGTGCGGCACGGACTGCACGGAACGAAGTGTTTTTACAACGTTTTGTCTGCTGATCACCAGCTGATGGACATATTGTTGGTAGCTCTATTGGCTTGTTGACGTCTTTGTTGCATGAAACAAGAAAGCGAAGCCCGCAACTGGTACACTCCATGAGCTGTTCTACCTCGTGAGACTTAACAGTGCCCAGTCTAGTTACAGTACCGTAGAGTGTGAGCAAACGTCCAGTGTGCCGAGAGCGAATGTGATTAACAGCAGGTGAAACGCCTGGACATGAAAGCCGGTGAAAGTCTATTCTCACCCGCACCATTCGCTTGATGCTGCCGGGATGCCCTCCGTGTTCTCCCTCAGACTCTTCTTCTGACGGGTGAGATTCAAGAAAAGTGCTGCTGCTGTAGATTCTTTCCTGAGCAGAGACTGCAGCTGCGTCCAAAAGTGGGAGTATCGCTCGAGGCCTTGAGAAGATGAAATTCACGAGTCTCGGCATCGCGGAGAGAAGCTCAAGCGAGCTGCGGGATCATAGGAGATCGTTTAGCGATGAGCAGAGAGGAGACAGCAGAAAAGAAAGACCGGGCGAATCGTCGGAAGACGTTAGCGATTCGATGCTCACTCACTCGACGTGCAAACTTGGCGGTGAAGACGGTTCATTACGTTCCACCACAAGTATCAATTCGTAAAGATCACGCGCATGGTGCTTCAACAAGAAAGCCTCGAAAGCTTTCCGCAGCCCATCATCCCCATTGGGCGGCGTCCCCATGACTGTTCCCCTGAGCGAGCGAGTTATTAGTGGTGGCTAAACTTTTTATTTATTGCCACCTATTATTATTATGCTCGCTTGCGTGCTCGCTCGCTCGTCGTCGCTCCTCGCTCGCTGCTGCTGAATACGTGCGTAAATACGAAGGTAATAAAAAATAAAGAGGAGTGGAGAAAGAACCGTTCGAGTCGCAGACCACCATCAGTAACTTCTGACACTTTGGAGACAACTGAATCACCACCAGCGATCATCGAACCTCAGCGAACGGCTGAACCAGTACCCAGTACCCAGTATCCAGAAACACCCTTTGGCACAAGACCAACATATTTTGGAGTTGCGATTTTACACAACACCAGAGACCCCAGAGAATCACTGTGGGACGAGTGTTTTTTTTGTACTGATTATTGCTGTTTCTGCTTTCCTTGCTGGTTATACCAGGTAACACAACCACCGCAATCGCAACCACCACCGACAGCTGAAAT